>Ga0272448_1003007_pt1 | contig 20488 bp, 14 predicted proteins | sample YNPCB0191_FD_202220 | JGI IMG/M metagenome (GOLD analysis project Ga0272448, IMG submission 202220) | Hot spring sediment microbial communities from Yellowstone National Park, WY, United States - YNP-CB-019-1 | ecosystem: Environmental > Aquatic > Thermal springs > Hot (42-90C) > Sediment... | reverse complement strand
ATCCCGGACGAACCACGGGCTGCTTCGGACGAGCAATACTGCGCGTTCGATCCTCACGTGCACACTCTATTTTCCCATTGCAGCATATCGCAGCCGGAGCGGCTTATCCGCGAGGCGGTACGGATCGGGCTAAGCGCGATCGGCGTGATGGATCACAACGACGTCAAAGGCGCGCTGGACGCCGTAAGATGCTGCGAGTACCTCAAGTCGAGCGGTGCCATACCGCAGAGTTTTCTCGTCGTGCCCGGTATAGAAGTCAACAGCACGGCCGGGCATATCGGAGCGCTGTTTGTGGAGAAAGACCTGCCGATGGGACTGGAGCCGGCCCAGGCGGTGGACGCGATCCACGACGCAGGTGGGTTGGCGGTCGCGGTGCATCCATATCATTCGACCGGCATTGGGGACGCGGTGTTCGATGCGCCGTTCGATGCAGTGGAGGTCGAGTGCGGGTCGGTGTTCGACCTGCGTCTAGTCGCGCGAAACAGGGAGCTTGCTGCGGATGCGCGGCTCTCTGACGTTGCCAAGATCGGCAGCAGCGATGCTCACTACGTTCGCGCGATGGCGAGCTGCTATACCGTGGCGAAGTTGGACGGTCCGCCGACACTCGATGCGCTCAGGCGGGCGATCGTAGCGGGTGCTTGCGAACCGAGAACGTCGAGGCCGTACGAGCGCCTCAGCGCCGTGCTTGGATCGATTCGGAAGCTGCGCTGAGCACGCAGCGCTGAGAAACCAGCATCTTGTCATTTCGATGGCCGTATCCCTCTATTTCTGGCGCATTACTGCGCCCTTCCGAACAGCGCGCGTCCTTCCGAGCGCGGTTAGGAATCTGCTCTTGGGCGCAATAGAAAGCATTTCCTTCGGTCTCCGGCCCGCCAATGCCCCCCACACCTGGTTGCGCCCACGAAGACTGGGCAGTCACGCCGAGAGTGTTCAGTCCTCTGGGAATGTCCACCCCGCTAACCCTGAGTGCGAAGCGTATCGAAGGGCGGTCAAGGCCCCACCGCGCTTCGATACGACCTTCGTTGGCGGTCTACTCAGCGCTGGCGGAATTCCGTCCCGCAAGACTGAACAGACCTGTTGCGCCGCCGACGTTTGACAACACGTCTGATTCGGCCGATAATATAGATAGATAAGAACCCAGGGGGATGGAGTCCCCCGAAATCGTCGTGACCGGCTGATGACTCCTGTCGGAATTGCTGCCCGAACGATCGCGAATGCATGGGTTCTGGGGCGGCGGGGAGGAGCATCAGTGAGACACAACGAAGCAAATCAGGCCACGGCAACGGACGAACCCTTTTGCACCAGGCGTCTGTCTGCACTTCTCGAACGCGCCGCATCGTTCGCCGCGGACTCCGGCTTCGAACACGCCGCCGACGGCCTCGGCGAGCTCCTTGACCGATTCCGCGAACAGCGTTTTCATCTGGCTGTCCTCGGCCAGTTCAAGCGCGGCAAAAGCACTCTGCTAAACGCACTGCTGGGAGAGGACGTGCTTCCTGCATCGGTAATACCGGTGACGGCCGTCCCGACATTCATCCGAGCCGGCGACGACAGGCGAGCGAGGATAAGCTTCAGCGACGGCAGCGCGAGCATTGAACACGTCGCAGCCGACGCTCGAGAGCTGAATGAGTTCATAGCGCAGTACGTCACCGAGCCGGCGAACCCCCGGAATCGGCTTCACGTGTCGCAGGTCGAGGTTTTTCATCCTGCGCCGATCCTGCGGGAAGGCGTTGTTCTGATCGACACGCCCGGTATAGGCTCAACGCATCGGCACAACACCGAAGCCACGCTGAACTTCATACCACAATGCGATGCCGCGCTGTTCGTAACTTCCCCGGACCCGCCAGTTACGGAAGTAGAGATCGAATTTCTGGGGCGCGTTCTCGCCGGTACCAGCCGACTGTTTCTCGTCCTGAACAAGGTGGACTATCTTCGTGACGCCGAGAGGGGCAAGCTCCTTGAATACCTTGGCGAGGTGCTGCGTCGGCAGGCCGGTATGGAAGGCGACGTCTCGGTTCTATGTGTTTCCGCGCGGGCCGGCCTCGAGGCGAGGCAGAACGGCGACGCGGAACAGTGGGCAAGGAGCGGAATGGCGGCGGTCGAGGCTCTGCTGGTGGACTTTCTGGCTGGTGAAAAAGAACGTGCGCTCGCGCAGGCGATTGCGCGGAACGCGTCTGCTATTGTCGCGGACGTGCTTCTGCAGCAGCGACTTGCTGTGCAGTCTTTGAAGATGCCTCTCGACGAGCTCGAAGCCCGGCTCCAAGCGCTGAAGAGCAAGCTCGCCGAAATAAGGGGGCAGAATACGGCCCTTAAGGATATGCTGGAAGGCGACAGGAAGCGCCTGGAAGCGCTGTTGGAAGAGCAGGCCGAACAGCTTCGCCGCAGGGCGAGAAAACACTTCACACAGGTAGCGCTGGATGCTTTGGAACAGAACCGATTCGACACCGATCTGGCCCAAAACGTGTTGGGAGAAGTCATACCGACCTTCTTTGAGCACGAGTTGGGCGAGATGTCCAGAGTGTTTGGAGATCAGGTCAAGAAAGCGATCAGCCGACACCGCCGGCGCGCGGATGAGATCGTCGAATCGGTGCGCCGGACCGCCGCGCAACTTTTCGATGTCGCGTGCCGGTCCTTGCCGGTCGCGGAGGAGTTCGAGGTAAAAAGAGAGCCGTATTGGGTGACTCATCAATGGCCAGTCTCGCTTGGCGTGCTGCCGGAAAGCTTCTGGGACAAGCTGCTGCCTCTCGGCTTGCGAAGAGCAAGAGCTCTTGCAAGGATTCGCGACCGCATCGAGACCCTGGTCGCAGAGAATGTTGAAAACGTGCGCTGGCCGACGCTGCTGAATCTGCAAAAGGCATTTCGCGACCTCGGCGCTGATCTTGACGCGCGTTTGGAGGAAGCGGTCGCGGCTACGACCGGCGCGATCGAGGCTGCTTACAGACGGCGCGCGGAGCAGTCGGAACTGGTAGCGGCGGAGATGGAGCTGCAGGAGTCCAGAGTATGCGAGTTAGAAAGGCTGGGCAGCGAGCTGCAGGCTGTAGTGGACGGCTGCCTGAACACGCGAGAGTGAACAAACACATAAGCTATCACGAAGTGCTCGAAGGCCTGCAGCACGCGAATGGATGTCCGCTGTGCAAACTCGAGGCCGAAAGCGTCCGTCGTTACCTGGACTCTGTGCTTTACGAAAGCGTCAACGATCCCGGTGTGCGGTCGGACCTGATACGTTCGAGGGGCTACTGCGTGCGGCATGCGCGCAGGCTCGCGGCGATGGGTAATGCATTCGGCATAGCGGGACTTTATCAGGACCAGATCGCTCTTATCTCGGAGTTCCTGGACCGCCTTCCGGATAATCCTCCGCGGTCGTCTCTGTTGTCTCGGGAGTGGCAGAAGACGCAGTGCTGTCCGGCGTGCCTGGTCGAAGCCAAGTCCAGAGAGCGCTATGTGTGGACCCTGGTGAACGGGCTTGCTGACGAGGAGATGCGCAATGCCTATGCGTCGAGTTCGGCGCTGTGCATGCCGCACTTTCTGTGTGTTCTGGAGAAGACGAAGGCCGCTGAGACGTATCGCTTTGTCGTCGCACGCCAGCGCGAGGTAATCGAGCGTTTGTGCCACCGTCTGCGCGAGTTCTGCCGCAAGCACGACTATCGCTTCAGCCACGAGGGTTTCGGCGAAGAGAGCGATTCGTGGCTTCAAGCCATCAGAATGGTCGTGGGTGAGGGCGATGGACTCTGAGACCGGCAGAGTGGTGATGAATCCGTTCATAGCCATCGGATTCGTGCTAAGCGGACTGGCTGCCCTCGCTGCATTCCTGATCACATACGAGGAGTGGTCTCATCACTATCCGACCAAGAACGAACCGCTCCGGCATGCGATCTGGGCGGCGATTGTGACGTTTGTTGTGTTCGCGATTCTCACCTTGTTGGTGGTTGCATTCTCAGACCGCTTTATCGCGAACTGACCGCGGACGCTGCACGGAATTGGCAAGAAGCATAATTCCCGCAGGAATACCGGTCTGGGACTCTTGGGCCGCGTGGCAGAACAGAAATGGACAGGTCAATGAGGGGATCGATAATGGCAAACCCGTGCGAAAGCCGGGGGCGCAAAGCCAAGAGCCTAACGCGGATCGTTCGCTATGGTAGTCTGGCCGCCGTATCTCGATGGGCCGAAAGTCTGGTCCGGTGACATCGTTGGCGTGTCGAAAGGCATTAGCGAACTCCTCCAGGTCCGTGGCGCCGGAGTCAGCGTCTCCGGCGCCATATCACATTTGGAGTTCGGCATTCCCGATCCCTCATGCGCTTTCCGCCCTTCCGTCGTTCGCGATTGCCTCCGGAGCGCGCCTCTTGCTTTACAACGCTTCTTGCCGGGTTTATAATATGGCCTGGGAGACGCGGATGAGCGAAACAGACGATGCACGGAAGCTTAAGGTGGCGATTGGGTCGGATCACGCCGGCTACGATCTCAAAGAAGACCTTGCCAGCGCGCTGCGCGAAGACGGCTACGACATCGACGACTTGGGCACTTATTCCACTGAATCGTGCGACTACCCCGACATCGCCGTGGCGGTTGCAACGCAGGTTGCTGCAGGGCGGTACGATAGGGGAATTCTGATCTGTGGGACAGGTATCGGAATGACCATCACCGCCAACAAGGTCAAAGGAATCCGCGCCGCCGCCGTTTCGGATACCTACTCTGCTCGAATGGCCCGAGCGCACAATAACGCAAACGTGGTTGGCATGGGCGGTCGCGTTGTGGGGGCGGGACTGGCGCACGAGATCGCGAAGGTGTTTCTGGAGACGGATTTCGAGGGCGGGCGCCACGAGCGCCGAGTAAACAAGATCAATGCGCTGGATGCGCGCAGGGAGGAACAGGTTGGGAGTTAGCCAGAGCACCATCGCCGCGGCAATGAATCTGCCGCTTGCGCAGGCCGATCCTGAGATCGGGGCAGCCATTCAGGCCGACATCGAGCGGCAGAATCACAAGATTCTGTTGATCGCGTCGGAGAACTACGTGAGCCGCGCCGTGATGGAAGCGACTGGGTCAGTGCTTACCAACAAATATGCCGAGGGCTATCCGAGCAGGCGTTACTACGGCGGCTGCGAGAACGTAGACGTGGTGGAGTTGATTGCCATCGAGCGGGCTAAGCAGCTTTTCGGGGCCGATCACGCCAATGTCCAACCGCATGCGGGGTCCCAGGCCAATATGGCGGCGTATTTCGCGTTCATGCAGCCGGGCGACACGTTCCTCGCTATGGAGTTGGCGCACGGCGGGCACCTCACCCACGGCAGCAGCGTAAACTTCTCAGGTATACTCTACAGGCCGTGCTACTACGGAGTCAGTCCGGCGACGGAGATGCTGGACTACGACGAGATCGAGCGGTTGGCCAAGGAATGTCGCCCGCGGGTGATAATGACCGGCGCGACGGTCTATCCTCGCATTATCGATTTCGCACGGTTCCGCAAGATCGCGGATTCCGTCGGAGCGATCCTGATTGCCGACATTGCGCATATTGCCGGATTGGTCGCCGCAGGGGAACACCCATCGCCGTGTCCGCATTGCGACGTTGTCACGTTTACCACGCACAAGACTCTGCGGGGACCGCGTTCGGGCATCATCCTGTGCAAGGCGGAGCACGCGAAGGCTATAGACAAGGCGGTGTTCCCGGGCCTGCAAGGCGGGCCCTTGATGCACGTGATTGCGGCCAAGGCGGTTTGCCTTAAGGAAGCGATGGAGCCGTCGTTTGTAGATTATCAGCGTGCGATTCGCGCAAACGCCTCGGCGCTGGCCGACGGGCTTGCCAGGCGCGGCTTGAGACTGGTGAGCGGCGGGACGGATAATCATCTGATGCTGGCCGATTTGACCCCGCTCGGCATCACGGGCAAGACCGCCCAGGAAGCGCTGGACGAGGTTGGGATCGTAGTCAACAAGAACATGATCCCGTTCGACAAGCAAAAACCGATGGTTACCAGCGGTATTCGCATCGGGACGCCGTGCGTCACCACACGCGGCATGGGTGTGCGCGAAATGGATACCATCGCCGATCTGATCATGCGTTGTCTGACGAATCTCGGTGACGCGCCGCGAGCTGTCGCCGCGCGACAGGAGGTCGCGCGCGAAGCCCGGGCGCTGGCCGACGCATTCCCGGTCTACTCAGAGAGTTGCGAGTTGCGGATTGGTGGAGCCTGTAGGCAAGCGTAACTCGTAACCTGTAACTCGTAACTCGTGGCCAATATGGTTTTGAACCTGATTGCCGCGCTGACAGCGGCGGTTGTTGCATTCATACTGACCCCGTTCGTTCGCCGATTTGCGGAGAGGTGCGGCATTGTCGCGCATCCTGGCGGCAGACGTGTCCACGCCCGCCCGACGCCGCTGTTGGGCGGAGTGGCGATGTATGTTGCGTTTGTCGCCGGGGTCGCGGTGATTTTGATCCTCAGCGACAAGGTCAACCTCAGCCGGCAGGCGATAGGGGTGCTTGCAGGCGGCACGCTGGTTGCCATAGCCGGGATCCTCGATGACAAGTATGAACTGCCCGGCTGGGCGCAGGCGGGCAGCATTCTGGCCGGCGGGCTGGTGTTATGTCTGTTCGGCGTGCGAATCTATGCCATTACGAGCCCGGTCTCGGTCAACTTTGGCTTGTGGAGCATCCCCGTGACATTGTTGTGGGTGCTGATGGTCACGAAAGCCGTTGACTGCATGGACGGCCTCGATGGACTGGCCGCGGGCATATCCGCGATCGCGGCGGCGACGCTGATGATCATGGCCGCGCACTTCGCCGCGAGGCAGATGTCGGCAGTTATGGCGGCAGCATTGCTCGGAGCGGCAATCGGATTCCTGCGCTACAACTATCCACCTGCGAAGGTGTTCATGGGAACGGTGGGCGCTCAGTTTTTGGGGTTCACGCTGGCGGGCATATCGATCCTGGGCACGATGAAGATCACGGCATTGCTGGCGGTCGCCGTGCCGGTGCTCATTCTCGCCGTCCCGCTGTTCGATACGACGTTTGTCGTGCTTCGCCGGGCGGCTACCGGCAAGAAGATCGGGGAGGCGGACACGACCCACCTGCATCATCGGCTGGTAAAAAAAGGCCTCTCGCACCGGCAGGTGATTTGGTGCATCTATGCGCTGGCGATGATCTCGTGCGGGATTGCGTATCTTATATTCCTGCACCTGAGTCACGTGGGGACATAGGCCGATGGCAGCGTTCAAGGTGTTGGCGGTCTGTGGAACCCGGCCGGACGCGGTCAAGATGGCTCCCGTGGTCAACGAGCTGAAACGGCATCCTGACGAAGTGGAGCTTGTGCTCGCCGTCACCGGTCAACACCGGGAGATGCTCGCCCAAGTTCTGGACGCGTTCGATCTACAACCTGATTTCAACCTGAACATCATGACGGCCCGACAGACCCTGGTGCAGATCACCACGCGCGCCCTCGAGGGGCTTGCCGACGTCATCGGAGAAGTCCGGCCGGGTCTCGTCCTTGCGCAGGGCGATACGACGACAACGTTTGCGGCGAGCCTGGCGGCGTTTTATGCCAAAACGCCGTTCGGACACGTCGAGGCGGGACTGCGCACGGATAACAAGTATGATCCCTTCCCGGAGGAGATGAACCGTCGGCTGACCGGCGTGATGACGGACCTGCACTTTGCGCCGACGCAGCTTGCCAAGAGGAATCTGCTCGCTGAGGGCGTAAGAGAAGACAGCGTGTTCGTCACGGGCAACACGGTGATCGATGCGCTGCTGAGCATTGCGGCAAGGGAGTATACATTCGACGACCGGAGAATTCGCGAAGCGGCCGGATCGGGCAGGATGATTCTTGTGACGGCTCACAGGCGCGAGAACTGGGGCGGGCCGATGCGGCAAATATGCCGGGCGATCAAGGAGATCGCGCGCGATGAGGAGGTGACGGTCGTTTTCCCCGTGCACAAGAACCCGATCGTACGCGAGACGGTGTTCCCGGAGCTGGAAGGCGTGGAGCGGGTCATACTTATTGAGCCGCCCGACTACGTGCCGTTCGTGCACCTGATGAAGCAATCATATCTGATCCTTACCGATTCGGGAGGGGTGCAGGAAGAGGCGCCGTCGTTGGGGAAACCTGTTCTTGTGCTTCGCAGGACGACGGAGCGGCCCGAAGGCGTCGAATCGGGCAATGCGAAGCTCGTCGGAACTGATGCCGATGTGATCGTCGCGGAGGCCCGGAAACTACTGAGCGATCGGTCGGCGTATGATGCGATGGCGAAAGCGCAGAGTCCTTATGGCGACGGCCACGCGGCGGAGAGGATATGGCAGATAATCCGGTCGCGGTTCATTGTCTATGGATAGCGATGCATTGAGCAGAGTCGAGTCGACCTGGGAGATCATCCGGCGGCTGGCCAGATGGGCCCTGATTCTGGGGCTGCTGGTGCTGGTGGGCTACGTCCTGTATCGGATCCGGGCGGTTGTGGCGTCGGTGTTTCTGTCCGTTGTGCTGACCTACATACTGCTGCCGGGCGTCGACTTGCTCTGCAGGAGGCGCAGAGGGCGACTTCGCCCGAAGGCAAGGCGCCTGGTCGCCACGATTATGGTTTTCTGTGTATTCCTGGCCCTGCTGGTTGCCATGATCAGCCTGTTCGTGGTGCCGTTTGCCGCCGAACTCGGCCAGTTCACAGAGTTGGTGAGCGGATACCTGGGCAAGCTTGCCGGGCCGTTGAACAGAATCGTGAAGGCGTTTCAGGAGAGCCTGGACATCAGCCAGTTCGTCAACAGGCCGGACATTTCCAAATACGGCGATCTGGCGGGCAAGATCGGAAGCTGGCTTCTGCGGTTCGCAGGGTCGTCGGTGCGCTTAGTGCTCGAACTCGTGTTGATACCGGTACTCGCGTTTTACTTCACGTTCGACTATCGCTCTATCACCTGCGAACTATACGCGCTCATCCCGGCTTCGAAGCGCCGTGAGGCGATTCGTGTAGGCCGGATGGCGGGCGAAATGCTGCAAAGCTACATCTTCGGACAATTGATCCTGTGCGTAATAGCGGGAGTGCTCACGGGCGCATTCCTTTCGCTGTTGGACATCAAATACGTCGTAGTTCTGGCGCTGTTTGCGGGGATAACCCGCGCGATACCGATCATCGGCCCCATCGTAAGCGGTATTCCTATTGTGCTCGTCGGCGCGCTAACCAACCCAGGCAATATCCAAATACCGGTCTACCTGCTGATATTCGTGGTCGTGATGCATTTCGCCGAGAGCAAGTTTATCATGCCACAGTTGATCGGACACAGGCTGCAGCTTAACGCGGCGGTGGTCATCATCGTGCTGCTGATCGGCGCGGAGTTTTTCGGAATCGCGGGGATGTTTCTTGCCGCACCGGTGGCGGCCATATTGCGCGAGATTCTGCGAAGATACTACGTAGTGCCGAGAGAACGTCGGGCCCCCGCCCCGCAATCTGCAAGCTGAGGTTACTTCATTGCTTCTAGCCGCCGTCGTGCTCGGGTTAATCCAGGGACTCACTGAGTTCATACCGGTCAGCAGTTCCGCACATCTGCTCATTGTGGAGAGGCTGTTTAGATGGTCCACCAGCAAGCCCACCTTCGACATCGCGCTGCACTGGGGTACGCTCGTCGCGCTGCTCGCATTTTTCTGGCGAGACTGGGTTGCGATTCTGAAATCATTTGTGGCCCATGTCGCTAGGCGAACGCCCTACGGCAAGCCCGAAGATGCAAATGCCGACGGAAGGCTGTTCGTGCCCATCGTCGTCGCTTCCATACCAGCCGCGGTGGTCGGGTTGGGTTTCGAGGGCAAGATCGAAGCAATGCGCGGGTCGGAATGGATGGTGGCCGCTATCGCCTGCGCCCTGGTCGGGATCGGCATAGTGATGCTCTTGGCTGAGAAGTTAGGAGCAAGGCGGCGCAAGATAGATTCGATGAACTACGTTGACTACGCCGTTATCGGCCTGGCTCAGGCGTTGGCGCTATTTCCGGGTGTATCGCGCTCGGGTATCACGATCTCCGCTGGGCTTTTTCGCGATCTGGACAGGACCGCCGCAGCACGATTCAGCTTTCTGCTCTCCACTCCGGCCGTAGTCGGCGCGGGACTTGTGGCGATCAAGGATATGGCAAGGCACGGCTTACCCGCGGGCGACTGGGCTGTGATGGGAGCGGGATTCGCAACTGCGGCGGTTTCCGGATTCGTAGCGATCGGATTTCTGATGAGGTATCTTCAGCACCGCAGCCTGACGACTTTCGCGTTATATCGCTTTGCGCTTGCGGCGGTCATATTGCTTGTGCTTTTCAGGCTTTAGGTGATTGGCGCCGACGAACCTGCTTTCCGTCATTCCGAATTGCGTTCGGGATTCCGGAGCACTGCGTTCGGAACGACAAAATGCAAGTTGGCCGATGTCAATCACCTAGATGAATATCTTGTAGCATTGCGTGCGTATGATCGGGCCGATGATCGCCCAGATCGAGCCTATCGTGAAGTCGCCGAGCACCAGACCCAGAAAGAACGGCACCATCGTGTTGTGCAGCCGCATACCCCCGTACCGGACGATGATAAGCTTGGCCAACCAGCCGACGAAGAAGGCGAACCAGAAGTAGTCCATCGCATAGCTGATGGCCAGCGCGTAGCCGGCGGGGTGAAACGGCCAACCCACGAATGCGCCGCGCATGGCCTTGAGTCCAATCACGACCAGCGCCCCACCGATCATGTGCAGCATCCACGGCAGATCTGTTGTGGGCTTGTTTCTAATCCAGTTGGCAAGACGGTCGAACGACTCCGCCCCGACCCACCACTTGAACCCCATGCACTTCGCCGAAGCGCCCGCTTCGTAGGTCACATACAGATTTGCCCAATAACTGGTCAACAGTCCGACAACAGCCGCAAGCATAAGAACTAATATCAGCGGTCGGAGCCTAATTTGGGTTCCCTCGGCCATCTTCATCGCTTCGAGCTGGTTGGGCATGGGGTGGCTTCGATAGCACCGGTTGAACCAGTACATACTCTGCAGGACGGTCATGTTTGCCGCCCCGATGACGTTGAAGCCGAGCAGGCTGAGCATGATTTGCTGTGGGTTGACAAAGACGATTTCGTGCGGAGTGCCTAGCTCCGCCCGTACCCTGGTCATTGCGATCGAGAGCAGGAAGTAAAGAGCGAAAAATATGACCGCCAGGATCGGAGGTAATCCCATATATCTGCTGAGCAGGATGAGGAAGACCCCGCCGGCGATGAGCACGTAAAGCGACTTGCGGTAGAGGCCGGCCTCCGACATCTCCTCCGGGGTTCCGTCTGTCCGAAATGCCTGCCGCCACACCGTCTTCAAATGCGGAACGGTTCCAAGCACGATGATGATGCTCAGTGCCAGCCACGCGCCCGATGACTGTGCATCCCAGTATGGGAACCCCGACGTGCCTGCCGCATCCCATCCCATCGCCGCCCCGATTACCTGCCACACCTTGCGCGCCACGTAGAAGAACCAGCAGGAAAACGACAAATCGAGCGGGATGAAATAGACGAGCCCGATGGTGAACGGGTACATCGTGATATTGAAGCCGTTGCCGAACCGGGCGACCGCGCTCCATGGCCGGTTCGGGAAGAACGGCAGCAGGCTGTACGCCTTCACTCCCTGCAGCACAGGCATGGACGGATACAAAACGTGAAGGCCGTTTATCAGCCCTATCAGAAACGCAACGCCGAAGCCTATCCACATCAGTTTACTCGCGAAGAATCTCCGGCCGGAGTCCTCGGCAGTCATGGCTATCGGAAGCTGGACGAGCGGAAACACGAGCTTTTCGTGCTCGGTCCACTGCTTGCGGATGATGATGTTGATCGCCAACATCATCGAAATCAATACGATTACCAACGATCCCCAGATTGCCAGCGGCACTACCCAATACCTGAGAATGGGCCACACGAACGGGTACACCCCTCCGCCGTAAAAGCCCTGCAATGCGGCCTTGTCCCACACGTACATATTGTGCGGCAGATAACGCCAGAACAGCTTCTCGTATTGGTTGGCCTCGCTGGCGAAACGAGCGGGATGGCCGAGCGTGCCAAACAGGTTCTGGATCATGTCGTGCGACGCAAGGCATGCCGCCATCACGATCATGATATAAATGGTCAGCAGTTCGCCCCTGCTCAGCGCGATGCGGGGCACGATCCGCCTTGCCACAAGGTTGCATAGGCTCAATATGAAGAGAATGAATATCGGGGTAACGAACAGCGGCAGACAAGTTCCGTCGAGGGCATACCAGCGCACCTCGATAACGGTGATCCAGAGGTTGTTTATGACTATGAGCGGAAGCGCGACAAGGATGGCGACCCAGGTTACGCCGGCGTCCTTGAGCTTATCTACTGTCTTCACGCGGTGGGGACCTCCATCCTATGCCGTGCCGAACTCACTTCAGCGTCCGCGCGGGGCAGATCAATTCTACCAAGACAAACTCATCTGTGCAAGACGCGGCGCTCAATCGCGCGTATTCAATCGAGCCTGTTCAGTCTTCTGGGAATGTCCACCCCGGTAGCCCTGAGTGCGAAGCGTATCGAAGGGCAGTCAAGGCTGCACCGCGCTTCGATACGACCTTCGTTTGTCAGGTCTACTCAGCGCTAGCGGAGTTCTGTCGCGCAAGACCGAACAGACACATTCGGTCGTGCCGGTTGCACGAAGGGTGTGGGCAATGGTATAATCTATGAGGTCGGCGGGGCGTGGCTCAGCTTGGTAGAGCGCTCGGTTCGGGACTGAGAGGTCGGAGGTTCAAATCCTCTCGCCCCGACCATCCAGACGAATGAAGCCCACCGCAAGGTGGGCTTCGCTTGTTTACGCCGCACCAACCGCGTCATTCCTTGCCGTGTGATTGCGAGCTTGCGCGACGCATATCAGAAATCTGGAAAGATCGCGTTCCGATTTCGGGCAGCAAAATGTCCGGGCCTTAGCTCGGTCATCGGTCGGGGCTGCCGACCGATGTAGCTAGGACTCCGGCCAAGCAAGACGACAATGCATCGAATCGCCTTTAAGGAGTCTACCGCTAACCTTCTATACATCACCCACGCTCAATGAGCGCAGGCTACATATAGAAGGCTCGTGGATCGGCCCGGACAAAGGGAAAGCGGTTATTGATTCGTCACGCATTATGTACCCGTCGCCGGTGTTCCCCAAACCATTTTCCACCTTGCCGTTGGCGGAAATCGCGTGTAGAATTAGGCAGCGCTGAGCTGAGCGGCGAGATGCGATCCCGAAGGGTTGGGGGGTTGAGTGGTTTCTGCATCGGACCTCCGACTTCGGGCTTCCACCTTTCAGGGAGGGTTTGCGGTGCCGGAGAGACGCACGGCCGCGGTGGCGGTCGCGTTTGCGGCCGGGATACTTGCAGGGGATCGGTTGGGGACTGCGGGATGCGCGGTGATTGCGGCCTCGGTCTCGCTTGTCGGACTGCTGGTCGTGAGGGCAGAGAGGCGTCCGACGCTTCTGTTGATCGTTGGGCTGTCGATATGCGGAGCGCTGCGATACGCGGCAGACCGGTCGGTCGCGCCCGATGATGTGTCCCGCTTCTGCCGCAGGATAGATGCCATTGAGGGAACGGTTGCCTCGGATATCGGAGGCGAGACGGACGCTAGGCGCATGACGTTTCGCGTCAGTCGGGCGCGGTTTGCCGACGGCTGGCATTCCGCGAGCGGCGACGTGATGGTTACGACATATCTCTCCCGCGAACAGAGGCTGCCCAAGCTGGAGTACGGTGACAGGCTGCGGCTCGCCGTCCACCCCTACGTTCCTTACGAGCCTACCAACCCCGGCCAGTTCTCGTGGAAGGACTACCTCGCGCGGCACGGCATCTACTGCTGCGCGTCGGTTCGCGACCGGTCGCAGGTGACTGTCGTGAGCAGGGGCAACCGCTGCAGCATTCTACGCGCGGCCATTGCGGCGAAGAGATACCTGATATGGTCGATCCATCGAGTGCATGTAAACGACGTGGCGTCGGTAATGTCCGGGGTCTTGTTGGGCACGTATGCGTATCTCGACGACGAGACCTTGAGGGATTTCACTCGGACGGGCACGATGCACATCTTGGCTGCGTCGGGATACAACTGCCTTGTGCTTATGATCATCGCCTCGCCGCTGCTGAGGCTGCTGCGATTATTTCCGCGGCACAGGTCCTATGTCATGGTGCTGCTGGTCGCGGTGTACCTACTGATGGTGGGACCTGTGCCGTCAATGATGCGGGCGGCGGTGATGGCGGTCCTCGTGCTGCTTGCGGCGCCGCTCAAGCGCGTACCCGACTACAAGAATCTGTTTTACGTGGCGGGATTTCTGGTTTTGCTGGTCAATCCGTCGTACCTGTTTGACATCGGGTTCCAATTGTCGTTTGTCGCGGTGTTTGGACTGATCGCGGTTGCTCCCGTGCTTGAGGTACTTCTGGCGCAGACGCCGCTTAGAGATATGGGGCGGCGGCCGCGGCAGCGGTTAAGAGAGAAATTAGTGCCGAGGACGGCCACCATTGCCGCGTCGTGGTTGGGGAGGGAACTGGCGTCGGTCGGCATTGCGACGATTGCGGTGAGCCTGGCGACTGCGCCCGTCATCGGCTATTACTTCAACTACGTCTCGCTTGTCTCCGTGCCGGCCAACCTGGCAGTGGCCTTCGGGGTGCCGGTTATTTTTATCGACGGCTTCCTCTCACCGATCACGGCACACATCCCACATTGCGCGGACTGGATCGGGGCGTTGGGAACGGCCGCCACCCGCACAATGCTGGCTTCGGTTGGTTATCTGGGGTCTATGAGATACAGTGCGATATCGGTGCCGTCGCCTACGGCCCTTGCGATTGCGGGCTATTACATTATGCTTTACGCGGCGGCGGCGTATGTGAGGTCGAGGTTTGCTGCGCGATAACCGCGTTCGCGTCATAGGGATAGCGGCGCTGGCCGCGGCAGCTTTATGGCTGAGCTTGCTGGTCGGCGCGCCTGGCGACCTACAAATCACGTTTCTGGATGTTGGCGACGGCCTATGTACGGTCGTGCGAACGCCTGCAGGGCGCACGCTGCTGATGGATTGCGGTACATCGAGTTGGGGCGACCATAACGAGGCCGTTGGCTCGAAGCTGGTCGCACCGTATCTGCAGCGGCTGGGGCTGAGCTCTATCGACGTGGCAGTGCTGAGCCATCCTCATCTGGATCACGATGTCGGATTCCCCGGTCTGTTGAAATTGGAGCCTGCCGATCTCGTCCTCGACTGCGGCGCAGAGTGCGAAAGCCCGGAGTATAAGGCGTTCTTGACAGCAGTCGCCGAGAGTGACGCGAGGTTTCGGGTTGTGCGACGCGGGGAGGTAATCGATATGGGCGACGGCGTCCGTGCGCAAGTCCTGAACCCCTTGCCGTCCGCGCGTTATCTCAGCCTCAACGATCTCTCGATCGTGCTTCGGATTACCTACAAGAAAGTTGCAGTGCTGTTGGCAGCGGATGCCAGCGAGGCAGCGGAGCATGACATGCTCAGAGCCGGGCTGGACGTGCGGGCGCAGGTGCTGCAGGTGGGTCATCACGGTTCGCGCGAAGCCAGCAGTCCGGAGTGGCTTGCCGCGGTGCGGCCGCGAATCGCAGTGATCTCGTGCGCAAGGCGCAGCCAGTATCATTTCCCCTCGCGCATCGTGATGGATCGACTGCGCGCCTGCGGAGCGAAGCCCTACGTAACGGGCCGGTGCGGGGCAGTTACAATCAGCACGGACGGCGAGGCGATACACGTCGATACAGTTCGCGACGCCCAGTAAAAATGCTTGATTGACCTGCATTAACCTGCGCCTTGCGCCGCCTGCCGCCCATAATTACAGTGGGAACCGCGCATTTAGGGATGGGATGTCTGCAGCATCTCAGTCCCTCGCTAACGCAACATCGTGCAAGGAGCCTGCTCTCAATGGAAATGATCGATCTCGACAAGATTTCGCCCGCGCCGGACCAGCCAAGGAAGACGTTCGATCAAGGTACTCTTCTCGAGCTGGCGATGTCTATCCGGGAGCGCGGCGTGCTGGAACCAATAGTTGTCCGGCCGATCGCCGACGGTAGGTACGAGATCGTGATGGGGGAGCGCCGCTGGCGTGCGGCTCAGATGGCCGGCATTACGCAGATTCCGTCGATTGTTCGCGATCTCAGCGACGAAGATGCGAGCGCCGACGCGCTTGTCGAAAACTTTCAGCGAGAGGACCTTAATCCTGTGGAACGCGCCCGCGCCATCAAGAAGCTGCTCGGATTTATGAGTTGGGAGAAGTGTCTCAAGACGCTGGGCGTAGCTGATTCTACTATGCGCCGCTACATAGATCTTCTCGACCTACCCGAGCAGATCTTGCAGGAATTGCTTAGAAAGCCCGGTCGGGGCGAGGGTGAGTTTCTCGAGGGGCATGCTCACGCGCTTCGATCACTGAACGGCGAGCTTGCGCTGCAAATTCGGCTTGCCAAGAAGGTTCGAGCAGAACGGTTGAGCGTCGACGACCTCAAGAAGGTCATGGCCGCGATTGCCGAAGTGCCGAGCAAAACCGAGGCGTTCCTACGCGTTCCGCTTCATGTAACCGAGGAAATCCTGCGCAGCATCGGCAGGCAGACTCGTAAAAAGACGCCGTATCAACCTAAGACGGCCGAGCAACATCTGAAGTCCATCCAAAAGGCGTGCACCGCGGTGCTGGACCTGCTCGACGAGCGCGTTGCCCAATACCTATCTGTCGAGCAGATGAACCAAATGCTCAGCGCGACCGCCGACCTCGCCGAGCAGATCAACAACTTCAACAGGGTGATGCGCGACGCCCTGCAGAAGACTGACCACAGCTTTAGGGAGATCTACATACACTGTCCGCTGTGCGGCCGCATCGAGCTGATCGGGAGCCTGCGCTGCAGCGTATGCTGGAGCGTGCTGCGGAGGTGCCTCGACTGCGGACACTACGATCAGTCGTATCAGAAGTGTTCCAAGCTGGGCTACGCGGTCTTCATGTCAGACGCCGAAAGCCCCGACGAGAACTCCCAATCCTACAAGTGCGAGCACTACACACCACGCTTCGAGGTTCAAGCGGCTGCGTAACACTTTACATCCCCCGAACCTTTCGCTACAATTGACGGTAGTTGGTTTGAAGGCGATTACGGGGAGGAGTAGGCGGCAGGCCGCCTCGAGAGAGGGGGCGGTTGGTGTGAGCCTCCAGGCAGCCGCCGCGCGAACGTCGCCCCGTATGCCGCGGGAAGAAAGGCTGCGTGCTTCATAGGCCGCCGGTAGATACGCGCGTCCCGTGCTGCTCAGGGCTGGCGGTGACAACGATCGAGACGGATTATCGGGCACAGCCGAGTAGAACCCGCCGGGTAAGCCCGTGATAGCTGTTCGAGCCTCGCGCTTGGCGGCGTTGGAACAGCAACACCGTAAGTGCCAAGTAGGCCGGGTTTGGCGGCCGAATCGAAGCACGTGCTCCGGCACCGCCCTTCGATACGCTCGTTGCTCGCCACTCGTGGCCGGCGGAGTACGAGCGACGCGCGAGGGAATCAAGGTGGTACCACGTCGAGGGTTCAGGCCCCCGTCGTCCTTGAGTGACGATGGGGGCATTTGTTTGGCCATCGGACAGGAGACAGGATGATGAACGAGAAAAGCACGCAACTGCCGACCGTCTATGACCCGGGCCGGGTGGAGGACAAATGGTACAAGTTCTGGCTTGAAAAGAACTACTTCCGCGCGGAAGTGAGGCCCGGCAAGCCGGAGTACTGCATCACGATTCCACCGCCGAACGTCACCGGCTCGCTGCATATTGGCCACGCGTTGTGCTACACGATTCAAGACGTGCTTACGCGCTGGAAGCGGATGCAGGGCTTCGAGACGCTTTGCCTGCCCGGCACGGACCACGCCGGAATCGCCACGCAGAACAAGGTGGAGCAGCAGCTCGCTGAGGAAGGTCTCACGCGACACGACCTCGGCCGCGAGGAGTTCCTCAAGCGCGTATGGGCCTGGCGGGAGGAATACGGCGGGCAGATTCTGCATCAGTTCAAGAAGATGGGGTTCTCGTTCGACTGGTCGCGGGAGCGATTCACGATGGACGAGGGCTACGTGGACGCGGTGCTCGAATCGTTCGTGCGGCTGTTCAACAAAGGGCTGATCTACCGCGGGGCGCGCGTCATCAACTGGTGCCCGCGCTGCCATACAGCCATTTCCGACATAGAGGTGGAGTATGTTGAGCAGCACTCTCATCTCTGGCATCTGCGGTATCCGCTGGACACTCCCACCTCGCCCCCCCTTAGTAAGGGCGGGAAGAAGGGATGTCCCGGCTATGTGGTAGTGGCGACGACCCGCCCGGAGACGATGCTCGGTGACACGGCGGTGGCAGTCAATCCGGCCGACCCGCGATATGCGGATTTGATCGGGAGGAACGTGCGTTTGCCGCTCGTTGACCGCGTGATACCGATTGTGGCCGACGAGTTCGTGGATATGGATTTCGGCAGCGGTGCGGTGAAGGTGACGCCCGCGCACGATCCCAACGACTTCGAGATCGGCATGCGTCACGCTTTGCCGCAGGTAGTGGTAATCGGTCCGGACGGTTGCATGACACAGGAGGCAGGCGCGCGCTACGAAGGGCTTGATCGCTACGAGGCGCGGGAGAAGGTAGTTGCCGATCTGGAAGCGCAGGGGCTTATCGAGAGCATCGAGGACTACTCGCACTCGGTGGGCACGTGCGAACGCTGTCACACTGTTATAGAGCCGCTGCTGAGCGAGCAGTGGTTCTGCAGGATGAAGGAGCTTGCCCGGCCGGCGATCGATGTTGTGAAACAAGGCAGAATCAAGTTCTTCCCCGAACGCTATGCAGCGATTTATGTCGACTGGATGGAAAACGTGCGGGACTGGTGCATCTCACGGCAGCTTTGGTGGGGACACCGGATTCCGGTGTGGAAATGTGACGACTGCGGGCAGTATACGGCGGCCAAAACCGCGATCGAGGCGTGCTCCAAGTGCGGCAGCCCCAACGTGACGCAGGACCCCGATGTGCTCGACACGTGGTTTTCATCCGCGCTGTGGCCGTTCGCGACGTTGGGTTGGCCCGAAAAAACGCCCGAGCTCGACTACTTCTACCCGACCGACGTGCTCGTGACCGCGCGAGAGATCATCTATCTCTGGGTGGCGCGCATGATATTCTCGAGTCTGGAGTATCTCAACGAAATCCCATTCAGGGACGTCTATATCTACGCCACCGTGCTCAACGAAGAGGGCAAGCGAATGAGCAAGTCGCTGGGCACAGGCGTGGATCCGCTCGATTTGATCGATAAGTTCGGAGCGGACGCGCTGCGTTTCGCTCTGATGCAGCAGGCCGGCAAGAACCAGGATATCAGGTTTTCGGACAAGCGCGTCGAGAACGTGCGTAACTTCGGCAACAAGATCTGGAACGCCTCCCGGTTTGTGATTATGAACCTGGAGGAGCCGGAGTCGGGCCGGGACATGATGTCCCGGCCCAACTCCGGCGGCGCAGCGCTTGAAGACAAATGGATTCTCTCCCGCCTGCACCGCACAATCGACCTCGTGAACCGCAGCTTTGCGAACTACGACATCGACGATGCAGCCAACGCTCTCTACGAGTTTCTGTGGAGCGAGTTCTGTGACTGGTATATCGAGCTTGCGAAGCCGAGGCTCAGAAAGGGCGGTGAGACGAAAGCGCTGGTCCAAGCTACGCTGTATGAAGTTCTCGAAACCACCCTTCGCCTGCTGCATCCCATAATGCCGTTCGTCACCGAGGAAATCTGGCAGGCGCTGCCGCACTCCGGCGAATCCATAATGCTCGCACCGTTCCCGCAGGCCGATCTATCCTATGTGGATGAGGCCGCCGAGGGTGAGATGGAGACGGTCATGGAGGTGGTCCGCTCGGTGCGCAACATGCGCGCCGAGCTTGGAGCAGCGCCGGGCAAAGCGGTGGACGTGCTGGCTGTGGCTTCGGCGGAGCCGAAAGCGATCATCGAGCGCAACTCTTACAGCATCGTCTCGCTTGCGCGGATCGGCGATCTGCGGTTTGTGGAGTCCATTCGCGACGACGAGAGGGGCAAGTATCTCGCAGCGCACCTGCCGGGGCTGGATCTTTTTGTTGAGGTTGCAGGAATGATCGACGTCGATAGGGAAGTGGCGCGGATAGATGCCGAACTTGACGCGATTTCGAAGGAGCTTTCGCGGCACGAGGAGAAGCTGTCGAACCAGCAGTTCATTTCTCGCGCGCCTGCTGAGATAGTCGAAAAGGAACGCAAGATCGTCGCGGAACTCACGAGCAAGCGGGACAGACTTATCGAACGCAAACGCGCGCTTGTTGGCTAATGCGTGACTTGCACGTGTAAAGCGAGTTTGCTATACTGGGAGATAAGCGACCACAAGGACGCGATCGCAAGAGCAATAATAATGTTGACAGGACGCGCGGTAGTCTTATGCGGACTTCTTTTCTGTGCAGTGCTGGTTCGCTCTGGCGCGTATGGAGACACAATGAGCGATGTTCCAGTAGTTGTGCCCACTTACATAGGTTATGCCCCGGAAGCTGACGGCAAGGCGGGACAGA
>Ga0272448_1003003_pt1 | contig 20501 bp, 16 predicted proteins | sample YNPCB0191_FD_202220 | JGI IMG/M metagenome (GOLD analysis project Ga0272448, IMG submission 202220) | Hot spring sediment microbial communities from Yellowstone National Park, WY, United States - YNP-CB-019-1 | ecosystem: Environmental > Aquatic > Thermal springs > Hot (42-90C) > Sediment... | reverse complement strand
GGCCGATGACCAGCTTCAACAACGACGCCAGTTGCGATCGGATCATCTACGCCGTCTTCTGTTTCCACAACGAAAAATGGCGAGGACACCCGCTAGCACATTTTACACAAAAGACTTGACACTACCCAGGAAACAGTTACCCTTGCGGATACGCTTGTGCTGTGCTACAATAGCAATAGTGCACAAACTGTTGCCTGGAGAGAATCTGTGACGAGACGCGCGCGTGGTGTGCTCCATCGCTGGCCGTGGGCCATGCCATCCCTTGCCTTGCTCGCTGCGCTGGCCTTGCTCACCGTCCTCGGCATCATCGGCGGCCAATTGGCACCTCGCCTTCCACCCCCTGCAGTCTCAACAACGCCCGAATCCGGCAGTGTTCAGGTACAACCGCTCGCCCAGGTCACGCCGCCGCCCATCAACTACATCTTCTACGATTGGACGAACACCGATTTCCAGAGCCTGTATCCCGAGGCCGGCCCCCTGGGGAGCATCTATGTCGTTCCCTGGCGACGCATCCATATCAATGACAACCAGTTCGACTGGCGGGCCATTGACGACTACCTGGATGCTGCCCAGAACATGACGGTCACACTGGATAACGGCCAGGTCATCAGCAAGCCGGTCATCCTCGAAATCCTGGACAACGAGAGCTCTTTCCCGAACAGGGAAGTCGGCGCTCCCATTCCACCGTTGACGCCGGATAGCCCCATGTTCTTCTTTGCCGACTACACCCCGCCCTTCGTTCGAGAACGCCTGCGCTCCTCGATTGACCCGATTACCTGGGTGCAATCCCTGGATCCTTACCGTGAGGGCAGGCTGACGACCGACCTGGGGAGCTATATGGCCATCGGGCGGCCGGGCAACAGTCGCTGCGGCTGGCCCTTCGTGGCCTTCGCACCCAAGTACAACCATCCTGTCTGGCTGACCTACTACAAACAGATGGTCTATGCTCTGGGACAACGCTACAACAACGACCCGCGCGTCAGCGCCATCATTCTTGGCCCCGGTATTGATAGCGAGTACGGCCAGGCGACCAAGCCGATCTTTGGCTGTGATATCAAGAGCATCCTCTATGCCCAATCCGGCATGAACGAGAGCGAGTATCTGCAGACGGTTATCAAGCCAGGGCCGCTGAACGATATTGCCGACTGGTATCGTGATGCCTTCCCCACAAAACAGCTCTATCTCCAGTTCACCAGCGCCGGCAAGTCTCAGATTGATCTCCTGGTTGCCGAAGGTCATACACCGCCCATCGGCCTGAAGCAGGCGACGATGGTCAACGACAATAACAACCAATGGCAGAATGACAATAGCGGCACCATCCAGCTCATGATGCGCTATTCGACCACCCATTCGATTGCCTGGGAAAATGCCTATTCCTATACCGGCGGCTATCCGGAAAGCAACCAGGTGCGCTACTTCACATTGCTGGCCGGGCTCACCTCGTTTCCTCATTTTATGGATTTCGTCGGCGGTTGGCCGATCGAGCCAGCGACCGTCGAGACGGGCATGTTCAACTTCGAGCGCAAATACCTGGGACGTACCATCACATCCACGGACGAAGTGTGGATTGCCTTGCGCGATACGCAGTACTGGCCGCCGGTTGGGGGTGCACTCAAGTTTGCCGGATGGCATGACGATTTCACCTATGGCTTATCGCGCCCCGAAGGCATCCCCGGCAATCAGACGCGGGTCATCACCACTACTGATTTGCTGAAACCACCGTTCAATCTCACCTACCCGATCACCACAAGCCTCTATAGCCTCATTGCCCGCCGCACCGACATAGCATCGGGCAATCCGTATATGAGTTTTGCCGCCGATCACCGCTGGCAATACTGGGGGCGCCTGCCGATCAGCGTGGCTGCTGATGGCGTGTTCTATGAGTTCACCCTCAAATACGTTGATCTGGGGTCTGATACGATTGCCATTCAGTACATGGACTATAGCGGTATCACGCGCACGCGCAGCATTCGTAAGCGCGACAGCGGCCAGTGGGTAACGACCACCGTCACCATTCGCGACGCCTATCTGCACGGCCAGTTTCCCGGCGGCGCCGACTTCCGCATCAGCGCTGAGCCGGACGCCGGTGGCGTTGATGAGATCATCCACATGGTTATGGTGAAGGGACACAGTGGCAGCGAGCCGACGCCCACGCCCGGGCTTGTGGCGCGTCCCACGCGCACACCCCTTCCTCTGTACGAGCAATGGGTCAACGCCGGCGGCGGGCGCTATGTGGACGGCAAAGGGCGGGTGTGGGCAGCCGATCAGGCGTACACGCCCGGCGGGTGGGGATACACGGGCGGATACACGTCAACGACGACAGGGAGCCAGAAGGTAGATGAGGTGGACGATCCTCAGCTCTATGCCACAGAGCGTTACTGGCTCGACCGCGGCGGCTATCGCTTCGACGTGCCCAACGGCACGTATGACGTTGAACTGCTTTTCGCCGAGACTCTGCGCGACGGCAAGAGCCTGCGCATTTTCGATGTATCCATCGAAGACAAACCGGTGCTGCAGAACTTCGACATTTGGGCCACGGCCGGTGGATTCTACAAAGGCATAACCCTGCGCTTCCAGACGACGGTGAGCGACGGCCAACTGAACATTGATTTTGTCACGCGCAAGGAAACGGCCAAGATCTGCGCCATCCACGTCAAGTATGTGAACCAACCGTCGCCAACGACACCGGTGGCCACACCATCGCTACCGCCACCCGTTGCAACAAGCACACCGACAGCAACGCCAACGCCTGGCCGGGCGACGCCGACGCCAACGCCGACGCTGACGCTCGAGCAGCGTATCGGTAGCCTTGAAGAACGCTATCGTGCCCTGGAAGAAGCCGTACAGCAGATTCTTTCGCAGCTCCAGCAATGACAGGGCATGCACACAGGTACGGCCTCGCTTGCCGATGATCGGATACATCTTTGCGGGCGGTTGCCTGTCCTGTGCCGGATAGGCACAGGGAAACTGCCTCTGTAACGACGCGAAGCTGCCCTGCGGCGGCTGGGCATCAAGCCTGCGGGATGGTCGGGGAGCATTCTGGCGAAAGTGCTGTTACCCTAACACTGAACAGGTTACCAATTCAATTGTGCTTGACACAACCGCACAAGTGTGGTACGATAGCAGTGCGCTGAAGAAAACAACACACCACCGTGCCGTGACAGGCACGGTCAGACGCAGGCATATTCACCGACACTCAGGCGCGTTACATATGGTGGACGTAGCTCAACGGTTAGAGCACTAGACTGTGGATCTAGGTGTTGAGGGTTCGAATCCCTTCGTCCACCCCACATTGAGCACGTAGGAGAACCGGGCCGGGAGCAAGGCCCCCGGTTCTCTTTTCGTTTGCCTGCTCTCGCCTCTATGCACAAGCGGCGGCGTGACCGGCATATTTCACCGGACCGGGAGATGTATGGCCTATGCGCGACGATCAGAACCACAACGATGTGGTCGTTCTCGATGGCAATAGCCTGACCATCGCTGATGTGCTGGCCGTGGCGCGCCATCGGGCAAGGGTCACTCTGGCCGCTCATGCCCGAGAGCACATGGCCACAACCGCCCGCTGGGTCCATGAGGTTGTGCGCTCCGGCAATGTGCGCGTGTATGGGGTCAATACCGGTTTCGGCTATCTGGCGAGCGAGACCGTTCCACCCGACGCCATGCGCCAGCTCTCCCGTAACATTATCCTCAGCCATGCCGCCGGCGTTGGCGAGCCGCTGCCCGAAGAGATTGTGCGTGCAACCATGCTCGTGCGCGCCAACACCCTGGCCAAGGGGCGGTCGGGCGTGCGTCCGCAGACGGTCGAAACCTTGCTTGCCATGCTCAATGCCGGGGTTCATCCCATCATGCCGGCCAAAGGATCGGTGGGGGCCAGCGGCGACCTGGCTCCTCTCTCACACCTCATGCTCGTTCTGAGCAAGCCGGAGAACGGGGAGGACGACGAGCGTGAGAGCGGCGAGGCGATCTACCGGGGTGAGCGCATGTCGGGCCTCGAGGCCATGCGCCGGGCAGGCATCGAGCGGCTGGTGCTGGAAGCAAAAGAGGGCCTGGCCCTCAATAACGGCGCCACCGTTTCGGCGGCAATGGCCGCTCTGGCGGTGCACGATGTGCGCAACCTGTTGGCAAATGCTCAGCTTGCCCTGGCGATGAGTATGGAGGCATTGTGCGGCTTCCGCGATGCCTATCTGCCTGTGGTGCACGAAGCCGGTCATCCCGGTCAACAGAAAGTGGCAGCCCGCGTCCTGCATTTGCTCGAGGGTAGTGAGCTGGTGCAGGGCGGAGCAACGGAGGATCCACTGATCCTGCCGCCCCAGGACGCCTACTCGCTGCGCTGCGCCCCACAGGTGCTGGGGGCGGTGTATGATACGGTGGAGTTCGTCCACAGCGTTGTCTCGCGCGAGATCAACGCAGCCACAGACAACCCGCTTATCTTTATGGAGCTGCCGCGCCAGAACAAAGCTGTGTCGTGTGGCAATTTCCATGGCCAGGCAGTGGCTTTGGCAATGGATATTCTCAGCATGGCCGTGGCCGAGATTGGGGCAATTGCCGAGCGCCGCATCTTTCGCCTCACCGATCGCACACTCAGCAACCGCCTACCGCCGGTGCTGGCCCAGAATTTCGGCCTCAATAGCGGTATGATGATGGCCCAGGTGACGGCTGCAGCCCTGGCATCTGACAACAAAACCCTGGCCCATCCCGATAGTGTTGATTCCATCCCAACCTCTGCCAGCCAGGAAGACCATGTGAGCATGGCCGCCAATGCGGCGCGCCACGCCCGCGAGATCATCTGGAACGTCGAACACATCGTGGCCATCGAGATGCTCTGCGCAGCGCAGGGTATAGACTTCCGCCTGGCCGGCTACGAGTACGCGCCGCGTTCTACGGACGGTCAGGGCGTTCGCTATGCGCTCGGCGCGACGCAGCCGCGTCACCCCGGTCGTGGAACGTTCGCAGCCCATCGGCGCATCCGTCAGCGTGTACCCATGCTGGCAGCCGATCGTCCCCTTGCGCCGGACATTGAGGTGATTGCCACCCTGATCCACGGGGGTGACCTGATCGAAGAAGAATAACACGCTTTAACAAATCGCAGGAGATAAACAATGGCAGCGTTAGCAACAGTAACATGGAAGGAAGGCATTCACTTTGTGGGCACGTCGGCAGGCCACACGGTTGACATGGACGGCAACACCGACGCCGGCGGCCAGGATCTCGGCTTTGCCCCAATGCGACTTCTGCTCGTCGCCTTCGGCGGCTGCACGGGAATGGACGTTATCTCCATCCTCAAGAAAATGCGCCAGGATGTGACACACTTCGAGATGGAGCTCAACGGCACACGAGCTACCGAGCATCCCAAAGTGTACACTCAGATCGAGATCGTGTATCGCCTGCGCGGACGTAATCTGGCCCGCGACATGGTTGAGAAGGCCGTGCAACTGTCCGAGGACAAGTATTGTTCCGTTGGCGCGATGCTCAAGAAGGCAGCGCCCATCGTCACACGCATTGAGGTCGAGGAAGAACCGTGATTGTTCGGCCACGCCCTGCAAGCAGCCGCGCCCCGCTTATCCAACCTGGCCCCTCCCGCAGGTTGCCCGAACCTGCGGGAGGGTATGTCCTCAATAGTTGCGAAGAAGCCTAGAAGTGGCATACATGAAAGCAATTGCCGTTGTTGCAGGCAAAACCGATGTACACATCGTTGATCGTCCGGAACCGGTGATTACAGCCCCGGATGAGATCAAGGTGCGCATTGTGCGCGTGGGCATCTGTGGCACCGACCGTGAGGAGATCACCGGGTGGACTGTTGCTCCGGCCGGCCAGGGCGATCTGGTGATGGGGCACGAGAACTTTGGGCAGGTTGTTGCCGTCGGCTCGGCCGTCACGCGGCTGCAGGTCGGGGATTACTGCGTCTTCACCGTCCGCCGTGGCTGCGGCCGCTGTCTGCCCTGTAACATGAATCGTTCGGATATGTGCACAACGGGCGACTACGTTGAGCGCGGTATTATGAGGGCCGACGGTTTTCAGGCAGAGTATGTTGTTGACAAAGAACAGTATGCCGTGCGCGTGCCGTCGGAGATGGAATCCCTGGGCGTCCTGGCAGAGCCGCTGTCCGTGGCAGAGAAGGCAATTGATGTCGTGCTGCACGTGCAGGCCGCCCGCCTGCCCGACGCCCAGGCCACGCCCGACTGGTTGTTCGACCGCCGTTGTCTGATCAGTGGGCTGGGGCCGATCGGCCTGCTCACGGCCCTGGCACTGCGTCTGCGTGGCGCACAGGTCTACGGCCTGGATGTGGTAGACAAAGACACGGCGCGTCCGCAGTGGCTTGAGCACATCGGCGGCCGCTATATTGATGGCCGCGTCACCCCGGCCGACCAGATTGCCGGCAAGATAGGGCCGATGGATCTTATCTTCGAAGCCTCCGGCGCCCCCGGCGCTGCCTTCAGGGCCATGCAGGCCCTCGCCTATAGCGGCGCATGTGTGCTCATCGGCGTGCCCCATGGCAGCCGTCCCCTGCCGCTTGCCGAGGCCGACATCATCCATGGTCTGGTCATGGGCAACAGGCTCATGATCGGCAGCGTGAACGCGGCCCGCGACCACTTTCAGATGGCGGTTGATGACCTGGCGCAGGCCGGGCGCATCTGGGGAGAGCACGTCAATAAGCTCATTACCCACCACTACCCCTATACGGGCTTTGCTACTGCCCTGGCCGAACACCCGGCCGATGAGATCAAGGCGGTCATCGAGTGGGCCCCGGTAATGTAGGAGAACACATGGCCGATCATCAGCACGATGCGCCCGGCTGGCCGGGCAGTCCTCCCACCTGGACATCGAGCGCCAAGGAAGGCGTAGGCACATCGCTCAATCCGTCGAGTCGTGTCTGGTTCACGATCAGTCATGGCATCCTGAACGAGGTCTACTATCCACGCGTGGATACAGCCTGCACGCGTGACATGGGCTTCATCGTCACCGACGGTCATGCGTTCTTTTCGGAAGAAAAACGCCATGCCGATCACCGTGTGGCCTGGATGTCTCCTGGGGTGCCGGCTTTTCGCGTCACAAACACATGCACGGGCGGCCGCTACTGCATCGAGAAGGAGATCATCGCCGATCCGTGGCGCGATGTGGTCTTGCAGCGGGTGCGATTCACCCCTCTGACCATGCCGGCCGCAGACACGCACTTGTATGTGCTCCTGGCGCCGCACCTCAACAACGGTGGATATGGCAACACGGGCTGGGTGGGCGACTACAAGGGCGTGCCGATGCTCTTTGCTCAGCGCGATGACACGGCGTTGGCGTTGGCCTGTTCTGCTCCCTGGCTGAAGCTCACCGTTGGTTTCGTGGGCATCTCTGATGGCTGGCTGGATCTGCGCCAGAACAAAGACCTGACTGCTTTCTACAGGCGAGCGGAGAACGGCAACATCGCTCTGGCCGGCGAGGTGGATATCCGTGCCGGCGGCGAGTTCGTGCTGGCCCTGGCTTTCGGCACACATGCCAGCGAGGCCGCTCAGCGCGCCCGGGCCAGCCTGGTCTCCGAGTTCGATGCTGCTTTGGCAGACTATATTCAGGGTTGGCAGGATTGGCAGGCTGCCCTTCGCCCCCTGGATGCCGGCCCGTCCGAGTCCAATCTCTATCGCATCAGCAATGCGGTCGTGCGCACCCACGAGGCCAAGCACATCTCCGGAGGCACCATCGCCAGCCTGTCCATCCCGTGGGGCTTCGCCAAAGGCGATGAGGACCTGGGTGGCTATCATCTCGTCTGGCCGCGCGATCTGGTTGAGACGGCGGGGGCGCTGCTGGCAGCGGGGGCAAAGGATAGCGCGCACCGCGTTGTGCACTATCTGCAATCTACCCAGGAAGCCGATGGCTATTGGCCGCAAAACATGTGGCTGGATGGCACGGCCTACTGGGGCGGTGTACAGATGGACGAGACGGCTTTTCCTATTCTGCTGGTAGACCTGGTACGGCGGAAGGAGGCGCTGCTCGGCCATGACGTGGCCGATCTGTGGCCGATGGTGCGCTCTGCTGCTGCTTATATCGTGCGCAACGGGCCCGTGACCCAACAAGACCGCTGGGAAGAAGATCCCGGATACTCGCCTTTCACGCTGGCGGTGGAAATCGCCGCCTTGCTGGCCGCCGCCGAGATGGCCAGGCTCAACGGTGAACCCAACCTGGCCCGCTATCTTGAGGAAACGGCCGACGCCTGGAATGCCCGCCTCGATCATTGGACATACGTGACCGATACGGACATCGATCGCCAGGTGGGCGTGAACGGCCACTATGTGCGCATCGCTCCGCCGGACACCGCCGGGGCAGCGTCGCCTCGCGATGGGTTTGTGCCCATCAAGAACCGTCCGCCCGGCCAGAGCGACCAGCCGGCTGCACAGATCGTCAGCCCCGATGCCCTGGCTCTGGTACGCTTTGGCCTGCGGGCGGCCGACGATGAGCGCATCGCCAATACAGTCAAAGTCATTGATGCCTTGCTGAAGGTGGATACGCCGTTTGGGCCGGCCTGGCATCGTTACAATGGCGACGGCTATGGCGAGCATGACGACGGCAGGCCGTTCGACGGCACGGGCGTTGGCCGCGCCTGGCCGCTACTCACCGGAGAACGCGCCCACTATGAGCTGGCAGCCGGACGACGCGCCGAGGCCGAGAAGCTGCTGGCAACACTGGCTGCCTTTGCCAACGCCGGCGGTATGATTCCCGAACAAGTGTGGGATGGCGCCGATATTCCTGAACGCGAGCTCTTCTGTGGCCGCCCTTCGGGGTCGGCAATGCCATTGGTTTGGGCGCATGCCGAGTATATCAAGCTGTGTCGCTCGCTGCACGATGGGGTGGTTTTCGATATGCCGCCCCAGCCTGTCCAACGCTATTTGGTGGAGAAGACCGGCTCGCCGCACGCCATCTGGCGCTTCAATCAACGGCGGCGAGCGGTGCGCGCCGGCCTGATTCTACGCATCGAAGTCCTTGCTCCGGCGCTTGTGCATTGGAGCAACGACGGCTGGCAAACCGTCTACGACTGGCCGACGCGGGACATGGGTGTGGGCGTACACCTGGTTGACCTGCCGACCGGTGACCTGCATGCCGGTGATCGGATTGACTTCACCTTCTTTTGGCCACAGGCGCAGCACTGGGAAGGCACAGACTACACAGTTGTCGTGATCTAGCAGCTATGATCGCGAGATAGGAGAAAGAACCCTTGCCAAACGTTCTCATTACCCGTCGCACCCATCCGCTGGGTGTCTCACTCTTGCAGGCTGAAACCGATGTCCGCACCCTGCTTAACCCCTCACGCCAGGAGCTGATGGCCGCTCTGCCCGACGTTGATGCCATGATCGCCGGTGTGTCGGTCATGTTCGACGGCGAGCTTCTGGATCATGCGCCGCGGCTGCTGGTTCTTGCCCGACATGGCGTGGGGCTGGACAATGTTGACCTGAAAGCGGCCACCGAACGGGGCATCTGCGTGCTCTATGCCCCGCAGGCCATGACGGTCGCCGTCGCCGAACACGCCGTTGGCCTGATGCTGGCCGTGGCGAAATCCTTCAAGCGCGGGGATCTTGCCCTGCGCGAGGGGAAATTCCACAACCGTGACCTGCTGGGCGAGGTAGACCTGTACGGCAAGACCCTGGGCATTATCGGCTGTGGCCGCATCGGTTCGCGTGTCTCGCGCATCTGCAGCCGTGGCCTGGGCATGAATGTCATCACCTATGACCCGTATATCACCGACCTGCAGGCTGCAAAGGTTGACGCCGCACGTAAGCAGACGCTGGCCGAGGTGTTGCGTGAAGCCGATGTTGTGACGTTGCACACACCGTTGACCGACGAGACACGGCACATGATCGGCGAGGAGCAACTGGCCATGATGAAACCGACAGCCTACCTGATCAATACGGCGCGTGGGCCGGTTGTGGATGAACGGGCGCTGATTGCCGCGCTCGAGTCGGGCAAGATCGCCGGTGCGGGCGTTGACGTCTTCGAAGTCGAACCACCGGCAACAGATAACCCCCTGCTCTCCATGCCGAATGTCATCGCCACGCCACATGCGGCGGGATCGAGCCTGGAATGTATGCAACGCATTGCCCTGACCATATCACGGGGCATTCTGGCCGTGCTGCACGATCAACAGCCGGAAGCAGAGAGCATGGCCAATCCCGAGGTGTGGGCGCGGCGGCGTCACGCTCACTGATATGTCACTTCTTCTCGGTCTTGATGTTGGTACAAGCAGCCTGAAGGCCGTGGCCTATGACCCCGGCAGCGGACGGATCGTCGCCCAGGCTGCTAGGCCAACCCCAGTTTCCCATCCACAGGCCGACCGGACAGACTTCGATCCCATTGCCTTGTGGGACGGGGTAAGCGCCTGTATTCGCACGATCATAGACACTCTGCCATCGTCGCAGTCCATCGCCGCCGTCGCGGTCGCCAGTATGGGTGAAGCAGGCGTGCCCCTCGACCAAAACGGCGAGCCGCTGTATCCGATCATCGCCTGGTTCGATACGCGCAGCGAGGCGCAGGCTGCCCGCCTGCGCCGGGAGCTCGGCGCGGAGACCATCCATCGCATTACAGGACAGAAGGTGCGCTCGACCTTTGCCGCCAGCAAGATTCTGTGGTTGAAGGACACCTATCCTGCTCTCATGGCGCGCCTTGCCCTGTGGCTGAGCGTTGAGGACTACATCCTCTGGCGGCTATCCGCCGTGCCGGCGACAGATTACAGCGTGGCCTCGCGGACGATGCTGCTCGATCAAGAGCGCGGAGATTGGTCACCCGAGATGCTGGCTGCCTGTGGGTTGACTACCGATGCCCTGCCTCGGCCCGTGCAGAGTGGAACGGTTATCGGCAGGGTGACGAAGCGAGCAGCGCAAGAGACGGGCCTGGCCATCGGGACGCCGGTGGCCACCGGCGGGCATGATCATCTGTGTGGCGCTCTGGCTGTGGGAGCGGTCGAGACGGGGCGGTTTCTCGATTCCTCCGGCACGGCGCAATCAATGCTCATGGCAGTTGATCGCTTCTATGGCGGCGGCCAGACGTTCGCCCACGGCTTCTCGTGCTATCGCCATGTGCTGTATGGGCGATACATCGTTCAGGGTGGACTGAATACGGCCGGCGGCGCCTTGGAGTGGATCGTGACGCTCACATCGGGTGGGCATAACGCCTACACCGACCTGTACCGTGAGGCGGAGGAGTCGGGCCCAGGGGCGCGTGGCGTGATATGCCTGCCCTACTTTCGCGGCCTGACCTCGCCCTTCGTCGAGCCACAGATGCGGGCTGCATTCGTGGGCCTGACCCTTGAACACAGGCGAGGCGACCTGATGCGCGCCGTCATCGAAGGCCTGGCCTATCACCTGCGCTTGAATCTGGAGCATATGGCGCAGGTTGCGCCGGTCGCCGAGGGACACCTGCTGGCCATCGGCGGCGCCAATCGTGAGCCGCTGATCTTGCAGATAAAGGCCGACGTATGTAATCGCCCGCTTGTGGCCGCCGGCGTGCCCGAGGCGACGGCTGTTGGCGCTGCCCTGCTGGCCGGGCTGGCGGTGGGGATCTTCGGCGACGAGAAAGAGGCGGCATCGTCGGTCGCCTGTGAGTTCCGGCGCTATGAGCCTACCGGAGAGGCCGCTGCGCTGTATGACCGCGAGTATCATCGGTATGGGCAGCTCATCTCGCGCTTGCATCTGGTCTACCCCGATGCGTTAGCGCCAGACTAAATTCTACACATGGAAGGAGGCAAGGCTCGTGTACAACTGGAAAGCATTTCTGGGGCCGATGCGCGTTTCATTCCTGCTTCTGACTCCAGCCTGCGTGGTGGTTGGGCTGGGAAGCGCGATGTGGACCACAGGACACGTCAACATATTGGAGTTTCTCCTGGTGCTCATCGGCTCGTTGGCGGGGCATATCTCTGTGAACGCCTACAACGAGTACTTCGACTTCAGGAGCGGGCTCGACATGCGCACCGTGCGCACGCCGTTCAGCGGAGGAAGCGGTACGCTGCAAGCGCTGCCGCAGCTTGCGCCATCGGTGTTCATCATGGCTACCGGCACGGCCGGCATTGCGGCCCTGGTTGACCTGTACTTTGTTCTGACCAAGGGCTGGGCTCTTCTGCCGTTGACCATGCTGGGCCTGGTGATTGCCTATACCTACACAAACTGGCTGACCAAGAATCCGCTGGTGTGCCTGCTCACCCCAGGAACAGGCTTTGGTCTTATCTTTGTCCTGAGTACGAATTTCGCCCTGACTGGCCGGTATTCATGGCCGGCTCTGGTGGCCTCGCTGGTGCCGTTCTTCCTGGTCAGCAATCTTTTGCTGCTCAACCAGTTCCCCGACGTTGACGCCGACCGCACGGTCGGTAAGAAACACTTCCCGCTGGTGATCGGTCGCCGGGCCAGCGCCTATATCTACGGGGCGTTTCTGCTAGCGGCGTATCTGTCTGTTATCGCAGGAATCATCCTGGGATACCTGCCGGTGACGACGCTCATTGCTTTGGCGACCCTGCCCCTGGCCGTACGGGCCTTCAACGGCGCTCTGCAATGGGCCGATGACATCCCGCATCTGATCCCTATTCTCGGACTGAATGTTCAGATTGTGCTGCTGACACCGGTTTTGCTGGCCATAGGTTTGCTGGTGGGATAGCAGCCACTCGACAGTAGACCGCCGATTTCGAGCAAGCCGGGGGCGCTGACGCCGGCGCTCCCGTCGCACAGATGTAGGGTGGCTATAGTAGCCGCCGGTGCGGCGGGCAAAATGCCATGTCCTACTGAGCAATGCTGCTGTTAAGCGTGGCCTCCACCCCTCCCTTGACCCTCTCCCGCAGGTTTGGGTAACCTGCGGGAGGGTATAGGCATGCCGATGCACCTGCTTCCAGGGTCAGGGTGAACAGTTACCCGCCGGGTGGCAGCCCAATGCTGAACAGTGGCGGGTTTTGCCCGGCTTGACGAAAAAACGCAAGGGGTGTATCCTTTTCCCTTGCCAGCAGCACCTGCAAAAAGGCGGGAGCGGCGTCGGCTACCTGGACAGCTTTATGCTGACATCGGCCGGCAGGGCAAGCCCGGCCTCGATCTCGACGGCTTTGATGATGCCCACCGGCACGGGGCAGGCGGCATGGCTGCAATACCGGGCGGCAAGCTCAAAGGTTTGCGGGCCCTCGCCGCGATAGGTAAACTCCCGCAAAGGGTCAACCTGGGTCAGGTGCTCGGCGAGTCGCCGGATTGCTTTGCACTCGCTGTCAATGTGCACGATGCAGAGGTCGCCGTCCATCGTCGTCTCGACGGTCGTTTTGAAACCACAAATACCGGAATGAATCTCGGCTTTTGCCATGATGCTCTCCTGTGCCGGATTGGACAATCGCGCCGCATTATACACAAGACGCACAGGTTAAGCAAGCCGTTTGTGGGCAGTAACTGTTCACCGTCAGGGCAAGGGAAGTTGGAAAGCGGTCTACATACCCTCCCGCAGGTTTGGGTAACCTGCGGGAGGGTATAGGCATGCCGATGCATCTGCCTCCAGGGTAAACGTGAACAGTTACTGTGGGCAGGTAACTGTTCAGTGTTAAGGTAACAGCACTTTCGCTGGAATGTTCCTCCCCACCCCGCACGCGGGGGAAGGAGGGGTGATACACCGGTCGCCCCTACCTGCGGGAGGGTATGGGTTGTGAAAAGCGCGGCCCGGCCTCCATTGTGGCAGTGCAGGGTACAACATCATGAGAGGTATACAAGCGCCTGTCCGTTGCATCATCCATATTGATCTCGATGCCTTCTTCGCTTCGGTGGAAGAACTGGAGGATCCATCGCTCAGGGGATTGCCGTTGATCGTCGGCGGCGATCCGGACAAGCGCGGCGTCGTCGCCTCCTGCTCCTACGCCGCCCGCAAGTATGGCGTGCGCTCGGCCATGCCTATGGCGATGGCCCTGCGCCTATGTCCCCAGGCCGTTCGTCTGCCCGCTCGCCACGGGGTGTATGCCGGCTATTCGCGCCGCGTCATGGCGCTTCTCGCCGAGTACGCCCCCGCCGTCGAGCCGATCTCCATAGACGAAGCCTTTCTGGATGTCACCGGCTGCGAGGCCATCCACGGCAATGGCGAAACCATCGCCCGCCGCATCCAAGAGCGCATTCGTGACGAGATCGGTCTGCCCTGTTCGCTCGGTGTCGCCAGCAATAAGACGGTGGCCAAGATTGCCACCGATTCGGGCAAGCCGAACGGTCTCGTTGTCGTTCCTCCCGGGCGCGAGGCGGAGTTTTTGGCGCCCTTCGTCGTCGAAGTGATCCCCGGCGTCGGCAAGAAGACGGCCGAGCGGCTGCACCGCATGGGCGTGCGCTTGGTACGCGATCTGGCTCGCCTGCCCCTGGAGCGCCTGCGTGAGGAGTTCGGCGCCCATGGCGAGCATCTCTACTACCTGGCGCGCGGCCAGGATGACGACCCGGTGACGCCACAGCGTGAGACGAAGTCTATCAGCCAGGAGCGCACCTTCGATCACGATACCGCCGACCCGGCAGAGGTGCGTCGCTGCCTTCTGGAATGCGCCCAGGGCCTCGGCGGCGAGTTGCGCCGCCACGGCTACATGGCCCGCACGATCACCCTCAAGCTGCGTTTCGAGGGCTATGTCACCCTGACACGAGGCCTGACCCTTGCCCTGCCCACCGATATTGACGATGCCATCTACGATGTTGCCCATGGCCTGCTCGAGCGTGAGTGGACGGGCCGCCGCAAGATCCGACTGATCGGCATACGGGCCAGCAACCTGGTGCGCGAGGCGGCCTATCAGTTGCAGCTCTTCGACCGGGGGAGCGACAAGCAGGCTCAGGTTGCTCGTGTGGTTGACGAGATCCGCGCCCGCTTCGGCGATAACGCCATCAAGCGGGCCTCGTTGCTCGAGCGAGCCAAGCCATCCAGGCGCCGAAACCCTCCCGCAGGTTTGGGGCACTGGCGGGAGGGACACTAGAAACTAATCCACTTGCGTATAAAAGCCCCTCTGGTGTATACTCCGGGGCGAGGTGAACACGGGACATGGCCAAACGGCGTTGCCAGGAATGTGGTGAACTCTACGAGCGGTCATTCCGGCGCTGTCCGGTCTGCGGCGCCGAGGGCGGACGGCTCATCCCCCGCTGCCCGCAATGCGGATCGCGTCTGCCCAATGCCTACACCCGCCGCTGTCCGGTCTGTGGGGCGGCGCTTGCCCACTTTGGCTGGGCGCGTACACTGGCCAAAATTGCCCTTGCCCTGATGGCGGCCCTGTTCCTGGGCGCCACCTACATCTTTGCCTATGTGCCTCGTCTGGGCTTGCCGGAGCCGTCCTGGCCCACGCCCACGGCAACGATCACATCAACCCCCACCGCGACGGCCACCATTGCCACGCCAACGCGCACACGCACCTCAACGCCAACGCGTCTTCCGCCGACGAGCACGCCCACTGCAGTCGTCACCTACATTGTTGTGGCCGGCGACAGCCTGGGCCTGATCGCCGAAAAACTGGGTGTGAGCCTGGAAGCCCTGATGATGGCCAATAACCTGACCGACTATATGATCCACCCCGACCAGGTGCTGATTGTTCCGCAAGGGACACCGACGCCGCGCGGCCAGAAAACGCCGACCGTCCCGCCTGCCGCGCCGCTAACGCGCATCGCCATACCGACCAGCACACCAAAGCCATAGGTAAGTGCGGCCGCCTACCGACCGGCGCGCGGCAGCCAGGCCCACTGCGGGTCGCGCCCATCTGCCAGCTTGCGCAGGTTGCTGCCGTCGCTCGCCACCAGCCACAAACCGCCTCCAGCTACTGACAGAACCAGCTCCTTGCCGTCCGGCGACCAAGATAGACCGTCAACGTCATCCCGGTTGCCGAGCGGCGTCACCTCGCCGCTGCTACGCTGCCAGAGCATCGGCGCGCCGGTCGGCTGCCGGCCGATGAAAGCCAGCCACCGGCCGTCGGGCGACCAGGTGTAGCCCCATCCTTGCCCGACCGTGCGCACCTGATTCGGTTCAAGCGTTACGATGGCGATTTCCTGCCGTGATGTGCGAAAAGCGACGGCCGTTCCGTCCGGCGACCACAGCGGCTCATTGCCGTCGCTGGCCAACAGCGCCGGCGCGCTGCCGCTCACATCAATCAGGTAAACGGCAGGGGGAGTATCCTGGTTTTTGGTATAGGCATAGGCAATGTGCTGTGTGGTGCCTTCATGCGCCGGCTGCCACGCCGGCCGACTGCCGGCAACCAGCGTGGTTTCCTGCCCGCTCTCCACATCAACAATGACGATGAGCGGGCCGCCGTCTGTTTGTCTCTCCAGCGCCAGGCGTTTGCCGTCCGGTGACCAGCTTGGGGCAACGCCGCGCCCGATGAGGCGTCGGTTGCTGCCATCACCCGCCATCACATAGACCTGCCCTTGCCAGTCAAAGGCCAGCGATCCATAATCCGACGACCAAACATAGCGTTCGCCATCGCCCAAAGCAATCGCCTCAACCGACCCACCGGGCTCCAACTGGTAGATGCCACGCAGCACAGAGCGGGTTGCTGTGAACAGCAAGCGCCCTGTGGCCGGCACAGGCCCGATGCCAGATACAATCCAGCCTTGTGCACCCGGCGTCAGCGTCACACGCACGCTGGCTTCCTTGCTGCGCAGGTCGAAGGTGGTGTCGGTTTCCCTTCCGCTCACCGTCCATTGCCGGTCACGGCGGTCGAGGCCGGCTTTTATACTGGCCGAAATGACGCTGCTATCGGCAACCAGCGGCAACGTCGCCGTGACATTGCCGCTGCGCAAATCATCGGCAAAGGCCCACAGTGTGGCATAGGGCGACGCAACAACCTGCTGCGACACCTGCACATAGGCATCACCCTGATGCTCCCATGTGCTCGCAAACCGCCGTCGTGGGCAGCCGCGGCAGTCCATGAACGGCGACTGGGAGCTTGCCCCCGCCGCCGAGGAGGCGCCGCGCACGTCGAGTCGCTCCAGTCCGCTGCCGGCGAAGACCACCGTGCCCTGGCTGCTGCGCCATTCGGCGACGCCAAGCGATGACCACAGGAGCTGCCACGTGTCGGCAAGGGTCTGGGCCGACGGATCGAAGGGAAGACGAAGGAGAAGATACTGAGGGGCAGATGCCTCGCCGCTCTGACTCGATGAAACAATCAGGCCAAGCTCAATGCCGGCGGTGGTCTGTTGCGCCCGTCCGTCGAGCATATACACCCCTTCACTTACAATCTGGTCGAAGGAATGTAGCTCATCGCTCCACCAGAAAACAAGCAACGCCACATCATTGGCGGCCGGGGCAAAGGATTGGACAACCAGCCAGGGTCGCCCATTGCAGGTGAGCACACGCACCGATCCATAGCGGTCGCCTTGCAGGCGCGCCAGCTCGAACAGCGTTTGTTCGACCACGGCCGGACTCAGCCGCGTGACGCCGCCGCGGCCTAAATAGGCCAGCGCTACCGAGCGAAAGGTATCCAACGGCGGATCATCTCTGCTGCCCACGATCACCTGCTCGTCAATGGGCTGCACAATGACCTGTTCGCCGATCGTGCGCCGCTCGACCTCGATGCCGTCCTCCATGATGACCATCTCGCGTAGCTCGCGCAGGCCTGCTTTGCCGGCTTGTACGATTCGCCGGTAGCCGCGCGCACAGCGAGCATCCTCGGTCACCAGACGATTGAAGGGAATGGCTTCGCGACGGGTGCGTTCTTCAGTCGTGACGCGCACGATGGAGATGGTTGACGACGTGACCGCCGATGCAAGGGGAGGGGAAACGCGATCCGATGGGCCGAGCGTTATGCCTGCCTGGGCCAGTGCCTGCCCCACCGTGGCCGAACGGCCGACAATGAGGCGCTGCTGTCGCCCGTCCACATGCACAGTGACCTGCCGGTCTGCCGACACTGGATTGAGCAGATAACCGGCAGCGATGGCCAGGAGGATAACGCCGGCGGCAAGGGCCAGGCGCAGCCGCCCTCGCTGCAGACCAGACCGGGGTTTCTGCTCACTTCCTGTCATAGGCGACGCTTATATCTTTCCCTTTCCCTTGCACTTGGGACAGGTGCCCTCGACGATGTGCCAGCCGCCTGGCTCGTTGGGGTCGGGCCACCGTTCGTTGACCTGACCGGTTCCATCGCAACGATTGCAGCGCATGGTTCCACCCCTGCCCAGGCCGCGGAAGAGGACATACATGAGGACAACGGCGCCGACAAGGAAAAGAAGACTGATTTCCATGATCACATCCTCACGAATCACGAAAATGGGGGGAGCTCATCGGCAGCATGATACCACCCCAATAGGGGTACGTCAAGCGAGAACTTGACCCTCCCGCAGGTTGCCCAACCCTGCGGGAGGGTGTATTGCCGTCAACCACCCCCAAAGAGGTGCGACGTCAGGACACGCAGCCCGATAGCAATCAGGATAAGCCCGCCCAGCACCTCGATGCGCTTGCCGAAAGCGTGGCCGAGCCGACCACCAACCCGCAAGCCCAACAGTGAGAGCGAGCCGGTGACGACGCCGATGACAATGGACGGGTAGAGGATGTTCACCCGCAACATGGCCAGACTGAGACCAACGGCCAGGGCGTCAATACTCGTGGCCACGGAGAGGAGCACTAGCATGACCCCACGCGATGGATCGCCGGTATGCGACTCGCGGGCGCCGTCCAGCCCGGAGCGGATCATGCGGGCGCCGACAAAAGCGAGCAGGGCAAAAGCGATCCAGTGGTCTATGCTGCTGATAGACTGTTGAATGCGGATGCCGCCGAGCCAGCCCAGGATGGGCATGAAGAATTGGAACAGGCCAAAGTGAAAAGAAAGGCGAAAGACGGGACGTGGGCCATGGGCATAGGCGGTCGTCCCGATGCCCAGTGAGACGGCCATTGCGTCCATCGCCAGACCGATAGCGATGAAGAGAACGGCAAAAAGATCCAATACATACTCCCCATAATAGTCAGGCTGTGCATGACAGTATACATGATGGGCATCAGTTACGCAACCTTCCGTGACCATGTAACCAACCCGATGTGCAAGTATTATGCTGCCACCAGGAGGTTCTTGGTCTAGAGATCGGCGTTGTCCTGTTGTCTCTAGAGGAAGACAGCTCATGTGACTCAGTACCTTCCGCAGGAAGCGGCTTGCAAGATGCCACAGGTCTCTCGCCCAGACCTTCTTGGCATGACACCGCTCTGCCAGTTGGCCGAACACCGTGTCAATGCCATACCGAATGCGGCTCAGCAAGTGACTCCTTGTGGCCAGGGATCTTTGCTCGCCAAACGATACGGCGTATCAGGTCAAGGCCTTGCCCTGCCAACTCGGCCTTCGTCTTGGGTGACCAGTCGTTGCGGTCACCAATCCTGGTTCCCCATGTCCCATTGACCAGTTCTGGTAAGATGGCTAGCTCTGAGGCATTGCCTGGGGCCAGATCAAAGCGGTTGAGGGCGCCCGGCCAGCACAGACGGATATGACACCGAAACCCATAGAAGGTCTGACGGGCTACGTCATCATGGCCGTAGGCCGCCTGCCCACAGAAGCCACGGCAACGATAGGCCCGTGCGAACTGGCACATGGGAACCGGGAAACGATCAACGATCGCCAGGGCATCATCATGAGAACGCGACGTCTTGACAGTGCTCACACCGTGTGGTAGCATGTGGGTGTGGTGTGGTAGGAGTGTCGCCCGATCAATTCATTCTGGCGCAACCGATCGCGTGATTTCGAGATCAGAAACGACCTCTAGACGTGTGTATATTGAAGGGGTAACGGGCCCGTAGCTCAGTGGTTAGAGCAACCGACTCATAATCGGCAGGTCGCTGGTTCGAATCCAGCCGGGCCCACCAGCTCTGCCCACCTGTTCGCCCCCCGAAAAAGGACAGGGGGAGGCTGAGTAGGACGGATGTACCGGCTCTGCTCGCCCCCCGTCACATCTGCGTTACACCAAACAGGCAAGGCAGTGTTGCAACATCGGAATCACCTTGCCCCGGCGTCACCCTTCAAGACGACTACTGGCCCGAACCTATACGTGTGGTCAGCAGCAATCCCATTCCGCACCTCGTACAACCACCAGCGCATCGCCGTGACCGTAGACATCTCAACCGGAACAGACATCAAGCCCTTGAGTGCCTGATCTTCATGCGCGACGTCAAGTTCTCGTCCCCTCGAGTGCAAGCGTAGCGTGCCGTGCGCGGGACGCGGATGGCGCGGGTGCAGGTGCAGCAGCGCGGGTGGGAAACGGCGCGGTTAAAACCGCACCCGCGACGGCGCGAAGCCGCCCGGCGGCTGGGCATCAAACCTGCTAAACCTGCGAGAGGGTTTGTGACCCTCCTGCAGGTTACCGTCGGCACAGGCCGACCTGGCGTGGTTGCAGCTGCAGCTTCCAACTACGTAACTGTTCACGTTTACCCTGGAAGCAGGTGCATCGGCATGCCTATACCCTCCCGCAGGTTACCCAAACCTGCGGGAGGGTATGTGGAACGCCGCCGGCAATCCGTGTTCCGTGCCATCCGCGCCTGCATCCGTGGCCAGCTCGCTCCGCTTTCCAACTTCCCTTATCCTAACAGTGAACAATTACCCA
>Ga0272448_1003002_pt1 | contig 20504 bp, 17 predicted proteins | sample YNPCB0191_FD_202220 | JGI IMG/M metagenome (GOLD analysis project Ga0272448, IMG submission 202220) | Hot spring sediment microbial communities from Yellowstone National Park, WY, United States - YNP-CB-019-1 | ecosystem: Environmental > Aquatic > Thermal springs > Hot (42-90C) > Sediment... | reverse complement strand
AACTGGTTGTGCACCCGAGCCATGAGCGACTTGAGCACGCCGCGCTTGTCCTTCAGCGACGTGCAGCCGGGCAGGCTCAGGCGGATCGTGCAGATACCAACAACCACACGCGACCCCTCATCGCGCCACACGCGCTCAGGTAGAGTGTCCCCCGCCGCGAGTGCCGAAAGCATCGGTTTCTACACTATACCCCGCCCCTCCATGCCGGTCAAGCCGCCCAATCGCCCAGCACACACTGCCCCCGAAGAAACGCTTTGGAAACGCCCCATGGGCTATACTGAGCCCGTCGGCCTTGTTGCCGGCCGGCCAACGAAGGAGGTGATACACGTAGGGCCGGCCATGTACTTGCACACTCGTGCAACTTTACGAAAACCGCGGTGTATACTATAATAGAGTTGTCGTTGAGACGCCCATAGCCCTGCACCGGGCCAAGCGCACAAGGAGGTATTATGTCCGGCCAGTCGTACACTCCCACCGCAGCCGAGCCTTCCAGCAACGAGCGATTGCTGGCAGCGCTCTGCTACCCGCTCTTCCCCATCGTCTCGCTCTTCATCCTGCTGGTCGAAGAGCACAAGAACAAGGCCTTCGAACGCTATCATGCCGTCCAGGCACTCGGGGCAGGCGTCGTCATCTGGGTGCTCTTCACGGTCCTCTCCATCATCCTGGGAGCCACCGTGATCCTCGCCCTCTGCGTGCCGTTCCTGTGGATCCTGGTGCTCGTGCCTTTCCTCTACTGGGCCTACCAGGCCTATCAAGGCAAGACCTTCGAGGTTCCCGTCGTCACCAAGTTCATGCGCGATCAGAAGTGGCTCTAGCCTGAGCCCTCCGGCCGCCGCAGGCCGACGCCCCCCTCCGGCATGCTCTCGGCCGGGCAGCCAAGAGCATGCCGCTTTCTTTTGCCCCTTCCTTTTTCAGGATTCATGTGCATTCGTTGGCTCCTTCGCATTTTTGTGTTATAATCCGGAGAGCATCCGCCGGTAGAGAGGAGCCACCCTGGTGTTAAGCCCTGTGAATTCTGTGCTTGGCCTCTTTTCGCGCGACATCAGTATCGACCTGGGCACCGCCACCACCCTCGTCATCGTCCAGGGCCAAGGCATCGTCATCCACGAGCCCTCCGTGGTTGCCATCGACAAGAAGACAAAAAAAGTCATGGCCATCGGCGCTGAGGCCAAGGAGATGGTCGGCCGGACCCCCGGCAACATTGTGGCCGTGCGCCCCCTGCGCGATGGCGTCATCTCGGACTTTGACATTACCGAAAAGATGCTCCGCTACTTTATCAACAAGGTCCACGAGCGCGTGCGCATTCCCACTCCGCGCCCGCGCGTGGCGGTGGGCATCCCTTCAGGCGTCACCGAGGTGGAGCGCCGCGCCGTGCACGACGCGGCAACCCGTGCGGGCGCCCGCGAGGTCTACCTGATCGAAGAGCCCAAGGCAGCGGCCATCGGCGCCGGCCTTCCCATTACCGATTCCGTTGGCAGCATGATCGTCGACATCGGTGGCGGCACCACCGAGGTCGCCGTGATCTCCCTCAACGGCATCGTGGTCAGCCGCTCCATGCGCATTGCCGGCGACGAGATGGATGAGCAGATCATCCAGTACGCGCGCCAGAAGTACAACCTGCTCATCGGCGAGCGCATGGCCGAGCGCACCAAGATTGCGATCGGCTCGGCCTACCCTCTGGCCGAAGAGCAGACGATGACCATCCGGGGCCGTAACCTGATCACCGGGCTTCCCGACTCGGTCGAGGTCTCCAGCATCGAGATTCGCGAGGCGCTTGCGGCGCCCCTGAGCGCGATCATCGACACGATCAAGAGCGCCATCGATGAAACGCCGCCTGAGCTGGTGGCCGACCTGATGGAGCAGGGCATTGCCCTTGCCGGCGGCAGCTCTCTCTTGCAGGGCCTGCCGGAGCGCCTGAGCGAGGAGACGCGCATGCGCGTCTACCGCGCCGATGACCCGGTGACCTGCGTGGTACGGGGAGGGGCCAAGCTCCTCGAGCTCCCTGACGCACAGCGCGCCATGCTCCTCTCCTCGCAGCGCACCGTGCTGCGCCGTTAGGTGCCAAGGAAGGCGAGGCCAATATGAAAGGCCTCCGGAGCTGGCCGGTGCTGCTGGCTGTCCTTGTGGCGAGCTTGGCCATACTCGCCATCGGGTCTACAGGGGCCATGACCCCCATCCGTGGCGGCGCCTCGGTGGCAGTGGCCCCGGTGCAGTACGCCGTCCAGGCCCTGCTCCGCACGGTCGGCGACATCCTGCGTGCCCCCAGAGACCTGCAGATGCTGAGAACCGAGAATGAGCGCCTGCAACAACAGGTCGACGAACTCACTTACCGACTGGCGCTCCAGCACGAGATCGAGATCGAAAACGAGCATCTGCGCGAGTTGCTGAACCTGCGCGACCAGACGCCTGAGATCTTTGGCCCACAGGCCGACCTGCTGGCCGCCGAGGTTATCGGGCGCGACCCAACGAACCTGCTGCACTTCCTGACTATCGACCGCGGCAGCCAGGATGGCCTCAGGCCTGGCATGCCGGTGATCACCGCCCGTGGGCTGGTCGGGCAGATCGATCAGGTTCGCCCCACCTCGGCTACGGTCAAACTGCTCACCGATTCGACGAGCAGCGTCAGCGCCCTGATCCAGCGCTCGCGCGCTACCGGTGTGGTCCAGGGGATACAGGGGAGCACGGGCGACAGCCTCCTCATGGGCTATATGCCGCAAACTGAAGGCATCGCCCAGGTAGGTGACCTCGTGCTCACCTCGGGCCTCGGCGGGCACTTTCCGCGCCGTCTGCTCATCGGCCAGATCACCCAAGTCCGCAGGCGCGATGTGGACATGTTCCAGGAGGCCATCGTCCGCCCTGCCGTGGATTTGGGGCAACTCGAGATGGTGATCATAGTCCGCTACTTTACGCCAATCGGCGTCGATGCGCCAACGCCAACGTCCGCGCCGGTGCCGTGAACTGCAGCTCGATGGCTGCGCTTTGCGCCCGCGCTCGCCGTTCGGCGGTGCATCGCGCGCGTGGCATGCCCAGCTTGTTTGGCTCTGGGGAACGCTGTGAAAGTCTACTTGAGTGCGCCCTTGCTCTTCTTGCTGGCGGTACTCCAGGTCACGCTTATGGCAGGCGTGGCTGTGGCCGGGGTCCGGCCCGACCTGGTATCGGCTGCGGTCGTCTGTTGGGCGCTCCTGAAAGGGCCCACTGAGGGGGCCATCTGGGGACTCCTGGGCGGCCTGGCCCTCGATCTGCTGTCGGGGTCGCCCTTTGGCATGCATTGCTTCGTCCTGACGCTGGTGGGCACCCTGGCGGGCTTTGGCGCTGCCCTCATCCCCAGCGAGCATGCCTTGCTCGTGCCGGGGATGAGCCTGCTGTGCACCATCGTCGAGCAGGGCGCAGATGTGTGGCTGCTCAGACGGGCAGGCTGGCCCCTGCAATGGGGCTCGGTACTGGTGACGGTTGTCGTCCCAGTCGCTGTGCTGAACCTCCTGCTGACCGTCGCGCTCTATCCGTTGATGGGCCTGCTCCATCGTCACACAGCTCATGAAGAGCTGGACTGGTGAACCCATGAGCCAGTGGGAAGTCAGGGTACGCCTGCTGATCATGCGCCTTGCCATGCTGGGCGCCTTCCTGGTGCTCGGCGCCCGGCTGTGGAAACTGCAGATCGTGCACCGTCAGGAATACCAGGAGAGCGCCGACCGCCTGCGCTTTCGCATCGAGGCCGTCGACGCGCCCCGTGGCGTCTTTTACGATCGCAACGGCCAGCTTCTGGTCACGAATGTGCCCAAATATGTGGTCTCGCTCACGGCAGCCCGCCTGCCCGACGATCCGGAACAGGTCCGCGCCCTGCAGGAACGCCTCTCCAGCCTTCTGGGTATCCCCGTCTCCAGCTCCTCGCCACCTCAGGCGCCGCCGTCCGGCATCCGCCATCTGGGGGCGCCGGTCGAGGCCGAGAACCTGCAGGACCTGTTCTCCGCTGCAGAGAAGCGTCCTTTCGAGCCCTACCCTCTGGCAGAGAATATCGACCGCCAGCTTGCGTTCATCGTGATGGAGGAAATGCCGAGCCTGCCCGGCATCACGGTGGAGGTACGGCCGACGCGCGAGTATCTGGACGGCTCGCTTTTCGCGCACGTTCTGGGCTACATGGGCCGCATCGGCCCCGACACCCTCAAGGAATACCTGGCCAAACCCAACAGCGACTATACGGCCAACGACCTGGTGGGGTATGCGGGCCTTGAGAGCACCATGGAGGCAGAGCTCCACGGCCAGCGGGGCCGGCGCCACATCGAGGTTGACGCCTATGGCCGCGAGGTGGCCGAACTCGCCTACGAGCCCCCCAAGCCGGGCAACAGCCTGGTGCTCACCCTCGACCGCGACCTCCAGGCCCGCGTCGAGCAGACGCTGCGCGAGGGGATGCTGGCGGCGCAGAGCAAGGCAGCCGTGGCGATTGTCATGTCTCCGCGTACCGGAGAGATCCTCTCGCTCGTCTCGTTGCCCAGCTACGACGACAACCTTTTCGCCCAAGGCAACGTGGAGGAGTATTCGAAACTGAGCAGCGACCCCACGCTGCCCATGTTCGATCGGGCCATCGCCGGCCAGTACCCGCCCGGCTCGACCTTCAAGATCGTCCCGGCTACTGCGGGCCTGCAAGAGAAGATCATCAATCCCAGCACGACTTTCCTGTGCGAGGGCACGATGTACCTCGATTCCCTCGGCACCCGCTGGCCTTTCTACTGCTGGATCCGCAAGTATGGTGTGGGCCATGGCAACCTGAACGTGGTGCAGGCGCTGGCGCAGTCGTGCGACATCTTCTTCTACAAGCTGACCGGCGGTTGGGAGGATTTCCCCGGCTTGGGGCTCGATACGCTGGTGCGCTATGCCACGATGTACGGCCTCGGCCAGGCCACCGGCATCGACCTGCCAGGCGAAGCAACGGGCCTTGTACCCACCGCCAAATACAAACGCCTGAACTACAACGAGTCGTGGACCACCGGCGACACCTACAACGCCGCCATCGGCCAGGGCTACGTGCTGGTCACGCCCCTGCAGATGGCCGATGTGATCTCGGCGGTCGCCAACGGGGGGACTCTGTACCGCCCGCAGATCGTCCGCGAGATCGTCGACGCCGACGGCAAGGTCATCAAACCGTTTCAGCCGCAGGTGATCCGCAAGCTCGACGTCTCACCGGATGTGTTGGCCATCGTTCGCGAGGGGTTGCGCCAGGTGGTCGCCAACGGCACCGCCCCTTCGGCGCAACTGCCCGGCATCGCGGTGGCCGGCAAAACGGGAACCGCCGAATTCGGCGAGGCAAACGCCAAGGGCGACCGGCCCACCCATGCCTGGTTCCTGGCCTTTGCGCCCTTCGAGAACCCCGAGGTCGCCGTCGTCGTCTTTGTCGAAGGCGGCTCCTCTGTCTTGGGAACCGAGGGTTCGAGCACGGCTGCCCCGATCGCAGCCAAGATCCTGCGCCACTACTTCGGGCTGCCGGTGCCCGCCAGTGGCTCCAAATAGCGCACCGGCCCATCAGCGGCCGCAACGGAGAAGGACTGAATCGCGACCATGAACGACGATCAGGTCACCATCAAAGGGACGAGGGATGGCGTCGCCCTGGCTATCGGCGAGGGAGCCTGGGCCGATTTGATGGTCGGCCTCGATGCGCGCCTCAAGGCCACGGCCGGCTTCTTCAAAGGAGCACGTGTGTTGATGGACGTTGGGGCCCGCACGGTAACGGCCCAGGAACTGGAGCAGGCAGCCCAGGCCCTGACCCGCTATCATATGACCTTGGTCTCCGTGATTTCGACCAATGCCGAGACGCAGGCAGCGGCGCGAGAAGCAGGCCTCGGGCTCGTGTTGCCTCAGCCGGCCCGCAACGATGGCGAGCCGAAGGGGCTGCCGTCGGTGGATGGCATCCTCCTGCGCCGTACCCTTCGTTCAGGGCAGGTGGCGCGGCACGAGGGCCACGTGGCAGTCATAGGCGATGTCAACGCTGGCGCCGAGATCATCGCCGGCGGCGACGTCATCGTGTGGGGCAAGGTGCGAGGGATCATCCATGCCGGCGCCGCCGGCGACGAGAACGCAGTCGTCTGCGCCCTGTACCTGTCTCCCATGCAGCTTCGTATCGGCCCGTACATTGCGCGCGCGCCTGAGGGCCGTGATATGCAGCCATCCGGACCCGAGAAAGCCTTTGTGCGCGACGGCACGATCGTCGTCGAACCCTGGATCAACCCAGACTGAGCGCCAACTGGAAGCCGCAGGCCAGGCGCTGGGCTCGGCCCGCGGTCGACCGGTCCTCGGGTGGCCTTTCATCGATTCGCCGACATCGCAGCCCAGGGCTGGCAACCTGTCTGTTCTGCCCAGCGCAGAGGCGGGGGGCCGCTGCGACCGGCTCGCTCCATCACCGGCACAGGAGGCAACACTGTGGCAGCACGCATTATTACCATCACCTCTGGAAAGGGCGGCGTGGGCAAGACCACGACCACGGCAAACCTCGCCGTCGCCCTTGCCCTCCTGGGGAAACGCATCGTCGCCATCGACGCCGACATTGGCCTGCGCAACCTCGATGTCGTCATGGGTCTGGAGAACCGCGTCGTCTACGACCTGGTCGATGTGGTCGAAGGCCGCTGCCGGCTGCGCCAGGCCATGATCCGCGACAAGCGCCTGGCAGAACTCTACCTTTTGCCAGCCGCCCAGACGCGCGACAAGACGGCAGTCAACCCGGCACAGATGGTCGATATCTGCTACCAGTTGCGGCCCGACTTTGACTTTGTCCTGATCGACTCGCCAGCGGGCATCGAGCAGGGCTTCCAGAACGCTGTCGCGGGCGCCGACGAGATCATCATTGTGACCACCCCCGAGGTCTCAGCCGTCCGCGATGCGGACCGGATCATTGGACTCATCGAGGCAGGGGAAAAAGGTCCAGCCCGCCTGGTGATCAACCGCATCAAGCCCGAGATGGTGCGGCGCGGCGATATGCTCGACGTCAGCGACGTGCTGGAAATCCTGCGTATCGACCTCCTCGGAGTCGTTCCTGAAGACGAGCACATCATCGTCTCCACCAACAAGGGCACGCCCGTTGCCCACGAGGCCTCGCTGCCCGCAGCGCAGGCCTTCCGCAACATCGCCAGGCGAATCACCGGCGAGGATGTGCCGTTCATGATCATCGAGCCTTCCGACAAGCTGATCGATCGGTTGCGCCGGCTCATCGGGCCACAGCGCAAGGGGAGCGAGTAGCAGGCTCTGGCCGGGGATCAGGGGGATCGCTGGCGAGCGACGAGCTCTGCGGGCAGAGGGCAGGATGGATATGTTCAGGAAGATGCTGGGGAAAGAGTCCGTTGGCAGCAAGGACATCGCCAAAGAGCGGCTGCGCCTGGTGCTGATCCACGACCGAACCGACATCTCGCCGGTGATGCTCCAAGCGCTCAAAGCCGATCTCATCGCCGTAATCTCCGAGCACCTGGATATCGACCAGTCTGGCATCGAGATCACCATTACGGAAGGCAGGGACCACAGCCGCCTGATGGCGACGATCCCCATCCTTGGGAGGCGAGTCAAGCCTTGATTGACGCGCGAAAGGTCTTTCAGTTCGACTGGCTGCTCCTGCTCCTGACGTTGCTTCTGATCGCGCTGGGGCTGCTCATGATTGCCAGCGCCACCCGGAATATGCAGCAGGCAAACGTTCCCCTGCGCGACCAGCCGCTGCCGCGCCAGGCCGTGTTTGCCGTCATCGGGCTGTTGGTCTTGGCGGTCGTGAGCATCATCAGCTACCGCGCATGGGCAGCTTGGCGATGGGTGCTCTATGCCGCCATCCTCATCCTGCTGGCAGGTGTGCAATTGGCAGGGCGCACGCACTTCGGCGCCACCTCGTGGTTCGAGCTCTTCGACGTCGTCGGGTTGCAGCCATCCGAGCTGGCCAAGATCGCCCTCATCATGGTCCTGGCACGCTACTTTGCAGACCACGAGGAGCAGGTCAGGCGCGGCCCTGGGGTTCTCATCTCGCTGCTCATCGCGGCTCCGCTGCTCGGGCTCATCTCTGCCGAGCCGGATATGGGCACCGCGGCAGTGCTCGTCGCCATTTGGGTTGCCATGCTCTTTGTGGCGGGGCTGCGCCCCCAGCATATCGTAGTCCTGGCCCTCGTCGCCGTCGTACTGGCACCTCTGCTATGGACGGTCATGCCCCCCCACGCGCGCGAGCGCATCCTGATGTTCGTGCAGCCCGAGTCGGTCCCCAGCGACGAGCTCTACAATGTGCTCCAGGCCCTCATCGGCGTCGGCTCCGGTGGGCTCTGGGGCAAGGGGCTGGGCCAGGGCACCCAGACCCAGCTTTCCTTCCTGCGCGTGCGCCACACCGACTATATCTTTGCCGTCCTGGCCGAAGAGCTGGGCTTTGTCGGGTCGTTGCTTCTCCTCACCCTCTTTGCGGGGTTGCTGCTGCGGCTGGTCCGCGCGGCCGCCAGGGCGAGCGACGCTTACGGCCGCCTGCTGGCCAGCGGCGTCGCCGCGATGATCTTTGTGCAGGTATTCATCAACATCGGCTTCCATGTGCGCCTCCTGCCCGTGACTGGCCTGCCCCTGCCATTGCTCAGCTACGGAGGAAGCTCCCTCGTCACCACCCTCATGGGCCTGGGGTTGGCAGAGAGCGTCTCCCTTCACCGGCGGTCCAAAGAAGACGCCGGCCTGCCCCTCAGCTAGGCTTGCTTGGCCCCCACAGGCGCCACGTTTTGTGCTATAATAGGCACTCGTGCGATTGGGCCATGGCTCGCGCCACATGCGCTCGACAATACGCACACAGGAGGATGGTGTGGCCACACAGATGGTCCGCGTGCGTTACGCGCCCAGCCCAACCGGCGGCTTTCATGTCGGCGGGGCACGAACAGCTCTGTATAACTGGCTCTTTGCGCGCCACATGGGCGGCAGGTTCATCCTCCGCATCGAAGATACGGATCGTACGCGCTACCGGCCGGATGCGCTGGCAGACCTGCTGGAGGGCCTGCGCTGGCTGGGCCTCGACTGGGACGAAGGCCCTGCTGTCGGCGGCCCCTACGGGCCGTACACCCAGTCGGAGCGCCTGCCACTCTACCAGGAGTATGCCGAGCGCCTGGTAGCCAAGGGAGCAGCTTACCCCTGCTACTGCACGCCGGAACGCCTGCAGGCAGTGCGCGAGGAGCAGCGTCGGCGTGGCGAGGCGCCCGGCTACGACCGGGCCTGCCGCGAACTCACTCGGCGGCAGATCGCCGAGTACCAGGCCCGCGGCGTGACGCCGGTGATCCGCCTGCGTGTGCCCCTCGAGGGGCAAACGACGACCCACGACCTCATCCGGGGCGATATCACCGTCGACAACCGCAGCCTGGACGATCTGATCCTGCTCAAGTCAGACGGCTTTCCGACCTACCATCTGGCCAACGTCGTCGACGATCACCTGATGGAGATCAGCCACGTCATGCGCGGCGACGAGTGGATCCCTTCCACACCGCGCCACGTGCTGCTCTATCGGGCGTTTGGCTGGGATCCGCCCGAGTTCGCCCACCTGCCGTTGATCCTCAACCCCACAGGCAAGGGCAAACTGAGCAAGCGCAAGGCAAAGGGCCCTGGTGGCGAGGATTACCTCGTGATGGTGCACGAATTCCGGCAGGCGGGCTATCTCCCCGAGGCCATGTTCAATTTCCTGGCCCTGGTGGGCTGGGCCTATAGTGAACAGGAGGACCTGTTCTCGCGAGAGCAGGCAATTGCTGCCTTTGACATCGGGCGCATTTCCAAGTCGCCGGCGGTCTTTTCCTACGACAAACTGAACTGGATGAATGGGGTCTACATCCGCCAGCTCACCGTCGATGACCTGGCCCAGCGGCTGGTGCCGGTGTTGGCGCGCGCGGGCATGAGGGTCAGCGCCGGCGAGGCCGTCCAGGTTGCACGGCTGGTGCAGGAGCGCATCACGACTCTCAACGACGCCCCTGGCCTCGTCGATTTCGCTTTCGTCGATACCCTGGCCTACGACCCGGCCCTGTTGATCCAGAAGAATATGACGCGCGACGACACCCTCCGGGCACTGGAGGCGGCCCGGGAGGCGCTACGGGCCGTGCCGAGCTTCTCGGAACAAGCGCTGGAGGAGGCTCTGCGCCCGCTGGCGAACAGCCTTGGGCTCAAGGCAGGCCAGCTCTTCGGCACCATCCGCGTCGCCGTCACCGGCCGCACCGTCGCACCTCCGCTCTTTGGCACGTTGGAGCTCGTCGGGCGCGAGAGGGTGCTTGCACGGCTGACCCGTGCGCAGGAATTGCTGGTCGCACAGCCAGCCTGATCGTCTTCATTCGTATATCACGCCTGTCCGAAAGGCCGCGCGATCGAGCCCACCGAGAGGAGCGCGAAGGGGGCTTCGCCAAAGCGCTTCGGATAGGCTTGTCAGGGAGCGATAGAGATGCCCACAACTGAGTTGGCTCCAACCTCAGACTTTATCCGAGATATCATCCGCGAGGATCTCAGGACCGGCAGGTTCGGCGGGCGCGTACATACGCGCTTCCCCCCTGAACCCAACGGCTACCTGCATATCGGCCACGCCAAATCCATCTGCCTGAACTTTGGCATTGCGCAAGAGTTCGGCGGGCTGGCCAACCTGCGCTTCGACGACACCAACCCCGTCAAAGAGGATGTCGAGTACGTCACATCGATCCAGGACGACATCCGTTGGCTGGGCTTCGACTGGGATGGCCGCCTCTTCTACGCTTCCGACTATTTCGAGCGGCTCTACGAGTATGCTGTGCAGCTCATCAAGCTGGGCAAAGCCTACGTCTGCGATCTGAGCCCTGAGGAGATCCGCGAGTACCGCGGCACCCTCACCGAGCCCGGCCGCGACAGCCCCTATCGCAACCGTTCGGTAGATGAGAACCTCGACCTCTTTGCCCGTATGCGCGCAGGCGAGTTCGAGGAGGGTTCGCGCACGCTGCGCGCCAAGATCGACATGCGCTCCCCCTTCATCGTGCTGCGCGACCCCGTGCTCTACCGGATCGTCAAGGCGCCGCACCACCGCACGGGTGACAAATGGTGCATCTACCCGATGTACGATTTCGCCCACTGCCTGTCGGACTCGATCGAAGGCATCACTCACTCCATCTGCACCCTCGAGTTCGACAACAACCGTCGCCTCTACGACTGGATCCTCGATACCCTCGGCATCTACCACCCACAGCAGATCGAGTTCGCGCGCCTGAACCTGAGCCACACTGTGCTCAGCAAGCGCAAGCTGCTGCGGCTGGTGCAGGAGGGCCGCGTGACCGGCTGGGACGACCCGCGCATGCCCACCATCTCGGGGATGCGCCGGCGAGGGTACACCCCTGAGGCCATCCGCGCCTTCGCGCAGCGCATCGGCGTGGCCAAGACCGAGAGCATGGTGGATATCGGCCTCCTCGAGCACTATGTGCGCGATGACCTCAACAAGCGAGCCCAGAGGGTGATGGTGGTGACGCGCCCCCTGCGCGTGGTGATCGACAACTACCCCGAGGGCCAGGTCGAAGAGATGGAGGCCATCAACAACCCGGAGGACCCAAGCGCAGGCTCCCGCAAGGTGCCTTTCTCTCGGGTGCTCTACATCGAGCGCGACGATTTCCGCGAGGATCCACCGAAGGACTTTTTCCGGCTCGCTCCCGGCCGCGAAGTGCGGCTGCGCTACGCCTACTTTGTCCGGTGTGAGCGCGTCGTCAAGGATGAGCAGACCGGCGAGGTGATCGAACTCCACTGCACCTACGACCCGGCGACCCTGGGCGGCAACGCTCCCGACGGCCGCAAGGTCAAGGCAACCATACATTGGGTGTCGGCAGCCCACGCCATCCCGGTGACCGTGCGCCTGTACGAGAACCTCTTCCTCAAGGAGAATCCCAATGACGTTGAGGAGGGGCACGACTTTGTCGAGTACCTGAACCCCAACTCGCTCGAGGTCCTCACAGGCTGCAAAGCCGAGCCCAGCCTTGCCCACGCCGGCCCCGGCGACCGCTACCAGTTCGAACGGCTCGGCTACTTCTGCGCTGACCCGGTCGACTCGCGGCCAGGGGAACCCGTCTTCAACCGCACCGTCGCCCTGCGAGACCCGTATGCCAAGCTGGAAAAGGCTCGCAATGCCTGAGCCCCCGAGGGGCCTGGGCCGAGGGCCTTCAGACGAGACAGCAGGCCCGATCGCCCAGGCCCCAGCGAACCAGGCCACAATGTGAGATCGGAGGAGCCACAGTGTCGAGCCCGGAGAAGCTCTGGCGGCTGCCCCCGGACGTGCCGCCCAGCTACTGCGCGGCCCTGCCAGGGCTCGAGCCACTGCTGTGCCAGATTCTGTATGCCCGCGGCCTCACCGACCCCCAGGCCGCGCAGGCCTTCCTGAGCGGCGCACCCGATCATCCCAACCCCTTCGACCTCCCACAGATGGGCATCTTGGTCGAGCGGCTGCGCCGCGCCATCCGCGATCAGGAAGAGGTCGCTGTCTACGGCGACTATGATGTCGATGGTGTGACCGCCCTCGCCATCCTGGTCGAGACCCTGAGGGCGCTGGGCGCCCGCGTGCGGCCCTACATCCCGCACCGCATGACAGAGGAGTACGGCCTCAACCGGCAGGCGCTTCTTGCCCTGCGCAGGGAAGGGGTGCGGGTGGTGGTCACCGTCGACTGCGGCATCCGCTCGGTCGACGAGGTGGCCTATGGTCGCTCGCTGGGGCTCGACATCCTGGTGACCGACCACCATACCGTCCCCGAGCAACTGCCCCAGGCTCTCGCTACGGTCAACCCCAAGTTAGCAGGGTCGCGCTACCCGTTCGCCGATCTGGCGGGCGTCGGCGTAGCCTTTCGTATCGCGCAGGCCCTGTTGCGAGTGGCCCGCCGCACGGCCCGCAGGGGCGCATCGGTGGCTCTCGAGGAGGAAAGTCTCCTCGACCTGGTCGCCCTGGGCACCGTCGCCGACCTGGTGCCCCTGACGGGCGAGAACCGCGCCCTGGTCCGTGAGGGCCTCGTGCGGCTGAACGCGACCAAACGCCCGGGCCTGCTCGCGCTCTGCGAGGTGGCGGGCCTCACCCCCGGCCGCATTGAGAGCGAAGACATCGCCTTCGTCCTCGCGCCGCGCCTCAACGCAGCGGGGCGGCTCGACACCGCCCTCCGTGCCCTCGAGCTCTTGACGACGGACGACGCAGCCCGCGCCCGCGAACTCGCGCAGGAGCTGCAGGGGATCAACGCCGAGCGGCAGCGCCTGACGCAGGAGTTGGGCGAGCGGGCCAGACAGAGTTGGCAGGCCTCCCCCGAGGCCGCCAGCGGCGCGACCCCGCCCTTGCTGTTCGTTGCCGGGCCGGGCTACCATAAGGGGATTGTCGGGCTGGTAGCCAGCCGCCTCACCGAAGAGTTCTACCGCCCCGCGGTCGTCATCGAAGTGGAGGGCGAGCATTGCCGCGGCTCGGCGCGCAGCATCCCCGAGCTGCACATCACCGAGGCACTGGCGGAGTGCAGGGACCTCTTGGTCCGTTTCGGTGGCCACGCGATGGCCGCCGGCTTTGCCCTGGAGGCCAGAAACCTCGATGCCTTCCACGAGCGCCTGCTGCAGGTAGCCGGGAGGCGCCTGCAAGGCCTCGAGCTGGCACCACGCATCGACGTCGATGCCGTATGCTCACTGGCCGATGCGTCGTGGCCGAACATGCGGGCGCTGGAAGCGCTCAGGCCCTTTGGGCAGGGCCATCCGCCCCCGATGCTGGTCAGCCGCGGCGTGCAGGTGCGCAATGCCCACGTGGTGGGCCAGGGCCACCTCAAGCTCACCGTCAGCGATGGCCGAGCCGTATGGGATGCCATCGCCTTTCGCAGGGCCGAGGCCGCGACGCAGTTGACGCCGAGGGTCGACTTGGCCTACAATCTCGCCGTCCGTTACTGGCAGGGCGAACCACGGCTCCAGCTCGTGGTAGCGGACCTGCGCCCCGCCGACGGGCAAGCCGCCGTTCGATCAGGCAGTGACTGACGACAGAGTGGAAGAGGGAGCTTGTTCCATGCCCGATGTCGCCTCCTGGCCTCCCGCGTCGCCGCTGAGCGGCCGCGAAGCTGAGATCCGCCGCCTGGTCGCCGAGGCTGCCGAGGGCCACTGCCTGTCGCTGGTCGGCATGAGCAACATCGGCAAGTCATTCGTCCTGCGGGCGCTGTGCAAGGAAGCCGCAGTGGGCGCTGCCGGCGCCACCCTGGTCTACATCGACTGCAACCGCATGGTCGAGTTCACCGAGCAGGGCTTCTACGAGCTGGTGTTGCGATGCCTGAAAGCAGCGCTGGCCCCAAATGGGGATTCAGGCCCGCTCGCGGCCGAGCTCGAGCGCTGCTATGCCGACGTCGTGGCGCCTGCCAGCCCCTTCCTGGCTCACTTGCGCTTCAGCTCGGGCCTCGCCGCCGCCAGTGAGGGTTGGGGGCGGCGGATCGTGCTTGTGCTCGACGAGTTCGACGAGGTCATGCAGGGTATCGATGATCGCGTGCTGCTCAACCTGCGCGCCCTGCGTGACACCGCCCCCGATGAGCTCAGTTACATCACCGCCTCGCGCCGCCGGCTCGGCACCCTGCGCCATGCCCACGGCTCCAGCGAGTTCGCCGAGCTCTTCGACCAGAACACCTGCTTCCTGGGTCCCCTGGACCGCGAAGCCACCGCCGCCCTCGTCGGCCGCTGCGTCCGCGACGAAAACCTGGCACTGAGCCCCGACGATCTCGCGATCCTCTACGAGGAGACGGGCGGCCACCCTGCCCTCACCATCAGCGCCGCCCATGCCCTCAGCACTCTGCGTCAGGACGCCCAGGCCCTTGGGCGGCCGCTCACAGAGGAGCGCATGCGCGAGTACCTCGACTCCGACGCCGCGTGCCAGGGCGAATGTGCCAAACTGTGGCAGGAGATGGACCAGGACGAGCGCCATGCGCTCCTGCGGTGGGAGGGCCAGGATGCCGCAGCTCGCCAGGCTGCCTGGCAGCGGCTCGAAGAGCGCCACCTCGTGCGCTTCGACGAGGGCAAGCCGGTGCCTTTCTCGCACCTCCTCGCCACCTACATCCGCCGGCAGCGCATCGTGCGCCGCTCCGAGAGCCGCGGTGTGCGCGTCGATGTGGAAGCCGGCGACGTCTGGGTCGATGGCCGCCTTGTCCCAGCACTCACCGACCTCGAGTACCGGCTGCTGCTCCTGCTCTACGGCCACCTCGACAAGATCGTGGACAAGTACGCAGTAGTCCAGGCCGTCTGGGGCCAGGACTATATCGACCAAGTCGATGATGCTCGCATCGAAAAGCTCGTAAGCCGCCTTCGCCAAAAGCTCGAGCCCGACCCCACCCGCCAGCACTATCTGCACACGATCCGCGGGCGTGGCTACAAGCTCGTCAGTGGCCAGTAGTCCGTTGCTGGTCGCGTGCCGGCCGCCCCGTAGCAAGTGCCGCCGACCGCTAACGCCGGATTCCGGCCCTCCGATGTCAGCCAGGTGTCAGCCTGGCTTCAGGAAACCTGCCCTGCTTCGTGCTATCATGGGAGCAAGCAAACCTGCAAGGCAGAGCATTCTGCTCACCCGCACATGAGGAGGAGTGACCTATGGCATCCCTGTTGGAGCGTGTCGGTATTCTGATCTCGGCTAACCTGCACGCGCTGGTGACCCAGGCCATGAAGGCCAACAGCCTGGCGGTCGTCGACGAGTACATCCGCCGCGTCGAGGACAACCTCGAAGCGTTGGAAGACGCCGCAGCCACCGTCGGGGGCGAGGTCAAGACGCTCAAACGCAAGCACGACGAGTACCAGGCCAAGGCCGACGAGCTCGATCGCAACATCGACATCTTCCTGCAGCAGAACAAGGAGCAGCTCGCCGTCGCTGCCCAGAGCCGCTACAACACCCTCAAGCAACTGGCCGACAGCTACCAGCAGCAGTACCAGGCCCAGGAGGCCGAGTACCAGAAGCTGCTGGATGCCAAGCTCAAACTGGAGGCCAAGCTGACGGAGATTCGCCAACAGCGGCAAGAGCTCCAGGCCAAGCTCGAGCTGGCCAGGTCGAAGGAGACCACCCACAAGGCAGTCGAGAGCGTGGGCGACGTGAGTGTGGTGACCGACGGCCTCGGCGCCATGGGCGAGGAGATCCAGAAACGACTCGACAAAGCGTCGGCGCAGGCCGAGATCGATGCCTCGCGCCTCGACGCCCAGATGTCGGAGGTCCTCGAGGAGCACACCATCAAGATGCAGATCGAGGAACGCCGCAAGAAGCTGGGCCTCAGCTCGTAACTGCAAGCAGCGTGGGAACGGAGGAACTGAGGAACTGAAGGAAATGGAGGAACTGAGGGGCCAAACCCTTCCCTCGGTTCCCCTAGTTCCGTCAGTTCCCTCAGTTCCTTCGTGAAGGGGCGTGGAGTAGCCTCAGGTGGGCCGCGCTTTCTGCCCACCCAGCCTCCAGCCGGAGGGACTGGGGTATGAACCGAACCCGTCTGATCTTCTTCGTTGTCATCGCCATCGCGCTGGCCGTCGTGGGCGTGTCGCTGGGCTTGCGCCAGGCGGGGGTCCGCACGCCTCTCGTGCAGGCGCCTGAGGCCATCGAGGTGCGCGTCGTCTGTGCCCTGCCGGTGGAGTCCTTCGTCCGCCAGGCCGCCGATCAGTACAACAAGGGCGACCACAAGCTCGAGGGGCACGCGGTGCACGTCTCGGTGATCCCCATGGACGGCCTCACGGCGATGGGCCGTTGGGAGCGCGACGAAATGTCGCCGGTCCCGACGGCCTGGATCCCCGACAGCCGCTACCTGGTCGAACTCGTCGACGCCACCCTCAAGGAGAAGCGTGGCCGCGACATCTTCCTGACGGGTGGCGAGTACCGGGCCCGCCCCATCGCCACCTCGCTCTTCTCCTGGGGCATCTACCAGAGCCGGGCCGACGTGCTGCGCCAAAAGTACGGCGAGATCGACTGGAACGCCATTCACGATGCAGCTACCGCCAAGGGCGGCTGGCCCGAGCTGGGCGGCAAGCCAGAGTGGGGCTACTTCAAGCTGGTGGTGCCGAACCCGCACAAGAACGTGGGCGGGCTCATGGCCATGGTGGCTGCTGCCGGCGAGTACTATGGCAAGACGAGCATCCAGGCTGCCGATGTGACCAACCCCGCCTTTCAGAAGTGGCTGAAGGAGCTGATGGGGGCAGTGACCGACTTTTCGAGCCTTGGCTCCTATTCAGTCGAGAACCTGGCCCTCTTCGGCTACTCCATGGGCGATGGCGGCCAACTGCTGGAAAGTGACCTCCTGCAGAACATGGCCGGCATCCAGACTCGTTGGGCCGACCCGCTGGTCATCGTCTATCCCAAGTACCTGACCTGGTTCGACTTTCCGTTTACCATCTGGATGGGCGACGAGACGACCGCACTGGAGAAGAACGCTGCTCTCGACTTTGAAAAGTACCTCCTTACGGCCGACGTGCAAAAGCTGGCGGTCCAGAGCGGGCTGCGCCCTGCCAACCCGGAGGTTCCGGTGGCTGGGCCCGATGGCCTGTTCGCCCGCTGGGAGGCCCAGGGCGCCATGACCGTCGTGCCTCGTACAACGGCCATGCGCTCGCCCGACCGTGAGGTGCTGCTCGCGCTCTTGCGCTGGTTCGATCTGAACGTCAGCGAGCGCTGAGAGGAGGCATGGCCATGCTGCAGAACCCAAGCCGGCCTCAGCGCTCCTCGTGGTGGCTCGGCGTTGTGGCGCTGGTGCTCATCATCCTGCTCGGCATATGCGCCTGCGCCTACCTGCCCCCGCTGGTCCGCAACATGCAGGCACAGAGCGAGCCGGTGGTGTTGGAGGTAGCCTACTCGCCCGAGAAGGAGGCCCTCTTCACGGCCCTGGTGCGCGACTTTCAGGCCCAGCGCCCTCGCCTGCCCTCCGGCCGGCCCGTCCAGGTCCGCGCCACCCGGGTCGAGCCCGACGTCATGGTCGAAGAGGCCTTGGCGGGCAAGTACCAGGCGATCACGCCCGACTCATCGATCTGGCTGGCCCAGCTCGATGCGGCTCGCCAGGGCGGCGCTGAGGCCGAGTCGATCGCCCAGGGCCCTTCACTGGTGGGCGAGGTGGTGCGCTACGCCGTCAGCCCGGTGGTCATTGCCATGTGGGATGATGTAGCCCGCTCCCTCGGCTATCCCGACAAAGCTCTGAGCTGGCACGACATCCTGGAAAAGGCCCGCTCTGACCCGAATTTCAAGTGGAGCCATCCCTCCACCAGCTCTGCGTCGGGGCTCCTGGCCACCCTGGCCGAGTTCTACGCTGCCGTAGGCAAGACCAGGGACCTGACAAAAGACAACGCGACGGCCCAGGCTACCCTGGAGTATGTGGGGGCGTTGGAAAAGACCGTCCGCTACTATGGCGAGGGAGAAGCGGCCCTCATCCAACAGATGGCCCAGAACGGCCGGTCGTACCTGGATGCAGTGGTCGTTCAAGAGCAACTCGTAGTGTACTTTAACAGCCTGGGCAAGGGCAGGTTGGTAGCCGTCTACCCGGTGGAAGGCTCGTTGTGGGAGGACCACCCGCTGGCGCTGCTGGAGCAGCCCAACTTGACCGCCGAGCAACGGCTGGCCTTCGCCGCGCTGCGCGACTATCTGCTCTCGCCCGCAGCGCAAAGGCGCATCCTGCAGGCTGGCTACCGCCCGGTGGACCTGGACATCCCCCTCGACGAGCCGGCCTCCACGATCAAGCTGGCCAACGGGGTGGATCCACTGCAGCCCAAGACGGCGCTGCAGATGCCTGGGCCAACCGTGCTGCAAGTGGTGCGCGACATCTGGTGGTACACCAAGCGCCATACCAATGTGTACCTCGTGGCAGATGTCTCGGGCAGTATGCAGGGGCAAAAGCTCGCCGATGCCCGACAGGCGCTGCAGGTCTTCCTGAGCGAGATCCGCGGCGATATGGAGCGTGTGGGCCTCATCAGCTTCTCGAGCCGCGTACATGAGGATGTCGCACTGGCTGAGCTGAAGACGAACCGTGGCACGCTCTCTTCAGCCATCGATGGCCTGGCTTCCGGCGGCAACACGGCACTTCTTGATGCCGTCAACCTGGCCTACAAGCGCTTGCAGGCGCTGAACGACCGCGAGCGCATCAATGCCATCGTCGTGATGACCGATGGTCAGGAAAACAACTCGGCGATCGGGCTCTCAGAGTTGATCCGCTCCATCCAGGCAGGCAACACCCAGGGCCCACCGATCGTCATCTTTTGCATCGCTTACGGCAAGGATGCCGATATGCGCACCCTGGAACGGATTGCCGGGGCCACCAACGGACAGGCCCGGGCGGGCGACATGGATACGATCCGGCAGTTGTACAAGACGCTCTCAACGTACTTCTGAGTACCCCAGGGCGCGCGCAGCCCTGGGGCAGGTGAAGAAACTTGCGGCCAGGGGTGGCAGCCGGGTGTTGAGCTCCGCACCGCACCCGGTGCGGAGCGTGTAGCCCGGTCCCTGGCCCGGCCGCCGATGAAGCAAGCTCCATCTTCAGCTCGGGGCGTGCGCAGCGAACGTCATGAGCAGCAGTCAAAGGTAGGTCATCCGTAGACAACTTGGGCCATACCAGGACCCGCTGGCTGGCCGCTTTTCGGAGGTTTCTTGTGGCCGATACCAGACGCAAGAACAGTCTCGAGGCTAGGGCGCTCGGAGCGATGCTCAGCCACGCCTTCTTTCGCCTGGAAAGCGCCCTCACCATCGCCCTGACCATTGTGCTCATCTTCCTGTACCCGTCGCCATTCTACTGGTGGCGCTGGTGGTACTGGCTCGCCCTTGGGGTGGTGGGCGAGACCTTGATCGTTCTCTCGAGCCTGAGCGACTCGGCGACCGCCGCCCAGGTAGTGGCCGACATGCTGCGGGAGAGCTGCAACCCGGCAGAGATCCATACGGCGGCACTGCGCGCCCAGGTGGAGCGCGCCCTCGAGTACCGCCGGCGTATGGCCGACGCTATGGCCAACGCCCCTGCCGGCCCCCTGCGCGAGCACCTGCAGGACACCACCGCAGGAATCGCCGACTGGATCCGCAACATCTTCAGCCTGGCCCGACGCCTCGATGCCTACCAGCGCGATGATCTCATCCGCAGCGACCGGGCCAACGTCCAGGCCGAGCTGAATGCGCTCCAGGCCCGCCTGGAGCATGAGCGCGACGAGGCCACCCGTGCCGAGCTCCAGGAGGCCCTGCAGGGCAAAACGCTGCAGAAGGAGAACCTGGAACGGCTGCACGGCACGATGGAGCGCGCCCAGGTGCAGCTCGAAGCGACTCTCACAGCCCTGGGCACAGTCTACTCCCAACTGCTCCTTGCAGGCGCCCGCCAGGTCGACTCGGCGCGCTCGCGTCGCATCGAAGAGAGCATTCGCGAGCAGGTCGCCTCGCTCAGCGACCTGCTGGGGGCAATGGACGAGGTATATCGGCATGGCGCGTAGAGCGTGTCGCGCACTGCGTGCCGAGCGAGCGGCCCGCAACCTGCCGGCGCGTCGGGCGGTGTGCAGTGCGTACCCAAGGAGCCATCAAGCATGGTGAGGATACTGTCGCTGTTCTGCCTCATATCGCTGCTCTTCGGCCTGGCTGCCTG
>Ga0272448_1003001_pt1 | contig 20514 bp, 21 predicted proteins | sample YNPCB0191_FD_202220 | JGI IMG/M metagenome (GOLD analysis project Ga0272448, IMG submission 202220) | Hot spring sediment microbial communities from Yellowstone National Park, WY, United States - YNP-CB-019-1 | ecosystem: Environmental > Aquatic > Thermal springs > Hot (42-90C) > Sediment... | reverse complement strand
GGCAAGAAATGGCGAAAGCAAAATTAGAGATGAGCCCGAGCAAACTATGTCAATCATTCGCTTGATAAAACGGTAGGGAAGGGTTTTGGTGCAAGGTGCAATGCACAAATTTTCTATTGAAGTTGCATATCTTGCCTCCATTTGATCCTCCGACGTTTGAAGAAAGATTTGGTTGGCCATCTCTCTCTTAGCCTTTCGCAGCCAGTGTTTCCAAGTGCTCTGCAAACTGTTTCAAAACGACTCTGCGGTCAAACCTCTCTTCTGCTACTCTTCGCCCATTCTGCCCCAGTCTATCTGCCTCATGCCGGTTCTGCTGGAGGAAGCGGATAGCCTGTGCTAAGGCCTTGGGTTCTTCAGGTGGAACCACTAACCCAACCTGGTGACTGCTCACAAAGCGACCAGTTTCGCTATCGGGACTTACTGCCGCCAGGATCGGTCGGCCTGCTGCCATGTAGTACAACAACTTGCCTGGAAAGACAACGTCAGTTATCGCCCGTTTCTGGGTAATGACCAATGCGTCGGCTGCGGACAATTGAACAGGCAGATTCTCTCTTGGCTGTAGAGGCAAGAAGTGTAGATTGGTCACTCGCAACTCTTCCGCCCTTACTTTTAGCTCCTGAAGATAAGGGCCTTCCCCTACGAGATAGAATACCACACCATCATTATCACAGAACTCCGCTGCTGTTTCGACAAAAGTATGCAAGCCCTGTTTGAGTGCGATGCTTCCCGAGTATATTACGAGGAAATCATCTGGTTTGATCCCATATTGCTGGCGAAAGCTATTATTCCTCTCCAAAGGACGCATGAATTCAAGGTCAATATAGTCAGGTAGCACGACAATCTTCTCAGATCGGACGCCCTTCGCTGTCAGATTGCGGGCGAAACCCTCACAGATGACACCAATGCTTCTAGCATGCCGGTATACAAATGCTTCGAGAACATGCGCTACACGTGCAGTCACGCTGTTCTCGTCAAGCATTCCAGTAGCGATAGCAGCATCAGGTATCAAGTCCTTGATATGAAAGAAGAAGGGAGCACGCTTTAGAAAGCCAAGTAACCAACTGGCTAGGCCAAGTTGGAGCGGTGGAGATATAGCAATGATCAAGTCGCAATGGCCAACGCTTAATCCGCCAAGTAGTGAGGAAATGGTAAAGGACATATCAAACATGATGCGGTTTACCGCCTTTCCTGGCTGCTTGGGAACATACAGGTATGTTCGCAAAACAGGCACACCGTTGATGACCTCACGCATGAAGCGCTTACCCCCATACGGTACCCATATCTCCCACTGCGGTGCCATTGGAAATCCTGTGATGACCTGTACATGATGTCCAAGTAGCTGCAAGTACTCGGCCAAATCAGCCGTATACGGGCCAATGGACGTAGATTCGGGAAGGTAGTTCAAGCCAATGATCAGGAAGCGCATTTGTCCACTTCATCTTTCTGTGAGCATATAACCCAAAATTGCTCTGACCTCTTTCGGTTATTCATCGCAAGGTACCAATTAATAGTATGATGCAAACCTTCAATAAACGACACCTCTGGTTTCCATTTGATCAGTCTTTTGACCAGCGAGTTATCAGCCAACCAATTCATTGAACCTGTGGGCGTATTTGGATAAAATACGATTTCTGCGTTGTAGCCCGAATAACTTAGAATCTCCTTCATATAATCAATGACCCGGATTCACACCAATGTACTCGGGTTCACTTCGGTACCATCGTCTATTTTCTCTGCTTCAAGGAACTTGCTTCGCACGATGTCATCAATATAAATCCAGTTCCATTCCTATGTTCCATCTCCGTAAATTTCAAACGGGTTTTGGCCGATGAAGGCGGTAGCAACCATCGCGATGACAGCGAGATTCTCCACCCCTTGTGGGCCGTATCTCGTGAAATAGCGGCACGAAGCTGCTTCAAGCCATATTTCCTTGTGACAGTAAGCATTGGGTGTCAACTCGGCCATCAACTTGACTCAACCGCTCATATTGTCGGCATCGTAGAACGGTTTCCATTCGGGTTTTGAGAGTTTTCCAAAAGACTACACCGTCCAAGAAAAGATTCGAGGCTTTTCCAGCCTAGTGCAGGCTACCATACCAACAGTTACCGTGATCGGCGGCCAGATGGAATACGATGGCTACGCACTCAACCACCTGTCTTGTTATGCCTGGATTCCTGAGGTTAGTCTTGATGAACTCGACAGAACCTACATCCATATGATGCTGGATTTTTAAATTTCCCACTACCTTAGGTCATATTCAATCCGGACAGAACCATTAAGTTCAACCAGCGCGTCTACCAAATGGAAGCCAATAAAGAATGCTCCACCTGTAATTAAGACTTTATGGCCCTGCCACGTCATATTTTTCTTCTGAGTTGGTAGAGTTGGTTCCTTGAGACTTGATAATCAGATGGCTTGAAAGGCATAACTTCGGTCATCTATATATAGAGGGTCAACTTCCTCGGTAGTTGGCTCAATTGCGATCCCGCGGCGAGAGTAGCCTACCCTTTCAACCAAATCCAGCAATTCGCCGCGGTCCACACCGCGATGGACCTCAACAACCAATTTGGGCTTGAACGATTTGAGTAGACCAGCCATACCTTGTAAAACTTCGATTTCCATGCCTTGTACGTCTATCTTGATACCATCAACTCGATCCTGCTGCCCACATATCTGTGGCCAAAGCCAGTCGAGGCGTGCGACTAAAATCGTCTCGTTCCATGTTCCTGACTCTATCGTGCTATCCACCATCCCACGCACTGTTGGTAACACCCTTAATTCCATGGTCTCTGGTGCTCCCAAGCCCATTGGTATAACTGTCAATTGCGGGAATTCATTCAGTGACCGGGTCTGGGCCAGGTAGCCCGACGTGCTTACCATCGGTTCAAAGGCGAACACCCGCCCATTCGGTCCCACCAGACGGCTCAGGGCAATCGCGGTGTAGCCATAGTGAGCGCCAATGTCCAGCCAGGTTTCTCCAGGTTTTACATTCTTGGCAAACCAATCGAGTAGGGGCCGTTCTGTTCGTCCCAGGATAGCAGCCGGATAGTCGTGCCACGAGGTAACAATCCTCATACCGCGCAGTGGTCCTCCAAGGATGCGGTGTCGTTGCACAGAACGTGGTAATAATCTTCTAAAAAGACATTTAAGTTTTTCGTTCATCTGGCGGTTTAGCTTTCATGCTGGTGGTGGCTCAATATACTTGAACTGCATTTCGTGTACAATATTGCGTGACCGTGTGACAGGATCATAGAATAGCTTGATGATGGTTCTATAAGTCTCGCAGTGCCGTAAACGTTCTAGCCGATTCCCCCATGGCATCATCGCAGAAATCCAATAGAAAGTAGCCTTCATCATAAATACTGCTGTCAGGGAGGCTTTGTATAAGAATACCGTTCTACTTCCGAAGTTTTTCTCATAGAAGTGCAGAAAACTCTTGTACTGCTGAATATAGTACCGATGCCTAAGCTTGCTAACCGTCTGGCTTCCATGATGAACAAGACCAGTATCGGCAAGATACCAAATCTTCCAGTTAGCTCTATGGATACGGATAAACCAGTCTGCCTCTTCACAGAAGAGAAAGAAGCCATCGCTGTCAAACCCGCCCACCTGTTCCACGACATCCCGCCGAACAACGAAAGCGGCGCCCATAGGACACTCAATCTCCTTAGAGCCAATATTCTTATCTAATCGGCCCAGGTTCCACCGAAATCTTCTGGCCAACCAATTAAGCAGCGCTAACACATAAGACAACTGGAGGAGCCGGCCAGGAACGATTTGCCGCACAACGTTTGCAAATACAGAAGGGAATCTGAAGACCGATGGTTGTAAACTTCCATCGGGATTAAGCAACTTAGGAGCCACAACGCCAACATCCCGGTGCAGGTCCAAGAACCGTACCAAGCGGGCGAATGACTCATCCCGGACTTCGATGTCGTCATTCAGAACCGCAATGTATCTGCCGCGTGCCTCTGCCATCCCCAGGTTGCAACCTGCTCCGTACCCATCGTTCGACGGGTTTGCTATCAATCTGATATGTGGGAAGGCTTGCCGAAATCGCTCAAGTGAGCCATCGGTGGAGCCGTTGTCCACCACAATAATTTCATACGTGATCTCATGCGTGTGTTCTAAAATGGATGTGACACAAGCGGTGACAAGGTGAAAGGCATTGTGAGTCACGATCACGATGGACAGGTCAGGCTTACACACCTCTGCCTCTCTCCGCAAGTACATCTTCATACACTCGTTCTATCTTGCGGGTAACTTCTTGAATCGTATAGTGTTCCAGCACACGTTGGCGGGCGCGTTCGCTCAATTTCTGAGCTCGCACGGGATCGGCCAGCAAACCCGCGACCGCGTCGGCGATCTGTTCGCTAGTGCCAGGATCCAACAATACGCCAGCCTGGCCATAATCCAGCATTTCTGGCACCCCGCCCCCATTCATTGCAATTATCGGTTTGCCCAGCGCCATTGCCTCCAAGACCGAACGCGGATTAGAATCTTGAGTGCCTGGAAACACGTAAAGGTCAAACGCGGACACCAGTCTTGCAACATCACGACGGAACCCTGTCATGATTACTTCCCTTTCCAGTCCAAGTTCGGTGACCAGTCGCCGTAACCGTTCTTCGTATGACCAACCACTGCGATTCTCAATCTCCCCACCCACGAGGAGCCAGCGCGCCTCCACGTCGCTTTGCTTGAGACGGTATGCAGCATGGATGAGCGCCTCATATCGTTTGATCGGGTCAAGCCGCCCTGTCGTCCCGATGAGCGATACTCTCTGGGGTAACCCAAACTCCTGGCGCACACTGCTGGCTGCTTTGGGATCGAATTTGAATTCCATAGGATCGAGACCGTTCGGTATGACCAACGAGTGGTGGTTGTATGGACCTGGCCCCAGCGCCATTTGCCGGGACCATTGCGAACAGAAAACGATGCGCGTTACCCAAGGGGGAGCATACAACGAACGGGGCCAGATCGAAACGCGGATGTGCCATATTACCGGTATACCAAACAGTTTGTTGAGAAACCAGCCTGCCAGGTGAGAGTCCAAGTTGTTTGTATGCACGATGTCGATTTGCTCACGACGAATAATGGACCAGAACCTCAATGCATCCCGCAGACGATACAGTAAGCAATAGGGGTTAAGAAGAATCTCGCGGCTACCTATCTTGATACTCTCATACCGCTTTTCAAATGTGTAGTCGATGGTCTGAACTCCTACTCTAGCAGCAGCGTCCGAGAGCGGTCCAGATGGGATTATCAAATATGGGTGGAACTTGTCTCGATCAAGAAAACGCAACAAGTAGAGCAAACTGTTGCCACCGCCTCCAATCAGTGGCACTTCATCTATGTAAAGAACCCTTATCTTTTGGTCAGACATTTCCACTTTGCTTTAGGGGATAGCCAGGCGATGCATGAGTTACTTCTTGATGATCATTGGTGTTTTGCCAGCAACTGTTCGAGTCAGCTGTGATACGACTTCGATTCTAGCGCGCTCCAGAGCTGGATGGATTTTCGCAAGCGCAGTCTGAATAACAGAGGTGGCTTTGGGCGCCGAGGGCTCCGCTAACACAACGTAAACCGTGATGTCGCTTCCTTCTTGAACTATTTGGTATCCTCTTACAAGTGGATTAGTTCGGACTGCGTGTGTGAACGCCTCCGAATGAACAATAGCACCATCTTCCAATTCAATGTAGTCGTTGCAGCGCCCAAGCACCCTGCGGAATCTATCAATGCTCAAGCTGGTAGCTCGCCCCTTTTCAAGAGGCTCAATTTCATCACCTAGCTCGTACCGCACCAGAGGAAAACACCGTGGATACAAACTCGTCACGCGTACTTTGAGCGCAGCCGGCCCGTGACCTTCGTCTGTCGCTTCGACGAAATAGCTACGCCAGAAAACACGGAATATGCCAGAGGGATCCCGTTGCGCAATCAAGTTGGTCTCAACCGCACCATACTCCATTGTAACAGGAGAATCGAATAGATCGCGCAACAAATCCTCACTATCCGGGAACGGAAAAGCTTCCGCCGCACCGATGACGACTTTCAGGTGCAGCTTGCGAAGTTTGTTTCGCATGTCTCGGTTCGCGCGGGCAAAGTGGTCAAGAGCCACACTGTACCCCAGGAAAAACTCGGGCTTGAATTCAATCATTCTTCGAGCCGCTTGCCTCATTTTCTCTTTTCTCAAATCGTAGGCCGAAAAACGGTACCAACCCAGCGACCAGTCAGATATTTCCTGTCTGCGAGCTTTGAGCCATCCCTTCAATCCTGTTCCCAGCAAATGACTATGACCCCACAGCATGAACTGGCGCGAGCTGGGTCGCAGGCCAAACCAGAGTCTGCCAGCCCAGAGGTCTACCCATGTCTGTTCAACCAGTTCGCTTCGCCAGGCGGGCATTTGTATCGGCTGAGCGGTTGTGCCGCCAGTCATGCGGTAGAAGTCCGGCTTCCTCGTTTGGCTAGTTCTGGTGGCAACTTCCTCTTGCACATGGCCTCGCGTCGTAACGGGAATCAATTCGAGGAATTCCTCCCATGATCGGAAACTTTCAGGTAGAGACCGCTCTCTGGCAAGCTTAGCGTAGTATGGCACATCCTTCAAGATACGCTGCCATTCTGCATTCCATGCCTTCAATTGCCAGGCCTGACGCTCTTCGGGAGTCAGCGGTTCGGCATATTCTCTTTGCCGGGCTAATGCCTTACGATGCAAGCTATCGAGCTGGGCACGACGTAACCAATGACCAATGTTCATGGTAAAATCTCCACTTGATCTATCGCATTTCTACATAACCACGCCACCCTCTGGGTGGTCTGAAGGGACGCTTACCAACCCACGTCAACTCTTGTGCTCGGATCACTCTTCCATTCAAGTAAGCATCGCATGAAGTGAAATCACCTCTAGAAACTGCAAATGACATGAAGGGGTTAAATGCTTCTCTAACGATAGGCACCCTGTCAAAATCAAATCCGATCAACCTGCAACATGCCCAATCGCAAAGGCCCACGTCGTCAGAAAACAATAATACACCCGCTTTGATTGGGCTGGGCACAAGAGGCCCATCACCTTCTCCCGCTATTATTCCGTCTACAAAAGCCAAGTGTCTTCGTTGGATACTCGGCTGCATGTTTCCGTTTGTAGTCGCATACATTAGGATTCTGGCAGTATCAAGTGCCATACGCCAGGCTGTATCGTTGCCATACCAGGCTCCTCCTAGAATGACTCCCATCCGGATCAACAAATGTTGCACAAGATAGTCAATCATTCTTAGGGAATTCATCCTAAGCGGAGGCCAGTCTCTGGTATTCACCCAATCGCGAAACTGCGACAATCGGAGGAGCAACCACCGATAACGTGGATATTCATCGCCGCCTTGATCAGGAGGCCCGAAGCGGTGGTGTGCCAGACAATCCTTGTGGCCGATTGTTCCAACAAACCCCTTAAGTGCGCAGGTTAGGCCGACCATCTTATGGGTTTTGAGTTTAGGTAAGCTGAAGACAACATCCGACTCCAAGACAGCGCGGTTGACTACATACACGTGATGTCCACCAGTGTGATAGGCCTGGGTTCTTTTGGGGTTATAGTCAATCACGCGGAAGCGATTTCCTCCATTATCACCAAGCGATGAGAGTAGACTTTCATCTGCCAGGTCTACTTCGACGGCGCAGTTAGTATCATCGCGCCGATCGACATAAGCGACACATCCCCAACGTTTCCTGGGCGCTATAAACAGTCGCAAATCTTGGGCTCGAACTTCAATGCCACGCTGCTTATAGAACTCCAATACTCGATCAGCCCCAGTATCCTGCAACACCTTTTGCCAATTGCAAGATTGCAGAGGCGCATTCCCAAAGATTACTTTGCCCGAAGGCCCCACCGCCAAGACAATGTAGTCGACCACAGCCCTCAGAACTGAGCCATGGGTGCATTTTGCCCAGAAGGCGAGCTGACCCTCCTTTGGATAGCGATGAGTAACGAAGTTGCATAGTACAAATACCCTGCTACCCTTGCGAATGTAGGCCCCTAGCGGATTCCACTCAGACGTGCCCAGGTGCTCCCGATCCAGACCAGCTTGGGCAAATATATCCCGCACAGCACGGTAAACATGGTTGGGCTCGGCGGACAGATGAGCGTATCGATACTCTGGATACATCTCGTCTGGCGAGTAATAATACTCACCGCTGGGATAGAAGATCGAGGTATCGATCCTGAGCGAAAGCAACGGAATCGATCGACTTTAATTTTCCATGTTGTTTTCAGATTTAGATTTTCCTCGATTCAACTACTGCTTAATCGACACGCAACTGCGTCTCAGCTATTTAGCCAAAGCAGGGTACAACTACACTTCTTCGATTTCGCCGATAGATGATTTTTTTGGGTGGTACGTTAGCATCTGCTATTCGAAGCATAATCGCGGTATACACCCAAAACACGATCACTTTCTGGTATACTTCAAACCACCCACCATCATATTGTCCTGTGGCGACGAAGATCACCAATCCGCTCAGATAGATCAACCCCCACAGCTTGAGATCCCTTAGCTTAGTGTATCTTATAAAGCGCAAAATCCGGGCAAATAGATAGGCCAGCAACACAAGATAGATCATTGTCCCCAACAAGCCCATCTCTAAAATCAGCTTATCCAATCCAAATTGGTTGGCATACCAGAACTTGCCGGCTTGGGGATTCTCAAAAGAGAAGATGGAGGAAGGCAACACGCGAGTACTATCTGGCCCTAATCCGACCAAGACCCTTACAGGCGTTTCTTGTCCCAAGATTTGGATGGCTAAATACAAACCCGGCAACCGACCGACCATATAGTATCCAGTGCTAGGGTCATAATATGTGAAACTGGCATACCAAGAGATATAGTCGGCGGAGAACATCCGACCAAGGGTAAATGGAATTTCACTTCCGCCAGCAGTAATGTTTTCCCCCATTATCTGAGATCCGATGAATGCTATTGGAAGGAGAAAAAAAAGTAACAATGCATACCGCAAGGATGAACGCAAGCGAATGCTTCCGCTGGCCATTAGCAGAGCCACTATAACAAGTGGCGAAACAAACATACCGAAGCGGAAGAAAGCCGCATCACCGAGTATGGAACTGACAAAACTGGCGCCAATTATCGCAATCAGTTTCCAGGATAAACGGTTAAATAGTCCATAAAGAATGGCGCCATAACATACGAACAGAAGGAATACTGCCAACACGCGAGTGCCGAAAGGTCCAAAAGTACCGTATATGTAGTCTTGATGTATGCCGTAGAATTCGGTGCCCCATAAAACCATCTGTTGCGGAGATGACATCGTTTGTGCAATTTGAATTGGTATCTGCAACAGAACAATACCAAGGATGAGATTGCCATAGGCCTTCAATGTCTCCAGACTGAATCGCTGACTAAAATATATGGTTACAAACACAAAGAATCCATAGAATCGCCATAGGCCGGAAATCAGAACCTGCGGCAGCAAAACGGGATTGATCAAGGCTGAAATTGTCCACACTAGACCGAAGAGGCCTACCAGTACCAGCACAATGCTCCCGTTGTTCCCCAACGGAGACCACTTCGTCACTCGCAATAAGAATAACACACTGGCAAAACTTACGACAACCACCCCCAACTCCAGAAAGCCCGGCATATTGGCAAGTACAGCGGGGGTCCGGTACGTTAATAGGAATGCAATGTATACGGCGAAAAACTGCTCACATCTCAGAAGTAATAGCAACAATAATCCCAGAACCAACGTGATTAGTGCTCCAAGCATTCCGCCAGTCTGACCAAGGAAGCGACCCAACGCGATAATGACTATATAATAGACTGCTAATCCAACCAGTATGTGACCAGGGCGAATTAAAGAGCGAGCCATTGGCAAAGCCTGGGAAATGCTGGTTTCACGCCTGATGGACGCCAGCGTTACAGTGCCAAGCGAAAAACACGCCGCACTCAGCAACACGACCAGTGCCATCGGCAGGGATCTTCCCACCGCCAAGGGAATCACACTGCCAGCCAGACTGACAACCAACACAACACCTAATGTTATCAGAGTCTTGGTATTGATCGTACTCACTCTACCTCGCTAAAACGAATGTCCGAGAACCAAATGGTGCCAGTTCCGAAAAAACGTAGATTAATATAAAACTCACCCTCCTCCTTCAAAGGATTAACCAGTATCTTTTCAAAGAGCTTCCAAATGCCGTTTGTTACCCCTAGATCAAAACTACCATGCATGCACTTCTTGTGAATCCTTGCCCGCCCATAAGTAATATACACCTCCTGAAGTCAATTCACCGGGTTGGGTCCGATAAGCAAAGCTTAATCGGTAACGATGTCCTGGAATGACTCGTACCCATTCTGGTGAGAAGCCGGCATGCGTCGTGTGTTTGTCTGTCTCATGGGTCGTACATACGCCAGACACCCTAAGGGCTAGCAGAGCAGGGCCGTCCACGCGCTCGACGCCCCCATAGAACACGCCTGTCTGATAGTCGCCTCCAATCCATTCCTGCCATTGCCATAGCCATGGATGTCCGCGCACTGGCTCAGAACGCAGCATCGGATTGGTCAACAGATTGCCGGGTAACTTCAACCCACGGCGATCAATAAAGCCATGCTCATCATAGATAACCGGAACACCCAATTCGATAGTAGCATTTCGCCACGCAGCAAACTCACGCAGAACCACCTTCATTTCTTCTGGCCACACTCCACGCGCAACCAAATCATCAGCAATCACAGGCAACATATCGAGCAAGGCTGGGTCTGTAGGTATTTTGAACTGGCACGTTTCCAGCATTTGGCGTGCAGGGTTCACTAACTGGCCCTTTGCCTCCTCCAGGCGGGAGAGATAATACAGTCCTACAAGGTTACCAGGCTCGGCAGATAGTGCAGCCTCCAAGTTGCTATACGCTTCTTCATAGTGCCCATTCTCCATCAGCAAGACTCCCGCCCGTATCTGCTCGACAACGATACGCCGCTCCAGTGCACGCCGATTTACCTGCAACGGGTCATCTACTTGCAGACTGAACTCTTCATATATCGCCAATGCTTCCACAGGCCGGTTCAATAGGTGGTACAGATTGGCCAGCAACAAGCGCCCTGTGTCATCTCTGTTGTGCGCCAGATAAGTTTCTAGCGACATTGCTGCGCCAGGTAAGTCGCCACGGGCTATCTGTGCAAACGCCATGCCCCGATAGAGACGCCACAAAGCCGAATCTGCTGCGCGAGCCTTGATGAAGGTTCTTTCAGCCACCATGTCTGACTCACATCCAGTGCGAGCAGGCAAGCCAAGAAAATCCATTCGATCTTCCGACGCACATCGTCCCAGCAGCGTGTGTAACACCAGGGTGTTTCCTGCATTCAACCATAGTGACGAGACCAGCCGGGACAGAACACCCGGTAATGCAACTGCAAGACCTATAAGAATCATGGTGACTACTACAAACCACATGCGATTGCGGAAGTCTTCCACCACTCGTTCACTCCCCAGTGGCCGGCCTTTGACCACATAAGAGCACATGTGCAAACAGTTTAACTAGAAGGTCGCTTCGCAGTGGAGGTGGCAATAACGCAAATACTTTTTCAAAGATCAAAGACTTACGCAGATACAGGGGTGACCACTTGTAATAGCCTATCATTCGACAGACTTTGGGGTGCGATAACGGACAGGACAGATTGACAAAACCATGTCGCTGATATAGAGCGACCAAATCGCCGAGAGAGTACTCACGCAGATGGAACCCTCTGGCGGGCGTCCCTCTTGGGACAAAGAACTTACTCACATCATGTGGACCAGTGATTCTAGACGGCGTGCTGATGATCAGTACGCCGCCTGGATGCAACAAGCGAAAGGATTTTGAAAAGAAGTCATCGACCTCATCCGGGTGGATATGCTCGATTACCTGATCGCTTAGGATAACATCAAAGCCCAACGCGTCTTCAAAAGACGTAAAGTCTTCCAATACAAACGCGCATAACGACTGGACACCTCGTTTCTCACTAAGCTTTTGCGCCGCCTCAATTTGAAGCTCAGATACGTCTAATCCAACTACGTAGCATCCCGTCGTCGCCAAAGCCACGGACAGCCGCCCGTCACCACACCCAATCTCCAGCATTCGCCCTGGCCGGAAAGACTCGGCAACTAACTCAAAGAGACCAGAAACAGCGTAAGGGTCTTCTGGCTGCCTGTGGTACTTCTCGTCAAGGTAGTTGTGGATACTGGCAACAATGTCATAACCTTCTCTCAGGACGCGCCTGCGTTCTTCCGAGCCCTTCGGGCTGGCTAGAATTAACTCAGTATAGTAGCGCTCCACCTCAAAGAGACGTCTAAGATCTTCGATAGAAGGAGCTAGATTGGTTTTGTGCCTCATTCCTCTCTTGTCTGTCAGCCAGCGACCGCACTTTCAAATGGTCACAAAAGTTCAGTATACGTTGCGCACGACGCTCCCACGTATGAGCCTGGGCGTCGGCCCAGGCACCCGCCACGAGATGATTCTGCAAGTCTGGCGACTTGGACAGTTCTTTCATCGCTCGTGCTAACGCTCCAGGGTCATCGGGAGGCACGAGGTAAGCATTTTCACCATGGCGCAGCACCTCCCGGATGGCTGGTAAGTCAGATGAAATGATAGGACGACGCGCGGCCATGTACTCAAAAACCTTTACAGGTGAAAAGAATGGCGACCAGCGCAATCTGCCAGTGTAAGGGCACAACAACAAGTCAGCGGCCTGTAGATGCTTAGGCACATCCCGGTGAGGTACTGGCCCGATAAAACGAATCGGTAGGCGGCGTACATGTGCAAGGGCCTCCATCTTTAGTGCCAATTGCACCGGCCCTCCAATGACCACAATCCCCAGGCTCTTGTCTAGATGTGCTGCGGCTTCGATCAGCACGTTCATTTCGCTTTCATTCAGCCAGCCAGCCCAACATCCAATCGTCGCACCTTCGGGGAAACGCCACCGTCTGCGTATCGCTTCGCGTTCTTCCGGCGCCAGAGATACTCCAAACTTCTCAATCGAAACAGCATCGCCCTCAACATATAACCGTTCGCGCGGCACACCGTACTGGTTATGCAAGTAATCAGCCAGCGCCTGCGTCAAGCATACGATGCCGTCAACACTGTGCAATAGATGCCGGTATCCAGCTCCCTCAAGCGGTTCATGAGCTTCATAGACTATCTTGGGATATGGAATGTTGCCCTTTGCGCGTCTCAGCATGGGCATAATGCGAATGAAGCCAGGGCTCCGACCATAGATGAGATCATCCTCGCTAAATGGCCACCTCAACCACAACCAAGCGCAATAAATCATCACTGGTCCAGCCTTGATGAAGCGATATGCCCCCGGCACATGCCCCAATGGTTTCCACAGCAGCGTTGGCAAAGTTTGCCATCGAAACGTGGGGGCAAGGCCGAAATATGCCCAATAGTCTCCTCGGATTCGATCGTTGCCCCAAGGCAAGTAATAATAGTTAACGAGTGTTACTTCGCGTCCTTGAGCAGCAAAGCCAGCACAGGTGTTCATAACCTGAATTGCCGGTGCCCACGCAACGCGTATATCAAAATCGAAGAGATACAAAACCTTGTTCAAGGTTGAAGACCCCTTTCATCCATCCACACGTTACAACATCGATGCTCAGATTCCATATCTCATCTCTCTGCGTGCCCACATTTCGAGAACCACCAGCATCCATACCTTGAATGCCCACTTCCCACGAGTAGGGGCAATACGGTCAAGCACATCGTTGCGCAACAAACCCATCTGCACTGCCGCTCCCCCGCGCAGCAAATCTTTCACCCACTTCCTATTGCCAGGTGAAAGCCAGCTATCGAGCGGTGAGCCAAAGCCCATTTTGCTTCGGGTCAAAGTGATTTGTGGCAAGCGGTCGGCCATCGCTTGTCGCAGCAGATATTTAGTACGTCCGTCTTTGAATCGCAGTTCATGGGGAATGGAGAACAAAGTCTCAAGCAGTAAATGGTCAAGCATCGGCACCCGGACCTCGAGCGATACAGCCATTGAGGCCCGGTCAACCTTGACCAGCAATTGATCTGCCAGATAGGTCTTGATGTCCAGATACTGCATCCGAGTGATTGGATCTACGTCTTCACGCCAATACTTACGGTAGTACCAGTAGTCATCATAGTCCTTGATTTCGCGCGATCGATCCTCCGGAACAATCTGCCTTTTCTCATCTGGCGGGATCCCCTCTAGCAGCGCAGCGTATCGTTCTAGGGGAAAGTGGGATTGGTTAACCAGAAAGTTCGCTATACGCTGTCCTCTGGCAGATGGTGGCCAAGCACGGCCTATAGCAGCGATGATGGTACGCGCCCATGCCGGCACATTCCGGCAGAAACGATCAAGGATTGCCCACATCTTGTACCAGGAGTAGCCGACAAAAGCTTCGTCGCCTCCTTCGCCAGAGAGCACTACTTTCACATGTTCGCGGGCCAGTTGGGAAACAGCCATGGTCGGTATGTTAGAACTATCAGCAAACGGTTCATCATATACCTCAAGCATATGGGAAAGTTGCGCCTGCACGTCCGGCCAGGTGACGACACGCTCGTGGTGATTGGATTGTACATGGACAGCCACTGCCCGTGCATAAGGAAGTTCGTTGTTACTATAAACATCGAACCCGATGGAGAACGTGTGAATTGGCTTGAGCTGCAAATCGGCCATGAGCGTAGCAATTGTGCTAGAGTCCATCCCGCCACTTAAGAAAAGTCCCACCGGCACATCGCTAACCAAGTGCGAACTGACAGCATCTCTCAATCGCGTCCTTACCAACTCGACCGCATCGGCTTCTGAAAGGCCTTCGCGGTGAGCTACAAGGTCCAGGTCCCAATACCTGGAGACTTTCACTTCAGTTTCATCAGTCTTTAGCACATGGCCCGGCGGCAGCTTGTAGATACGTCGGTAGGCTGTTTGGGGACAGGGCACATAGTGATAGGTGAGAAAGTCATACAGGCCTTGGAAGTTGATTGACCGATCTACCTTACGCATCGCCAGAACGGCTTTCAATTCCGAGCCAAAGATAAACTGTCGCTCGTCTTGATAGTAGAATAGAGGCTTGATACCCACCCGATCGCGAGCCAGGAACAGTCGCTGCCGGAGGCTATCCCAAATGGCAAAAGCAAACATCCCACGAAGGCGATTGACGACATCCGTGCCCCATTCCTCGTAGCCATGGATGATTACTTCGGTATCCGTGTCCGAAGCAAAACGATGACCTCTCGCCTCAAGATTCTGGCGCAGACTTGCAAAGTTGTAGACCTCACCATTGAACACAATCCAGATTTTTCCATCCTCATTTGCCATCGGCTGATGGCCGGCTGGGCTAAGGTCAATGATGGACAGGCGGCGAAAGGCAAGCCCCACTCGCTTATCATCGCTCACGTAGATGCCATGATCGTCTGGGCCACGATGGGCAATAACATCCCGAGCCGACAACAAGCCCTCCACGTCAATCGAACGCCTGGAAAGGATACCTACGAAACCACACACAAGATCTAGACCTCGTTGTAGTGTTCAGATCAAAGACGTGACCAGTCCGGTATACCGTGCCCAATCGCCAGTAATCTCCATCCCGCGCTCAAGCGGGAACTCGGGCACATAGCCCAGTTCAGATCGCGCACGGCTGATATCTACACGCACGTCTCTTGAGAACACAGCAACCTCTTCAGGGGATAGTTGCTGCATTGGTCGGTTCAAACTCTTCCTCAGCGCAACCACTTGCTCTTGATCCCTACCCGGCACTTTACCCGAGGAACTAAAATATATTGACCGAGCAAAGTTTAGCAACGGAGGGGCAAGCGCTTCGAGTGCCTGGCTAATGGGCAACTGGTAGACCGATCGCGCCAATGCAGGCTGATCTCGCAGAACATCCAACGTTTCCCGGATAGCCGTCGGGATTTGCTTGAGGCGAGTCATCCACCGGCCCTGCTTGACGATTTCCTCATAGGTCACTGGCACCAGGCACTTGAATCCCAGCATTGCCTCATAGGCCCCAAAGAAGTCGGCCCAAGTTACTTGTTCGTCGTTGCAGACCAGGTAGCGCCTCCCCTCAACGCCTTCCGCCAAGCAAGCGCGCAGGACTGCCTGCACCACATCGTCTACATAGACCGCGTTGCAGGGATGCATGCCATTGTCGATCAACGGCAAGTCAGCCTTCTTCAAGCTCCTTAACGGCATCACCGTCCACACTAAACCGCGCGGTCCATACACAATCGTTGGCTGCAGGACAACCACGGGTACACGATACTTGGCCCAGTATCTCAGAGCCAGTCGCTCTGCCCTGAGCTTGGCCCGTGCATAAAGATTCCCATTCTTTACTGGTGGGGCCTCCTCATTGAGGATCTCTCGCCCGATCATATCGTACACGACCCACGAGCTAATTACGACCACCCGCCGCACACCCAGCTCTTGGGCTGCTCTAACTATTTTCTCGGTGCCTCCAACTGTAGTTTCCTCGTGATCTTTTTTCGTACCCAATGTACCAAAAGCTAGATGCACAACTACGGATGCGCCTTCCATCGCTTTTCGCACATCCTGGTAGCGCCGCACGTCACCGCAGATCAACTTAAGTGAATCTGGTGAAAAACGCAGAAGCCGCGGGGCGCGCAGCGGGCTCCGCACCAAAGCGCGCACCTTCGTTCCTGGGTTGGAGGACAGGATTTTTTCTACTAATCGCCCGCCGATGAAGCCGGTTGCGCCCGTGACAAAAATAGATTCTCTCAAACTCAGATCCATTGCCTAGTTGCTCCAGGGCAAGTGCAAGGGACGACGCTTTGCGTAGGATTCTTCCAACAACTCGACCACTCGCAGCGCGTGACGCGGTGGGCACGCCAACTCCTGTTTGCCCACCATGAACTGGCGAATGTTCTCCAATTGCATTGTCATCACCCAAGGCAGTGTAACCTTGGGTGCGTCTAGTAAATGCAGTTTTGTTCTCTGTCCATCACGCAATCTGATCGCCATTATACTTTCTAGGGGGGAGAACGTAACAGTGGCCTGCTCAGTTTCGACGTAGCATTCTGGTACGAGCAAGTCGGTGTAGCTCATGTGGATCTCAACGTCTATGGAACCGGCGGCTTTTAGGCGAGCCCTGCAGTTGACTTCGATCCCGCCGGCAGCATCATCCTCGTAACTTTCCAGCTCGAGCGTGTCGAACCACCACAGCAATGTATCATAGAGATGAGGCCCAAAATTCATCAGCACCCCACCCCCCGCCTGCTCTGACTGCACCACATAATCGGAAGCAAACGGCCATGTGTCGAGGCTCCCGCCGTTACTAAAAACCAGCGAGCGGACTGGGCCAAAGGCCTGACACCTGACCAGGAGATCTTGAGCAAACCTCAGCAATGGAAAGAAGCGCCGCATATGCCCGACAGCTACAAACGTCGAATTGGCCTCTGCCGCCGCTAAAATTTTGTGGGCATCTTCGGAAGTCAAAGCCATGGGCTTCTCAATCAACACCGGCTTCTTCTGTTGCAAGAAATCTATGGCGATTTTGGCATGCGATGCCGGCGGAGTGGCAATGATTGAAAGATCAACTCTCTCAATGATCTCACGATAATCGGTGGTCACGATGGCAGAACCGTCGTGGTTCAGGCTCTTGGCGCGTGCCTGGTTCAAATCGACGAGGGCGTACAAGCGGAAAGCAGGCGATTGCCGAATGGCCGGCAAGTGACCAAGTTCGGCCACTGCGCCGCAACCCACAACAGCCACTTTGATCGGCGCATCTGTTTTCCCCACATTTAGCTCCTTGCCTTGAGTTTCAAACACTTGAAAGACGAAACCATGTAGTGAACTCCGCGCGCCTACGTAATGGATAGCACCTCACATTATTTGCCCGCAGTAGTTGCTGGTGGTCTATTTTGACGGGCAAGGTATGGCCACAAATCACGATAGTTGAACAACAATGCTGTCAATATGGTAGCAATACCTACCAAACTTGCCCGCAACCATAGCAGACTTTCCGCAGCATTCACGAGGAGCGTGAATCCAACAAGCAAGACCAAAACCGCAGCTATTTTCTTATAAGGATAGGGGATCGGGTATGCTTTTTCGGCAAGAAAAACGACCAGCATCAGGGCAACTAGCCAACTTGCTCCTAAAGCGAGTCCTGCCCCGATGGCTCCCAACGGTTTGACAAGCATCCACGTGGCAGCCAAGAAGACAACAAACCCACCTCCTTGAGCCAATGACAGCATCCAAGGCTTCTCAGAGATCAGAGGGCCAATGTGCGTGAACATCCAGACTTGCCCCAGCCATAGCGCTATACCGATAATTCCCATCACTGGAATCGCCCCCGCGTATTCCTGCGTTCCCACTACTAACACGATCTCTGGCGCTAAAGACGTCATCAACACGACCACTATGCAAAACAACGTCAGATATCTACGCATGATAACGGCGTAACGCTCCCGAGCATCAGGCGCTTTGTAGATGGACATGTAGTACGGAACCCAGCTCATCTGGAAAGCCGTAGTCAAGACACCCGGGACAGCCATCAACTTTGACGCAAAAGCATACACCCCGATCTCATGCAGGTTGGATAAATGTATCATGAAGAAACGGTTGGCATTGAGTAACACCCAACCTATGACCACCGACGGTGCCTGCTGAAGAGCAAACCACAACAGTAAAGCAGCCGTCTCCGGCGAGAATCCACGCAACGACAAAAAGATTTTTGAACGCAAGGTCCACCACAATCCTACGAGGAGGCTCAACTCAGCAATCAGGACAATAGCGAAATAAGCAGCAATTGTCAGTTGATGCAACAAACTTACTCCGACCAGCAATAGAAGGAAGACCACTCCGTACAGTGTCGTCAGCGCCGCGTAGGCTACCGCTTTACGTTCTAGACGGAGAATGACGGTGAGGACCTGGTTCATCAGTTTCGCAGGCACGGCCAGAACAGCTAGGAAATACATGCCACACGCTGCATCTAGCCGGGGTGCAGCAATGTTGAGCCACCCCAGAATTGAGCGCCAACAAACAAGGCTAATAGCCATAACTAACCCCATGGACACGAAAAGGACAAATAGTAAGGTCGAGATAATAGTCTCGGCCCGACCCTTTTCCTTGTAGTCCAGGTAATATCGAGTAAGCGGCGGCTCGAAATTCAGGCTAGCAATCAACAAAGCTGCTGCCGAGGTTGTAAGCAGCAAGTCAATGAAGCCATAGTCTTCCGGAGAGAATGATCGGGCAAGGACGGGAACAACAAGGAAGGTTAGGGATCGTGATAGCACGGAGCCAATTCCGTACACCAACATATCGCGTGCAATCCCGTCAACTGATTTTGCCTTTAAACAAGCAAGTATATCTGCGAGTATAGGATTCATTGGCACGAATACTGGAGGCTGAGGGTCAAACTAGGCTTTATACTAAAAGGATCAGTCAGTAGACACATTTCTCGCCCACTCCCGGTTGTCTTTATACCACTGCACCAATTGAGTAATGCCAATTTTAAAGGTCGTTACTGGGCGCCATCTCAAAAACTGCTCTGATTTCCCGATGTTTGCCCACGTCGCCATCACATCCGCCGGGTGACGGGGCTGATGCTCGGTTTGCGCCTTCTTTCCAACCAAATCCTCAATCAACCGAATAGCATCCATCAGTACACTAGGCCGATCAGAACCAGGTTAATCACTTCGTATCCTAATGGTTTCAGGCCGGCAATTATTCCTCGGGCAATGTCATCCACATATGTGAAATCCCGCTCCTACTTGCCATCTCCATATACAATCACCGGGCGTCCCTCACTGATCCACTGCACGAAGCGAAACAGGCTCATATCCGGCCGTCCCGCCGGGCCGTAGACGGTGAAGTGCCGCAGCACCGGTATGTGTAACACAGCGCCTCCGCTCAGTGCAAGCCTCGGGGAAGGGACGCCATTTGTCGTGGGTGCGTAGGCCGGCCTCCACTTGCCCCACCTTGATGCCGGCGTAGAAGGCCGCCAGGGAGGCTGCGGCCACGGTGGTCGTGTCCCCTGCACCAGCACCCAGTCGGGCCGCTCTTTCTGCAGGATGGGCTCCAGCCGGGCCAGGACGGCCGCGGCCACTTGGGTGGCAGACTGGTTGTCCTCCATCACGTTCAGCTCGTACTCGGGCGTGATCTAAAAGAGCCGCAGCACCTGGTCCAGCATCTGGCGGTGCTGGGCAATAACACAAACAAGAGAGCGTACCTGGTCCTGGTACTTTTTCAGTTCTCGGATTATGGGCGAAATCTTGATTGTTTCTGGGTGGATTCCAAATATAGAAAGTACGTTAATCATAATTATCAATTTCCAGTTTGATAAATTATATCATCCTTCAAGGATCTCTTTCGATAACGAAAATTCACCTCAAACCAAGAAATTCCCTTGTTGCGCTGCCCTCATTAAACACCTCGATCCAGGTAAATGTTCACTTATAGTGAACGTCATAAATAAGTTTACATATAAGATATATTATGGTATAATGCCTCCCAATTAAAATAAAGGGAGGTAAGAGAAGATGAAGGCTTTATGTTTAACCCATCC
>Ga0272448_1003000_pt1 | contig 20516 bp, 17 predicted proteins | sample YNPCB0191_FD_202220 | JGI IMG/M metagenome (GOLD analysis project Ga0272448, IMG submission 202220) | Hot spring sediment microbial communities from Yellowstone National Park, WY, United States - YNP-CB-019-1 | ecosystem: Environmental > Aquatic > Thermal springs > Hot (42-90C) > Sediment... | reverse complement strand
TCCGCCATCGTCGACGGCGCAGCGCGCGACATTCATCCGCCGCTGTACTATTTTCTGCTGCATTTCTGGATGCCGTTTGTGGGAACATCGGAATACGCAGTACGATTTCTGTCCGTGGTCGCCGGCGTTCTGGTCGTCGCGCTCACCTTCAAGATCGCGCAGACTTTTTTCGGCAGCCGCGTCGGAATCATCGCCGCGTTACTCTCCACTTTCTCGGCGTTTCAAGTTTATTACTCGCAAGAAACGCGAATGTACATCTGGGTGACGCTGTGGAGCGCGGTGTCGGTGTACGCGATGGCGGTGATGCTCAAGCGAGGGGCGGGAGGCGAGGGGCGAAGCGCAAGCGATGGATGGGGTTCTTCGCCCCTCGCCCCGCGCAACTCGCGCACACAGCGTACCCTTGCGTGGCTTTTCTACATCGCGGCGACGATTGCCGTGTTGTACACCGATTACGTCGGCGCGTTCGTGGTCATCGCCGAAAATCTCGCGTTCGTGGTCTGGCTGGTCTTGGCTCGGCGCGGCAAGCGCCCGAATATTCTGCACAGCATCGCGTTCTGGATCGCCGCGCAAGCGATTGCCGGGCTGACGTTCCTGCCGTGGTACCTGCGCGCCGGCAATCAACTGGCAACGTGGCCCTCCATCAGCGAACCGTTCGATCTGCCGACGCTGGTCTGGCGCGTGCTGAACGTCTTTAGCGTCGGCATCACGCTGGAAGGCACGCTGGCTGCCGGGGTGGCGATCTTTTTCGGTATTTTGTTTCTGCTCGGCTTGCGTTGGCCGCGCAATTCCCACGCGGACTGGGGCATCGCTACGCTGGCGCTCTGGACGCTGACGCCGGTCGGCGTGATGTACATCGTCTCGCTCTCGCGCCCGGCGTACAATCCGAAACTCTTGCTGCTTGCCACGCCCGCGTTCCTGATTCTGGTCGCGCGCGGTCTGGGGTTGCTCATCACTCGTCACTCGTTACTCGTCACTCGTTCGTCATTTGTCGTTTGCTCATTGGTCATTCTGCTCGGCAGCGCGTATTCGCTGGACAACTACTACTTTGATCCACACTACGCCCGCGACGACTATCGCGCGATCTTGCATTTCATCGATTCCAACGCGCGTCCCGGCGACGGCATTCTGGTCGATGCGCCCGGTCAGATCGACGTGGTGCGGTATTACCAGCGCGGCGATCAGCCGTTCTTCCTGCTCCCGCGGATGCGCCCGCCCGACCCGCAAGCCACGCGCGCCGACGTGGACGATATGCTCGGCAAGGTGCAGCGTCTGTTCGCGATTTACTACGCGACCGACCAGAGCGATCCGCAGGGCATCGTCGAAACGCGGCTGGCGGAAAAGGCGTTCAAAGCGCGCGATACGTGGTACGACAACGTGCGGCTCGCCGTCTACGGCGTCGCGCCGACGCCGCGCGGCGAGATGCAACCGCTCGACGCGCACGTGGGCGATGCGATCACGCTCGCGGGTTATCGACTGGATCAGCGCGCGGCGCGACCGGGCGACATTTTGACGTTGACGCTGTACTGGCGCGCGCGGCAAACGCCGTCCGCGCGCTACAAAGTGTTTGTCCATCTGCTCGATGCGAACGATCGCGTGGTCGCGCAGCGCGACGGCGAGCCGGTTGGCGATACGCGCCTCACGACGACCTGGCGCGCGGGAGACCCCATCGACGACAACTACGGCGTCTGGATCGATCCGCAAATTCCGCCGGGGCTGTACCGCATCGAGATCGGCATGTATCGTGCGGAGGACGGCGCGCGGCTGCAAATCACGGCGCCGAGCGGTCAAGTCATCGGTGATCATTTGATCATCGATACGGTTCACGTCTCGAATTAACTGTGTTATAATGGCTCCGCGAGTCTGGATGGAGTTGGGGGAATGCCAGTCGATCTTTATATCGGTCCGAAGAAACGCGGCGCGCCGTGGTGGCAGGGCTGTATCCTCTCGCTCATCATTCTCGTCGTCGGCGCGTACCTCATCGTCTTGCTCCTCGCGTCCAACGGCATCTATGTTTCGTCGCGCGTTCCGCTTCCCCAATCGTTGCAGCCGACTCCGACCGCGACGCCCAAGCCGACTGAGACGGCGCAGAGTCACATGCAAAAAGGCGACGCGCTGTTTATGGACGGGCAATTCGAGCAAGCGATTGCCGAGTACCAGGCGGTGATCGCGTTGGAGCCGCTGAACGATGCCGCGTACGCCAAGATGGTCAAGCCGCTCATCCTGCTCCGCAGGTACGGCGACGCGGTGAACGCCGGCAAGCGCGCGATGCAGATCAATGACCAGCGTCCGGAAAATATGGGTGCGCTCGCCGAAGCGCTGGATTGGCAAGGCAATTTCGACGATGCGATCAACCTCGCGTTGCGCGCGACGGAGCTGAATCCCAACTATGCCAAGGGGTACGCTTACGCCGCCGAGATTTACGCGGATATGAATCGCCCGGACAAGGGGTTGCCCGCCGCGCTCAAAGCGGTGCAGCTGGACGACAGCAGCGTCGACGCGCATCGCAACCTGGCGTACGTGTACGAGGCGATGGGGAACTATCGTAAAGCGATTCCGGAGTACCAGCGCGCGATCGAGCTGGCGCCCAAATTCGGATATTTGTACATCAGTCTCGCGCGCAACTATCGCGCGCTGAATAACTACAAGGATGCGATTGCGACGCTCCAGCAGGCGCTCAAAATCGATCCGAGAAATCCGCAAGTGTATGATGCCCTGGGCTGGACGTATGCGCTCTCCGGCGACTTTTCGCGCGCGATCGCGCAGCTCAAAGAAGCCATCAGCCTCGATCCGGCGTACGATGTGCCGTACGGTCACATCGGATACGTGTACTACAAGCAGCAGGACTGGCAGGACGCGGTCACCAATCTGGACAAGTCCATCTCGCTGGGCGGCAATCAACTCGAGTACTATTACGAACTCGGCATTTCGTACGTCAACCTGAAAGATTGTGCCAAGGGCAAGCCGTACATCGATAAAGCCCTGTCGATCGATTCGACCGACACCGCGGTGCAGGGCGCGCTGGATTGGTACACCCAGCATTGCAAATAATCCCGCGCGAGCCAGCTTGGCACTTGGGCAGGGAGACTGCTATCATCTCCTTGTCCATTTTTGTTTTTGGATGAGACTTGACAATTTGGAAAATTGATGTATAGTATGCGCATTAGCACTCATCGAGCAAGAGTGCTAATTGGATAAATTCAAATTCCATTAAGGAGGAATCTGTTATGGCGGACAACAAGTCGCTCAAGCTGCGACCGCTGGCGGATCGCGTGATTGTGGAACCGCTCGAACAAGAAGAGAAAACCGCGAGTGGGATTCTACTGCCCGAGACCGCGAAGGAAAAGCCGCAGGAGGGTGTGATCGTCGCCGTGGGTCCCGGCCGCTGGGATGAGGACGGCAAAAAGCGCGTCGAAATGGAAGTCGCGCTGAATGACAAGGTCGTGTTTGCCAAGTATTCGGGTACAGAAATCAAGCTCGATGACAAAAAGTATTTGATCATGAGCGAGAAGGACATTCTCGCCGTTTTAGAAAAATAACAGATCGTCGCATCGGAAAACACGAGGAGGAATAACCAGATGCCTGCAAAGCAACTTGCATTCGCCGAAGAGGCCCGGCGAAGTCTGAAGATTGGCGTCGACGCGATGGCAAATGCCGTCAAGACGACGCTCGGCCCCAAGGGTCGCAACGTGGCGCTCGATAAGAAATTCGGCGCGCCGACCGTGACCCACGACGGCGTGACCGTCGCGAAAGAGATCGAGCTCGAAAATCCGTACGAAAATATGGGCGCGCAGCTGCTGAAAGAAGCCGCGACCAAGACGAACGACGTCGCGGGCGATGGCACCACCACCGCGACCGTGCTGGCGCAGACGATCGTGAACGAAGGTTTGAAGAACGTCGCCGCCGGCGCGAACCCCATGCTGCTCAAGCGCGGGATCGAGCGCGGCACCGCCGCCCTTGTCGAAGAACTCAAGAAGATGGCGAAACCGGTCAAGGGCAAGGAAGAGATCGCGAACGTCGCGTCGATTTCCGCCGCCGATCCCGAAATCGGCAAGCTGCTGGCAGACGTGATGGACAAGGTCGGCAAGGATGGCGTCATCACGGTCGAAGAGTCCAAGACCGGTCTCGCGTTCGAGACCGAGTACGTGGAAGGTATGCAGATCGACCGCGGTTATATTTCGCCCTATTTTGTTACGAACCCCGAGCGGATGGAAGCAGTGCTTGAGAATCCCTACGTGCTGCTCACGGACAAGAAAATTTCTGCGCACACCGACATTGTCCCGCTGCTCGAAAAATTGGTGCAGATGGGCAGGCGCGAACTCGTCATCGTCGCCGAAGATGTGGACGGCGAAGCGCTGGCGACGCTCGTGCTGAATAAACTGCGCGGGATGTTGAACGTGATCGCCGTCAAGGCGCCCGGCTTTGGCGATCGCCGCAAGGAAATGCTGCGCGATATGGCGATCCTGACCGGCGGCAACGTCATCACCGAAGAGATGGGGCGCAAGCTCGAGACCGCGCAAATTAGCGACCTCGGTCAGTGCCGCAAGGTCATCTCGACCAAAGACGACACCACCTTCATCGAAGGCGCCGGTTCGGACAAGGACATCAAGGGACGCATCAACGAAATCAAGGCGCAGATCGAAAAGACGACCTCCGATTACGACAAGGAAAAATTGCAAGAGCGACTCGCCAAACTCGCGGGCGGCGTGGCGGTGATTCGCGTCGGCGCGGCGACCGAGACGGAGTTGAAAGAGAAGAAACACCGCGTGGAAGACGCGCTGAGCGCGACGCGCGCGGCGGTGGAGGAAGGCATTGTCCCCGGCGGCGGTGTCGCGCTGATCAACGCGATTCCCGCGCTGGACAAGGTGACCGGCAACGGCGACATCCAGACCGGCGTGCAGATTCTCAGGCGCGCGCTCGAAGAGCCGATGCGCCAACTCGCCGAGAACGCCGGACACGATGGCGCGGTGGTCATCCAGGACGTGCGCCGCATTCAGAAAGAAAAGGGCAACCTCAACATTGGCTTTGATGTTCTCGCCGAAGAATACGGCGACCTGGTCGAGCGCGGCATCATCGACCCGGCGAAGGTGACGCGCAGCGGTCTGGAGAACGCGGCGTCCATCGCGGCGATGATCCTGACAACGGAAGCGTTGATCACGGATATGCCGGAGAAGGAAAAGCCGGCGCCCCCACCGCCGATGCCAGAGTATTAAATCAGTAAGACAGTCCACCGTAGACAGAACGACCCCTCTCGGATTCGAGAGGGGTCTTGTTGTTTATCGCAGGTCACTCTGCATGTGGCAGTTCTTGTACTTTTTGCCGCTGCCGCACCAGCACGGATCGTTCCGCCCTAGTTTCGTTCCCGCCGGCGCGCCGAGGGGCTTGCGTACCGGTTCCGCGGCTGGCTTCTTGCCGCCAGACTTTTTGCCGCTCGCTACCTTCGGCGGACCGTTCACTGCCGGCGGTTGACTGTCAACCGCCGCCTGGCTGCTGCCGACTGCCGACCGACTACGGAGTACCGGCTCGGCAATCGCTGCCCGCGACGCGCGGTCGCGATCTGCGCTCTCCAGTTTTGCAAAGCCGCGGTACTGATAAGTGAACACGTACCTCACGACTTGCGAGCGGATTTGCGTGTACAAATCCTGGAACATCTCGTACGCGCGGCGCTTGTATTCCACCAGCGGATCGCGCTGACCGAACGCCTGCAAGCCGATGCCCTCGCGCAGCGATTCGATCGCCGTCAGGTAATCGACCCACAAGTTCGTGACGACGCTCAGCATCAACTCGCGCAGCAGGTCATTGAATGCTGCCGCGCCGCCGCGCAGCGACTCGAGCGCTTGGAGCGATTGGTTCCAGTACGCCAGGATTTCGCCGCGCAGCGCGTCGCGGTCGAATTGCTTGAGCTGCTTTGCCGCGAGGTGCACCCACGGAAAGCGCGGCACGAGGAGATCGACGCGGCGATGCGTGCGCTGGTCGAACGCGGGCTGGCGCGTGTTGCTGATGCTGAACAGGAGATGCGACAGCCGTCTGCCGCGCACATCGTCGATTGATTTGACGCGCTCGTTCACCTCGCGCTCAATGTCGGCGAGGAATTTGTCTGCCTGCTTGGTGAAGGCTTCGTCGATGGCGGTCGCCAGTTCTTCGCGCAGCGCGTCGAAATTCAGTTCGCCATCTGGGCGCCAGTTGAATGGGAAATCCAACCCCGCGCGCTTGGCGGCTCGGTGATGGGTTTGTTCGACGATGCGCGTGTCATACGCGCGGCGCACCGCGTCCAGAAGCTCGCGGTCGCCGATTTCTGCGCCGCGCTCGGCGCGGACGTCCAGCGCCATGCCGATCGCTTGACCGATGCTCTGCGTCAGCGCGCGTGGGTCGAGGCGGCGGTCTTGCTCTTCCGCTTCTTGCCGCAGCGTCGAGAGCGTGTTCTTCGCGAGGTCTTCGATTTCGTTCCACGATGTCCGGTACTGCTGCTCGAATGTGTTGACGATCTCGGGGACAATCGCATCCGTCAGGAAATCGCGATGCAGTTCCATCGCTTCTTGCGCCGCGTCCATGATCTTTTCTTTCAGCGCATCGACATCGTCGGTGTGGCTATCCGCCCCGCGGTCTTCAGCGGGGTTGACGTTGCGCTGCACCAAGTCGAGCGAGAAGGGCGGCCACAATTCGTTCTCGCTTAGGTAAAAGCCGGGGAGAAACGCGTCGAGATGCATCAAGAGACGTGACTCGCCGAACGCGTCGGAGCCCTTCAAATCTTCTGCAATGACTCGCCCGAGTTCTTCTTCCAGCCAGCCGCGCAAATCCCCGCGCAGATCGGCTTTGGTGAGAATGCGATAGCGCTGACCGTAGATTACCTCGCGCTGTGTGTTCAACACATCGTCGTATTCCAGCAGGTGCTTGCGGATGTCAAAGTTGTAACCTTCCATCTTGATCTGCGCCTGCTCGATGGCTTTGGACACCCAGTCGTGTTCGATGGGCACATCTTCGACCCACACGCGGTCCACTAGACCTTTGCCGCCCATCCGGCGCATGATCTCGTCTTCCAGCGAGACGTAAAACCGCGACGAGCCCGGGTCGCCCTGGCGTCCCGAACGCCCGCGCAGCTGATTGTCGATGCGGCGCGCTTCGTGCCGCTCGGTGCCGATGATGCGCAAGCCGCCCAGCTCGCGCACCTTGGCGCGGTCATTCATATATTTCAGAAACTGCTCGACGTATTCCTTGTCGAGTTCGTAACTCTCTTTCGGAATTTTCGCCAGTGCCTCTTGGATCTGATCGAACGAAAGATTGTACGGCTCGATGCCGTGCTTGTGCAGAATGCGTCCCACTTCGTTCAACGTGCGTTCGGGCAATTCGCCGCCGAGTTTGATGTCGACGCCGCGTCCTGCCATATTCGTTGCGAGCGTGATCGCGTGCGGCTCGCCGGCGCGCGCGATGATGCCGGCTTCTTTCTCGTGCTCTTTCGCGTTCAAGACGTTGTGCGGAATGCCCAGGTGCAAAATGTCCGAGAGGAGCGTCGTGTCCGGCACGCCGAAGATCTCGCTCAGCTGCTGCAGGTTCTCCGGCGCAAAGGGATCGACGTTCACTCCGAGTTTCTTCGCCAGTCGCACCACGTCCTCTTCGCGCAAGAACAAGCGCTTGACGATGGTGTCCATGTCCGCCGCGCGCACGCGGTACCCGTCCTGCACGGCGTCGAGGTCGCCGAGCGAATCGATGAGCGCGCGCGTGATGTCGCTCAGCTCCGTGCGCGTCAGACGCGTCTCCTGATACAAATCCATCGCGAGTTGAAGATCGATGTTGAATTTCTGTGCGGTCTTGGCGAGGTCGTCCGGGTGGGCGGCGATCTCCGCCAGCAGCGCGTCGACGCCGTCGAGCCGCAGGTTGCGCTCTTCCAGCCGCGCCGCGAATTTCAGATCGCGTTCGGCGATTCCCTCGATTTCTCTCAGTTCCTTCTCGTTCACGCCACTCTGTTTCGCGATCGTCGCCGCGTCCTTGCCGCCCTTCGCGGTCAGCCGCGCCTTGATCCGCGCGAGTTCGCGCGCGTTCTTGTTCAGTCTGCGCATGGCGCCCGTGACCGCGCGCAGGTCGTACTCGTGGAACAGATGGGAAGCCAGCGCCTCGTCGTAACGCTCCGCCTCCGGCGCGTCGTCGAGCGAGCGCGATAGGATCGACTTCAACGCGGCGCGCGGTTTGTCCTTCAACGCGCTGCTCGCCTCCACGGCGTTCGCTAGGAGCCGGACGCGCGCCAGCAATTGCAGTTTGGGCGCGGTGAAGCGTTTGCTCAAATGCTCGGAGAGTTCAACGGAGGTCGTGCCGATCAGCGTGGGCTGCCCGCGCGCGTACAGCCGGACGATCTCGATGGTCACCGCGCGCCACTTGGCTTCCTCGGTGCGATAAACCTGGTCGGGCTGATCGTCGCGGATCATTGGCTTGTGCGTCGGAACGACGACGACGTCCAGTCCGTAGACCTTTTGGAATTCGTCTTCTTCCGTTTTCGCCGTGCCGGTCATGCCGGCGATCCGCTTGTAGAGCCGAAAGTAATTTTGCAGCGTCACCGTCGCGTACGTCACCGATTCCTGCTGGATCGGCACACGCTCTTTCGCTTCGACCGCTTGGTGCAGTCCGTCCGACCAACGGCGTCCTGGCATCAGACGCCCGGTGAACTCATCGACGATGATGACTTGACCCTTGCGGACGATGTAATCCTTGTCGCGTTTGAAGAGGTATTCTGCTTTCAGCGCGGCTTCGAGGTGGTGCATCAGTTTGGCTTGCTGCGGATCCAATTCTTCCGGGCGATCCGGGTTGTAGAGCGGCTTGCCCAGCAGTTGCTCGACGCGGTCGTAGCCGGCTTCGGTCAGCGTAATCCCGCGGGTGCGCGGGTCAATGGTGTAATCGTCCGGCGCGAGTTTGCGCACCAACTCGGCGAGCTGATAGTACTCGTCCGATGCCTCGCCCGCGGGACCGGAAATGATGAGCGGCGTGCGCGCCTCGTCGATCAAGATGTTGTCGACCTCGTCGACGATCGCGTAATACAACTCGCGCTGGACGCGCTCTTCCAAGCGCCACGCCATATTGTCGCGCAGATAATCGAAGCCGAATTCGCTGTTGGTGCCGTAGGTGACGTCCGCGCGGTACGCCTCCTGGCGCGAGCAGGCGCGCAAGAAATCCATCTCGCGCGTTGCGGCTTTGAAGGCGGGATCGAAGAGGAGCGCTTTTTGTTCGCCCTGTTGCAAGATGCCCACGCGCAGACCGAGCGCGTGGTAGATGGGCCCCATCCATTGCGCGTCGCGGCGGGCGAGGTAATCGTTTACGGTGACGAGATGCACGCCGTGTCCAGCCAGCGCGTTCAGGTAGAGCGGCAGGGTCGCGACCAGCGTCTTACCTTCGCCGGTCTTCATCTCGGCGACTTGGCCTTCGTGCAGTACCATCCCGCCGATCATCTGCACGTCGAAATGGCGCAAGCCGATGGTGCGCCGGCTGGCTTCGCGCACGCACGCGAATGCCTCCGGCAAAATCGCGTCGAGCGCGGCGCGCTCGGCATCGACGAGTGCCTTTTCGGCTTGCTTGAGCTGCTGCTCGATCAGGCGGTGATCTTCCGCGTCCGCGGCGGTGCTCTGTTGCTCGCGCAGTTCGGCGACCTGGGCGCGCGCGTCCGCCGTCGCTTCGGCGAGGTGCGCTTTGAACTCGTCGGTTTTGGCGCGCAGTTCCGCGTCGGATAGTTTTTCGATTGCCGGTTCGAGCGGGTTGATTTGTTCTTCGACGATCGCCCGCGCTTCTTTGACTTTTTTCTCGCTGGGGTCGCCGGCGAGTTTGGTGTACAGGTTCTTGAGCATTTATTTCCTAACCGATGCTACGCAAAATTGATCGCCACCCCGAGCGGGGCGAGGGGTCGCGTGAACTGGAAAGGGATTCCTCGTTCCGCTCGGAATGACGTGGCGTAGGTTGAGTGCATCATCCTACTGGGTGTCGTGCAAATAATCCCCCACACTGCGTCCTTCGTGCGTCCGCAGTATCGTCTCGGCGAGCAGCGACGCGACGGAAAGAACTTTGAAATTCGGCAATTGCTTCTCTGGAGGAATCGGCACCGTATCTGTGCAGATGAATTCTTCGATCGGCGCATCGCGCAGCCGTTCCACCGCCGGCGGCGACAGCGTCGCGTGCGTGCACGCGGTGTACACGCGGCGCGCGCCGCTGCGCTTGAGCAAATGGACGGCTTCGGTGAGCGTGCCCGCGGTGTCCACCTCATCGTCCACGAGGATCACGTTCTTGTCCTGCACATCGCCGATGACGGTGAGCGCCTGCGCTTTCGGATCGTTGCCGATGCGCCGCTTTTCGACGAATGCGAGCGGCAGGTCGAGCCGCCGCGCATAGTTGCGCGCTTTTTTGGCAAAGCCGAGGTCGGCGGAGACGACGACCGCGTCCGGAATGTTCTTTTCGGCGAGATAGTCGGCGAGAATCGGAAACGCCGAGAACTCGTCGCCGGGAATGCCAAAGAATCCTTGAATCTGTCCCGCGTGCAGATCGATCGTCATGTAGCGGTCAGCGCCGGCGGTGCCAATCAAATCGGCGAGCAGACGTGCCGTGATAGCAATGCGCGGCTGGTCCTTCTTGTCGCTGCGACCATACGCGTAGAACGGAATGATGACCGTGATGCGCCCCGCCGACGCGCGTTTGAGCGCGTCGAGAAAGATCAGCATCTCGACGATGTTGCGGTTGACGGGGGTCGAAAGGCTTTGAACAAAGAAAACGTCCGCGCCGCGCACGCTGCACTTGAGTTGAATGAAAATGTTCTCATTCGGAAAATCGATGATGTGTGCTTCGGCGAGCGGAATGTGCAGATGTTCGCAGATCGCCGCCGCCAGCGGGCGATTGCTGCGTCCGCTGAAGATCTCCAGTTCGCCAAACATCTTTGCCATTGCCGTCTCCAACACCTTGCGCGAGTTTTATTTCTCTGTAATCGTAATGGTCTGAATCACATCGCCGACGGCAATTTTTTGGACCACGTCCATTCCCTGCGTCACCTGACCGAATACGGTGTACTGACCGTCCAAGCCCGGCTGCGGCTCGAGCGTGATGTAGAATTGACTGCCGCTGCTCGGCGTTGTCGCCGCGGGACCGCCCTGGCGCGCCATCGCCAATGCGCCTTGCGAGTGTTTGTCTTTGATTTCCGGCGGGATGTTGTAGCCCGGACCGCCGGTGCCCGTGCCCAACGGATCGCCGCCTTGAATGACAAAATTGGGCACGACGCGGTGGAACGTCAGGTTGTTGTAGAAACCATCGCGCGCGAGGAAAACGAAATTGTTTACCGTCTGCGGCGCGTCCTTCGGATACAGCTCAGCGACGATGTCGCCTTTGCTGGTCTTGATCGTGGCGACGTAGCTCTTGTTGACGTCGATCGTCATTGCCGGTGCGGATTTGTACATGTTGTTCCTTTCTTGCGGTGAGAGTTTCGCCGCGCTTTCTCCGCTTGACGGCGGCGCGGCGGTGGCAACTGCCGGCGCGGCAGGAGCCGTTGGGATGACCACAGCGGTCGGCGTGGACGCGGACGCGCACGCGCTCAGAATCAGGATCGATAAAATCGCAAGCAGCGCGAGTGCGCCGCCGGTGAGGAAACATCCTTTCTTCGAAGCGGCGGTCGGTGGTCGCGCCTGCCAGTTTTCTTTTTGCATCGCGGTTTGTGCCTCTACGATCAGAACGTCTGTGTCTTTGTAATGGCTGGCGTACATCAGCCGCACCTTGCGCAGCGCGGACAGCGCGGCGTCATAGTGCTGCGCCTCCAGCTCAGCTTTGCCCTGGCGGTACAGCGCGTCGATGTCGCGCATTCGCAGTGCCCACTGTAGTTTCGCTTCCGCGCCTTGCAGTGCGCGGTCGAACGCCAGCGCCTGCCGATAAAGCGAAATCACTTTCTCCCAGTCTTCCGTCGCGGTGGCTGCGTCCGCCTCTTTCAGGAGACGCTCGATCTCCGCCGCGTCGCCGGCACCGCTTGAATTATTTGGTGTGGCGCTCATGCTTCTCCGTGTTGTTTGCCCATCAGGAATTGCGAGAGAGCCGTCGTTCGCAATTCGCCGTTTCTAATTGGCGTGACCGTTCAGGTGGCACGTGTCGTTGAGCAGGCGCAGACGCGGGCGGCTGCCGCTCCAATCGACGCGGCTGATTGACGCGTTGTCGAACCAGAAAGGAAAGCGCGCGTGGATGTCCAAGCCGATGAGTGTGGCGATGAACATACTGAGTGTGCCGCCGTGCGAGACGATGACGATTTGCGTGCCATGGGGATGTTCGCCGCGCACATAGTCGAGAAATGCTCGGACGCGTTCCTGCAGCGCGGCGGGCGTCTCCTCGCCGGGCAGGGGATAATGGACCGCGCTCTCGCGCCACGCGCGATAGATCTCGCCGTGCTGCTGCTCGAACTCCGCGCCGGTGATGCCTTCGAAATCGCCGAGATACTTTTCTTTCAGCCGATCATCGGGAATCGCCGCGATGCCTAGTTTCTGTGCAATGAGATCGGCAGTGACGCGGGCGCGCACCAGCGGACTGGTGTACACCGCGTTGACCTTTTCATTCGCGAGCCGCGCGGCGAGTTTTTCTGCCTGTTCGATGCCGCGCGCGTTCAGCGGTATGTCCGTGTGTCCCTGAATCCGTCCCGCGCTGTTCCAATCTGTTTCACCGTGACGAATGAGCAGGAGATGCATTAAATCGGTAAGGCTCCAATCAACTTTTCCGCCGCACTGTACACATCCATCTCGCGCGCCGCCAGTTTCTCGACGAGCGCGTCGATCTGGGTGCCGTTCACGCCGCGCACCAGCCGCGCCATCAATTCGCGCTGGACAACTTGTTCCAACTCCGCGCGCAGCCGCGCGCGCTCTTGGATTTCGATCAAACGGTTCGCTTCGAGGTACGCGCGATGCTTGCCAATCCACTCGACCGCGTCCGCGATGCCTTCGCTTTTGATCGCAATTGTCTTGAGCACCGGCGGTCGCCAAGCGTTTTCCACCTTCGGTTTGAGATTCAAATTCATTTCGAGCGCGGCGACAGTGGAGTTCGCCCCGTCGAGATCGGCTTTGTTGACGATGAGCACGTCGGCAATCTCGAGAATGCCGGCTTTGATCGCCTGAATGTCGTCGCCCAGTCCCGGCGCTTCGACGACGATCGTCGTGAGCGCGTTCTTGGCGATGTCGACTTCGCTCTGCCCTGCGCCCACGGTCTCGATCAGGATCACGGTAAAGCCAGCCGCGTCGAGCACCTTCGTCGCATCCGCCGTCGCGGCGGCGAGTCCGCCCAAACTGCCGCGCGTCGCCATACTGCGGATGAACACGCCGTCGTCGCCGTGCAAGTCCTGCATCCGCAATCGATCGCCCAGGATCGCGCCGCCGCTGAACGGACTGGTGGGATCGACGGCAACAATACCGACGCGGTATCCGCGTCGGCGATAAAGTTTGGCGATTTCGTTGACGAGCGTGCTTTTGCCGGTGCCGGGCGCACCGGTCACGCCAATGACATGGGCGCGCCCGGTGTATCGATAAATGGCGGCGATGATCGCGCGGGCTTCCGTGCCGCCACGCTCGACCGCGCTGATCGCGCGCGCGACGGCGCGCGGGTTGCCCGCGCGCAACGCGTCAATCGCTTCGCGGTCCACTAGGCAGGCACTCCGGCGCGCCGCGCCGCGATTTGTTCGCGGATGAATTTCACCAGGTCTTGCGTCGAGGTGCCCGGACCAAAGACGCCGGCAAAGCCCATGTTCTTCAGCGCGGCGATGTCCTCGTCTGGGATAATGCCGCCACAGACGAGCAACACCTCCGGCATCCCTTTTTGTTTCAAGAGTTCGACGATGCGCGGGAATAGGTCGAGGTGCGCGCCGGAGAGAATCGAAAGCCCAACGACATCGACGTCTTCTTGTACCGCGGCTTCGGCGATCATCTCCGGCGTCTGGCGAATGCCAGTGTAGATCACTTCCATCCCGGCGTCGCGCAACGCGCGCGCGACCACTTTGGCGCCGCGATCGTGCCCGTCCAGTCCCGGTTTTGCAATCAACACACGAATCGGTCGATCAGCCATGCGCGTTTGCTCCACGCTGAGTTTGAACGCATTATACATCAAATCGGCGGGATTGGAAAACCCAGCGCGACGAGCGCTATGTGGATATGGCGGTGCGTGACGACGGGCGATGATTTTCAGACTGTGGCTCGCCGCCCGAGATTCCGAGTCCACCGCCGAGAACGCCGGGTTTTTGTGAGATTGTCTCTGCGCTCGCTGCGCCTCCGCCGTGAGCCGTCACCGTCGGCGGATCGGGCCGCTGCCGCCCGCGGGTGTGAGATCAAGTTGTAAATATTCAAGTATTGAGTATAATGGGCAGCCAAGTTGCGGTGAGAGGTGCAAGCATGAAGGCAAGGATCTCCCCGGAACCGGCTTTGCTCGGATTCCTGCTCGATGGACCGATGCACGGGTACGACCTCTACAAACAGGCTCAGCAGCAACTCGGCGCCGTGTGGACGCTGGGCATGAGCCAGATGTATGCAATTTTTAACGGCTACGCCGCCCGGGGATGGCTCCGCACGCGCACCCAGCTGCAAGGATCGCGTCCCTCCAGAAAGATTCTGGAATTGACGCCGGCGGGACGCCGCGCCTTCGAGGCGTGGCTCGATCAGCCGGCGCGCGGCTTGCGCGAGTTCCGCATCGACTTTTTCTTGCGCCTCTATTTCGCGCGCGCTGCCGGCGTGCCTGCCGCTAAACGACTCGTCGAGCGTCAAATGGCTGCCACCCAAAAAGAACTCGAAAGACTGCGGGCGCGGGAAACGGAGGCAGATGATTTCAATCGTTTGGCGCACAGTTTCCGCATCCAGCAGTTGAACACGATTCTCAGATGGCTGGAGAACCATCGCGCTGATCTCATCCGCCCCAATTCGTCGCCGGGTATGGCAGGCGGGCGTCAAGCGCGCAAATCGAGAAAGGAGTGATGCAAATTAATCGCCTCAAATCACAGAGTCTATGGTGCGCGGTTGCAGCTTGGCTGGCGGCTTGCCAAGCCGCGCCGAGCCCGATGACGGCAATCCCCACCCCCCGTGCTCGTGTGGGGAGAACGCTTACCATCTCCGCCGCTGCTGACTTGCAGAATGCCTTTACCGAAATCGGCGCGGCATTTGAAAAGGAGACGGGCGCGTCGGTCACGTTCAACTTTGGATCCAGCGGGCAACTGGCGCAGCAGATTGCACAAGGCGCGCCGGTGGATGTCTTTGCCGCCGCCAATCGCGCCTACATCGACGACCTGGCGACGCGCGGGTTGATCCTCCCGGACACCGTGCATCTCTACGCCCGCGGGCGAATCACGCTTTGGACGCGCGCGGACAACCCGTTGCACTTGCAGTCGCTCACCGACTTGGCGCAACCCCAAGTCAAACGCGTTGCCATTGCGAACCCGGAACACGCTCCGTACGGCGTCGCTGCGCGCGAGGCGCTGCAACGCGCCGGCGTATGGGACCTTATTCAGTCCAAACTCGTCTATGGCGAAAATGTCACCCAAGCTAAACAATTTGCCGAGACCGGGAACGTGGACGCTGCGATCACTGCACTCTCGCTCAGCGTCGGCACGCCGGGTCAGTGGGTGCTGATTCCGCAAGAGTTGTATCCGCCGCTCGATCAAGCGCTCGGCGTCGTTCGCACCACAAAAGACGAGCGGGACGCGCGCGCCTTTATCGCGTTTGTCGATAGTCCCAGCGGGCGCGCGGTGATGGTCAAGTACGGTTTTATCCTGCCCGGCGAAGAAAAGGATTTGCCCCGGTGAGTTGGTATCCCTTCTGGTTGTCTATCCAGGTCGCCGCGGTGGCAACGCTCGGCATCCTCGTGGTCGGTCTCGCGCTCGCGCTCTTCCTGGCGCGCACGCACTTGCCCGGCAAAATTATCGTTGAGACCCTGATGAATCTGCCGCTCGTCCTCCCACCGACGGTCGTCGGTTATTTTTTGCTGATCGTGCTCGGGCGGGATGGACCGCTCGTCCGCATGTTCAACGTGAACGTGTTGTTCACCTGGCAAGCCGCGGTCATTGCGTCGATGGTCGTCGCACTGCCGCTGATGGTGCAATCGGCGAAAGCCGCGATCGAAAGCGTTGACCCGGCGTTGGAGAATGCCGCGCGCACGCTCGGTTCGACCGAACCGGAGATTATCTGGCGCGTGACGCTGCCGCTGGCGCGGCGCGGAATCCTGGCGGGGCTGGTGCTCGGCTCCGCGCGCGCGCTCGGCGAGTTCGGCGCGACGCTGATGGTCGCCGGGAATATTCCGGGGCGCACACAAACGGCGCCTTTGGCGATCTACGACGCCGTCCAAGCCGGTCGCTTTGCCGACGCGAACACGCTGGTGCTGCTTCTCACCGCGCTGTCGTTTCTCAGCCTGTTCGCCGTGAGCCGCATGCAACCGCGCGCACAGAGGCAGCGTTCGGATGCTTGACGCCCAAATCGAACGACACCTCGGCGATTTCGACCTGCGGGTGAGTTTTCACATCGACTCACAGGTGCTCGTGTTGTTCGGATCCTCCGGCGCGGGCAAAACGCTCACGCTCCATTGCCTTGCCGGGCTCATCACACCCGATCGCGGCTGCATTCGTCTGGGCGACCGCGTCTTGTTCGATCACGCGGCGCGCGTCAATGTGCCGGCGCGCGCGCGGCGGATCGGCTATGTCTTCCAGCACTATGCGCTCTTTCCGCATCTCACCGTGCGCGAGAATATCGCGTTCGGCATTCGGCACATGCCCGACGCGCGCCAGCGGGTCGACCAACTGTTGGAACTGGTTGGTCTCACTGCCCTGGAGACGCGGCACCCGGCGCAACTCTCCGGCGGACAGCAGCAGCGCGTCGCGCTGGCGCGCGCGCTCGCGCCGCGTCCCGAACTGCTCCTGCTCGACGAACCGTTCAGCGCGCTGGACGCGCCGACGCGGACGGAGTTACGCCGCGAGGTCCTCGCGCTGCAGCGCGCCTTGGGGATCCCGATGATTTTCGTGACGCACGATCTGGGCGAGGCGTACTTTCTGGCGGATCGACTGGCGGTGATCGACGCGGGGCGAATCTTGCAAATCGATGCGCCCGGCGAGATTTTGCGCCAACCGTGTTGTTTGCGGGTGGCGCAGGCGGTCGGCGTGAAGAATATTTTGCCGGGGACCGTGGTCGCGTCCGATAGCGCGGGTTGCCGCGTGCGCGTCGGCGATGTAACGCTCGACGCGCCGCGCTACGACTTCGCGCCGGGCGCACGCGTGTTCGTTTGTTTGCGCCCAGAGCGCGTGATGCTCATTCGTCCCGAACGCGTCGGGCAATCGAGCAGCGAAAACGCGTTGCACGGCGAGATCGTTCGCGAGATGAACGAGGGGATGAATGTGACGCTGTACTTCCGCGCCGACGGCGCGCGCTTGATGGCGGAGCAGGACTATGACATCCAAATCGAATTGCCGATGTACATCTTCGACCGATTGAACCTCGCGCGCGAACGGCGCTGGACTGTGTCGCTGCGCAAGAATGCGATGCATCTGTTTTCGTGATTGCCAGTTGGGCTATTGACTAGCAAGTCTCGGATGCGTATATTTCCATTGTCGGAATGCAATCCCCGGACAAGGAGCTTTGTGATCCTCGCCATCCTTTCGAAAAGCGCCCATGCGGAAACTCTGTTGAACAATCTCGCCGAAGCCGAGTTCGATATCGGCGATGTTTCTGTGGTGATGCGAGATCGCCAGATGAGGGACGCCATCGCCAAAGACCGCGGACCGTTCCAAGGACTGGGCGCGCGCGATCTGGGCACTCGGTTATCGCAGTTGGGGTTGTCGACATCGGACGTCAAGCTCTGTGCCGATGCGGTTGCCCAGGGAAAAGTATTTGTTGCCATGCGATGTTCTCCAGCGTCGGAAGCGGTGGCGGTGGAGATGTTCCAGGATCATGCCGCCGAACTCATCAAGGTGGTGAAACCATGAAGCGCAAAATTCAACCCGCCTCATTCGTCCTGTGGATATTTGCCGCGTTGGTTTTGTTATCGGCTTGCCGCAGTGGCGGAGCGACTCCGACACTCTCGGTCTCGGTCACTCCTTCGATCGGGAATCGAACCAAGACATCGGGCTGCCAAGTGCAGGGCAAACTTCCCGATTCCGCCTGCACGCCGGGTGCGATCATCGCGACGGCGACCAAGGATCAGATTTGCGTTCCGGGTTACAGCAAAAACGTTCGCGATGTGACGACCGCGGAAAAAGATCAGGTCTTTGCCGAGTACGGCATCCAGACCCATTCCACCGGCGAGTATGAAGTCGATCATTTGATCTCGCTCGAACTCGGCGGTTCGAACGACATCGCTAATCTATGGCCCGAGGCAGCCGAGCCGCGTCCGGGATTCCACGAAAAAGACAAGGTGGAAAACTATTTGCACGATCAAGTATGCAGCGGGGCGATCCCGCTCCAGCAAGCCCAGATCGAGATCAGCACGAACTGGCTGACGATTTACGATAAGATGCCGGGAAAGTAATTGCGAGTCGAGTGGGGAATCGATGCGCTCTCCAATCCGAGAGCGCATTTTCTATTTTCGGTCGATGAGGTGAATCGCCGTGGCTTTGACGCTGGCAATCACACGCACGCCGGGCGCGAGGTTGAGTTCGAGGTACGATTGCTTGGTGACGTAGGCAATCAGGGGAAAACCGCAGTCGAGCGTGATCTTGAACAGCGGACCAAGTGCCGCCACGGCGACCACGCGCGCGTCGAATTGATTGCGCACGCTCGAATCGCCGCGCGCGGCGTGGGCGAGCGCGACGTCCTCTGGGCGGATGCACACCAGCACGCGCCGCGCCGCGTGATCGCTCACCGCGTGAATCTCGCGGCTGCCGAGCGCGATGCGAACGTCGCCGTCGGACGCGGCGAGGGTTTCGCCTTCCAGCACCGTTTCGACGCCGACAAAGTTGGCGACAAATTCATCCGCCGGCGCGTTGAAGATCTCGGACGGCGCGCCGATTTGCAGCAGCGCGCCGTCGCGCAGGATCGCCATCTTGTCCGCCAGCACGAGCGCTTCGGTCTGATCGTGCGTCACGTAGATCGCCGGCAGACCGAGCTGCCGCAGCAGAGTTTTCAATTCGTCGCGCAGCGCGTCGCGCGCGCGCGCGTCGAGCGCGGAAAGCGGCTCGTCGAACAAAAAGAGCGCGGGGTCCATCGCGAGCGCGCGGGCGAGCGCGACGCGTTGCTTCTCGCCGCCGCTCAGATTCGCCGGCTTGCGGTCGGCGAGGTGCGCCAAGGCGAGCCGCGCGAGCAAATCGCGCGTGCGTGCCGGATCGTCGCGGCGCGCGAATTGCACATTCTGCGCCACGGTCAGATGCGGAAAGAGCGCGTAATCCTGGAACATAAAACCGACGCGACGCGCTTCCGGCGGCGCAGCGGTCACATCACGTCCGCCGATGTGGATCGTTCCGGCGTCCGGCTGATAAAAGCCGGCAATCGTTTCGAGCAGCACCGATTTGCCCGCGCCGCTCGGTCCCAGGACGACGAAGATTTCGCCGGGAGCGACCGCGAACGAAATATCGCGCAGCGCAAACGCGCCCAGCGAAAGCGAAACGCGGTCGAGCGCCAGTGCCGCCGTCATGCGCGTCCTCCCGGCGCGGCGCGGCGACCGTACGCCAGATAACGCAGGAGAATGAACAACGTGAGCGCGACGGCGAGAAACAGCACCGCCATCGCGGAAGAATCGTCCAGCCCGAACTGCAGGAAGAGGTCGTAGATTTTCACCGGCGCGGTCATCGGATAGTACGTCAGGACGATCACCGCGCCGAACTCGCTGATCGCGCGCGCGAACGTCAGCGTCAAGCCGGTGAGCACGCCGCGCCACGCCAGCGGCAGCGTCACGCGCGTGAACACGCTCCACGGTCCCGCGCCGAGCGTGCGCGCGACTTTTTCCAGGCGTGGATCGACCGATTCAAAGCCGACGCGCGCCGCGTTCACGGTGTAGGTGACGCTGACGAACAGCATCGCGACGATGATGCCGCCGAGGGTGCCCCAGAACTGGTAGCCGGTGAGCGCGTTCACCGACGCGCCGATCCAGCCGGTGCGCCCGAAGACGAAGAGCAGCGCGATGCCGACGACGGTGTGCGGAATCGCGAGCGGCAGGTCCACGATCGCTTCAACGATGCCTTTGCCGGGGAAAGCGGCGCGCGCGAGCAGGTACGCCAGCGGCACACCGAGGATGCCGGCGAGCGCGGCGGTGAGGAACGCGGCTTGTACGCTCAGGATGATGGCGGCGCGCACTTCGTCCATCGCCGCGACGTGCGCCAGGCGCGCCGGCGATTGGTTCGCGATCATTTGCAGCAGCGGCAGCAGGATGAACGCGAGCAGTACGCCGCCGATCAGCCAAAACGCGAGAAGTAGACTGCGTGAGGGTGCGAGGGTTTTGGCGGTCATATTGTTTTTATTTGGACGCGGATAAACGCGGACAAACGCGGAAATGGTTTTTTATCTGCTCGAACATTTTCCACCGCCGAGGCGCGGAGGACGCAGAGAAAGACATCAAATCTCTCTGCGCGCTCTGCGTCT
>Ga0272448_1002999_pt1 | contig 20529 bp, 20 predicted proteins | sample YNPCB0191_FD_202220 | JGI IMG/M metagenome (GOLD analysis project Ga0272448, IMG submission 202220) | Hot spring sediment microbial communities from Yellowstone National Park, WY, United States - YNP-CB-019-1 | ecosystem: Environmental > Aquatic > Thermal springs > Hot (42-90C) > Sediment... | reverse complement strand
CCGATCGCGCCGGTCTTTTCTATCAACACGCCGAGCATCTCATCCATTACGGATATTACCCTCGCGCAGGCGTTGTAAGCCTGCTGGAACTTGATCATGTTGGTCATTTCCTCGTCGAGCGACACGCCCGATATCGACTGCTGCTGGGTCGAAAACTGCTGATAGGAGAGGGCCTGCGCCTCGGATTGTTTCCGGGCGATCGATGCCGAGCTGCCGATATCACCTATCAGGGCCCTGTACATCTGGTTAATCGAGAGCCCCGTCGCCGGGTTCATCCGGTCGCCCAGCCCGGCTATCAAGGCCGCGACCTGACCGTCGCCCACGGCTCCCGTTGACGACGCCGCGATGAGCCTAGGGTCGTTGAGCACCGTCGGATCGATGGCTATGCTGCCTGCGGCCGAACCGGCCACAAAGAAGTTGCCGCCGTCGGATCCGGTGAGCGTCTTGCCCGTCGCATGGGCCGCATTGACTTGCTCGACAAGGTTGGAGGCGAACGCATCGAGCTGCGATAGATAACTCGGAATCAGGGTGTCTCGAAGGTCCTGCAGCGCCCTCAACTGGCCGCCTTGGACGATAATATCCTGACCATCCTCGCTCCATCGGATCGCTTGATTGCCGTTGGCGTCAACGGCGTTCGTGAGCGTGCTCATCTGCGTGCCCTGCACCAACACCCTGCCTCCGATGGTGATGACGAAATCTCCTCCGCCCTCCCCGAACTGGCTGATGGATACTATCTTTGCGAGATCTTGCACGAGGCCGTCGCGTCGGTTGAGCAGGTCGTTGACCTCGGCCCCGCCGCTCGACAGCGCCGCAACCTGGCTGTTGATTGTGGCGATCTCGTGGGCGATCTCGTTGATGTTCCTGACCGCATCGACAGCCGAGAAGTTGAGATCGTCGATCGCGCTCCCGATCTGCCTGTAGAGGTATTGGATTCGCGAGCACAGCGCCTGTGTGTTTTCAACAAGCGTGGTGCGCAGCGCGATGGAATCCGGCGTGGTTGCTACCTGGTTCCAAGAGGCCCAGAATGCGTTCAGATCGGTCTGCAAACCCGTATCGCTGGGTTCGGCGAGGGCCGCCTCTATCTGCGACATGGTTCTTGCCATGAACTCCCACTCAGCACTGGACTCGCCTGCTTGCATTAGTCGATGTTCGATGAGAGCGTCGCGAATGCGCTGGACTGTTCCCGCCTGCACGCCCGTACCGAGCATGGTGGTGCCGGCCGCGCCCGCCTCTTGAGCCTGGGCGAGCGGAAGCCCTTCAATCATTGTGAGCCGCTGCCGTTTGTAAGAGGGGTCGTTGGCGTGCGCGATGTTCTGCGAAACGACCTCGAGCGCCATTCGCTGGGCCGCGAGCCCCGTCGATGCTACGTTGATCCCAAAGAACGTTCCGGCCATGGTATCAGACTCGCCAGTCCAGGCTCAAGGCCATGTTGTCGGCTCCCGCGAGGCTTGCGCCTGCCGAATACACCACGGGCTCCGGTTCGCGCGCTACGATGCGCAGGCACGACGTGATCACGTCGAGGCCGTTGGCAATAAGCCTGGAGTTGATCTCATTGGTATTGCGAACCCGCTGTGCCAGCTCCGATATGCGCGCAAGCTCGCGGTCAATCGAGGCTGCATACGGCCTGCCGGCCGCTTGGGCGATGGCCGCCGCGTCGGTCGTCTCGACGTTCAAGCCCGCCTCGTTGATGATTTCCGTCGCGATAGCCGCGGCCCGCTCGTCGGCCTGTGCGATCCTGCGCAGAATTTCTTCCTGAGAAAGGCATGTGAGTGCGATCTCTTCCGCATCGCCGCGAACGAGCGCTTCCTGTTGGCGGGCGGCCGCACTCTGTGCATGCTCGAGAAGCGAGCTAACATCCCTCAGGCATTCAAGCAGCGCCGCTCCGAGTTCCTCGCGTGTCACCATATTCTACACCTGTCCCTTCACTGCGCCGTTGATCATCGCGGAAGCGATATCGCTGGATTCGTGCGCGAAGCCGGAGGCCAGAGCTGATTTCGCTTCCGATACGCGATCCGCCCGTACTGCAGGCAGTGCCATCGCGCACTCCCTGCCGCGCTCGACGAGCGCTGAAAACTTCGATATGATCACTGCGTCCCTCCTGGCCAAGCGCCCGTCTGGATCGGCGCCCTTGATTCGGTAGGTCTTGTTTAGGTGGACACGCAATGTCTTGTCCACGCCGCCTGTTCGGTCTATCATTTTCCATCACCTTTCCGTGTCGCGCTGAACCTAATTCAGAGTCCATTCCCCGATGCTGAACCAAGTTCAGCATGACACGTGCCCGCTCACTTGCTCATTTGGTTTGTGAGTTGGCGGTAGAGCATGTCCGCAATTCCCATCGAAGATGTCTTCGCGGCGGACCTGCCTATCTCGTCGTCCATCATTTCTTGGAATGTGTCCTGTGCGGGATCGGAGCCGAAAAGCTCGGACTTGGGCACGGTCTTTCTCATCTGTTTCAGCACAATCGAAAGAAACAGCGCCTCGAAGTCCCTGCAGGCGTCTTTGAGTCTTTTCTCCTCCTTGTCGCTAAGACGGCCTCGCTTTTCGACACGCGCGCTTGGCGCGCTGCTCGGCGCTTTCGACTGGAGGCCCGAATCCGTAATTCGTAGTTCGCAATTCATAGCTGGCTTAGATGATCTCCAACTGCGCCTGCAGCGCGCCGGCTTCCTTGATCGCCTGAAGGATCGCGATCAGGTCCCGCGGAGTGACTTTGAGTGCGTTGAGGGCGCGGACGAGTTCCTCGATGGTCGCTCCACCCGAGAACGCGATGACGTGTCCGGGCTGTTCCGTGACGTTTACCGAGGTATTCTGGACGGCTGCGGTGGTACCCGGCGAAAGCGCGTTGGGCTGAGAAATGTCCGTCTGCGTTGTGATCTCCACAACTAGCGAACCGTGCGAGACCGCGCACGGAGTTATTCGCGCGGCGCCGCCTATTATGACGGTTCCCGTGCGCTCGTTGAGGATGACCTTCGCGACCGTATCCGAAGTGACTTCGGTCGACTCAACGAGCGAGATCAGTTCCACCACATTGCCCTGGTACTCCTTCGGCACGTCGATGGTGACGCTGTTGCCGTCGACCGCCCGGCAGTAGTGGCCGCCCAGTTTCGCGTCAATTGCTTTTGCGACTCGGGTGGCGGTGGTGAAGTCGTTGGAGTTGAGCGTCAGGCTGAGGGTGTCCTGGGGGGCGAGATCGGTCTTTGTTTCGCGCTCGACCAGCGCCCCGCCGGGTATCCGACCCGTAGTCGGATGGTTTTTCGCTACCGAGGAACCGCCGCTGCCAACGCTGAACCCGCCGATCGAAACCTGTCCCTGGGCGACTGCATACACCTCACCGTTTGCCGCTCGAAGAGGCGTCTGCAGGAGTGTCCCACCTTGCAGGCTCCTTGCGTCACCCAGCGACGACACCGATACGTCGATCGTCGTGCCGACCCGCGCGAATGCCGGAAGGGATGCCGTCACCATCACCGCGGCGACGTTCTTGACCTTCAGCTTGTCCGCGGGCACGTTGATCCCATACGAATCCAGCATGTTGGCCAGGGACTGGGCGGTGAACTTGGTCTGCTGGCTGTCGCCGCTTCCCTCAAGGCCCACCACAAGCCCGTAGCCGACTAGCTGATTAGCACGCACGCCCTCGACGCCGGCGATGTCTTTGACCCGCACGGTCTGCGCCGCGGCGGCGGTTCCTACGATTGTTACGATTAGTATCACTATGATTGCGCGCTTCATGATAAGTCCTCTAATACCGGCTTTGAGCTCTTAGGCGACGGCCAAGTGACTCACCCTATACAGCTTGCACACGCGTCGTTACGAGCAAAGCGAGATATCTGCTTTCCAGAACGCACGGAAACCAGTTTCCTCACTGCGTTCGGAATGACGGAATGCTGCGTCTGGCACAACACAATGCAAATCTGCCGGCGCGAATCACTCAGAACAGAATCTTGAATATCTTGCTTATCAAGCCTTCCTTCTGCCTACTGCCGACGGGGCCGCTGCCGACGTGGGTGATCTTGGCGTTGGCGATGCATTCGGAAGGCACGGTGTTGTCCGGAGCTATGTCCTGCTTGCGGATTGTGCCCGTGATCTTGACCTCCTCCTTTTCCTTATTGGTGGCGACGAATCGTGTGCCCTCGATCTCGAAGTTGCCGTTATCGAGAACCTTGGTGATGGTTGCCGACATGCGCGTGACGAACGAGCTGGAGCGCGTCGTAGTGCCGCTTGCCTTGACGCTGTCTCCACCCGAATACTGGAACAGCGGTATTTTCTCCAGCAGCGGGCCGACGCCGGGTCCTGTCTTGAGCGAGCTGTCCTTTTTGGTTGAGGTGGACGCTTGTTGAGTCGATACCGCGCTCTCGTTGATGAGGATCGTCACGATGTCGCCGACCCTGTGGGCCTTCTTATCCGCATACAGCGACGGGGCCGACGCGCCGGTTTTGTCCGACGTCGGGTACAGCGATTCCGCGTAGGCTGCGCCTTCGATCACGGCTAATGCTGCTAGAGCCACTGCAATTAATCTGCTCATTGCTTGCCTCTTCTACCTTGTAATCTCTACCTTGCCTGGTGCGGTGACGCGCGCCCGGACGTCCTCGTCGGACGCAGTGGATCTCACTCTAATACTGTCGCCGATGCGGCCGTCCTGCCTGGCCTCGGCGCTGGTCCTGATCGCGACTGCCCCGCATCTCACCGTGAGGGTCACTTGCTCTCCGGCGCATATATCCGGCGGAAGAGCGACATCGGAGGTGGTGATTATCGCTCCGGCCTGGATAGTGCGCCGCGCGACCAGGTTTACCCCCTGCTGGGCCGCCACCCCCTGCTGGGCCGCTACCCCCCGTTGGGCCGGCACATCATGTGCCGGCCCAGCAAGCGCGTCCTTGATCCTCGTAATGTCGCGCGGCTCGCGGCGGGTGTTCTGTTCAGTTAGTGCCTGGCCCGGTGCGATCGTATCCGCCGCTATAAGCACGACCGCGGTGATCTTGACCTGCAGCACGGCGCTCGTCGTTGCGATCGCACGTCCGTCCAGCAATGCGTCGATTGCCAGCGTGTTCACGCCCGGATGGATGGCGGCGCTGTATAGCCTGGGCTTGATCTCGATTGCCGGGTTGTCGGGCAGGATCAGTTCGCGCGGGCTGCGCTCAACCTGGATCTCATATGTGAGATTGTTCTTCGGCAGGAGCTCGATCGCATAGTCTCTGACGAGATTCTCGAGTGTCTGCGGACTGATGCGTCTGCACTTGCCCCTCAGCGCGATTTTGGCTGCGCCTGCGACTTTGACTGTGTCGAATCCCGCCGCGTCGAGCTTGAGCCTGACGTAGCTCGCCTCGATTGTCCGGGCAGTGCCGGGAAGCGGAGCGGAGGTAATCGCGACGGCCGCGATCCTATCAGCGGACCCTCGCGGCCCTTCGATCTTCGCCACGTCGCCCACGGTGACCGGCCTCGTGGTTGCCACCTGCGCTTCAGGCAGCAGCGTGACTTTGCACGCGCCTTCTCTTGTGGATTGGGGCACTGCCCCTCTTGCTCTTTGTGGTAAGGGATGGGCCGCTGCTTGAGCCATCGCCCCGACCAGAACCGTCACCAGCAAAATGACAATCGCACGTCTCATATCGACCTACCTGCGCAGGTTGTTTGCAATGTTGAGCATCTCGTCGGCAGTTTGGATGCTCTTGGAGTTGACCTCATAGGCCCGCTGAGCGGTGATCAGGTTCACCATCTCTTCGACCACCTTCACATTGGCCATTTCGAGGTAGCCCGAGGAAAGTTTACCAAGGCCGTCCTGACCGGGCGTGCCGGTAACCGGCTCGCCGGAGGCCACCGTTGAGATGAACAGGTTTCTGCCCTGGCTCATCAAGCCGGCGGGATTGAGGAAGTTGACCAATTCGATGTTGCCGCATGGCTGAGGCTCCGTCTGGCCTTGCACCGTTGCCGTGACCGAACCGTCCTCTCCAATGGTTACGTCGAGTGCGCCGGACGGGATGGTCACCGCGGGTTCCAACGCGTAGCCGTCGGACGTGACGAGCTTGCCGTCCGCATCTCTCTTGAATGACCCATCGCGCGTGTAGGCAATTTCGCCGGAGGGCAGTCTGACCTGGAAGAAGCCGTCGCCTTCGATCGCGACATCCAGGGGGTTGCCCGTGGATATCATGTCGCCGGTCGTAAACACCTTTTGGGTGGCGCCGATGCGGGTGCCGAGCCCGACCTGTACGCCGGTCGGGACCTGCACGCCCTGGGCCTGCGTGCCGCCGGCCGAACGGATCGTCTGATACAGCAGGTCCTGGAAGTCCACGCGGCTTTTCTTGAACCCGGTTGTGCTTACGTTGGCCAGGTTGTTGGCCGTGATGTCGAGATTGAGCTGCTGGGCTTCCATCCCCGTCGCAGCGGTATACAAGCTTCTGATCATCTATAAGCCTCCGATTGCTTTGCGCTTTCAGCTATCGGCCGTCAGATCGACACTACGGAGCGCCGGCGGCTGATGGCCGATAGCTGAGAGTTCGCTACACTTTGCCTGCTTCGTTTATCAGCTTGTCCAGCGTCTGGTCAACGGACTGGATTACCTTCTGGTTTGCTTCGAAAGCGCGGAGATTGGCTATCATATCCACCATCTCCCGCACGATGTTCACGTTCGATTGCTCCAGGCAGCCCTGCACAAGTCGCGTCTTGCCCTGCTCAGCGCCGTCTATCTTGATTCGGTCGACCACCTCGCCCTTTTCGTTCGTAATGGAGCCGTCGTCCGTAATGCTCCACTTCCCGGGAGGCATCTTGACCGGGCCGCTGTCGCCCTGGACCTTCTCGCGGTCTGAGTTTGCCAAATCACCATCCTTGTCAATAATAAAACTGCCGTTTCGGGTTTTGCGTGCGGCGTCGCCCGAGCCGACGACAAACGTGCCGGGACCTTGGATGGCAAAATGGAGCAGGTTGCCGGTGGATATTACCGGGCCGTCGGATGTGTCGTTGGCCGTTTCGGACTGGACTCTGACGGCTTGAACCTGCGAAGACGGATAGGCTGAGCGAGCGGTGGTTTCGGTCGCGACGGCCGGAGCGGCGCTGCTGAGAGCTTCGGCAAAGGAGGTGTTGACCACGCGCAGCCGCTTGAACCCCGGGGTTTGCGCGTTGGCGATGTTGTTGGCAATCACGTCTTGTTTGGCTGTCTGTGCGACCATTCCGCTGGCCGCTGAGTAGAACGCTCTTATCATAGGTCGTCTCCAGAGCACGTATCGACAGCGCGGCGGTGAAACTTTAGGGGTCAGCGACAGGTTTTTTGCTCCAGCATCTTGACAGCCGAGCCGAAAACATGCTATTCATGATTAACGGGTGTACCGCCTCACACCCGGCAGGCGTTGGCGTACCCACGCCAATCGGGGGAAAAATGAAAAACAGAGGCTTCACTCTCATCGAACTTCTCGTGGTCATCGCGATCGTCGCGATCCTCGCAGCCATTCTGTTTCCGGTTTTCATTGCGGCCAAGGAGAGCGCGAGGGCTTCGAAGTGCATCAATAACCTCAAACAGCTCACCCAGGCCTACATTCAGTACTGCGAGGACAACAACGGTTTCGCACCATTCATAGTCCCTTATCCCAACGTCACTGCATATACTCCAAGTACCATTCCGGATTGGGCCGGCGCGCCCACGCTTTATATGGCGGATCCGAAGAAGGGCTCGTTATGGAAATACGTCCGCAGCGTCGCGGTCTACGACTGCCCAAGCCAGGTTGGCATCAAGGCGACAGGCATCAGCTATCCGCTCACGCCTACCGATTATCCTCTCTCTTACAGCGCTGTTCAGGATTCGATGTCCTATCCCTTTGCGCCTGGCGGCACTCCTCCCAACTTCACCGGAACGAACGTTGCTTGGAAATTCAACTACTCCACTGAAACGGCGGGCAGGTCGGGCAAGGTTGCCGTGTTCATAAACGAGGAGAAGACGGAGCCGAACCATGTCATTAATCCCTACACCCGGAGGCCCTTCGGCATAAACGACGGCTTCTTCGACTATCGAGCAGCGATCTGCGACATTCCGACCGGCATCCATAACGATGGGACTACCATATCATACGCGGACGGACACGCCAAACTGATAAGATACAAGCAGTTGATAAAGGAAGCCGACTGCCACAAGAACAGTGACGGCACGTTCAGCGCGAACAACGGCCCTGCCGCGAATTCCGCGTGGCTGCCGAACTCGGTGGTGGCGTATTTCATCAAGTCCGGAGCGAGAACGGTGCCGTAGCTTGTCGAACAGCGCACCGAGGGCCGTCGATGCTCTCGAGGCTGCCACTGAGGACAGAGAGTTCACCAGCGGCGTGGCTCCGAGCAGGCATGTCGGCTCGCGTTTGCAGTAGAGCAAAACGATTTGACCAGACTATATGGGGGGTTAATAATGAGAAAACAATCTTATGTATCGAGAAGACCAGGCTTTACGCTTATCGAGCTTCTCGTCGTGATCGCGATTGTGGCGATTCTGGCCGCCATTCTGTTCCCGGTGTTCATTCAGGCAAAGGAACGGGGCAGGCAGGCCGTTTGCTGCAGCAATCTCAAGCAGCTCACCCAGGCGTTTTTCAATTATTGCGACGACAACAATGGTTACATGCCTGGTTGTCAGAGAAGGCAGTTGATAGCCGCGGGCTGGCCGTCAAACGTCCGGGACTGGACCGGGTCGCGTTGGGTTGCCTATGGCACACCGCCTGCGCCGTGCGACGTCAGGGAAGGTCCGCTTTTCAAGGGCGGATATGCACGCAGCGTTGGGATTTTCAATTGCCCGTCGGATGCGGACATGCCGGCGATTTACGGCAACACCAAGATAGGCTTTTCCGAAAAGGCCAGCCTGGATACATACTTCGGCGGGGTCAGGCCGTCCGGCGTGCCCAACGGCCTGGGGATCACCTATTCACTCAACGAGGATGTCTGCCACAAGAGCAAGAGCGGCACTCCTACTCTTACCACCATCAAGCTGGCTCTGGCAACCGCCGGCCGCGCCGCGCAGGTCATGTTCTTGCTGCACGAGTATCGCGGCAAGCTCGGCGTATGCAGCGGCCAGAACGATGGTTGGTTCCAGTGGTGGAGCGCGGGCAGCTCAGTGGATATGAGCGGCAAGATCCACTGGGACGGTTCCACCTGTTCTTACGCGGATGGCCACGTAAAGTGGATTTCGAACAAGGAGATGACAAAGATCGTTGAGACTCCTCACGCGTCGCATGGCAGCGCTCCCTGCCGTATCCCGTGGCACCGCAACTCGTACTTCTACGGCACGGCCAACCCGGCCTACAACGAGTGAGAGAATACCAGGTTACCACCGCATTGCAGCGCCCCGGGGGATGAGCTGTTAGGAGCAGCCGGCGCGACGGGCTCTAGACAGGTTCGCGGTTCGAGCGTTTGGGGGGCAAACATGGGAAAACGGGGCTTCACTCTGATCGAGCTTTTGGTCGTGATCGCGATCATCGCGATTCTGGCCGCTATTTTGTTCCCTGTTTTTATAAGCGCGAAGGAGCGCGGCAGGCAGGCAACGTGCTGCAATAACCTCAAGCAGCTCACGCAGGCCATGTTCAACTACGCAGACGACAACGACGGGTTCCTGCCGATATGTTCCAGAAGGCACATGTGGCAGTATGGCGGCAACAAGATCACTGTCGAATGGACAGGAACCCAATGGACGCAATACGGAACAGCGCCCCTGGCGATTGATGTCAGGCAGGGATCGCTCTATAAAGGCGGATACGCGCGAAGCGTAAGAGTTTTCAACTGCCCTAGCGACCAGGATATCCCGTGCTGGATTGGAGGCTACTACTCCGCCTCCGACGGCAAATACGGCTGGAGCATACGCGCTTCGTGGCCGACGACCATTTGGATCAATACTCCTCACACGTATACTGCCGCGGAAGTTGCCGCGCTGCCGGCCGGGCTTGGAATCAGCTACTCCGTCAATCAGGAGTTGGCCGACAAGTTTCCACCCAGCGGCTGCACGACGATCAAACTGGCGACCGCGACCGCAGGACGGTCGGCCCAGATTTTGTTTCTCATCCACGAGACGCGCGGCAGCAAGAGAGAAGGAGTGGCCGGTCAGAACGACGGCATATTCGTATGGCCGGGCGACTACTTCGATAAGATACACTGGGACGGAACCACCTGCTCCTATGCGGACGGGCACGTCAGATGGTTGTCCAACAAGGAGATGGCGAGGATCGAGGCCATTACTACGCGAAACCCATGGTGGCGCAATTCGCACTACTACGGTATGGCCAACTGGAACTACTACGACTGAGAGCTGTGCGGGACTACAATCTTGAGGCGCTCCGGTGCTGCGCGCCGGGGCGCCTCTTCTTATGATGCGGGGTAAGCAAGTGGAAGACAGGGCTGCAGGAAAACGAGGCTTCACTCTGATCGAGCTTTTGGTCGTGATCGCGATCATCGCGATTCTGGCGGCCATACTGTTTCCGGTGTTCGTAAACTCAAAGGAACGCGGCAGACAGGTCAAGTGCTGCTCCAACCTCAGACAGCTTACTCTGGCGTTTTTCGAATACTGCGACGACCACGACGGGCGCATGCCGATCGTCTCCAGACGCATTATGAACTGGTATAGCTCGGATCATAATCCCGTCGAATGGACAGGCACCCTCTGGCTCAACAGCGGCGAACAGGTTCACCCCATCAACGTCAAAAGGGGATCCCTGTGGCCTTACGTGCGCAACCGTGAGGTCTACAACTGTCCGACGGACCGCGATTTGCCGTCCTGGTCCAACGTAAGCGGCTGGCATAAGATAAACGGTACGCTCGGCCCTACCGACTCCGGCAACACCTACCGCAACGACCTGCCGGACATGGCCGGCTTCGGCCTTTCATATTCCGTGAATTGGCAGTTGGCATTCAAGGGCAGCCAGTCGGCCTGCAACTATACGCCGATCAAGCTGGGGCCGGCGGTCGCCGGTAGGGCACGCGAAATACTGTTTCTCATACACGAGACCCGAGGCCAGAACGGAGTCAACTTCGGCATAAACGACGGTTACTTCAGTTGGAGCAGCAGTGATACCGGCAACGACATCCAGGACAAGATACACTGGGACGGAACTACCTGCTCCTTTGCCGACGGTCACGTGAAATGGCTGCCGAACAAGGAGATGTTCAGGATCAGACACACCGTGCCCCGGTGCCCGTGGTGGCGCAATTCCTACTACTGCGGAATGGCCAACCCTGAGAACAGCGAATAGCGTCGCGCCGCCCGGCTATGCGAGCATCTGCTTGAGTCGCAGCGCGTTTTCGACCGCGTAGCCGCGAAAGTCGTTGTTGAAGTAGATATACACGTCGCCCCGCTCGAGCATCTCGCTCACTCTGTCCGCCCACACCCGCAGGTGGTCGGGCGTATAGTTGCCGTCCGTTTCCTCGCCGCCGGAGTGCATGCGAATATACGAGTAGTCGCAAGTCGTCCTTAGATGTAGCGGCAGGCCCGGCGAGTCCATTATGCAATACGCCACCCCGTACTCCTCGAGCATCGACCACACTGCCTCGCACTGCCAAGACTCGTCCCTGAACTCAAACGCACCTCGAAGGTATTGGCCCCGCGCATCCTGAGCACGTCGAAGAACGTCGAGAAAGTGGCGCAGTCTTTCGAGGTTGACGCTCCAATTGGGCGGGAACTGATAGAGCACGATCCCGAGTTTGGAACCGAGCCCGCTAGCGTGATCGAGAAGCCTGTCCAGCGGTTCCTCGGGATCCTTGAGCCGCTTGATGTGCGTCAGATAGCGGCTTGCCTTGACCGAGAACGTAAAGTTCTCCGGCGTTTGCGTCTTCCACCTTTCGAACGTTCTGCGTTCGGGCAGGCGATAGAACGAGTTGTTGACCTCGACGGTATCGAACGCGCCCGCGTAGTGCTCCAACCACTTGCTCTGGGGCAAGTTCTCGGGATAGAACACCCCGCGCCAGTGGTTATAGTTCCAACCGGATGTTCCGCAATACAGAGTCATCGTTCGCTAAGTCCCACGGGTTCGCCTGAGCCAATCGAGCAGATCAGCTATGTCAGGCGGCGGCGGTACTTCGAATGAAAGACGTTTACCCGTCGTCGGATGGTCGAATTCGAGTGAGAACGCGTGCAGTGCCTGGCCGTGCAGGTTGTCGATCAGGCGAGCGAGCTCGCGCTGATCGGTCTTGCTGCCGGCCCTGACCGCCCCTTGGTAAGGGGCGGAAGTGGGGGCGCGCTTAGTGCTGCCGTAGACCGGATCGCCTACGACGGGGTGTCCGATGAAGGCGCAGTGGACGCGAATCTGATGCGTTCGACCGGTGTCGAGCCTTGCTTCCAACAGTGTAAAGCCGTTAAACCGCTCGATTGCCCTGAGGTGCGTGACGGCCTTGCGCGCCGTGTAGCGGCTGGTGTCTTTGATAACGGCCTGCTTCTGCCGGTCGGTCGGATGGCGTCCGATTGGGGCATCGACCACGGCTTCTTCGAACTTCGTTTCTCCCCATACCAGCGCCAAATACCGTCTCTGGGCCGTGCGAGCCTGAATCTGGGTCTGCAGCGACGCGTGCGCGGCATCGGTCTTCGCCACCACGAGCAGCCCGGAGGTGTCTTTATCGAGCCGATGCACTATTCCGGGCCGCTCGACGCCGCCGATACCCGACAGGTCGTCAGTATAGGCCACGACGGCGTTGACCAATGTGCCCGTCCGGCTGCCCGGCGCGGGATGGACAACCATGCCCTTAGGCTTGTTGATGACGATGATCTGATCGTCCTCATAGACGACCTGGAGCGGGATTGGCTCCGGCACAATGTCCGAGGGCTCCGGAGGAGGCACGGTCACGTGCACGCGTTCACCGGGCTGGACCTTATGGCCGGCCTTGGCGGCGGCGCCGTTGACGGTGACGTACGATCGGCCGATAAGCCTCTGGATTTGCGATCGCGACAAGTCCGGCATCCTACCGGCAAGATAGACGTCCAGCCGCGTGTTTCGGTCTTTTTCTTCGATGAGGAAATCGGCTTCGTCCACGCCGGCTACCTTCCGCGTGCAATTCCAGAATCCCTGCGCCTTGTGTTATGCTGAACCCGTTTCGGTGTACACGCCTGCATGCTGTGAAACGAGTTCGGCAAGACGCGCGCGGGGTTGCATGCTGAAACAGAGCGCCCCTGTACGCGAAATTGAGCCAGGCATCGTGGAAATCGCAGTTGCCCCGAACTTTCCGCGTTCGCCTGGCTCAAGTCCGTCGCCCACGTGTCGCGGGCTCGTGGTAAAGGAGAAGGACCATCCGATCCTCCAGTTGTGCTGACTTCGCGCGCCGCAGCTCGCGAGGAGCAGCCTATTCCCAACCACCACAATGGTCGGACACTAATGTATTCCCCAGTCAGCCCGACTTTACCTGCGATTCTGCAGAATTCCGGTAATTGTACCAGTAGGATCCCGCGCAAGTCGCTGCTGTTGCCAATAGCAGCCTAACCGTGAGATAATGCGGTGTAATGAGTCCGGCAGCGAAGACAACCGAATCGCCTAGGGCGTATCTGATCGCGGGCGACGACGACTTCCGCAAGCAGCGCGAGCTTGACGATCTGCTCGGCAAGCTCGTAGCGCCAGATTTCGCCGACTTTGATCTCGAACGCCTTGAAGGCGATACGGCCACGGCCGACCGAGTGATGGCCGGACTGGGAATACCGCCGTTCTCGTCTCCAAAGCGCGTCGTGCTCGTCAAGTACGCCAACAAAATGGATGAAAACGAGCAGAAAAAGCTGGCCGGTCGGCTCGAAGGCGTCCCGGAGTCGGGATGTCTTGTCCTGATCTCGCCTGCGCCAGAGAAAGCGGACGGCAAGCCCAAAAAGGGCAGCGAAGTGATCGGAGATCTTTCAAGGGCGGTGCGCAAGATCGGAAAGGTGATACGTGTCGAAGAGAAGAAGGGTCGCGACGGCACCGCCGATGCCAGGCAATTCGCGCAGTCGCTTCTTGCGCAGGCCGGCAAGAGAATCGATAACGCTGCGCTGACGCAGTTCATACAGCGCGTGGGCATGGATTTTTCGATTATCGGCACCGAGGCCCAGAAACTCATCGATTATGCCGGCGACTCCAACACCATCACCGCGGCCGACGTCGCCAAGGTGACGAGCGAGATGCCGGAAGAGAAGGTTTTCAAGCTCGTTGACGCTATCGCCGCAAGGAAGCCCGACCTTGCAATGATGCATCTAAACGCACTGTTCGAGACCGGCGACCGGCCCGAATCGGAAGCGCCCAAAGCTCTCAGCAACATCGCCCGCCAGTTCCGCCTGATATGGCAGGCCAAGATGCTCATCGCTGCGGGATTCAGGGACCTGCGGCATATCGGCAAGGACTCCGTGCCCGAGGATTTGCGTGCCATGCTGCCGACATCGCCGAACATCTTCACGATTGCGGATTGGCAGAGGGAGAGGCTGGAACCGCAAGCCGCGCGATTCACGCGCGAGCAGCTTGTCCGCGCGCTGGAGGCCATCGCGGAAGCCGACGCCGCGCTCAAAGGCATCGAGGGCGATGTCGAGGACCCGCGCGTGATAATGGAATTGCTCGTCCTGCGCCTGGCCGGCTAAGCAATTCAAGTTCCCCGGCGTGAATCACGCGGGCGCCTGCTTGAGAAGCCGTCGGTGGGTCTCCAGCCTCCGCATTCCCGGCGGGCCAGGCATTTAGATTGCCGTCTGTAGACGTCTCATAACGCGCAGCCAACCCGGTCTACCAGTGCGCGGACAAACTCAACTTTAGTTGTAGGAGGCGTTTCGAAATGCCGATTTCCAGGCGTAACGCCGTCGAATTCGGGTTTTGAAAAACGCTCCTATGCCGCTATGTTCGGATGCTGCTACGGCCTCGCCGCGCCCGGGCGGCCCCAGCGTGGCTCCATGAGCTCGGCGTTCCATTCATTATAGATTCCCTTCAGCTCCTTGACTTTGGTCGGATTCTGCGCGGACAGGTCCGATTTTTCTCCGATGTCGTCGGCAAGGTTGTAGAGTTCAGCCTCTTTCTGGCCGTGGCACTCCAGCTTCCAATCGCCTACGCGCACGGCCCACTGCGTTCCGAACCGCCAGAACAGCTGGTCGTGGGGTTTGGTCCGGGACTTGCCTGTCAGATACGGCATCAGATCGACGCCGTCCAGCTTCATGTCCGGGTTCAGGCGTCCGCCCGCGGCCACGAGTGCAGTGGGAAGCACGTCGAGAGAAATCACCGGGTCGTCGATCACCTGGCCTGCTGGAATATGGCCTTTCCACTGCATAAGGAAAGGCACGCGGATGCCCCCTTCGAATACCTGTCCCTTGAAACCTTTCAGTGGTGCGTTGCCGGACGTCGTCTGCGCGGTGGGTCCGCCATTGTCGCTGACGAAGAAGATCAGGCTGTTCTTCTCCAGGTTGTGCTCGCGCAGTTTCGCCAGCACGCGCCCGACGGCGTCGTCCATTGCCGAGGTCATTGCGGCGAATGTGCGGCGCTTCTTGTCGGCAATGGATCCAAATCGGTCGAGATACTTTTGTGTTGATTCAAGGGGTGCGTGGACCGCGTTAAACGGCAGGTACAGGAAGAACGGCTTATTGTGATGCCGCTCGATGAACGATGCCGCCTCGCGCGCGAAGGCGTCGGTTGTATAGTCGATCCTGTCGATAGTCTTCGTGCCGCGCAGTATTGGGTTGCCCGGGTCCTCGTTTGTCGTCAGGTAGTGATGCTGCCCGCCCAGGAAGCCGAAGAATTCGTCGAACCCACGCCGCTGTGGTTGGAACTTCGGTTCGAATCCCAGATGCCACTTGCCGAACATCCCGGTCACATAGCCAAGAGCCTTGAGCCTTTCGGCGATGGTCGTTTCGGAAAGCGGCAGTCCGAAATCCGGCTGTCGGATCGTGGGCCTGCTCGGATTGAACTCGTGGCCGAACCGCTGCTGATAGCGGCCGGTCATCAGCCCTGCACGAGTCGGACTGCAGACGGGACATGAGACGTATCCGTTCGTGAAGCGAACGCCGTTGTGGGCTATCGAGTCGATGTGCGGTGTAGGAATGTCCTTACAGCCCTGAACTCCGAGTTCGGCGTAACCCAGGTCATCCGCCAATATGAGGACGATGTTGGGTTTGTTGAGCGGCGCGGCGTCGGCATTGCCGGCCAGCACTTCGCCGAGCGCGAGCGCCAGGGCGCTCGTACCGGCGGCCTTCAGAAAGTCCCTGCGCGAAATCGCTGCAGGCATCTCCTCGTTGGGTGAATCCTTGCTCGACATCAAGCTGCCCCCCTACGAAAGGTTCATTCTTGCTGGGGTTATTATGTAATGCGCCGCGGAATCCCTGCCTGCGGCCGGCGGTCCGTGTGCTATAATGGAGTTGCCGGGGCGTAGCGCAGTTTGGTCAGCGCGCTAGTTTTGGGAACTAGAGGTCGCGAGTTCAAATCTCGCCGCCCCGACCACACTCAAGCAGCCGCTTTAGCGCAGGCGGCTGGTTGTGTCACCGAGTTTTGCCTCCTTGCATCCCTGGGTAATCCCATGAGCACGTGGTAAGCGGCCTTGGTTCTTGCACCGCGGCGCGCTTCCGGGAGGCAAAGCAAATGACCCCGAGACCTATACTCGTGCTGCTGATCTTAGTCCTGACGCTCGGTTCGATGGGCGTTCGAGCTTCCGACAACGTGATTGAGCCGGGCGACCGGGTGCGCATAATCGTGCTCGGCGTGGATGACATGAGCGGGGAGGCCACCGTCAACGCCGACGGCAACATCGCCATGCCGGTCGCCGGCATCTATAAGATTGGCGGCAAGTCCACCGCGCAAGCCGCCGCCGAGCTTGCCGGAATACTGCGCAAGTGGGTCAAGCAGCCGCAGGTATCCGTGCTGGTCGTGCAGAAAGCGCCCACTGTGGTGCTTATTTCCGGCAAGGTCCAGAAGCCGGGAGCGTATGTAGTTGGTGCCCACTCATCGGTGTTGGAGCTTGTCGGCCTTGCGGGAGGAGTTGCCGAGAACGCCGATCTCGGCAAGGTGGCGCTGCTGCGCTCCGGCGCATCGACCGCCGAGATTGTCAACCTCCAGGACTTCATCGACGGCAAGTCGGGCGCCGCCAATCCCGTGCTTGCTAACGGCGACACGGTCCTCATACCTGAAAAGCTGACCACATTGGGCGTGGTATTCGTGCTGGGCGAGGTCAGGCGCATCGGCAGTGTGGAGCTGCGATCCGGGATGCGAATCCATGACGCAATCGCGCAGGCGGGAGGCATCACCGAACTTGCCGACCCGCAAGCGGCGTCGCTCAAGAGCAAGGACGCGGACCCGGTCAAATTCGACCTTGCGAAGGCTCTCGCTCAGGACCCCGCGGAGGACAAGTTGCTCTCGCCCGGGGACACGATCTACATCGAGACCGCATCGGGCACATTCAACATATATGGCGCCGTCAATCGTCCCGGCTCGTACCCGATCAAGCAGTCGATGCCGCTTACCGACGCACTCGGTCTGGCCGGCGGCTACACGGCAAGAGCCAAGATACAAAACGCGCGCATAATCCGCTCGTCCACCGGCCAGAGCATCCCAATCAACCTAGCCGACGTCCAGATGAAGGCGGAGAAAGTCGCAGTCTTGCCGGGCGACACGATTGTCGTGCCAGAACGCGGCGAGAGACCCAGCATTTGGACCGTGATCGGCGCAATCGGCTCCCTGGGCTGGCTGGTGTGGAGATAGTCACATTGCCCGCAGCCGCGCGATGCGGTCCTCTATGGGCGGATGCGTGTCGAAGAGGCTGTTGAGGCCGCCGCCGTGTTCGCGCAATGGGTTCGATATGAACAAGTGCGCCGTCGCCTTGTTTGCCGACTCCAGCGGCTGCTGATCCGCCGCGATCTTCTCGAGCGCGTTGGCGAGCCCGTCGGGGAATCGCGTCATCATCGCCCCACTTGCGTCCGCCAGGTATTCCCTGCGGCGCGAGATGGCCGCTTGTATGAGCACCGCGGAGATCGGCGCGAGAATCGCCAGCGCGACTCCGATCAGAAACAGGATTGCGCCAAGCTGGCCGCTGTCCCTGTCGTCGCGGCTTCGAAAGCCGCCCAGCCGCCCGCTCCACCAGAACCAATCGGCCATCAGCGCGATTGCACCCACCAGCACAGCCACCAGCGTCATAAACCGAATGTCGTAGTTCTTAATGTGCGACATCTCGTGCGCGAGCACACCCTCCAGTTCGGTTCGGTCCATCATTTCCAGCAGTCCGGTGGTGACGCAGATGACGGCGTGCTCGGGGTCTCGACCGGTGGCGAACGCGTTCGGGGCCGAATCGTCCATTACATAGGTCTTGGGAACCGGCAGACCCGCGGCAAGCGCCAGTCCCTCTACGGCGTTGACGTAGTGGGGGAACTCGTCGTGTTCGGCCGGCCTGGCACGAACGGACGCGAGCACGATCTTGTCGCTGTAGTAGTAGCTGCCGACGGTCATCAAGGCCGCAATGCCCATCGCCAGCGGCAGCATCAATATGTTGCCCTCGATGCGCGCGAAGACATAACCAATTCCCGCGAACAACACGAGGAACAACAATATCAGCGCCCTGGAGCGCCATATGTTACTCGATATCTGTTCGTACATAGCTATTCCCCGTCGCCAATTGCCAATCGCCGATTGTCAATGTCTCACTGCTTGAAATCGACATGAATCGGCTCGCGGGCAACATCCTCCATTTCAAAATACTCGCGCTGCGTAAAGCCGAACATACCTGCCAGGATGTTTGTCGGAAAACTCTGGATCAGCGTGTTGAACGCCATCACCTGATCGTTGTAGAACTGCCGTGCGTAAGCGATCTTGCCCTCGGTGCCCGACAGCTCTTCCTGGAGCATCATGAAGTTCTCGTTGGCCTTGAGCTGAGGATAAGCCTCGGCCACGGCGAATAGACTCTTGAGCGCGGCGGTGATCTGGTTTTGTGCCTCGGCTTGAGCGGCCGCGCCCTGAGCGTTCATCATCGCGCTGCGGGCTTCGGCAACCTTCTCAAAAACCTCTTTTTCGTGCGCGGCATAGCCCTTGACCGTCTCGACAAGGTTCGGTATCAGATCGTAGCGCCGTCTGAGTTGAACATCTATCTGCGACCAGGCGTTCTCGATTCTTTGGCGCAGACTGACAAGCTGATTGTACTTGGCGATTACAAACAGTATCGCCAACACGACTACTCCGACTATGACCCAAGCTGCAGTTACCATGTTTCCTCCACAAACGCGAGTTCGGCAATCAGTTTATAGTATTCGCCGTATGGCCGCAAAGTTCCCTTCGACGTCCGCACATAATGCATCAACTGCCGGGCGGGCAGGTTCGCGGCGAAATGTATTTTTGGCAACGGGTGCGCAAATGTGAGAGGAATAGCGCATCAATATGGCAAATAAACAACTGGGTCGGCTCACTGACACATTCTGCGAAGTTGGTGAGATAACCGGCCGCGGAACCGGTCCGGCTGGATCGGCGTCGTTACACTTGAATGCGCCTGCGCCGGTTCCGAAAAGTCTTGTCAGGGGTGCAACATGGGTTCGCAGCGTTGGTCCCGGGACAAGGTTCTCGGGGAAATTCGCCGCCTCAACGACGAGGGTTTGGATTTGAGGCACAGTGAGGTAGCCGGCAAGTACCAAAAGCTTGTCAGCGCGTCGGTGCGCTACTTCGGAAGCTGGGGGGCGGCGGTATCGGCTGCGGGCATAGACTACGCCGCCATAAGGCGCAAGTCGCAGTCCGCCCGATCAGAAAAAGTAACGAAGTGGTCGCGTGAGCGAATCGCGGGTGAAATCCGTAAGCTCGTGGATCAGGGAGAGAACCTGGCCGCCGCTACCGCGCGTTCGAATCATCCGGCCCTGTTTAGCGCGGCAGTCAGTCCGCGCTATTTCGGAAGCTGGCGAGACGCGCTCACGTCACTCGGCGTGGACTATGACTCCATTCTCAAGGGGAGTCGCAGCGCGTCTGTGCCCACAGGTGAGGCGCGCCGCGCCCGCACCGTCGTCAGGCGGCTGCGCGTGCTCAGTCAAGGATCCCAGCCTCCGACTGAGGACGAAGCGAAGACTAAATATCGAAAGTTTTACGAGCAGGCAGTAGCCGCCTTCGGCACGTGGGATGCCGCGGTAGCCGCATCACTTGATCAGACGGAGCCGTCCGACGACCGGGCCGCAGACTCGCCCGCCACGTAACCGGTCGAAAATGCCGCCTGAAGATTGAAACCTCCTGTTTCAGCGTCGATGTCGATGATTTCGCCCGCGAAATAAAGCCCGCCGACCAGTCTTGACATCATCGTCTTGGGGTCGATCTCGCCTATCGGGACGCCTCCGGCCGTCACGATCGCTTCTTCGAGCGGGCCCATCGCGGTGACTGTTACCTTCAGGCACTTCAGCAGCCGCACAATCGCCGTGCGCTCCTCGACGGTGATCACGTTTACCGGTTTGGCAGGGTCGATTCCGACGAGGTGGACGAACACGTCAACCATCAGCCTTGGCAGCATCGTGCGAAGATAGTTGGCGAAGTGTTTGGTCTGGGTAAACTCGCGTATCAAGCGGGCATGTAGTCGTTCCGCCGAGAGCGCCGGTTTGAGATCGATGCACATGTTTATCGGGCCGGCCTTGAGGTACTTGCGGGCGGTTCGGCTGAGGGTGAGTATGAT
>Ga0272448_1002998_pt1 | contig 20533 bp, 18 predicted proteins | sample YNPCB0191_FD_202220 | JGI IMG/M metagenome (GOLD analysis project Ga0272448, IMG submission 202220) | Hot spring sediment microbial communities from Yellowstone National Park, WY, United States - YNP-CB-019-1 | ecosystem: Environmental > Aquatic > Thermal springs > Hot (42-90C) > Sediment... | reverse complement strand
CACCACACCAATCCAATTCGGCAACGCTACGCCGCGATGCTTGGGTTGTGCCCGGAATTGAAAGCCCGGCAGACAGTTTGAGACAAGTTAGGAAGCGTAGAGGCGCGCTGGTGAATCTCGGAACGAGTATTGACATTGTTCGAGAAATACGGTATAGTGTCACTGAAAGAATTTCAGAAACACTGACTTTCTTTCAGAAAGGCATCAGTGTGGATGCTAGAAAACGCCGCCCCAGTCTCGTAGACATCGCCCAGCACGCGAACGTTTCTCCAGCCACGGTGTCCCGAGTCCTCAACAACACTGCCCCAGTGCGCGAAAGCGTCCGGGCACGCGTGTTGAATTCGCTGACCGCGCTGGGCTACCAGCCGCCGACCGCGCGCGCCACTTGGTCTGTCCTGCGCGACACGATCGCGCTCATCATCCCCGATATTCTCAATCCTTATTTTCCCGAAATCGTCCGCGGCGTCCAAGATGAAGCCGGCTTGGACGGCTTCCTGCCGCTGCTCCTCGATACCGCCGAAGATCCACAGCGCGAACAGCAATTCATCCGGATGTTGGCAAGCCAGCCGGTGAACGGCGTTATCGTTTGCGGTTCGCGTTTGCCAGTCGATGACCTCATCGCGATCCGCACGCGCCACACCGTCCCGATGGTCCTGCTGAATCGATCCATCCACCATCCCGAAATCTCTTGCGTGATCGCCGATACAGGAACGGCGACCTACCGCGCGACGCACCATCTCCTCGATCTGAATCACCAGCGCATTGCCTATCTGCCCGGTCCTGCGGCTTCGGAAGCATCTCAGGCACGGCAACGCGGCGTGGAAACCGCACTGAAAGAAGCCGGCTTGACCCTGCGCGAGGAATGGTGCCCCGCCAGCTTTCCCAACGTCAACGGCGGCTTTCAGGCGATGAGCGCGCTGCTCGCGCTTCCGCCGGACAAGCGTCCCACCGCGGTGATCGCCTACAACGATGTCATGGCGCTCGGCGTCCTCCACGCGATTCGCGCGCACCATTTGCGCGTGCCCGAAGACATCTCCGTCATCGGAATGGACGATATCGCGATGGCGGCGCACGCCAACCCGCCACTGACGACGATCGCTCAACCCAAGTACCGTATGGGACGCCTGGCGATGCAAATCCTGCGCCGAATGATCCAAGGGCATCCGCCGCCGGAAGATGGTTACACCCTGGTCGAAAGTTCATTGATCATCCGCGAGTCCACCGCGCCCGCGCCGAACAACGGAAACCACTCATGACTACACCTTGGGAACGTTTCGCCGCCGTCGCGCGGCACGGTCAAGCCGACCCAATTCCGGTCGCCCTCATTGTCGATAGCCCCTGGCTCCCCGGCTATGCCGGCATTGACACGCTCGATTACTTTTTGCGCGACGACGAATGGCTGCGCATCAACCTCGATCTGCTGGATCGATTCCCGGACGTCGCGTGGATTCCCGGTTTCTGGATCGAGTACGGCATGGCGGCGGAGCCGTCCGCGTTCGGCGGGCGCATTCACTGGGAGCACGACCAGCCGCCTTCGATTGCGCCGGCGCCCGGCGGCCTGACCGCGCTCGCCGACGCGGAACCGGCGAATCCGCAGACCGACGGACTGATGCCCTTTGTTCTACAGCGCTACGCCGACGCGGAAAATCGCTTGCAGCGCGAAGGCATCGATATTAAAATGGTCGCCGCGCGCGGGCCGCTCGCGGTTGGCGGATGGCTCGTCGGCATTACCGATCTGATGATCGGGATGAAAGAAGCGCCGACAACCGTCCATCGATTCTTGGACACGCTCACGACGACGATCATTTCCTGGCTGCGCGCTCAACTCGATGTGTTGCGCGCGCCGGAGGGCATCTTGCTCTTGGACGACATCGTAGGAATGATCTCGCCGGCGATGTTCGAAGAATTCGTGAGACCTTACCTGTCCCGTATCTTCGCCGCGTTCGACGGGCTGATCAAAGTCTATCACAACGATACCCCCTGCCCGCATCTGCTCGAACCCATTTCCACGCTCGGCTTCGATGTGTTCAACTTTAGTCACCGGACGGACATTGCGACCGTCCAAGCCAAAATGCCGCGCATCGCTCTGATGGGCAACGTGCCGCCGCTCGACTTGATGGCACGCGGCACACCGGAGCAGGTGGAAGCGTGGGCGCGCGAGTGCGTGCGAAAGACCGGCGGACGCAACTTGATTCTCTCCGCCGGCGGCGGTATGAGTCCGGGCGCGGTTCCGGAATCCGTCGACGCGCTCGTGCGCGCGAGTAAATGATGAGCCAAGTTGAGATGTCTTTGAATTTCTCTGCACTCCTGGACCAATACCGTTCCGAATTGCTCGAGCACACCATTCCATTCTGGTGCCAGTACGGCGTCGATTGGAAAAACGGCGGTATCCACACATGTCTGAATGACCAAGGCGAGATTCTGAGCGAGGACAAGTACGTCTGGTCGCAGTTGCGCGCGATCTGGACCTTCTCCGCGCTCTACAATCGCATCGAGCCACGACCGGAATGGCTGGACATTGCAACGCACATTTTCAATTTTATCACGCGGCACGGTCGCAACGACAAAGGCGAGTGGCTGTTCTGCCTTTCCAAGGACGGTGCGCCGCGGTTCGACGGCGCGACCACGATCTACGCCGATGGCTTTGCGATCTATGCGTTCACCGAGTTTGCGAAAGCGACCGGCAATCCGCAAGCTATCGCCCTCGCGCGCGAGACGTACGCCAATGTTCAGACGCGGCTCGCGCGCCCCGGCGCGTACCAGACGCATCCGCTCCCAATTCCGCCGGGCGCGCAAGCGCATGGCATTTCGATGATCTTTTCGCTGGCGTTCGAGGAACTGGGACGCTATTTGAACGATGATGCCATCATCGCCGCGGGGCTCGCGCACGCGAACCGCGTGATGGACGTGTTCCTGCGCCCCGAACGCCGCCGCTTGTACGAATTCGTGAACCTGGACGATTCGCTAATGAGCGCGCCGCCCGGTCGCGTGGTCAATCCGGGACACGCGGTTGAATCGATGTGGTTCATGATTCACATCTTCCAACGCACAAACGATCCGGCGCGGATTCGGCAAGCGATCGACGCGATCCAGTGGCATCTCGAACTCGGCTGGGACGACGAGTTTGGCGGCATCGTTCTCGCGCGCGACGCCGAGGGATCGTTCTGGGAAAAGACGGCGGACACAAAAATCTGGTGGGTTCACACAGAGGCGCTGTACGCGCTCCTGCTCGCGTACTCGCTTTCGCGCGAGGAGTGGTGTCTCGATTGGTTCCAACGCGTACACGATTACGCGTTCAGCCATTTTCCAGTTGCCGGGTACGGCGAGTGGATTCAGAACCTCGACCGGCAGGGGCACAAGATCGACACGACCATCGCGCTACCGGTGAAAGACCCGTTCCATCTGTCGCGGGCGCTGATCAACAGCATTGGCGTGCTGGAACAGCTGGCAAGATAGTCAATCGAGCCTTGCAAAAGGTTGCGAAAACCGCATACTCGAAAACAACAAACGTGACAGATCAACCCTGTGTCATTCCTCGCTTCGCTCGGAATCTCATTTTGGCGCGCGCCCGCGTGCCGATCTGACCGCGAAAGGAGGTGCACGGCACTCTAGTTACAAACGATTCACAGAACTCGGACGTAACCCACTCAAATCGTTCTCAATGTTGAGGAGAAGAGAAGAATGAAAAAGCAACACCTGATCGGGCTGATGAGTCTGATCGCGCTACTGGCAGTCATCGCCGCGTGCGCCCCGGCGCCTGCTCCCGCGCCAACACCGGCGCCACCGACCGCGGCACCGGCACAGCCTACGACGCCGCCTCAGCCGACCGCGGCACCGGCACAGCCCACCGCAGCGCCTGCCGCCAAGTACAAAGAAGCACCGATGCTGGCGGACTTGGTCAAGCAAGGCAAATTGCCGCCAGTCGACCAGCGCCTGCCCGCGAATCCACTGGTCGAGCAAGTGGACACCATTGGACAGTACGGCGGCATTTGGCGCCGCGGGACCCTGGGCCCCTCGGACTTTAACGGTATCGCGCGCGTGATCGATGATGCGCTCGTCATCTTTGCGCCCGATGGCGGATCGGTGGTCATGAAGTACGCCGAGAGCGTCACTCCGTCGCCCGATTACATGTCGTGGACAGTGAAACTGCGCAAGGGCAGCAAGTGGTCGAACGGCGATCCCTTCACGACCGACGACATCATGTTCTGGTACAAGGACGTGATCCAGAACAAGGACCTGACTCCTTCGATCCCGGCGTGGTTGAAGAACAAAGACGGTTCGCTCATCGACATCAAGCAAGTGGACGATGTCACCACGCAATGGAACTACAAAGAAGCGCACACCACACTTTTGTTCGAACTCGCCAACGCGGACTATGGCGATAAGAACGTTCCCTGCTTTATCCCCAGCAAGTTCCTGAAGCAATTCCATGCCAGCTACGTGGACAAAGCCACACTCGACAAGATGGTGGCAGACGCCAAGCTCAAAACCTGGACGGAATTGTTCTTGCTCAAGCTCAGCCCCTATGACACGCCGGAGCGCCCGGGGATGGCAGCCTGGGTCGCCGCCCCGGGCAGCCGCATCAGCGACCAGATCTTCAAGATGGTGCGCAATCCGTACTATGTCGGCGTGGATCAGGCGGGGAACCAATTGCCGTACATCGACGAAGTGGATTTCAAGTTCTTCGCCGATGCAAACGCGTTGAATCTTGCCGCCATCGCCGGTGAGCTGGACGAACAGGAACGTCAAATTCAGCTGGTGAACTTCCCGGTGCTCAAAGAGACGTCGCAAAAGACCGGCAAGTACAACGTCTACCTCTGGCAGAGTCTCGGCGGCGCGGATGCCGACGTCATCTTCAACCAAACCTACACCAAGGACCCCGACCTCGGTAAGTTGATGGCGAACAAAGATTTCCGCATCGCGATGTCGTACGCCATCAATCGCAAACAGATTCAAGAGTCCGCCTTCCTCGGCACGGGCGAACCGCGTCAGCCGGTCCCGAAGAAAGGTCACCCGTACTATCCTGGCGATGAGTACGCCTACAAATACATCGAGTATAATCCGACGCTCGCCAACCAGATGCTGGATAAACTCGGGTTGGACAAGAAGGATTCGGAGGGCTACCGGCTATTCCCGAATGGCAAGCGCGTCGCCATCGAACTCTCGGTAGTGCCGGTCTTTGGCTCCTATCCGGACATCGCGCAAATGATCGCCAAGGACTTTAAGAACGTCGGCATTCAGCTGATCGTCCAAGTTCGCGAGCGCGCGCTGCATTTCTCGATGCGTGAATCGAACGACCTGATGGCTGAGATGTGGAACCAGGATACGGCGGGCTTTCCGTTCACCGGCTCAACCAAGTACGATGTCCGCAGCGGCATCTATGGCAACATCACCTACGGTCCGCTGTGGTACAACTGGGTCAAGACCGGCGGCAAGGAAGGTGTCGAACCGCCCGATTACATGAAGCAGATCATGCAGTTGATCGATCACGCCAAGGCGTCCGGTCCCGCCGACCAAGCCAAAGATGCGCAACAGATCATGAAGATCTGGGTCGACAACATGGTTGAAATCGGTACGGTGGGCTTGACCGCCACTGATCAAGGTGTGGTCGTGGTCAACTCGAAGATGAAGAACGTACCGCAGAATCTGACCAAGGACTGGCCACTGCGCACGCCCGGCAACGGTCGTCCCGAAACCTGGTTCTACGCGCAGTAAGATGTGATGCGTGGCGAGTGGCGGGAACGCCCCCGTCACTCGCCACCTGGAGGCGCGGATGTTTCGTTTTATCGTTCAACGCTTGCTGCTGCTGCCCGTTTTGCTCATCATCTTTTCCATCATCGTTTTCTGGCTGGTGCAAGCGCCGCCCGGCGACTATCTGACCAGTTATATCGCGACACTCGCCTCCGGCGGATCATCCATCCGCGAGGAGCAGGTGGAGGCGCTGCGGCATCAGTTCGGGCTCGATCAACCGGGATACATCCGATATCTGTACTGGGTGCAAGGACTTCTGCAAGGCGATCTGGGCTATTCGCTGGAATATCAGCGCCCCAACATCGATTTGATCGGCGAACGGCTCGTGCTGACGATTTTCCTCGCGCTGTTTGCCTTTGTCATTACCTGGGTCGTGGCGATCCCGGCGGGGATCTATTCCGCCACGCATCAAAACTCACTCTTCGATTACATCTTTGCCTTGCTCAACTATATCGGCGTCGCCACGCCGAACTTTATGCTCGCGCTGATCTTGATGTGGTTCGCTTTTGCGTATCTCGGGATCAACATCACGGGACTCTTCTCACCCGAGTTCGAACAGGCACCCTGGAGCTGGGCACGCTTGGTCGACTTGATGCGGCACATCTGGGTGCCTGGCATCGTGCTAGGAGTGGCGGGCACGGCGCGCCTGATGCGCGTGATGCGCGCGAACCTGCTGGATGAATTGAACAAGCCCTATGTCGTCACCGCGCGCGCCAAGGGAATGTCGGAATGGGCGTTGGTGCTCAAATATCCAGTCCGCTTGGCGTTCAATCCGCTCGTCAGCACCATTGGCTGGTACCTGCCCCAGTTGTTTTCCGGCAGTCTCATCGTCGCGACGGTGATGAATCTGCCGAACATCGGCCCGCTCCTTTTGCGTGCATTGATCCAGCGCGACGCGTACCTTGCCTGCGGCATCCTACTGATCTATTGCTTTCTGACGATCATCGGCACCCTGCTCTCGGACATCCTGCTCGCCGTGGCAGACCCGCGTATCCGAATGGAAGGCGCGTAGACGATGGTGGAACCTCAAGTCGAAGAAACACTCGGGTCGCCAATCGCATCGAAAGCGGAAGAACGCGTCTCGGTTGCCTCGAACTGGCAATTGGTGTGGTGGCGTTTCCGGAAGAACAAACTCGCCGTCGCCAGCGCGATCGTCTTGGTCGTGTTCTACGTGATCGTCTTGGTGCCGGATTTCTTCGCGACCCTGGATCCGGAAGCCACGGAGGCATCCCTTGCATTTATTCCGGTCCAGGGAATCTCCCTCTTCGATAGCTCCGGCTTCAACCCCAGCGTGCCCGCCCTCGTCGGCAAGCGCAATCCGGTCACACTGCGGATGGAATGGAAAATTGATGGAACTTTAAGGGTGCCCATTCGCTTTTTTGTGCATGGATACCCGTACTCCGTCCTGGGATTGTTTGAAACCGACATTCACCTGATCGGTCCGGCAGACCCGCAAGCGGCGGACAAATTCTTTCTGCTGGGCACCGATCGCCTGGGACGCGACCAGTGGTCGCGTATGATGTTCGGCACGCGCACGTCGATGACGGTGGGCCTCGTCGCGGTGGCATTGAGTGTCATTCTCGGCGTTCTGCTCGGCGGCATCTCCGGCTACTTTGGCGGCTGGATCGATTTGATCATTCAGCGTTTGATCGAAATTCTCCAATCCCTTCCAACGATCCCGATCTGGCTCGCGATGACGGCGGCGCTGCCGCAGGACTGGCGCCCCGATCAAGTCTTTTTTGCGATCACAATCATTCTCTCGCTCATCAGTTGGACGACGCTGGGACGCGAGGTGCGCGGTCGCTTCCTGGCGCTGCGCGAAGAAGATTTCGTCCTCGCCGCCGACCTCGCCGGCTGCAGTCGATTCCGCATCATCACGCGGCACATGGTTCCCGCGTTTATGAGCCACATCATCGCGACCAGCACGCTCGCCATTCCAGCGATGATTATCAGCGAAACATCGCTGAGTTATTTGGGCTTGGGCATTCGACCGCCAGCGATCAGCTGGGGCGTGTTACTCCAGGAAGCACAGACGATTCAGACGGTGGCACAGGCGCCGTGGCTCCTCATCCCCGGTTTGCTCGTCATTATCGCGGTGCTCGCGTTCAATCTCGTCGGCGACGGTCTGCGCGACGCAGCAGACCCGTACGGTCATTAGGTGATGTGATGCTTGTCTCATCTTTCATCCTTCATCCCGCATCCTTTGGAGTGTTAACGTGCCTCCGCTCTTGTCAGTAAAAAACCTGAAAACATATTTTTTCATGGACGAAGGCATTGTCAAAGCCGTCGACGGCGTGACCTTCGACGTTCGCGCGGGCCAAGTCTTTGGCATCGTGGGCGAAAGCGGCTGTGGCAAGAGCGTAACGATGAAAGCCATTCTCCGCATCGTCGAGCCGCCAGGCAGAATCGTCAAGGGCGAGATTCTACTGAACAGCCAATCAGCCCACAACGGCAACCGCGTGATCGATCTGGCTCAGCTCGACGCGAACGGCAAAGAGATGCGCGCAATTCGCGGCGCAGAAATCGCGCTCATTCCGCAAGAGCCGATGGCGGCGTTCAGTCCAGTACACACCGTTGGCGACCAGGTGATCGAAGCGATTATGCTGCATCAGCCGGTGAACAAGCGCGAGGCGCGCCAGATCGCGCGGCAGATGTTCGCGGACGTCGGCATTCCGATGCCGGAACAGCGGCTCGACGAATACGCGTGGCAATTGAGCGGCGGGTTGCGGCAGCGCGCCATCATCGCCATGGCGCTCTCGTGCAATCCGCGCCTGCTCATCGCCGACGAACCGACCACCGCGGTCGATGTGACTACCCAAGCCCAGGTGCTCCGCCTGCTGCGCCGGCTTCAGGAAGAACGCAACTCGGCAATCATTTTCATCACGCACGATCTCGGTGTGATCGCGCAGATGGCAGAGTACGTGATGGTGATGTACCTCGGCTTGGTGATGGAACAGGGACCGGTGGACGACATTTTCCACGCGCCCAAGCATCCGTACACGCAGGCGCTCTTGCGTTCGATCCCCAGCATGGACTCCACACCGCGCGTCAATCTGCCCACCATCAGCGGATCGATCCCGCATCCATTCAACAAACCGCGCGGCTGCCCCTTCCATCCGCGCTGCCCCAAGTCGATGCCCGGCAAATGCGATGTGCGCGTGCCCGCGCTCCAAGCCGTCGCAGAGAACCAGTCGGTCAGTTGTTTCTTGTACCACGACGCGGAGGTAGCCGAGTGACGAACGCGAATTCCACACCGCTCCTCCAAGTGAAACACCTCAAGAAATATTTTCCCATCCGCAAAGGATTCTTCCGGAGAACGGTGGGCTATGTGCGCGCGGTGGACGACGTGAGTTTCTTTATCAACGAAGGCGAAACACTCGGCTTGGTCGGCGAATCCGGCTGCGGCAAGACGACGGCGTCGCGCTGCATCCTGCGCGCCCACGCGCCGACGAGCGGCGAGATGCTGTTCCGTACGAAGGACGGTCAAACAGTTGACCTCGCCAAATTGAAACGCGGCGAACTGCGCCCGCTGCGCCGGCAGATGCAGATGATTTTCCAGGACCCGTACGGCTCGCTTAACCCGCGCATGACTTTGTTCGACATCGTCGGCGAGCCGCTGCTCGTCCACGGGATGACCAATCGCAAAGAGCGCACCGAACGCGTCGCCGAGTTGCTGCAACTCGTCGGGCTACGCCCGGAATACATGCAGCGCTTTCCGCACGCGTTCAGTGGCGGACAGCGGCAACGCATCGGCATCGCGCGCGCGCTATCGGTGAACCCACGCCTCGTCGTCGCCGACGAGCCGGTCTCTGCGCTCGATGTGTCGGTGCAAGCGCAAATCCTCAATCTGATGCTCGATCTGCAAAAGCGGCTGAACCTCACGTACCTCTTTGTCGCGCACAACCTTAGCGTGGTCAAACACATCTGCGACCGCGTCGCAGTGATGTACGTGGGCAAACTGGTTGAGATGGCGACGACCGAGGAATTGTATCGCGCACCCAAACATCCGTACACCGCCGCGCTGATGGCGGCTGTCCCGGTCGCCGATCCGCGCATCAAGACCGGCAACGTCGAACTGAAAGGCGAAGTGCCCAGTCCTGCCAAGCCGCCGCCGGGCTGCTACTTTCATCCGCGCTGCGAATACGCCGTCGCTCTCTGCCGCACCCAGCCGCCCGAGTTCCGCGAAATCACGCCGGGACATTTCGTCGCGTGCCACCGCGCGGACGAGTTGAAATTGCCGGGGATCGTATGAACTTGCCTCACCGCTTCGCGCTCACCAACGGGCGTATCGTTTTGCCGGCTGAGATCGCGCGCGGCAAAGCCGTCCTCGTCGAAGGCGACAAAATCGCCGGCATCGCCGATAGGGACGCACTGGGCACGGATATTCCGCGCGTCGATGTCGGCGGGCGTTACATCACGCCCGGCTTGATCGACATCCACACGCATGGCGCGCTCGGGCACACGTTCAACGAGCCAACCGCCGACGCGTTCGCGGCGATTTGCGCGGAGAACGCGCGCCGTGGCGTGACCGGACTCCTCGCCACACTCGCGCCCGCGCCGCTCGATGATCTCGTGCGCTGCCTCGAATTCGGACGCGCGTGGATGCAGTCGCCGCGCCAAGGCACGCGCGTGCTGGGGATGCACCTCGAAAGCCCGTACGTCAGCCCCGCACAGCGCGGCGCGCTTGACCCGCGCCACCTGCACTCGCCGGACGACAGCACGGCGGACATTTTGCTGGAACAGCGCGACGCGATCAAAATATTCGTCGTCGCGCCGGAATTGCCGGGCGCGCGGCAACTCGTCCGCCGACTGAACGATGCCGGCATCGTCCCAGCGGCAGGGCACAGCATGGCAAAAGAGGACGACGTTCGCGCGGCGATGCGTGAAGGTCTGCGGCATGTCACGCACATCTGGAGCGCGATGTCGAGCGTGGTGAAAGAAGGTCCATGGCGCAAGCCGGGTCTGCTCGAAGCCGCGCTCACGTTCGACGGCTTGACCAGCGAAATGATCGCGGACAACAAGCATCTGCCACCGACGCTGATGCGGCTCGCGTACAAATGCATTGGCGCGGATCGCCTCTGCGCAATCTCCGACGCGACGAGCGGCGCGGGCTTGCCCGAGGGCGCGCGCTTTCGGATGGGGGAGATGGAGTACGAGGTACGCGACGGCGTCGGTATGATGCTCGACCGCAGCGCGTTCGCCGGCAGCGCAACGCTCGTGAATCAAATGATTCCGATTCTGATCAATGAGGTGGGCATCCCGTTGACCGCGGCAATCCGAATGTTGACACTGACGCCCGCGCGTGTGCTCGGTCTGTCTGATCGAAAAGGAAGCCTCGCACCCGGCAAGGACGCCGATCTCGCGATCTTCGATGACGATTTCACCTGCTGGCGCACGATGATGGCAGGACAATGGGCATACGAAAGATGATCTTCCACAGAGCCCCCCAAGGCGATTTCGTGTCCTTCGGGGACAATAAAGAGATGCCATGACCGTCAAACCAATCCACACAACCCAAATCGACCAGTTGCCCATCACCATTTACTTGACGAATGAAGACCTGGGACGCGCCGCCGCCGCCGAGGCGTCCGCCGTGATCCAGCGCGCGATCCGCGAACGCGGCGTCGCCAACGTCATTCTCGCCACGGGCAACTCGATGCTGACGTTTCTCGCCGCGTTGCGCGCGGACAAACAAATCGACTGGCGGCGCGTGAACGTATTTCACATGGACGAGTACATCGGCATCGATCCGCATCATCCGGCGAGTTTCCCGAATTTCCTGCGCCGGCATTTTCTCGACTATGTGACGCCAAAAGAATTTTTCCCGGTGAACGGACAACGCGGTGAGGTCGAAGTGACGTGCGCCGAGTACGCGCGTCTCTTGCACGCGCACCCGGTCGATCTCTGCGTGCTCGGCTACGGCGAAAACGGACACCTCGCGTTCAACGACCCACCCTTTGCCGATTTCGGCGACCCGGTCTGGGTCAAGGTGGTAAAACTTGCGGATGCCTCGCGCCGCCAGCAGGTCGGCGAAGGACATTTCACCACTCTCGACGAGTGCCCGACGCACGCGATCACGCTGACAATCCCAGCGCTGCTCGCCGCGCGGCGCGTGCTCGCGGTCGTGCCCGAAGCGCGCAAAGCCGCGGCGGTGCAGCGCGCCCTGCGCGGACCGATCAGCGAAGCGTGCCCCGGCTCGATTCTACGCCGAACCGCGCACGCACATCTCTTCCTCGACCGCGATTCTGCGCGCGAGGCATTTGCGCTATCAACCGATTTTGTGAATGAGAAAGGGAAACCTTGAACGCATGAGCACGGAAAGGATCATTCGCTGGGGCATCATCGGCTGCGGCGATGTCGCGGAGCACAAAAGTGGTCCGCCGCTCTACCGCACCCCCGGCTCAGAACTGATCGCGGTCGCGCGTCGCGACGCGAACCAAGCCGCTGATTTCGCCGCGCGGCACGGCGCGAAACGCTGGTACACCGACGCGGACGCGCTGATCGCCGACCCGGAGATCAACGCCGTCTACGTCGCGTCGCCGCACTATTTGCATCGCGAGCACGCGACGCGTGCGGCGCAGGCGCGCAAAATCGTCCTGTGCGAAAAACCGATGGGCACCCGTGTCGCCGACGCGCAAGCCATCGTCGAGATCTGCCGCGCCAACGACGTGCCGCTGACGGTCGCGTACTATCGGCGCTTTTGGCCCATCACGCGCGTTCTGCGCCGCCTGCTGAGCGAACGCGCCATCGGCAAGCTCATCCAGGCGCGCGTACAGTTATCGGATTATTTCGTGCCCGATCCCGCGCGACCGTGGCTGACCTCGCGCGAACAATCGGGCGGCGGCGCGCTCGCCAACGCCGGCAGCCATTGGGTCGATTTGATTCGTTATCTGCTCGGCGAGATTGCCGAAGTGAATGCGTGCTGTGCGCACATCGGCAACTGGGAAACCGAAGACACAGTGAACGTGCAGATGCGGACGACGACCGGGGTGCCAGTGCAACTCAACATCACACTCCAATCGCCAATCCCCATCAACGAAATCGACATCATCGGGACGGAAGGCAGGATAGTCGCCGGTCCGTTTTCCGATGGACTCTGGACCGTCTATCGCCGCGACCAACCACCGGAGACCGTGCAATTTCCGCACTCGGGTCCGGCGCACAGCGAGATGATCACTGAATTGGTGCCGCGCCTGCTCGCGGGTCAGCCGTCGCCCATTCCCGGCGAAGAAGCGGTCGCGGTGTGGCGAATCATGGAAGCGATCTATCGATCGTGTGCGCGCGGCGGCGAGCGCGTCGCCATCGCGACGGGGCGTGTCGAAGAATGAATTCGAGAGAACGCGTACTTGCCGCGCTTGACCATCGTGAGCCCGACCGTATTCCGTTTGATTTGGGCAGCACGCAGGTCACCGGCATTCACATCGTCGCGTACCGCCGGCTGCGCGAGTATCTCGGCTTGCCGCGCGTCGAGCCGACCCTGTGTGACACGATCCAGCAGCTCGCCTTGCCGGACGACGATGTCATCGAACGGCTGGGGGTCGATGTGCGCGGCTTGTTCCCGCTCAACAGTCACAACTGGAATATCGCCAGCGTTGACATCGGTGATTATTGGGAGTACGTGGACGAGTGGGGCATCACGCATCGCCGCCCCCAACCCGACGGATTGTATTACTCGATGGTGCGCTCGCCGCTCTCGAGCGCCTCACTCACGCTGGACGAAATCCGCGCCTATCCATGGCCGAATACTGGCGACCCGCGACGCATCGCCGGCTTGCGCGAGCAGGCGCGCGCGTACCGCGCGCAGGGCAAAGCCGTGATGATCAAAGGCGTGCTCGCCGGCGTGTTCGAGATGGCGCAGCGCGTGCGCGGGATGGAAAATCTTCTGATGGATATGGCATCGAATGACGCACTCGCCGGCGCGCTCTTCGATAAAATGGTCGAACTCAAACTTGCGTTCTGGGAGATGGCGCTGCCGCAACTCGCCGACGTGATCGACGTGATTTCCGAAGCGGACGATTACGGCACACAGGTCTCGCAGCTGATTTCGCCGCGGATGTTTCGGCAACAAATCAAACCGCGGCTCAAAACCCTCTTCGCGCGCATCAAGCAGCTTGCGCCGAATGCAAAACTTTTCTTCCACTCGTGCGGCAGCGTTCGCCCGCTGCTGCCCGATTTTATCGAGCTGGGCGTGGACATTCTCAATCCGATTCACATCACCGCGACCGGGATGGAGCCCGCGGCGCTCAAGCGGGATTTCGGCAAGGACATTGCTTTCTGGGGCGGCGGCGTGGACACGCAAGGCGTGCTGCCGAATGGAACGCCACAGCAAGTGCGAGACGACGTGCGACGCAACATCGCTGCGCTCGCCCCCGGCGGCGGATTCGTGTTCAATACCGTTCACAACATCCAAGCCGACGTGCCGCCGGAGAATATCGTGGCGATGTGGGAAGAACTGAACCACTGGAGCGATTGAATGCCAAAAATCACATTACCCGACGACCGCTGCTTTGATCCTAACCCGCGCCAGAAAGAAATCGCACAGCATCTGTACGATCAAGTCAGGCGTTTGCCGCTGGTCTGCCCACACGGGCACGTCGATCCGCGCATGTTCGCCGACCCGAATTATTCCTTCGGCTCGCCCGCGGATGTGCTCATCATTCCCGACCACTATGTCTTCCGGATGCTGTACTCGCAGGGCATTCCGCTGGAAGCGCTCGGCATTCCGCGGCGCGATGGCGGCGCAGTCGAACGCGATCATCGCAAAATTTGGCAGACCTTCGCGGATCACTTTGATCTCTTTCGCGGCACGCCGACCGGCATCTGGCTCAGAGACGAACTGGTTTCCATCTTCGGCGTCGAGGAGAAGTTGACGAGCGAATCGGCGCAGCGCCTCTACGATCACATCGCTGCGAAACTGGCAACGCCCGAGTTTCGCCCGCGCGCGCTGTTCGAGCGATTCAACATCGAGGTGCTCAGCACCACGGACGCGGCGACCGATTCGCTGGAGCACCACCGCGCGATCCGCGCGTCGGGCTGGAAAGCGCGCATCATCCCCACCTTCCGTCCCGACGCGGTGGTCAACCTCGATACGCGCGGCTGGCGCGCAAACATCGACGCACTGAGCCATGCCAGCGGCATTGACATCGCCGATTATCGCTCGTTCATCCGCGCGCTGGAAAATCGCCGCGCATTTTTCAAGTCAATGGGCGCGACGGCGACCGACCACGCCGCGCCGACCGCCTACACACATGAACTGTCCGCCGCCGAAGCGGACGCGATCTTCCAACGCGCGTTGCACGACGACGCAACGGCGGAGGATGCAGTGCGCTTCACCGGTCACATGCTGATCGAAATGGCGCGGATGAGTATCGAAGACGGCTTGGTGATGCAGTTCCACTCTGGCTCGTTCCGCAATCACAACCCGCTTCTCTTTGAGCGCTTTGGTCCCGATAAAGGCGCGGATATTCCGATTCAAGGCGAGTTCACACGCAACCTGCGACCGCTGCTGAACAAATTCGGCAACGATCCGCGTCTGACGCTTATCCTGTTCACACTTGACGAAAGCACCTACGCGCGCGAGCTCGCGCCGCTCGCCGGACATTACCCCGCCGTCAAGCTCGGCCCGCCGTGGTGGTTTCACGACAGCATCAACGGAATGGCACGCTATCGCGAGCAGACGACCGAAACCGCCGGACTCGCCAACACGGTCGGCTTTAACGACGACACGCGCGCGTTTCCGTCGATTCCGGCGCGGCATGACCTCTCGCGCCGTATCGATGCGAACTGGATCGCCGGCTTGGTCGTGCGCGGCATCGTCGATCTGGACGACGCGGAAGAGATGATTCAAGACACGGCGTATCGGCTGGCGAAAAAGGCGTATAAACTCTAAAGCGCAAAATGTGAAGCGTCAGATTGCGTCTTACGCTTTACGTTCTAGCGGAGAACCCATGTCCAATTTAGAATCAACGACTCTCAATATTCTTTCCCGCTCCCGCGTCTCCGTCGGCGATGTAGAATGCGCGTTGGCGCAGACCTCCGCCGGCGAGCGCGTCGCGGTGCTCGCGCCGCGCGGCGCGCCGCTCTTCGCGGATTTCGAAGGCGAAACGAGCGAACACGCCGGCAAAACCTTGCTGCTCGGACCGAAAAGCGCGCGGAATGCGGCGGCGCTGCGCGCGAATATTCCGTGGCTCAACCCGCGCCCGCTCGGCTTGCGCACGTCCGCCGGGTTGGGCGATCGGCTGGGGCTGGCGACGCCGGGGCACGTCCGCGCGGTACGCGCCGCCGGCGGCAAGCTCGCGCCGATCTTTGCACAGCAATCGATCCGCGAGATGACGCGCACCGGGCGCTCGCCGCAACAAGTGCTGGACGATGCGACCTGGGGCATTTTTGCCGAGGGTTGGCGCGAGGGCGTCGGCGCTGACGCGGATCACCTCAAAGTGCCCGCCGACATCGACGCGTGCGCGGCGGTAGGTTTCTCTTTTTACACCATCGATCCCGGCGAGCACGTCGATCATCGCGCGGACGTTCTATCGCCTGACGATCTGCGCGCCGCGATTGCCCAACTCCCCTGGAATCAACTCGAAGACACACTCCCAGCGACGACGGCGCGTTACGCGGACCAGACATTCGACATCGAAGGACGCCTAATCCGTTTCGACGCTGTGACGTTGCTGCGCGCAGCAGTCAAGTACGGCAAGGCAGTCGCGCACGTCGCGATGATGTACCGACATCTCGCCGCGAAAAACATTCCATTTGAATTGGAAGTGTCAGTCGACGAGACCGAGACGCCGACGACGCACGCGGAGCACATTTACATCGCGAACGAGTTAAAGCGGCTCGGCGTCCGATGGGTCAGTCTCGCGCCGCGCTACGTCGGACGTTTTGAGAAAGGCGTTGATTACATCGGCGATCTCACCGCGTTCGAGGACGATTTCGCCGTCCACGCTGCGATCGCGCGTGTGCTGGGTCCATACAAATTGAGTCTGCACTCCGGCTCGGACAAGTTCAGCGTTTATCCCGCGGCGGTGCGACAAACGCGCGGCGTGGTGCACTTGAAAACCGCCGGCACCAGTTACCTCGAAGCGCTGCACACCATCGCCCCGCTCGACCCGGCATTCTTTCGCTCGATCTACATCTTCGCGCGTGAACGCTGGGAAACCGATCGCGCGTCGTACCACGTTTCAGCCGACCTTGCGCGCGCGCCGCTGCCCCAAGACGTCCAGGACGCCGATCTGCCCGCGCTGCTCGATCAATTCGATGCGCGCGAAATCTTGCACGTGACCTTTGGCTCGGTGCTCACCGCGCGTCAAGCCGATGGACGATTGCGCTTTTACGATCGCTTGGTGCAATTGCTGCGCGAACATCCGGAGGCGTACGCGTCGAATCTCGAAAAACATTTTCTGAAACACCTCAAACCGTTTGCGACAATTTAGCACCAGTCATTGCGCGCCGCCGCAGTCGGCGAAGCAATCCTCACGCGATGGAAAGGAATCAGCAAGATGAGTCAGATCACCCAAGTCGAAGATTTGCCGTGGGAACCCGTTCGCCCAGAGGTCACGCACGACATTCTTGGGCGCACGCTGCTCGCGGAGGACCTCAAAGTTGTGCTGACGCGCGTCGCGCCCGGCGGCGAGTTCAAAACGCATCGCGACAAATACGGGCATCTCTTCTATGTTCTCAGCGGCACGGGCGTCGTCCGCGTGAACGATCAGGAATTCTCAGCCACGCCGGGCTTGATCGTCCGCGTGATGCCGGGCGAGCCGCACGCATACGCCAATACCGGCGCGCAAGACCTGCTGTTGATCTCCCTCAATTTGCCAGATCGATCGGAGCCAAAATGACCGAACCGACGCGGTACGTGTTCAGCACTACCGAAACCATTCGCTATCGATTCCCAACGCACACGAACGACCTGGTGATGGATCGCGCCGAGGCGACCACGTCCGAAGCGTTCCTCGTCGTCCTGGAGGCGGGCGAAGCGCCGCCGCGGCACGTTCATCACGACACCGAGCAAATCTTTTACGTATTGCAAGGTCAGGGCACATTGGAAATCGGTGAGACGAATCCACAGCGTTTTTCGATCCAGCCGCGCGATCTGGTGCGGATTCCGCCGCACACCCTGCACCGCATTCATTGCGACAGCGCCGAGCCAGTCGTTTATCTCAGCATCGATTGCTTTGTCGGCGGCAAGCCCGCGGACGAGCCGACCTGGGAGAGCCACGTGCGGACGCTGTGCGCACAGAACGGCTGGGAGTTCGATCGCGTCAAACAAGGCAAGCGATGAGTCTATTGCGCTTTGGCATCATCGGCGTTGGCAACATCACACCGATTCACGCCGCGGCCATCGAGGGCACACCCGACGCACAATTCGTCGCGGTGGCGACGCGCAATGAATCGCGCGGGCGCGCGTTCGCCGCGCAGCATAACGCCACCTGGTACCCCGATTATCGCGAACTGCTTCGCCGCGCGGACATCGATGTCGTGACGATCTGCACGCCACACGATCTGCACGCGTCGATAACCATCGATGCGGCGGCGGCGGGCAAGCACGTCCTGTGCGAGAAACCGATGGCGCGCCACGTCGCCGAATGTGACGCGATGATCGCGGCGTGCGAACGCGCGGGGGTCATGCTGGGCATCATTTTCCAATTTCGCTTCGACCCGCTGGCGCAGACACTCAAGCGCGCACTCGACGCGGAACGGCTGGGGCACCTCCACTGGGTCAGCGCGAACACGATCTGGTATCGCAGCGACGAGTACTATCAGAGCGCGCCGTGGCGCGGCAGTCTGGAATCGGGCGGCGGCGTCCTGATCAATCAAGCGATTCACACGATCGATTTGATGCTCTGGCTCACTGGCACGCCGACGCGCGTCGTCGCACGCACGCGAACACTCGATCATGCGATTCAAGTCGAAGACGGCGCGCTCGCGCTGCTCGAATATCCGGACGCGCGCCTGGGGCTGATCCAGGCGACCACCGCCGCGTTTCCCGGCTATCCCGAACGGCTCGAGTTCTACGGCAGCCGCGGCAGCGCGGTCTATCACAAAGGTCAGGGGCGCTTGGAGTGGCACCTCGCCGAGCCGCGTGAAGACCGCGTCGACGAGTCGGAGGTGAGCAGCGGCGCCGCGCGTCCGATGGACATTTCCGCCACCGCGCATATCGCGCAGTTTCAGGATTTTACCGCCGCCGTTCGCGCCCATCGCGCGCCGCGCGTCGATGGGCGCGAGGGGCGCCGCGCGGTGGAATTGATCGAAGCGATCTATCGTTCAGCGCGTGCGGACGCGCCGGTGGCATTGCCGTTATAGGGGCAAGGCATAACATCTTGGAGCCAACCATGAACTTGAATGAACTGACAAGACTGTACGATTTCACTGGCAAGAGCGTCGTCATCACCGGCGGCGCGGGAATTTTGGGCGGCGAAATCGCGTGCGCGCTCGTCGGCTGCAACGCGAACGTCGCCATCGTCGACCGCGATCCGGCGCTCGCCAACCGGCTGATCGACCGGCTGCAGTCGCCGGTCGGTCGCGCCATCGTCGTCTACGCCGACGTGCTCGATGTCAACACGCTGCAAACCGCCGCCAACGAGATCGTCAAGGAGTTCGGCGCGGTGGATTGCCTCATCAACGCGGCGGGCGGCAACAAGCCGCAAGCGACCACCAGCGCCGACCTCTCCTTTTTCGATTTGCCGATCGACGCGCTACGCTGGGTGTTCGATCTGAACATCGTCGGCACGATGCTGCCGAGTCAGATTTTCGGCAAGCAGATGGCGCAGCGCGGCGAGGGCGTGATTCTGAATATTTCGTCGATGAACGCGTTTCGACCACTCACGCGCATCCCGGCGTACTCGGCGGCAAAAGCCGGCGTCAGCAATTTCACACAGTGGCTCGCGGTGCATATGGCGCAGGAATACTCGCCGCGCATCCGCGTCAATGCAATCGCGCCCGGCTTTTTTCTCACCGCCCAAAACGAGTACCTGCTGACGGAAAAAGAAACCGGGAAACTAACGCCGCGCGGCGAGGCGATCATCGCGCATACGCCGATGGCGCGCTTCGGCGTGCCAGAGGATTTGCTCGGCGCGGTCTTGTGGCTACTTTCGCCGGCGTCCGCCTTTGTCACCGGCATCATCGTGCCGATCGACGGTGGCTTCTCGGCGTTCAGTGGAGTATAATCACGGCAGAGGGCAGATGACAAATGGCGACTTGGGGTCGACCTGCCATTTGCCGAAAGGACGCAAGATGATTAGCAAGGGTTCCACGACCCATACGCTCACCGAATCAGATGTGCGACAACTTGTCGCCACCGCACTGGGCTCGCCCGCCATCGGCGGCAAGCGCGTGCTCGTCATCATCCCGGACGGCACACGCACCGCGCCGATCCCGCTGATGTTTCGATTGCTGTACGAACAAATCGGCACGCGCGTCGCGCGGCTGGACTATTTGATCGCGCTCGGCACGCATCCGCCGATGACGCCGGACGCGGTAGATCGGCTCGTCGGCGTGTCGGAAGCAGAACGCGCAACGCGATATCCCAATGTCGCTATCTTCAATCACCAATGGGACCGACCCGACGCGCTGGAAACCATCGGCACGATTTCGCGGCGCGAGATGGAGCAACTGACCGGCGGCTTGATCGACACAGAAACGCCGGTGCGCCTCAACCGTCTCGTCACCGAGTACGATCAAATCATCATTTGCGGTCCGGTGTTTCCGCACGAAGTCGTCGGTTTTTCCGGCGGCGCGAAATATTTCGTTCCCGGCGTTGGCGGCGCAGAAATTCTCGACG
>Ga0272448_1002996_pt1 | contig 20547 bp, 19 predicted proteins | sample YNPCB0191_FD_202220 | JGI IMG/M metagenome (GOLD analysis project Ga0272448, IMG submission 202220) | Hot spring sediment microbial communities from Yellowstone National Park, WY, United States - YNP-CB-019-1 | ecosystem: Environmental > Aquatic > Thermal springs > Hot (42-90C) > Sediment... | reverse complement strand
AACAGAGATAGAGGCTAATTGTTTAAGAGGAGTGGGAACCCCATAGTAATCAACTTTTATACCTTCTACAATATGTGGATTTGCTCTGCCGGTACGCACCTCACTAAATTCCCTAACTACAGAGTCGATTGTTTTCTTCATCTTCTCTTCGGTTTCCTTTAAAAACTCCTTTAAAACCATACGCACCTCTTTTTCATTTAACAATTGTGCCAATTTTATCCCCTAAGATGATACGCTTAATATTGCCTTCTTTGCTAAGATTAAAAATAATTATGGGTAAATTATTATCCATACAAAGACTGATAGCTGTGGCATCCATAACTTTCAAACGGCGCTTTAAGACCTCGATAAATTTTATCTGTTCAAACTTTTTAACATGTTTAACTTTGTTGGGATCGGCAGAATATACACCATCTACTTTTGTAGCCTTTAAGATTACTTCTGCGCCTATTTCTATTGCTCTTAGAGCAGCGGCTGTATCAGTAGTAAAATAAGGATTGCCTGTGCCTGCTGCAAATATTACTACCCTATTTTTTTCTAAGTGCCTAATTGCCCTCCTCCTAATATACGGTTCAGCCACTTCGTGCATCTCAATTGCTGTCATTAGCCGAGTCGGCACCCCTATTTTTTCTAAACAACTCTGTAACGCCAAACCATTTATAACGGTTGCTAACATCCCCATATAATCACCAACCGTTCGCTCCATCACTAATTTACCAGTTATTGTCTCGCCTCTAAAAATATTGCCTCCACCTACTACTAAAGCTATCTGCACACCTAATCTGGTTACTTCTTTTATTTGATTAGCCAAAGAACTGATAATCTCAACATCTATTCCGTGAGAACAATCTCCGCCAAGGGCCTCGCCACTTAGCTTTAGAACAACCCTTTTATATCTTAAACTTTTCTTCATTATAATATTTTATGCTGAGCGAATAGTTCGCTAGCTACAAAAGAGAGACATTATTGACCAATCTGAAAGCGAGAAAATTTGCTTATTATTATATTTTCTCTGGTTTTTGCAATCAAAGAGGAAAGATATTCACCCACTGTAATGCTTTCATCTTTAATGAATTTCTGCTCTAAAAGACAATATCTTTTATAAAACTCTTCCTTATCCTCTTGGCAGATATCCTGCTCTGAAACATCCTCTCTCTTTAAAAATCTAGGCGCGGAGGCTACGATATGCATGGCAATATCCTTACAAAACTTGATAAACTCTTCGTTTCTGGCTACAAAATCGGTTTCACAATTAATTTCTACAATACTGCCAATCTTATGGTTGTGATGAATATAACTTTCAATTCTGCCTTCTTTAGCAACCCTCTCCGATTTATTCTGAGCTATTTGGATACCTTTTTCTTTTAGGACTTTCTTGGCCTCTTCAAAATTACCATTAGTCTTTTCTAAGGCCTTTTTACAATCAATAACCCCAGCCCCTGTATCTAATCTAAGACGTTTAATCATCTCGGTCGAAATCACCATTACCCCTACTCCTTCCTGGATTTTCTCTCTTTAGCCCTATCTCTTATTCTTTCTTCCTCTTTTAATTTTAACTTGCGACGCATCATCTTCTGGCTCTCTATTTCTCTATCCTCTTCTTCTAACATAGCAGCTGTCTTTTCTATGATTTCTTTTTCTTTGGCTTCTATTAAGGCCTCTGCCTCCTCTGCTTCTTTCTTTTTTTCAAGAACATCCATTACAGCCTGATAGTTCTTTCTACCTTCTAAAACGCTATCAGCAATTAGAGAAACAATCAAACGAATGGACTTGAGTGCATCGTCATTGCCGGGAATTGGATAATCCACAAGGTCAGGATCGCTATTGGTATCAATCAAAGCAACAATAGGAATCTTCAGACGCCTTGCCTCTAAAACTGCTATTTGTTCTCTTTTTGAATCAACAACAAAAAGAGCGCCCGGCAGCCTCTCCATATTAAGAACTCCCTCCAGAGTCTTTTTTAGCTTTTCCTTCTCTTTCAAGAGCCTCGCTGCCTCCTTCTTCTTAAGCTTATGTATCCTGCCATCGCTCTCAATCTCCTCCAACTCCCTAAAACGAGACACGCTATTTCTAATTGTCTGATAATTAGTCAACAACCCTCCTAACCACCTAAAATTTACGTAAGGGCTTTGACAGCGTAATGCCTCTTGCTTAATAATATCCTGTGCCTGCTTTTTTGTGCCAACAAATAAAACCTCTTTCCCTTGACCAGCCACCTCGCTGATAAAGGCTCTGGCCTGTTTTAAAGCCTTTTCAGTCTTTTCCAAATCAATGATATAAATTCCTGTCTTTTCCCCAAAGATATAATTCTTCATCTTTGGATTCCATCTTTTTGTCTGATGTCCAAAATGAACACCAGCCTCTAATAGCTGTTTAATAATCTCTGATGGCAATGTAGTCGCCTCCTTTTTATTATAATAATTTTGGTTTTTATTCTTTTTCTATTAAATCTTATTAAAAACTTCTCAAAATTGAAGTTTAGTATATCATAAATAGATATCAATGCAATAAAATTTTACTCTATCAATTCCTTTAATCAAGTATTTAATTTTCTTACGAATTGTTATGAAAAATCGAGGATTTGTGTTTCATAAAGCCTGCGGTATATACCAAACTGATTATTTATAAGCTCCTGATGCGTGCCAATTTCTACTATTTTACCATCTATAAGAACTATAATTTTGCTGACATTGCGCAAAGAAGATAGCCTGTGGGCGATAATAAATACCGTCCTGCCTTTTACTAAATTATTTATTGCTTCTTGGACAATTAACTCTGCCTCAGCATCTAGTTGTGAAGTGGCCTCATCTAAAATCAAGATTGGAGCATTCTTTAAAATAGCCCTTGCTATCGCAATTCTTTGACGCTCTCCGCCAGAAAGTTTCGTTCCTCTATCACCAACAAAAGTATCATATCCTGAGGGTAGTTTCGTAATAAAATCGTGGGCGCAAGCCTCTTTTGCTGCTTTAATAATCTCCTGTTCAGTAGCGTCCTTTCTTCCGTAAGCTATATTTGCTCTAATTGAATCGTTAAATAGTATGGTCTCTTGGGTAACTATGCCGATATTCTGTCGCAAAGAATTAATGCTATAGTCTCGTATATCTATATCATCAATCAATATTCTACCCTCCTGAGGGTCATAGAAACGCAAGATTAAATCCATTAACGTTGATTTTCCTGCTCCGCTGGGTCCTACTATGCCAATAATTTCCCCCTTATTGGCTTTGAAGCTAATATCTTTTAGCACCAGATTATTATCATATCCAAACGAGACATTCTCAAAGACAATACCCCTTTTAATATCCTTTAATATCAGAGGATTTGCCTTCTCCTTAACTATAATGGGGGCATTGAGTATCTCATATATTCGTTGATTACCTGCTAAGGCTTTCTGATTTATCGAATTTACCTGACTTAATCTCTTAAAGGGTCTAATAGTAGATAATAATGCCCCTAAAAACACTGCAAAAACCCCAAAAGAAAATTTTCCGGCAATAACCTGTTTTCCTATCCAAACAAAAATTGCTGCACCAAAAGTAGCTCCAAAGAACTCAGTCAAAGGAGCCAAAAGATTGATGCGCTTTAAACTCTTCATCGTCACTTTGAAAAAATTTTGATTTTGCTTCCTAAATCTTTCCAACTCATCTTGTTCCATGCAAAATGCCCTAACTATGCGAACACCAGTAATAGTCTCCAATAATAAAGAATTAATATCGGCCATTTTCTCTTGGGTTTGCTTGCTCAATTTCCTTACTCTCCTACCTATCTTAATAATAGGAATGGTTATGAATGGCATGAGCAGAAAGACCAAAAGCGCCAATTTCCAATTAATAACAAAAATCATTATAGAGAAGAATATTACCTGAAAAGATTGATAAAATAAATCTGTAACTCCATAACAGACAGCATTCTCAATTAGTAAGACATCACTGGTAATACGCGAAATCAACTCGCCACTCCTTTTGCAAATGAAGTACTCCAGCGAAAGCTGGTGCAATTTGGCATAAATTGTATTGCGAATATCCCTTACTACTAGCTGGCCAACTTTTGACATAAAGTAAGTATGCAAAAAAGTAAAAAGCCCTTTTAGAAAAAATAAAATAACGATACCATAACCAACAATCATCAAAAATTTCGCACGGTCAAGTTTATTTATATAACTAATTAAATTTGACAAAAATATCGGAATTTTATAAGGAAAAATAATTTCTTTTCCTGCCATAATCTTATCTGTAAGAGGCAGTATCATTCCAATAGAGACACAATCAAATAAAGCAGTCAGCATCATAAACAGGACAGCTATGATAAAAACCTTTAGATGCGGCCTCACAAATCTTAGCATTGAAAAATAATCTTTAAGCATTTTTGGAACAAAACCTTTTATTTATGTTTGGGTTAAGACAAAATTAATTTTGGTGTTTTATAATAACACACTTATTGACTTTTGTCGAGGGCTTTGTTAAGATACTAAATCATGAATAAAATAAAAGTGGGCGTAGTCGGCTTTGGGCGTTTAGGCTCAATCCACGCTAGAGTTTATTCTGAGTTTGATAATGTGGAGTTAGTTGGAATAAGTGACATTAACCTCCAGAAGCTTGCCACTGCTAAAGCAACATATAACATAAAAACCTTCTCCAATTATCTTGAGTTTCTGGGCAAGGTTGACGCAGTCAGCATCGCTACCCCTACAAGTCAACATTACCAGATAGCAAAAGATTTAATTAATGGCGGTATCAATGTTCTAGTAGAAAAACCTATTACTAATAAATTATCCCAAGCCAAAGAACTTATCAACTTAGCTAGAACCAAAAGGGTTATCCTTCAAGTTGGCCATGTAGAACGTTTTAATAGCGCGTATAGGTCAATAGAAAATATTGTCACTAATCCCCGTTTTATCGAATGCCACCGCCTTAGCCCTTTTCCCCACCGCTCTCTTGATATAGGCGTGGTCTTAGATATTATGATTCATGATATAGACATAATTCTTGGCTTGGTTAAATCTGAAGTAAAAAAGATAGATGCTATTGGTGTCCCCGTATTGACTGCTTTTGAAGATATCGCAAATGTTCGCTTGACTTTCAAAAATGGCTGTGTATGTAATCTGACGGCAAGCCGCGTCTCAGATGAGGCTATGCGCAAAATTAGAATTTTTCTAAATGATACGTATATTTCTCTGGATTATCTAAATCAACAAGCATTATTGTATAAAAAGGAAGGTCAAAATATAATCAAACTACCCTTGCCAATAGAAAAAGAAGAGCCTCTAAAAGAGGAAATAAAATCATTTATTGAATGCATAAAGAATAAAACACCTCCCTTAGTCTCCGGAGAAGAAGCCTACAAGGCACTAAGTTTATGTCAGGGAATTTTAAATAAGATTTGGAATAAAAAACATCTTTTTAACTTGCAACAGAGACAAATAACTATCTCCTCCATCCCCTCAAACACTTTAGCTAAAATATCTACAAATAATTCAAGCAAAAAAAATAAGAAAATTTTTATTAGCGTAGGCGAGGCATCGGGAGATATGCATGCAAGCCAATTAGTCAAATATATAAAAAACAAAAATCCAAACATAGAATTCGCCGGTCTGGGCGGCAAATTAATGAATGAACAGGGCGTCAAAATATTTTTTGACCCTACTAGTTTCGCGGTTGTTGGTTTCATAGAGGTGCTTAAAAATATTCTATTTTTTAGAAAAATTTTCTTCAATTTTATAAAATTGGCAGAGCAAGAAAAACCGGACTTAATTATTCTTGTCGATTACCCTGGATTTAATTTAAGATTGGCCAAAGAATTAAAAAGAAGGGGATTTAAAATTGCTTACTACATCTCGCCCCAAATATGGGCGTGGGGGAAAAATCGAATAAAAACAATCAGGGAGAGTGTCGATAAAATGATTGTTTTTTTTGATTTCGAAGAAGAACTTTATAAGAAAAACGGTATTAAGGTAGAATTCGTTGGTCATCCCTTGATTGAACAAACTACCCCAAGTTTAACAAAAGAAATTTTTTTTAAGACATACGACTTAAGCAATGACTCCCTTGTTATTTGCCTTCTTCCTGGCTCGCGTAATAGCGTTGTTGAAAAAATCCTCCCTATCCTCCTTAAATCCTGCGAGCACATTCATAAAGAAATTCCGCAGGCTCAATTTTTTATTTTAATCTCTCCAACTGTAAATGTTGCCATCTATCATCATTATATTAAAAAATCAAATCTTCCAATAAAGCTTATTGAGGATCCTAACTATAATGTTTTAGCCTACTCCGACTTGGGCTTATTGGCATCTGGCACAGCTACTTTAGAAGCTGCCATATTAAATCTGCCAATGGTAATTGTTTATAAAATCTCCTTCCTCAGCTGGCTATTTGCAAAATTCTTAGTCAAAATTCCTTATATAGGTTTAGTCAATGTAATTGCTAAAAAACAAATTGTCCCTGAATTTATTCAATTCCAAGCTCGACCAGAACTAATTGCTAAAGAGGCAATAAATATTATTAAGAATAAAAATCGATATCGGGCAATTAAAGAAGAGCTCTCCAAAATAAAAACGCACCTCGGTTTACCGGGTGCATCTAGGCGGGCTGCAGAAAGTATTATCGCTTTAATCGAAGGAAACTGCTAAACAAACTCCCTTAAAGACCTCTAAAATTCTCTGGGCGAAAACTTGAGAAATTAACTAAACCCTCTCGAATATTCTCTGGTTTTTCACTTTGTCAATTTTCGACAAAACCATATTATTGGCTTAAGAAATAATCTGGTCAAAGATTTTAATGATGGGTTAGCTGAAATATAATTTGCCAAAGGGGGTGAAATTTTATAATATAAGTCAACTATCTTTCTTCCGATAGAATTTTTCATCAGATATTTATCTCTAAAATTAACCAAAGGTTGTATCTGGTCTGCCATTGATGTTCCATAAACAGCAGTCGCAATAAAACAAAATGTTATACTTGCGGAGTTAGAATAATCTGAATTTATATCACCTTTATATGCTCTCACACGATACACATAATTTACATTAGGGATTAAATCGTTATCGGCATTATTATCCTGATCTATATATGTCCTAACATTGGGGCCAACAGTAGCTATTTGTCGATAAGCCTCTGGCCCAGAATCGAGCCCCATCTTTCTCTCAATCTTAAAACCATCTTCATTTTCGGAGTTATCAGCCCAATTCAAAACTACATAGTGCAGTTGTGGAGAAGGGGCTAAAATAACTTTGGCCTCTAATGACGACGGAGGAATAGGTATCAAAGTTGCATAATATTGTTTTAAATAATTAAATATTACCTTGGGAGTGCGGTCAGCTTCAAAGATACCAAAATATTCCTCGTTGGCAACGCCATCAGGATTTCCCTGAGAGGTAATTCCCTGCGTATTGTATTCATCGTAACTGGTATCGGCTGGTTCAACCAATCCTCCCAAGCCTACGTGATAATTACCTACTTTCCACAGCTCGTCGTTAAACTCATGAACCAAACCGCCCAAACATAATTTTTCAGGAAAATAACAGGATAGATTGCTGCTTATCTCTGACCAAAGATTAAGCACATAGCTTGCTTGAATTGGTTGATCTTGCCAGCCACTACAATTTGTTGCAAAATAACACCCCGACGGCGTAAAAGAATTAGTGTTGAATGAGTCTATTCCAAATTCACTCAGATAAAACGGCTTTGTTGTAGTCTGGGCCCATTGATTAAAAAATTCACCAAAACTTGCGCCCCTATAAACATTTATACCCCAAACATCAATCGCAGGGCAATTATTCACGCAGTTAGTGACTGTCCACATATTTAAATTACAGCAGGGATCGGCCGGATCGCAATTTGGTTCAGTAAATATATCCCCTAAACACGAGCTTACAGGATGAAAGGGATCGATTGTCTTTATATCCAAAGCTGCCTGATTTACCGCGTAAGCTGCCTGGCTAAGAGAATTGTAACCGTAAAAATTATTAATATTCCACTCATTCCCAATTGACCACATTAAAATCGCAGGATGGTCCTTAAAAAGATTAACCACCTGCTCATACCTTTTTTCTTCCGAGACATAACAAATGTCATCTAAATAAATCGTTTGTGGGCTATTAATATCGGCTTGCTTAAAAGATATATAAAATCCTCCTCTAATATTACTAAGATCGTAACCATGCAAATCTATAGAATACTTCTGCCAACTATCTGTTAAAATAATCGGGGTGTCAGGAAAACTTACTGTAGCAGTATCTGAAGGTATTCCGCCTATTTTTACCTCAGATATTTTCTCTCCGCCATATTGTCCCTTTGCCCAAAACTCAAGTCTTACAAATCTTTTTACATCATGGCCGGGAAGCGAACCCCAATTATTTTCAGGATACTGCCAATAGATTCCAGCCCAATGCTGAGGACCACTTGCTGAATAGGTAATTCTTAAACAATGTTGACCTGAGTGAGGCGCTGGATTTGTTACGTCATCTGCAAAACTCAAATCACCAATATCGCCTATCCAGCCACTTGGCGCATAATGATTGATAAAACTATTTTGATCAGAATAAACATAAAATCTCCTACCCTCAAAATCATCTCTGGAAATAGCTACAGTCATAATAACCATTATCCCGTTTCTATAAAACTCATCTAAAACTTGTCGATAAGCCCCGGGATTATTATCAAAATCATTATAGAAATCATTGTAAACACGAACGGTATTGACATTCATATCTTTCATCAAAGGTATATCGCTTTGATAATGTTGGAGAACTTGATTCTTAAGCCAATAATTAAGCACCTCTGAACCAACAGGATTGCGATTATACCAATCAAAAAAGAAACCATAAGGAATTAACTCAGTATTGTTTAATGGGTTCTGACCCTCATCTGGGGCTTGTGTTGAAGGTTGCCAGCTAACCCCTTTTATCAAATACGGTTCAAAAGCAACCATCGATGGTTTCTTTACCATTAATCGATTGCCTTCGATATAGACTTGGGTAGGCGCAGAAGGAACTTCTGCAGTTGCCAAATTTAATATCAAAATAAAAACAAAATACAAACATACTAAACAACTTACTAATTGCATCTTAATTGGCTTATCTTCCTTTTTATTCATCGGATTCCTTTTGTTTAAAATTAAATTGCCACGTTTTATACCGTGGCAATTTTTTTACTTAGTTTGGTTAGAACCTATAAGTAAGGTAAGTATAACATATCTACCTTTAAATTACCAATTTTTAATAAAATTTTAACTAAATAACTTCCAAAATAATTAGCTTAAAAAACACCCAAAAACAAAAACCATTATAACTTTATCTAGCTTGGCTAAAAATTATTCTCTGAACCTGAAATTATTCGAGGAGTCAAAAATATTACCAACTCATTCTTTTTCGTCTGGCTAGTTGAGTGCCTGAATAGACTACCTAAAAAAGGGATATCTCCTAATAAAGGCACTCTGTTTACTGTCTTTGTAACTTCATTTTTTATCAATCCACCTAAAATAATTGTCACTCCATCCTTTACTAACACCGATGTCTCTGCCTCAGAGGTCTCAACTATAGGAACTTTCGTACCGTCTTGTTTTTCAAATGATCTAGTAGCAGCGCTAACTTCAGGCCTAATTTTCATAGAGATAAATCCATCCTTATTTACAGTAGGGGTAACATAAAGTTTCACTCCCACATCAACAAAATTTATATTCTCGGCAACGGTCTTCGTAGTATCGCCCTGAAGAACAGTATTGCTGACATACACCTCTTTGGAACCAACGAGAATCTTTGCCTCTTGGCCACTAGTAGCAATTATACGCGGGGTAGAGAGTGTTTTGGTATCACCAAAAGTTTTAAGCATATCTAAAATAAATTGATAATCTCCTTTTGACTCAGGAACAGTGGCGCCAATTTTTACCCTGCTTCCGGAGGTATCATATGCTCGACTGATATTAAAGACCTTCAGGTCAGTATTCTTTCTAAGCATATATTCCCAGTCAATTCCCATTTGATATTCATCATTTAGGGTAACCTGAATTATTTTCGCCTCGATTAAAACCTGGCGTGTCTTTGAATCAAGGGCCTGAATAATCTGTTCCACCTGAGCAATAACATTCGGATAATCTATTACTACAATTTTATTTGTTCGGGGGTCAAATTTGATAACGCCTACGCCTTTAGTTAACGTCTCCTGCAACATTGTGTTTATTTTTTCAGAATCTCCATAGCTTAACTCAAAAACCTTAGTAACTAAAGGGGTATCCATATCTAACGCAACTTTCTGCATATCCCTAAGGGTCTCGGGCGTATCAAAAAGTATAATGGTATTAGAATTTATATCTGCAACAATACGACCAAGTGGCGTCTTTAATTGATTTAGTGTCTTGCTTACCTCCTCTGCCTTAGCATACTTAAGTTTTAAAGTAAGAATCTTCTTATTCTCCATAAATTTTATTCCATATGCCATCTCATAATCCCTAGCAGTCATTACCTTAATAATATTGCCCTGTTTTTCATAGGCAAGTTCGTTTGCGGCAATAATAATCTCAAATGCATCCCAGACATTTACATCTTTTAAGAAAATAGAAACCTTACCTGAGACATTTTTCCCAATAATCAAATTTAAATTTCCTTGTTCAGCAATAAGTTTCAGCACATCCACCAAATCCATTCCTTTGGCATCAAAGGAAATTTTGCTTTCTAAGGAATTTTCTTTCTCTTGTTCGGACTGAGATTGCTGAGACTGAACAATGGGCTGATTCGGATACTGAATCGCATTCTTGCTGGATTCAATCTCCGATACGCCCTGGGTTGTCTTACTAACATCGACGTCGCTAGCTTTATTGTCTAATTTAGAAGCAGTGACCTCTTGCTGATTTAGCGATACATTATCTGTGAGATTATATTCGAAAGAGCAACAATCTGACACTAACCAGGAAGAAATTACAATAAGCACCCAAAAAATAGCTATTTTTCTCTTATCCATTTCTCCTCCAATAATAGGTAGTTTTTAGCCTATTTTTCTTATAAAAACAAGCTCGCTGTTTCGCCTTGATACTCTAAGGTTACTTTTTTTGACTCAATATCCACAACCTTGACTTCGCCTAAATAATCACCTTTGGAAACAAAGTAAGTCTGACCATCTTTTTTATCCTCAATAATTGCTCGTGGATTTGCACCGCCCATTATGCCCAAAAGATTAAGCCCCTGCAGTAACTGGCTAAATGTCTTACTCTTGGGGATTAATTGCGTCTCTTTAACAACTTCCTTATTAGCTGTGGTCCGAAAAAGGACTCTACCTGAAATAACATTTTGATAATAATCTAAAGGAAGAATTTTTCTTTCCTGGATTAGCTGCTTTGAATTTAGTTTTGTATTTAGGGTAGAAATAGTTGATGAAAATATCGCTTGTTTATTACCCGGCTGGGATAAAAAATTTAAAATAAAAACCGCCGCAGCCACAATTACCACAAAAGTAACTAGCATATTTATAACAGAAAAGTTTATATGCTCTATAATTAAAAAAAACAAGGAACCTTCTTTTGGCTTATCAGATTCCAAGGGCGGAACTTTCTCCTGACTTATTATATTTGTTTGTTTGTGGCTATTTTCGGTGGGCAGATTTGAAGGCGGGGCTTTTTTATCTTTTCGGATTAAGCGAAGTAATTTCTCTTCTGGGGCAATATTATCCTTTGAATTCGAGGTATTGTCTGGCATAAGGCTTACCCTAACTATTTAAATTGGGTATTTATTAATTTATCTTTTTCGATTAATTCACGAATTACATCTTCTTCAACAACACTCCGCTCATTCATTATGATATATTCTAAAGCATCATGACAAAGCATGGCAATTTTGCGAGGATATCCTTGGGTATAAAAGTAGATTAAGCGAATAGCCTCATCTGTAAAAAGGTCGTAATCTTTTTTATAGCCGGCCTGCCTCAAACGAAAATTAATTATCTCTTTCGTCTCAATCTCATCTAAAGGATTGATGATATACTTTAAACAAGCCCTATCAATAAAATTTTTTATCTTCTTTACTCGGGGTAAAAATTCCATCTGCGCCATAATCACCAGCTGCAATAATTTATACTCGTTGGTTTCGTAATTGAGCAAAGTCCTAAGGACCTCCAATTGATTGTTCCCCAGCTTCTGTCCCTCGTCAATCAGAAGGATTATTGTTTTATTTTCCTCAACGCCTTTTTGAAAAAGATATCGTTCAATCTCATCTTTGCAATCCATCGTTGACTTAAAGGTTGAATCCAGACCAAACATCTTGGCCAAATTTGCCAAAAACTGAAATTCAGACTTAAAGCTTGGGTCCAAGATTAAATGAAAATCAAAGCCATCTTCGGGTTTTAAAGTCTGCATCAAAATTCTAGAAAGGGTGGTCTTGCCGATTCCTACATCGCCAAGAATCAAACTCAATCCTCGTCGTAGTCTTATAGCAATTTCTAATCTGCTCAAGGCTGTCTGGTGCGCCACTGAACGGAAGAAAAAATAAGGATCTGGGCTCGTTGAAAATGGTTCCTTTTCTAAATCAAGCACAGTATAGTAACTCATTTTATTCTGAATAAAGCAGTTTTCTAATCGTTCTAATTGATTTTCCTTCTTTTCTTAGCTGACGAATCTTGGCCAAACATTCTAATGTTTTATTATCAAAATATCTAAAATTGGTTTCCGGAAACCTTCCGCTTTCTTTTATTAAACCAATATTTAAATAGTACTTAAGAGTATGAATAGAATAACCGCTTCTATTAGCTAAATCCTTTATTAAATATATTTGCGACATTTATCCACTCTCCATATAGATAGAAGTTGCTTACTCTCTATATAGAGAGTATAAAACGAAAATTAGAGGTTGTCAATAGAAAATCCTTTACAGTATTTTTCTTAAGCTCTGATATTGATTTTTGATAGGGTATGTCTGGAAAAGGTTTTAACTAGGGGTCTTAGTATGTTATGGGTACGATCTGCAACAATATAATTTAAAACAATATCCCTCGTTATCCTCGTTGCTTGCTGTCCACATGTACATCCCAGCTACATAGTATCCAGAACTGCAAGTAACGGTGTCTTCTCCCCTCCATTGAGTATTGCATTGGCCTAGTAAAGTATAATAACAACGGGATTGAGGTAGCTCTACATATTGCCAATCTGCATCTCCACTTGAAGAGGTAGCCTTAAGAAATTTTCCTACCACCGGCTTGCCTCCTCTTATCGTAACCTTGCCATTAACATCTAATAGAGTTTGAGCCTGATTATTGGTATTAATATTCAACCTACCGCCAATAGTTATGTTGCCGGTCTTATCAATATACACTCTATTTTGACCAGCGCCTTGTTCAACTGTAACCACAGGCACGCCGGCAGTAACAGGACCATAGCTTAACATAAAACGAGGAAGGTTATTTTGTGAAGATGATATTAACTGCCATATAGTTCCATTAGCTGATAAAACCGTTTTTGCTTCTCTTTGGGTGCTGCTAGCATTAATTAGGATATTAGGGTCGGTATCAGGAGAAGTACCGATACCAAGATTTTTTCCAATATAAACCCCACCATCACTTTTAACCCAGAAGCGGTCAGCACCAGTACTTTGGGCCTGGATAAGAAAAGAGTTTATATTATTATTGGTGTTGTTGATAACTAATCCTGTATCTGAGAAGTCAGAAAGGGCAATAATAGCCCTAGTAGTATCAGGAGTATTTTTTGTACTATCATATTCACCTACCCTTAATAATCTTATATAGGTGTGGTTAGAGGAGTAGAGATCTCCTGTAAGATTGAATAATCTTCTTACATTGAGATATTGGCTGGTTAGGTTTTTATACATTGCATTGGGAGCAGGATAGTAGGCAGTTAATACCAGCCTTTCCTCTGCAAAGCTAATGAGAGTAAAGCAGATTATACTAAGCAAAATAAGACTGGTAAGAATAGTTATTAGCCTGGTTTGGGGCTTAATCATAACTTGCCTCCTGTTAAGAAAGAGTTTATTTGGAGGTTCTTTAGTGCTTATTAAGCATTTTAGACTAAATTTGCCAGAAAGTAAATATTTTTTTTCAGAAAAATTTCTTTTCTCATAGATTATTATGCCTAAAATTTTAGGAAATTGAAATCTTACTAATCTGAATATTGCCTTCAACAAAATTTGTCTCCTGCCCTTTTGAAATAATTTGCAGTCGCTTTACCTTTAACAAAAATGGTGAGCTCTGTAAATCATAAATAAATTTTGACAGATTATCTGGGCTGGCCTGAAATTTTATCTCTACTGACAAAACTCTATAAAATTGATTATCTTTTATTGGTTGTGGCTTTACATCATTTAAATACACTCCGCTGGATTTACCAATTCTCTCAATCTCGCTTAATACCGAGGCCATCTCTTCTTCGTCTGTGCTTTTGACTTTCAACTGTTGGCTATATTTATTGAACTCCTCATTTATTGCATCGCGCTCAGCAATAAGTCTGATGTTTTTTGTTAAACGAATCTCCTTTGCCTCTATCTCTTCCTCCAGAGTCTTCAACTTATTATAAAGGGGGTCAATAATCAATGAGTAGCTAAGACTGGCAATAATAACTACGGCAACGATAATAAATAATAATCTTTCTCTTTTGCTTACTAATAGCCTTCTAAGCATTGTCTAATCTAAATAGATTGTTTGGTATCTTCTTTATTAAACAATTTAAAAGTCGCTCTCTTACTTTTTATATTACACCAAACTAAAAACACAAACTATTTTAATTTTTTCTCCGGCGTTTGGCCTTTTGTTCAATTACTTTTTTTCTAATGGACAAACTATCTCAAAATCGGTTAATTCACTACCCGTAGTCTTACGTTGAGTGGCATAACGAACACTAACATTCTCAAAGAAATCCGATTTATTTAAAATAGGAACAAATGAAAAAACTACTGACATACTAGGCGCTGTGCCTTTGATAGTTACTGCCTGGCCATCTTCGTAAATAAATGTACTCAAAAAAACATCGTTGGGTGTTATCAAATGTAGCTCTCTTAAGATATCCAGACAGGAAGCCTTCTGTTGAATATGTGAATTAATAATATTTAGTCGTTTTTTTAATTCCTCTACTTCTGTAGCTTTAGGATTAATCTTTTTGAGTTTCTCATCTAACTGCTGAATTAACATTATCTTACTGTAAATATAGATACCAAACATCATCAATAAAATTAAAACTGCCAATCCAATAAACACTAAAGAATTTAGGAATTCTCTTTTCTTCTTTAAAAATAATCTCCTCTCCTTTAACTCTTTAGGCAGAAGATTGATTTTATGCTCTGAGGTTGTATTCAAAACAAGTCCTACTATTGAAGAGAATGATGAATTTGAAAGAGCCGAACTATTGGTTAGACTTTTATGTAACTCTACTTGCTGTAAATGCTCGATTACCTGCACAGGTGTGTCAATTTTATTTTTTAAAAGTGGTTCTAAGGCATTTATATTATTTCTGTTACCAGTCAAAATAATTTTAGACAAGTTCATATATATTGGTTGCTTCTGATAGGAATCTAATGAAAGCATAATCTCATCAATTACCTTTTGCAACATTGGTTGCTGCCAAACGCCGTCCAAATCAACACTCCTACTAAAAATAAAATCGCTTTTGTTAAGTACAGCCAATTCGAGTCTTTTGTTTTCGATATCGATTACTGCGGTAGGTTGTAAAACCTGCAGCTGCGGTTGTTTTAATAGATACCAATATAATAGCCCTTCGGAGGTAATCGTAATGCAGTGGGGCTGCAATTTTAAAACCTGGCAGATATCCAAATATCTTTTAATAATTAAACGGGGCACAATTACTAAAAGAAGATGAGAAAATCCCTCTGGATTCACCTCCAAAATGCTATAAGAAGTAACTATTTGGTCGCTTTGATATGGGAAGAGCTTGGCCGCCTGCCAATGCGCCATCGATTCAATTTCTTTCAAATCAGTTGATGGAAGATTTACAAAACGAATGGTCACCAGACTCCGATCAAGCGCTAAAATAAAATTGTCTTTTTTAATATTTTTCTGCTTTAATACCCGCTCGAGGAACTTTATAAATTCCTGATCAGAACCGCCGGGATTGTCAAAAACATCCAGATAGACTACCACTGGCTTATTTAGTCTAAACTGCGCTTTAGCAATCTTTAATCGTTGGGCGGAAAATTCAATTACACATTGTCCGACCTTCTGGTTAATTAATATCTTTTGTTTATTCTTCATGCCAAAAAATTAGCTGGGTTTTCTTATCAGTTGTTCTTTTGATTACTGCTATTATATGTTTATAAATAGGGCTATAATCCAAATGCGCTGTTACATTAATTGTAAAGTGATTTGATTTATCTGTAAAGGGGAAATCCTGATTATTAATCCACTGCCGTTGCTCATCTGTTAAGTCGCTAATGTTTAATAAATCTTGCTTGAGCTGATTTGAGTAAATTGGTTCATCATCCTCTGTTCCTTCTTGATTATCTTCACCGTTTCTTAAATCGATAATATAATCGGCCAATTTTTCCTCAAGACCTTCTTCTGCGTCTAGGCTATGAAATACTGCCTTTAGCACTAAAGCAGAAGCAGTATTAATATTTATTTTATCATCGGGAGTAAAAACAGTAATAAAATCTCTACATCTAGCTAACAAGTCTGGTGCTTGCCTAAAACCATCTACCAAATTTAATTCCTCTATTGTTTTAAACTTAGCTCTTGGAGGTAAATAACCCTGCTCTTTGTAATAAGTTGGTTCGTAACCTTGAGGATTTTCGCCTCTCCAATAAAGGACAGCATCGGCAAGACTTTTGGGATTTGATACCTCAGGAAATAGCATCGAAAACAGAGCAGTCAATTTTTCTGAAGAGGCGGTGTTAATATTAATTTTTCTCTCCTCATCGACTAAACCGTAAAAAATTCTTGTCTCATCTTTTGTATCAAAAACATAACTAGCAGTGAAAGTGCCTTCTGTTAATCGCTGGTCCTTAAAAATACTTTCTTGTGTGGTGGGAAAATCAATCCCGCAGGACCATAACTCATTTAACGTATCTACCTGATTAGAATCATTCTCCAGCACAGCCCTTGCCTGCTCTATCGCGGCTGTGGCAATAAAAAATAACTTAACATTATCTTTTTGATATCGAGTTGATTTAATATACACTAATACTTGGTGAGCCAATCCAATGCTCAACAAAGAAACTATAATTAAAATCCAAAGGGCCACTATCAAAATTAAGCCATCTTTATTACTTATAAATTCAGAGCGATTAATTCTTCTCATTAAATTCTATATCTTCTAAAGCGGCTCGCCAATCTTGCCGTGTGCGACAAAAATATACCTCTGAAAAAGCAATGGCTTCTTCGTTAAGGGATTAACTTTTGTAATAAATACCCTTATGCCTTTAGGCACTGCGTCTCTATCTATCCAATCCTCTTTCCAAACAAAACTATTTTTTTCTTCGGTCTCAAAATAAAGATAGTTGATTTCAAATGAATCAATGTTAGTTAGTAATTGTTGCTCTTCATTTTGTTCTTTTGTAGAAAAAACCTCACTATCTCTCTTAACCGATTTAAAAATTGCCTTGTCATGAAAACTAAATGATATCCTTGCTAACTGCCTTGAATATCTTGTTTGAGAATACCAATCAACAATAGTATAAAAAGACAAAAAATCTTTTCTGCCAATAAAACCCCCTGAATTCTCTTCTTGATTGTATTCAGATGCATAGCAATTCCTTAATTCTACAGCCAATCTATCAAGTGCTAAATCTATTTCTTGATAATTATCTAATTCATTCAATGTTCTTCTATAGGCTCTAATCCCAACATAAAAAGTAGAATATATTGCTGTAATCACCAAGGCAAAAATCGTTATTGCAACTAACAGCTCTACCAAAGCAAAAGCTCTTCTATTTTTATTACTCTTTGATTCTGACATACGTATTTATACCTAAATTATTTTTTCTTCGTAGACTATTCCAATTTATATAAAGATTGAGACCTCCCAAGAAATTTGGTTGAATTCTTTCTACAGAGTACCTCCAACTATAAGAGGGATTTTTTTCAAATAATCCTTCCTCTGAGACGAGTTCTAAACCTAACAAATCTGATTCTAATTGGAGTTCAAATGCCTTTTGAGAAAGCAATCCCTGCGCCTGTACATATTCAATTGCCTGCTGGGCAGCATTTATGCTATAGGTAATTGACCTAATCACAAATATCAATCCAATTGAAAGTATACTTATAGAAATAGCTACCTCGAATAAAAGAAATGCCTTCTTATAAAAAATTTTTTTCCTATTGGACATCTTTTAAAACAGATATTCTCCCAATGGATTCTTGAATAACGATTATGGCCCGATTATCTTTACTATTTATCTGTAAATTTTTACCTTGAATTGTTCCATCTGGAAAGAAAAATAAAGACGGGGATTCTGCTACTACCTCAATATCTTTTGGCACAGGTATATCTCTAAAAAAAAATCCTTTCGGTTGAATAAAATCTTCTTGGTCATATTTTTTAGATTTGATTGAGAATAGAAAATTACTACTATCAAAATCCAATCGATAGATTTGTTTTAAAACAATTGCCCTTTGTTTTAAAAAATTCATACGAATCACCAATTTTTTATAAAAATCTTCGAACCGCAAATTGCTGAAGGTATTGCCAAAACGCACGCTACTTACTGTCATAAGAATCCCGATGATCGCCACCACAACAACAAGCTCAATAAGAGTAAACCCCGTTAGAGTATTATTTTTTTGTTTTATTTTTCTTATAAATTTCTCCAACGGGGCTAACTTATTGACTTGTTTTAGAAAAAACATCTAATTTATTCCCAATTTACTATATCATCGCCACCGCCTTCGGCGCCATCCTTACCCCAAGAAGCTAAATCATATCCACCGATATTATGTTCACCGGGAAACTTGTAATAGTACGGCTTACCCCAAGGATCTTTTGGTTCCTTTTTCAAATACGGCCCTCTCCAATTTTCAGGAATAGGCGCAGAAGAAGGTTTTGCCCTTAAGGCACCAAGCCCCTGCTCTGTTGTTGGATATTGACCATTATCTAATTCGTACAAATCTAAAGCTGTAGCAATGCTGGCCTCAATATCAGCGCGGGCAGCTGCCTCTCTTGCCTGCTCTGACCTTCCAGCAAGACGAGGAACAACCATAGCCGCTAAAACACCAATAATAATTACTACCAACATCAACTCAATTAGCGTAAAGCCAGTGCGCCTTAAAATATAATATTGATTCATAAAATCACCTCGTTTATAATTTTCTTTCTCATCGTTTTTAAAATAAAGAAAATAGCAAGAAGTATTTATCCTACCATAAAATTTATCTCAAAGATTGGCAATAACATTGCTAATACAATAAAAGCTACCACAGAGCCCATAACCAGAATCATTAATGGCTCAAGCAAAGAAATAAAGGTTTTTTGATGACGGGTTATCTCCCTCTCATAGCTATCGGCTATTTTATTCAAGACAACTTCTAACGTACCGGATTCTTCTCCTACCGATACCATATTTACCACAGATAAAGGAAAGGTGGTCGATTTTTTTAAGGCCTGACTAAGGGTTGAACCGTCGCGAATATCGCTGTAAATTTTTGTTATTTCTGATTTTAGTACTTCGTTACCTAACACATCTCTAGTAATCTCTAAAGAGGGTAAAATTGTTACTCCATTTTTCAAAAGTGTTGATAAGGTGCGGCAAAACCGCTCCATCTGCCTTTTTAAAACAATAACCCCAATCAACGGAAAACCTAGTATAAATCTGTCAAAAATTAATTTGCCTTCTTTTGTCTTTATTATCCTTCTTAACAAAAAAACAAAGATAAGAAAACCAACTATAATTAGCCACCAGTATCTACTCAAAAACATACTTAGAGAAATCAATATCTGAGTCGGTCTAGGTAGCGTCTGTTCAAAATCTCCAAATACTAAAACTAGCTTAGGAATAACCACGCTAAGCAAAATAAATATGGCAGCTACCCCTGCCAAAGCAATTAATGCCGGGTAGGCCATTGCCGATCGAATATTAGCTTTTACCTCCTGTTCATTCTCTAAAAAATCGGCTATCTGATTCAAAACCTTGTCTAAAAAACCACCGATCTCACCTGAGCGGACTAAACTGACATAGAGTTTGGAAAATTCCTTTGGGTGTTTTGCTAAGGCATCAGAAAATGACATACCGTCTTTTAAATCATCTACTATATTTTTTATTAACAATTTTAAGGAAGACTTATAGACCTGTTTGTAGACGATATTTAATGCTGAAATAATAGTAAGTCCTGCGCTGAATAAATTCGCTAGTTGACGGGTTAAATAAGATATATCGGCTTGCGAGATACCAATCCTTGAGGAGAAACCCCCTACTTCTTCACTACTTTCATCAATCTCCTCAACAACGATAGGGTAGTAAGATAATTGCTCTAACTTGGTTAAAACTTGATTCTTGTTTTCTGCTTCAATAACTCCTTCCTTGAGCTGCTTATCTTGACTCTTTGCCTTATATAAAAATTTAGGCATATTACTCTACTTCCATTTCTTTCTGAGTAACTCTTACTACTTCGTCAAGGG
>Ga0272448_1002994_pt1 | contig 20568 bp, 19 predicted proteins | sample YNPCB0191_FD_202220 | JGI IMG/M metagenome (GOLD analysis project Ga0272448, IMG submission 202220) | Hot spring sediment microbial communities from Yellowstone National Park, WY, United States - YNP-CB-019-1 | ecosystem: Environmental > Aquatic > Thermal springs > Hot (42-90C) > Sediment... | reverse complement strand
AAGTATAGATTTAAAAACTATTCCCCAACATTATCTATTGACTACTTCCGCCTCAAAAACTTTAGATACCAAGCACGGTAAATTAAATAGGCTAGATTTTGGCATTACCACTAGATCTGAAATTGTTGGCGTCGTTTTTGTTGATTTGAATGGTAATGGTAAATATGATAAAGAAGAAAGTAGCTTAAGCGGAGTTAAGCTAATTTTAGATGATAAAGAAAGCATTACTACAGATGTAGCCGGACAATATTTATTCAGTAATGTCAATGTTGGAGAACACACCTTAAAGATAGATTTAGTATCAATACCCCCACAATACATACCTCTAGTACCAGTTAAACAGACTATTCAAGTTCAAGAAGGCCAGACTTTATTCTATAATATAGGTCTCAAAGTTTCAAAAAAGAAATAGACAGAGATAAATAGAAAGCTTTGTGGTTTTTATTCTTAAATTTGTTTTGGATTTTATCTCTACCGTGGCGGGTAGTTTTTATCGGCTGCAGACAGTGATTATAAGTTTGGCATTTTGGCTGTCTGTGGTGTATATTGTTTCTTGTTGAATTAGATTGGTTACTTGTTGCTCTAATTGTATTTTATTATCTTGATTTTGTTTATTTAGTTCCGCTTGGGTATTTTGATTTAGTGTTTTGTCTTGGGTTATTTTTGTCTCTTCTGATGAAATATCTACGAAATAAGGAACATAACAAGAAACAGCAAAGGTAACTGACTTCTCATCTGCAAAAGCAGCCCCAATACCATTCATCACAATTAAGGTAAATATAACTATATTTAAAACTAATTTTAATTCTTTTTTTAACATTTTAAGCCCCTTTGAGCAACAAAAAAACCCATTCGAAAGAATGGGCTTAAAATGTCTTTACGGAATCCCTTATTTTTAATTCAGGATTACGGCAGCCCGACAGCCATATCTTTATATCTCATAAAGACTTAGGCTCGCGGCTTTGTGCCCTACTCTTTCGAATAGTTTACCTTTTTTAAGTTTTCCTAAAGAACAGTTTCTACTCAAACCATAGCATAAATTTTTATATTTTTCAAGGGCTCCTTAAAATATTTTTTTAGTCGCAGATAATCCAGATTTTTTTGTAAGTTTTAACTTTTGGAGTTTGGGTTTAAATAAGTTGACGAGGGCAACATTCCATTGTATAATTTTTTTCTAAATTTAATCAAAATTAACTAAAGTTATGCGCATGGAGTGAACCTTTATTTAAGGATTGGAGGTAGTTATGTCACCAAAAGAAAAAGAAATAAAGAAAGCTGAAGATATTTCTGATCGAAGGAAGGCCTTAGAACTTGCCTTATCTCAGATTGAGAAACAATTTGGCAAGGGTGCGATTATGAAATTAGGTGGTGATACTGTAGTAAGTGTTGAGGCAATTCCCACTGGGGCAATAGGTTTGGATATTGCTTTAGGTGTAGGGGGAGTGCCTCGCGGCAGAGTAGTTGAAATCTTTGGTCCCGAGTCTTCCGGAAAAACCACCCTTACACTTAGTATAATAAGACAGGTTCAGTCTAAAGGGGGCGTAGCCGCCTTTATTGATGCTGAGCATGCCTTTGATTCTCTTTATGCTCAAAAGATTGGAATAAACTTAGATGACCTTTTGATTTCCCAGCCAGATACAGGCGAGCAGGCTTTAGAGATAGCCGAGACTTTAGTTCGTTCGAATGCTGTTGATTTAATTGTAATAGATTCAGTAGCAGCCCTAACTCCGCGTGCGGAGATTGAGGGAGAAATGGGTGATAGCTTTGTAGGTATACAGGCCCGTTTGATGTCCCAGGCATTAAGAAAATTAACTGCCTGTATAAGCAAATCAAAGACTTGTGTCATCTTCATCAACCAGATTAGGGAAAAGATAGGGGTTATGTTTGGCAATCCAGAGACAACACCGGGTGGCAGGGCTTTGAAATTTTATTCTTCTGTAAGGATAGATTTAAGAAAAATTTCTACTTTAAAAGTCGGAGAAAAGGCAATCGGCAATAGGGTAAAAGCCAAAGTAGTTAAAAATAAGGTAGCGCCTCCCTTTCGAGAGGCAGAATTTGAGATACTTTTCGATGAAGGAATATCCCGGGCTGGCAGTGTTGTTGATTTAGCCATAGAAAAAGGTTTAATTCAAAAAAGTGGAACCTGGTTAGCTTATGAGAATGAAAAATTAGGACAGGGAAGAGATGCGGCAAGAAATTACCTTAAAGACAATCCTAAACTTTTAGACAAGATTGAAAAGCAACTTTTAGAATTAGAAAGGTCTAGTATTGCCGAGAAGGCAGAGAAAAAATAAGTTTTTTTAAAGGAGTTAGGCCATGTTAAAGAAAATTCATTTTTTAATTTTGTTAATGGGCGGTGTAATTAGTTTGATTGTTACATTAAGAGCTGATTTGCCACAACTGGCATATGCAGCGAATCTAAGAAATCATACAACTACAGCATACCAATCTCGTTTTGATTTAGAGAGGGCGACTATAGATGTTGCTGAACGGGTAGGAAAGGCAGTTGTTTCAATTAGTACACTAAAGGTTGAGAAGTTAAAGGTAAGAAGATATTATTTTGGTTCGCCATTTGATAGAGGATTTGAAGATGAGTTAATTGATAAATTTTTCGAGGATTTTTTCGGGGTGGTTCCGCAGAGAGAACGCAGACAAAGGGGATTGGGTTCAGGGGTAATTATCAATTCCGAGGGATATATATTAACCAATGAGCATGTAGTAGGAGATGCAGACCAGCTCACTGTCAAGCTTCCCGACGGAAGAGAATTTGCTGCTGAAATAAAAGGCGTTGATACTCGTTCAGATTTAGCAGTTATCAAAATTAACGCAGAAAATCTTCCTTTTGCAGAATTAGGAGATTCAGATAGCGTTAGAATTGGACAGTGGGTTGCTGCAATAGGCAATCCTTTTGGTTTTGCATTAGAAAATCCAGAACCCACAATAACAGTTGGAGTGGTTAGTGCCCTTCAAAGGTCACTAGGTGGTTTTGTAAGTAGTGAAAGAGATTATTCTGATTTAATCCAGACCGACGCTGCTATTAATCCCGGTAATTCCGGAGGTCCATTGGTGGATATGGAGGGTAAGGTTATAGGAATTAATGTTGCAATATTTTCTACTACCGGAGGTTATCAAGGCATAGGTTTTGCCATCCCTATTAATGACGCCAAAAGAGTGCTATCAGAGCTTATCAGTGGCAAAAAAATTAAGTATGGCTGGTTAGGTGTAAATATTCAGAATATAAATGATAACCTGGCAGCTTATTTTAATCTTAACAAAAAGACAGGTGTTATGATAGTGGGTGTTTTGCCTAATTCACCAGCTGAGAAAGCCGGCATAAAAGAACAAGATATAATCATCTCCTTTGATAATCATCCGATAAAAGATACTCGCGAATTAGTTAAGCTCGTGGCAGATACTCAAGTAGGTAAAAAAGTTGCTGTAGAGATTTTACGGGAAGGAAAGATGCTTATTAAGGAGGTCGTGGTTGGTGAAAGGCCCTCTTTGAGTCTAGGTGGTTATCAACAAGATACTCAAGTAGAAGCAGATGTAGAAAAATGGAGGGGATTATCTGTTCAGCCAATAGATAATTTACTCTCAAAAAAATTTAATATTAGAGAAACTAAAGGGGTTGTGGTTGTGGAAGTAGAGCCAGATTCTTTAGCCGATCAAGCTGGTTTAATGGTTGGAGATGTTATTTTGTCTCTGAATAGGATTTCAATTAATAGCATTGCCGATTACAAGATGGCTGTAAATAGTCTACGAGGTGATGTTTTAATTAGAACTAATCGAGGCTATTTTGTTATTAAACAACAAAATTAATTTTTTAAATATAAGCTAGAAATTTGAAATTTTAAGTAAATCTGTTACAAACATATAAAATAGAAGTTTGTGAAAGAACAGACAAAGGACATAAATAGGGCAAAGAAGCTTTGCTTTAATCTATTAAGGATACGGTTGCGCAGTGAATTTGAATTAGAGCAATATCTGACAAAAAGGGGATTTGATAAGGAAGTTATTCAAAGAGTAAAGGAGTACCTGGTCAAACTTAATTTACTGGATGATTTTTCTTTTGCTAAGGCCTGGATTGAATCAAAAGTAAAAAGGGCAATCGGCAAAGAACGAATAAAATACGAATTGTTAAAAAAAGGCATTCCTAAGAACATCATTACTAAGGCGCTAGAACAGACCTACAATGTTAAAAATGAAGAAGAGATGATTAAGGAATTAATTCTGCAGAGGATGAAGAGATACTCCCATCTTAATAAAGACACAGCCAAGAGAAGGCTATGGTCTTATCTTTTGCGTAGAGGATTTTCAAAGGATATAGTATTAGAATTAATTAGCCAACAATGAAAACAGACCAGATACGGAAAAAATTTTTAAATTTTTTTGAGACAAAGGGACACCGGATTGTCTTAAGCGATAAAATTGTACCAGCTAATGATCCCTCTTTGCTTTTTACTTCTGCTGGGATGAATCAGTTCAAAGAGCAATTTTTGGGCAAGGTTGGAGATTTTAGGCGTGCTGCCTCTTGTCAGAAATGTTTGCGTACAGCAGATCTAGAAAAGGTTGGAAAGACCCCATATCATCATACCTTTTTTGAGATGTTAGGAAATTTTTCTTTTGGAGATTATTTTAAGAAAGAGGCAATTCAGTGGGCCTGGGAGTTTTTAACCAAAGAGTTACAAATAGATGATAAGCTTCTGTGGGTTTCAGTTTATAAAGATGACCAAGAGGCTTTTGAAATTTGGCAAGATGCTATTGGATTACCCCGAGAAAAGATTATGAGATTTGGACCAAAAGAGAATTTTTGGCCAGCCAATGCTATTGAGGAAGGGCCTAATGGGCCATGTGGGCCTTGTTCAGAGATATTTTTTGACCGCGGCCCTACTTATGGTTGCAGAAGAAGTAGCTGCTCTCCTGCCTGTGATTGTGGAAGATTTGTTGAAGTTTGGAACCTGGTCTTTACTCAGTTTAATCGCGTTGAAAAAAATAAAATAGAACTCTTGCCTCATAAAAATATTGATACGGGTATGGGATTAGAGAGGATTAGCTCTTGTCTACAGGGTGTCGATACAAATTTTGAGATTGATATTTTTAGACCAATTGTTGAATCAACAATAGATATTCTAAAGCTTAAGTCCACTGATGCAATGGATAAAGTAAGATGCATCGCTGATCACATTAGAGCTGTAGTTTTTGCTATTGGAGACGGGGTAATTCCTTCAAATGAAGAAAGAGGTTATGTAATTAGAAAATTGATTCGTCGTGCAAATTGGTTTGCCTATCAGCTAAATTATAAAAGACCATTTTTAAATCAGCTGGTTTCTGTAGTATGTAATTGCATGAAGGAACCCTATCCAGAATTGGAGAGACAAAGAGAAAGCATCTCTGGAATAATTCTAGCCGAAGAAGAAAGATTTTTGGATAATATCCAAGAAGGCATAGGGTACTTTCGAGAAATAATTGATGAGATGAAAGCAAAAAATATAACTAATATTAGCTCAGATATTTTATTTAAGCTATACGACACTTATGGGTTTCCCCTCGAGTTGACTAAAGAGCTAGCAGGCAAGTTTAATCTAGGGTTAGATCTCGTTGGTTTTGAAGAAAAGATGCAACAACAACGCACTAAGGCAAGACTAGGCAGTAAAATTACAGAAAATATTTTTGCAAAAGACATTCTTCAGCTTCTACCTTCGGAATTCGTAGGATATAACACCAGAAGTTGTCAGGCAAAAATAATTCAACTTATTCAAGATAAAAAAAATATTGAATCAGTATTTCAAGGTCAACAGGCCTGGTTAATTTTGGATAGGACACCTTTTTACGGAGAGAGCGGTGGACAGGTTGGCGATACAGGCGTTATTAAAAACCTCAAGAATGAGCTGGTGGCAGAGGTCTTAGATACCAAAAGGATTGAGGAAACGAATGTCCATATCGTCAAGGTTATAAGTGGGGTACTTAAAATTCAAGATGTGGTTTTGGCAGAAGTAGATAGTCAAAGACGACAAGCAATCCAGAGGGCACATACTGCTACGCATTTGTTGCAGGCTGCTTTAAGAAGGGTTCTTGGTTTGCATGTGCACCAGGCCGGTTCTTTAGTTGAGCCTGACCATTTTCGTTTTGATTTTACCCATTTTAGAGATTTGAAGCCAGAAGAATTGCAACGGATTCAGCAGTTGGTCAATGAATATATCAGGGCCAATGATAATGTCCAGACCTCTATAATGAAAAAGCAGGATGCAGAGCAATCAGGGGCAATTGCCTTATTTGGAGAAAAATATGGTCAAACTGTGAGGGTCGTATCTTGTGGAGATTATTCGAAAGAATTCTGCGGCGGAACCCATTTATCTAATACTGGAGCAGTTGCCTTATTTCTAATTAGTAATGAGAGTTCAGTTGGAAGTGGAATAAGAAGAATTGAGGGCTTTACTGGAGAGTTGGCATATGATAAAGTAATGAAGCAGATTCAAGAACTCCAAGATAAATTAGAACAAGCAAATACAGCTGTAAAGCGTATTCAGAAACAACTAGACGTATATAGACTTAAAGAAATTTTGGGCGATATTCCTCAGATAGTAAAGAACAATACAATAAAAATAACAGATACCAATTTATTTATCTATGGCTTTAAAAACATTCAGCTGGATACTTTAAGAGCGATTTCCGATAAGGTGCTGGAGATATTAGCCAAGCAGTCAATTTCTGTTTTATTTTCTGAAAGCGGCCATCTGATATGTCGTGTTAGCAATGACTTAAAGGATAAGATATCCTCTGTTGATTTAATAAAAGAGATTTTAAAACCGTTAGGTGGGTCGGGTGGCGGTAGGGTAGATTTTGCCCAAGGTGGTTTTAAAAACAGACTTGACCCACAGACAATAACTACAACAGTAAAAGAAAAGGTAAGGCAGCTTTTATCACAATGAGAATCATTAGGCCTACGAGCAAAGAGGTAGATAAAATTTATATGCGCTTATTTTATCAAAAAAAGCGAGTTAAAGAGAAGGTGGCAAAGATTCTTGAGGACGTTCGGACTAACGGAGATGAGGCCCTTTCAAGATATACGCGTAAATTTGATAAGGTTAAATTAAAACCCAAACAATTTCGCGTTACAGAGATGGAGATTAGTGCTGCCTTTCAGAATATCTCTTCTGAATTTGTTTCCTGCCTCAAGATAATTAGAGAGAATTTAACAAATTTTTATAGCAAACAGATAAGGCCTTCTTGCTGGAAGATGAAGCCGCAGGAAGGGGTAGTGCTCGGTGAAAAATTTCATCCAATTGAGAAGGTTGGGATTTATATTCCTGCTGGAACCTCGCCTTTGGTTTCCTGTGTTTATATGACAGTAATACCCGCAAGGATTGCTCAGGTAAAAAGGATTATAATGGTCACTCCACCGTCTGAGAACGGCGAGGTAAATCCTTATATTTTAGCCGTCGCCAGTCTTCTAAATGTTAATGAGATTTATAAGATAGGTGGTGCGCAGGCAATTGCTGCTTTAGCCTTTGGGACAAAGACAATTCCTTGCGTGGATAAGATAATTGGGCCGGGCAACATTTATGTAACCGAGGCCAAAAGACAGGTATTTGGTTTTGTTGATATCGATATGATAGCCGGGCCTACAGAGTTAGTTATAATTGCCAATAAGTATTCTAACCCTGATTATGTGATAAGTGATTTATTATCCCAGATTGAGCATGTCGGCGGACATGCGATTTTGATAACTCCTTCAAAAAAATTAGCAAAGATAGTAAGGGCAAGAATCCAACAAGAAAAGAATTGTTTTATTATTTTGGTAAAGAATATGGAGGAGGCGGTTGAAATAAACAATAGAATTGCCCCCGAACACACCGAGATTCTTATAAATAATCCAAATCGGATTTTTAAAAAGATTATGAACACAGGGGCAGTCTTTTTAGGTCCATATTCACCGACGGCGGTTGGGGATTATTTTGCTGGCCCAAGCCATGTATTGCCTACCTGTGGTACAGCGAGATTTTTTTCAGGTTTATCTTTAAATGATTTTTTACGTAGCACGCATTTTATTTCTTACTCTAAGAAGGCATTAGAATATGCTAGTTCAGTAATTGAGAAAATTGCCAAGATAGAAGGACTTAATAAACATTGGGAATCTATAGAGGCTAGATTTAAATAACTATCGGCTAGCTACAATGATAAGGTAGCGCGCTAAACTCATTTGATAAGATAGAACAAAAACTGGAGTTAGTATGAAAAAAAGAAAAGCAAGGATACATCGAAGAACTAATGAAACCGATATTACGGTTTTGCTGACAATTGATGGTAGAGGTTTTTCTAAGATTGACACAGGTATTGGTTTCTTAGATCATATGTTAACCCTATTTGCTAAACACGGAATTTTTGATTTAGAGATAATGGCAAAGGGCGATCTAAAAGTTGATTTGCATCATACCAATGAAGATGTGGGAATATGTTTAGGGCAGGCTTTTAAAAAAGCCTTGGGTCAAAAAAAAGGGATTAGGCGTTTTGGTTATGCCTCAATTCCAATGGATGATGCCTGGGTTGAGGTTGCTGTGGATATAGGGGGCAGGCCTGTTTTGAGCGAATATAAAGATGCCTCAAGTAAGATTAATAAACCTCAGACCCCAGATGCATATACTTTCTATGATGTAAAGGAGTTTTTAAGGGCCTTTGTCAATAACTTAGGTTTCAATTTAGCATTTAGTATTAAATTAGGCGATGATTTGCATCATGTGGTTGAGGCCATGTTTAAGGCCTTAGCTCTAGCATTAGATCAGGCAACCCAAATTGACCAGCGAATAAAAGGTATTCCCTCGACTAAGGGGAGACTTTGAACAGACTTCTTGTGCAATCTTATTTAATCAGCTTTAGTCTTGGCTTAACCTTTATTAACTTATGATAGGCATAGTTGACTACGGAATGGGAAATCTCTATAGTGTAAAGAATGCTTTTTTATCCTTAGGATTTAAGGTAAGAATTGTTGAAAGTCCTAATCAGCTTCTCAAAATGTCAAAATTAGTCTTACCAGGAGTTGGGGCTTTTGGTCAGGCAATGGAGATTTTAGACAGGCGCCAATTAAGTCAGGCAATCAAAGAATTTATAAAATCCCAGAGGCCATTTTTGGGGATATGTTTGGGTCTGCAATTGTTATTTGAAAAGAGTAGCGAATCAGTTGGCAGGAATGGCCTTAAGGTATTAAAAGGCAGTGTAAAAAAGTTTAAAGGGAAAATTAAGATTCCCCATATTGGCTGGAATAGGATAATCTTGAAGAAAGAGAATAAGCTTCTTAGGTCAATTCCGAAAGACTCCTTTTTTTATTTCTGCCATTCCTATTATGTAGAGCCAGAAGACGACGATATTATATGTTGTCTTACTGATTACGGAGTTAATTTTGCTTCGGTTGTGGCTTCTAAAAATATTTTTGGGATTCAGTTTCACCCCGAAAAAAGTCAATCGGTGGGTTTAAAAATTTTAGAGAATTTTGCTAAACTTTGAATAGCTTATCGGAGTAAGCGATGTTAGTAATACCTGCTATAGATATAAGCGGCGGCAAAGTTGTTCGATTAACCGCAGGGTCTTTTAGAAAAATAAAAGAATATAGCAGTAATCCAATATACGTGGCTAAATTTTGGTGTCAGCAGGGCGCTAAATATTTGCATATCGTTGATCTCGACGGAGCAGCAATAGGCAAACCAATAAATTTAGAGGTTATAAAAGAGATTCTTAAGGCAATATCCATTCCTGTAGAGGTTGGCGGTGGAATAAGGACAATCTCTGATATAAACAGTTATTTAGAAATGGGTGTCGATAGAGTTATATTAGGGACTAGCGTCGTTAAGGATTTATCTTTTTTGGATAAAGAACAGATTAAACCAATTGCAGATAAATTATCTGTAAGCTGGGATGTGAGGATAGATGGTAAAAAGAGTGAGGATATTGCAGTGATTGGAACTGAGGGTTGGCTTAAAGAGGTCTCCGTCTCCACGTTGGCGTTGCTGGAGAAAATGACCTCCGTAAGAGTAGGCTATTTGAATTATACTAATCGCTCAAAAGATGGTACCCTTTTGGGATTAACCGATGAGGATTTTAATTACCTAAATTTATTATTAGACCTGCTTAGGGATAAACCAATTCATTTAATTTATGGTGGCGGGGTCTCTGGCCTAGAAGATATTTCTAAAATCGCAAAATTAAAAAATAAAAAAATTTTCGGCATCGTTATTGGTAAGGCATTGTATGAAAATAAATTTAGTTTATCCGAAGCACAAAAAATAGCAGATGTTAGCTAAGAGAATTATTCCTTGTCTAGATGTGCGAGAAGGTCGTGTAGTTAAAGGGATAAGATTTGTTAATCTACGCGATGCAGGTGACCCGGTTGAGGTGGCTAAGGCTTATGAAAAACAGAAGGCTGATGAGTTGGTTTTTTTAGATATTACAGCAAGTCACGAAAGACGTAATATTATGATTGATATTGTACGCAATATTGCCCATAACGTCTTTATGCCTTTTACTGTTGGTGGCGGGATAAGAAATTTAGATGATATAAGAGGCATATTGAATGCAGGAGCGGATAAGGTTTCAATAAATACTGCTGCTGTGGTTAATCCATCTTTAGTTCGACAGGCCTCTTTGCGCTTTGGTAGCCAGTGCATTGTTGTGGCTATAGATGCCAAAAAAATCAGAAAAGGCAAATGGGAGGTTTATATCAATGGGGGAAGAACCCCAACAGCAATAGATGCGGTGAGATGGGCCAGGTATGTAGCTAAATTAGGAGCAGGAGAGATTTTGTTGACGAGTATGGATTGTGATGGCACAAAAAATGGTTACGATATAGAATTAACAAAAACTATCAGTCAGCAGGTCAACATTCCTATTATAGCATCAGGCGGTGCTGGAAGTCTTAAACATTTTAAAGATGTTTTAACAAAGGCAAAGGCAGACGCTGCCTTAGCTGCTTCCTTATTTCACTACGGAGAATTATCTATAGGAGAGGTAAAAAGATATTTAAAAGAAGAAGGTATAAGGGTAAGATTATGAAGCAGCAAAGATTCGACATTAAACAATTAAAATTTGATAAGGATGGGTTGATTCCGGCTGTAATCCAAGATTACAGGACCAAAGAGGTTTTGATGGTGGCATATATGAATAAAACATCTTTGGCAAAAACTATTAAAGATAAAAAAACTTGCTTTTGGTCACGTTCGAGAAAAAAATATTGGATTAAGGGAGAGACTTCAGGTTGTTTCCAATTTGTGAAAAAAATCTATTATGATTGCGACAAGGATTGTCTATTGATTAAGGTACAACAAAAAGGCGTTGCCTGTCATACAGGTAACTATAGCTGTTTCTTTACTCCTATAAAATTAAAATGATTAAGATTTATCCCACTGAGAAGGAATTTCAAAGATTGGCTAAAAAAGGCAATCTTTTACCAATCTATGCTGAACTTCTTGGTGATTTAGAGACACCTGTTTCGGTTTTTTTGAAGGTCTGTGAAGACAATAAGTACGCCTATCTTCTTGAGTCTGTCGAGAGTGCGGATAAAATTGGCAGGTACTCATTTTTGTCCACAAATCCAAGTTTAGTTTTTCAGAGCAAAGGTAGAGATATTAAAATAACCAATACAAAGTCTAAATCTCAGACGAAAATATTTACTACTACCAATCCGTTAGATGAGATTAGAAAAATTCAAAAAAGATTTAAATATGTTAGACTCAAACAATTGCCGAGATTTTGCGGTGGTTTTGTTGGATTCATCTCTTACGATATGGTTAGATTTTTTGAAGAGATTCCCGATAAAAATAAAGATGATTTGGATTTGCCAGATTGCATTTTTATGCTATCAGAAGATTTGATTATCTTTGACCATTTTGAAAAAAAGATTTTAATCGTCACCAATGTCAATGTTGAAAATAAGAGAAAAATTAAAGCCAGTTATTATGAAGCAGCAAATAAGATTATTAAAACTATCCGTCTTCTAACCTCAAAGGTCAAGATAAAAAGTGAAATTCCAAGAGTTAACCAAAGATCATCTCTACAATCAAATTTTTCCAAGGATTCTTTTTGCAGGATTATTAAGAAAGCCAAAGGATATATCAAAAGAGGCGATATAATCCAGGTAGTCCTCTCTCAAAGATTTAAGATAAAACTATCACAGAGTCCAATACAAATTTATAGAAGGCTTCGTTCAATTAACCCCTCTCCTTATATGTATTATCTAAAGTTTCCTGAGTTTGAGTTAGTCGGCTCCTCACCTGAAATGTTAGTTAGATGTGAGGACGGTAATATTGAAACCAGACCCATAGCAGGGACTAGGCCTCGAGGTAGTAATGAGCTAGAGGATGAGAAATTAGCCAGGCAGCTATTATCTGACAAAAAGGAGAGGGCGGAACATTTAATGCTAGTGGATTTAGGCAGAAACGACCTTGGAAGGGTATCAAAAAAGGGTTCAGTAAAAGTCGATAAATTTATGGTGATAGAAAAATATTCTCACGTCATGCATATAGTTAGTTCAGTAGTAAGTAGAATAGATCCAAAATTCGATATCTTTGATGTATTAGCGAGTGTTTTTCCTGCAGGTACGCTTTCTGGCGCACCAAAAATAAGGGCAATGGAGATTATAGACGAATTGGAGAATGTCCGTCGAGGTCCTTATGGTGGTTGTGTCGGTTATTTTAGTTTTTCTGGAAATATGGACACCTGCATTACCATAAGAACAATAGTTATCAAAGACGGATTCGGTTATATTCAGGCGGGAGCCGGTATTGTTGCGGATTCTAGGCCGGAAAAAGAATTTGCCGAAACGAAAAATAAAGCCAAGGCATTGATAGAAGCCATAACTAACAGTAACATTTTTTGAAAGAAAGGAGGAATCTCAACTAATGCTTAGAATTAGAATGAGAAAGATTAGCCATACCGCAAAGAAGCGTTATAACTTTCGTATTGTAGTAACCGATAGTAGTTTTCCTCGAGACGGTAGGTATATTGAACAGATTGGTTATTATGATCCTGCAAAAGAGCCAGCTTCTTTTAAGTTAGACAAAGAACGCTATTGTTATTGGGTAAGCAAGGGGGCGCAAGCTACTGTTACGGTAAGAAGACTCTACGCAAAACTAAATAAAAAACAATAAAGTAAAAAGAAACTATAAACTACCAATTTATAAATTGAGGAGTGCATATGAATCAACAGAGTGCCAATCCTGTAGTCAATATGTTAATTCCCCTTGTTGTAGTTTACATCATCTTTTATTTTGTTTTATTTCGTCCTCAAAGAAAGGCGCAAAAGGAAAGAGAGGATATGATTAATAGTTTAAAGAAAAATGACGAAATAGTCACAACAGGAGGAATTCATGGGACAATAGTAAATGTAAAAGAAAAAACTTTTGTTCTTCGCGTCGATGACGATACTAAATTAGAAATAGACAAAAGTGCCATTGGATACCTTAAGAGGAAAGCCACTGAATGATTAAATATAAATCAAGGAGCAGATAATGGAAACAAACGTCGGGATAAGAATTTTTTTAATTGTGTGCATTGTTATCTTGGCCATCTTTAATACCTTTCCTTTAAAAGACAAGATTAATCTAGGTCTTGATTTACAGGGAGGGATGCATTTAATTTTACAGGTAGATACTTCAGGACTTTCTGAGAGCGCAAAAAGGGATGCCCCCGCAAGGGCCTTAGAGGTTATTAGGAACAGAATTGACGAATTTGGGGTTAAGGAACCTGTTATCCAACTTCAGGGTGAGGACCAGATTGTAGTTCAGCTGCCGGGAGTTACTGAACGGGAGCGGGCAATCCAGCTAATTAAAAAGACAGCAGTTTTAGAGTTTAAGTTAGTTTCAGGTGATAGTGATAAATTGAAAAAGGCAAAAGAGGGTCACGTCCCCGACGGATACGAATTAGCAAGTTTAGATAATAATGATATTTTGTTAGAGAAGAATGTTCTTTTGCGTGGAGATACAATTGTCGATGCTAAGGTCGATTTTGAATCAGGAGGTTTTGGCCGTCCTTATGTTCAACTGAAATTTAATGACGAAGGTGCTAAAAAATTTGCTCAGATTACAGGAGAAAATGTTGGCAGACTATTGGCGATTATTTTAGATGGTAAGGTTTATTCTGCTCCAAGGATAAATGAGTTGATTCCAAGCGGAGAGGCACGAATCACGGGCAACTTTAGTATAAAAGAGGCAAAAGATTTGGCTTTGGTATTACGTGTTGGTTCTTTGCCAGCACCAGTTACCCTTGCTGAAGAAAGGACCATTGGACCTTTATTGGGGAAGGATTCAATCAATGCTGGCTTAAGAGCATCGATCTTTGGGTTGTTGGCTGTATTTATTTTTATGTTTTTATATTATGGATTTTCAGGAATAATTGCTAATATTGCACTTTTACTGAATTTATTAATTATTTTTGGCTATATAGGTTTATTTCACGCAACCTTGACGCTTCCGGGGATAGCAGGCATCATTTTGACGTTGGGAATGGCTGTGGATGCTAATGTGCTTATTAATGAAAGAATAAGAGAGGAGCTGAGAAATGGTAGACCAATACAGACCGCAATAAATATTGGTTATCGACTTGCATTTGGAACAATTTTAGATGCAAATATTACTACATTAATTGCCGCATTTTTTCTTTTTCAATTTGGTACTGGTCCGATTAGGGGGTTTGCGGTTACCTTATCTGTGGGATTAATAGCTAGTATATTTACAGCAGTAATTGTTACTAAAACTATCATCGATATACTTTTTAGTTACCCCTCTTTAAGACTAAAGATTACTCCTTTTTCGATGCTGGATTTTATGAGTAATACCAGGATTAATTTTATCCGTCAGAAAAATGTTTGGTTAGTTGTTTCGTCGATTTTATTTATTGGAAGCTTGTTTTTAGTTTTCAGTAAAGGTAAAGATGCGCTTGGCATTGATTTTAGCGGAGGTCAATTACAAGAATATAGATTTAAGGAGCCAATTCCTATAGAGTTGATACGGAAATCTCTGCGGGCAGCAGGCCTTCAAGACGCAAGCATCTTGCGATTTAAAGATAGCGCAACAGATATAGTTATTCGCACTAAGAGTGATACTTCTCAGATTGTGCAGAGGCAATTTAAAAAAGACTTTGCCGATAATCCTTTTGAAGTTTTAAGAATTGAAAATGTAGGTCCGGTGGTAGGGAGGATGCTGATGCAAAAGGCATTCTTAGCTATAATCTGGTCGCTGATTGGAATACTAATTTATGTTGCAGTGCGTTTTAAACATTTTGATTTTGCCATAGGTGGAGTGGTGGCGCTTATACATGATGTAGTAATTTCTACTGGCGCCCTTTTATTAATCAATCGACAAATCGATTTATTAATTATTACTGCCCTCTTGACATTAGCGGGCTATTCTATAAATGATACAATTGTGGTTTATGACCGAATTCGAGAATTGATGCGTAAGATCCATAAGGTTAGTTTAATTGAGATTATTAATACAGCTATAAATCAGACATTAGCTAGGACAATACTTACTTCTTTTACCACCCTTTTAGTGGCAATCTTTCTATTTCTATTTGGAGGGGAGGTATTAAACAGTTTTGCATTTGTGTTATTAGTAGGCTTTGTGATAGGTACCTATTCATCTATATTTATTGCAGCACCTATTGTCATTGCCTTCCGTAATTTACTATCTTCTAAAAGATAGATATTTTCGTGATATTAATAGGCGATGTTTCGTTCGCTAAAAATCTATAAGGGGCAAGAAATAGATATGCAGTCCTTAATCGATACATTAATTAATTTTGGCTATAAGAGACAGATTCAAGTTGCCGAAGAGGGTGATTTTTCTCGGAGAGGGGGGATACTTGATGTTTTTCCTGTAACTTATGAGTGTCCTTTAAGAATCGAGTTCAGTTATAGAAAGATAGATAGTCTTTTTAGTTTTTCTATCTCTTCTGGTAAGATTATCTGGAAACACCAGATGGTGATTATCCTTCCAATCAAGAGACCTTATCCTATGCATAACCCATCTTTATTTGAGGAGATTCCTCTTGATAATTTTCTTGATTTAAAAAAAGGCGATTACGTAGTTCATATAAAGCATGGCATCGGCAGATATCTTGGAATAGAGAAAATAGAGGTTAATGGCCAATTAAAAGATTATATGGTTATTGAGTATGCAAATAATGATCGATTATTAGTTGAAATGGATAAAGCCAATTTAGTCCAAAAGTATATCAGTTTTGAGGGGGTTGCCCCTAAGCTATTTCGTCTTGGTTCTAAAGATTGGGAAAGAGTCAAAGAAAGGGCTCGCAAAGGTATCGTAAAAGTGGCGCTGGATTTGCTTGAGCTTGAGGCAAAAAGAAGTTTATATCGCGGAATCAGATTTTCAAAAGATACAGAGTGGCAGGAGAAATTTGAGAGTCTTTTTGAATTCAAAGAAACGCCAGATCAGAAAAAAGCCACCCAAGAGGTAAAGGCCGATATGGAAAGCTCTCGACCTATGGATAGACTCCTCTGTGGCGATGTGGGTTATGGCAAGACAGAGGTAGCTATGCGCGCCTGTTTTAAGGCGATTATGGATAATAAGCAGGTGGCCTTTTTAGTGCCGACTACCCTATTAGCCGAGCAACACTACCAGAATTTTGTTAAAAGACTTAAAGATTTTCCTGTTAATGTGGCTATGTTAAGTAGATTTAGGACAAAGGCAGAGCAGAAAGAGATTGCTGAGGGTTTAGCAAAGGGAAAGGTCGATTTAGTTATCGGCACGCATCGTTTACTTTCCGATGATATAAGTTTTAAGAATTTAGGCCTTTTAGTCATAGACGAAGAACAGAGATTTGGAGTAAAGGCAAAAGAAAAACTTAAAAAACTTCGTGCGACAATAGATGTTCTTACCTTAACTGCTACGCCAATACCTCGAACACTTTATATGTCGTTGATGGATATAAAAGATATATCGATAATTAATACACCGCCGGACGATAGGATTCCTATAGAGACTTATGTAGGTGAATTTGATAAAGAGCTTATTTTTAAGGCGATAGAAAGGGAATTAAATCGTAAAGGCCAGATTTATTTCATACATAATAAAGTCGAAGATATCGAGCATATTAAGGAAATAGTTCAGCAAATTTCGCCCAAATCAGCTCGAATAAGTTATGCGCACGGTCAAATGCCGTCCTCGCTATTGGAGAAAACTATGCTTTTATTTTTAAAAGGACAGCTGGATATTTTGGTCTCAACGGCTATTATCGAGTCGGGTATAGATGTGCCAAATGCCAATACCATTATCGTAAATAATGCAGATAATTTTGGTTTGTCTGATTTACACCAACTCAGGGGACGAGTCGGCCGTTTTAATCGCAAGGCCTACGCCTATTTTCTCGTTGAAAAAGGAAAACCAATAAATCCAGATGCCCAAAAGAGACTACAGGCTATTTGTGAATTCTCCGAATTAGGGGCTGGTTTTAAAATTGCTATGAAAGACTTAGAAATTAGAGGTGCGGGAAATTTGCTAGGTGTGGAGCAACACGGTTATATTTCCTCTGTAGGGTTTGATTTATATTGCAGATTAATGCGCCAAGTGATTGCCCAGTTAAAAGCAACGACTTATAATTAGATTAGCTAATGTTTAAAAGACATAAAATTTTATTTCTTCTAGTATTGTTGAATCTTTTCTCCTTTCAGTCTCTAAATTTTGCCTTTGAGGATAAAGTAGTTGCTATTGTAAACAAAGATGTAATTACGCAGGAGGAATTGGATAATTATATAATTTTTTTACGAATGCAGATGAGCGCCGAGCAATGGCATCAAAATAATATAACTAAAGCTAAGGCATTAGAAAATTTAATCGAGGATAAAATTATTGTTCAAGAGGCACAAAGAAAACAGATTAAAACCGACGATAGCGCTGTTGAACAGCGGATTAATAAAATTAAGGCAAGTTTTGCTTCGATTGGAGAATTTGAAGAGGCATTAATGACTGAAGGAATTTCTCTTACAGAATTAAAAAAAAGAATTAAGGAACAGTTACTTATCAACAAGGTATTAACCGAAGAGATAAGAAGTAGAATTATAGTTAGTCCTAAAGAGGTCACAGATTACTACCAACAGCATATAGAAGAGTATAAGATTCCGCAGCGGGTTCTTGTGGAGAGCATCTTTGTAGAACAAGAAGATTTGGCTAATAGGATTTATAACTCTTTAAAAAATGGAGAGGATTTTTCCAAACTACAAAAAGATTATTCCACAAAAGAAAGTCTTGGTCTGATATCAAAAGGGGAGATGAGAAAAGATTTAGATGAATTTATTTTTAACCTCCAGAGCGGTGAGGTTTCCTCTCCTTTTAAAACAGAAGAAGGATATTTTATCTTTTTAGTTAAAGATAAATACCCGCAAGAATACAAAAGATTGTTAGATGTTCAGGCCGACATAACTGATAAAATAGCCAATATGAAATATAATTTACTTCTTAAGAGTTGGCTCGATAAACTCAAGAAGGATTCCTATATTGTTACTTTTATAGAATGAAAAAAGTTAAAATTGGTATTACCATAGGGGATCCGAGTGGAATTGGCCCAGAGATTACCCTCAAAGCCCTAAAAAAGTTTTCCCTACCAAAGGATTGCCAAATTTCTGTTTTTGGAGATACCTACCTTTGGAAGAATAAAATTTTGCCAAAAGAGATTGATTTTATAAATGTTGATTCTGGCTTAAGGAATTTACCAAAAGGCCCCTCTAAGGAGGCAGGATGGGCGAGTCTGTTATATTTAAAGCGCGCGATAGAATATTTGAAAGGCAAAGAAATAAATTCTCTGGTAACCGCCCCTGTAAGCAAAGAGGCGATTTCTCTAAATGGAATTAATTTTATTGGTCATACAGAATTTCTAGCCGAGGCATTTTCTGTCGAAAAATTTGCAATGATGTTTGTTTCAGATAGTCTGAAGGTCAGCCTAGTTACTCGTCATATTCCTTTCGGGAGAGTAATTACCGAGTTAAATCCAGAAATGATTTATTCGACGATTATTTTGACGGCTGAATGCTTACAGCGATATTTTGGAATTACTCACCCCCGTATTGCTGTCAGCGGAATAAATCCTCATGCCTCAGAGAATGGGATGATAGGAGATGAAGAGATTAGAATTATTTTGCCAGCCATTAAAAAGGCGCAAAGAAAAAATAAAAATATCTTAGGTCCCTTTCCAGCAGATTCTATATTTATTCGCGCATATAATAAAGAGTTTGATGCAGTGGTAAGCATGTATCACGATCAAGGATTGATTGCCTTTAAATTAGTAGCTTTTAATAAAGGGGTTAATCTTACTTTAGGTTTGCCATTTATCAGGACATCTGTTGTTCACGGCACTGCCTTTTCTTTAGCAGGAAAAAATAAAGCCGATTGTAGCTCAATGTTGGAAGCAATAAAGACTGCCTATCATTTGACAAAAAATCAACTAAAGAATAATTCTATAAAATAAGAATTTTTAAAATAGCTTTTACCTCTTTCAATGACGAAACTATCGTCTTTGCACCCTTATAAAAAGCTTGGCCAAAACTTTCTTTGCGACCAAAATGTTTTAAATAAAATAATAGACACTATTTCAATAAATCAAGAGAGCATTGTCTTAGAAATTGGGGCAGGATCAGGGATACTTACTGAACCATTGTTGAGACTCTCAAAGTTGGTTGTTGCTGTTGAATATGATAGACGCCTTGTAGTTGAGTTGAATGAAAGATTTAAAGGCGCTTTAAATTTAAAGATTATCAACAAAGATATTTTAAGATTTGACCTTAGAGAATTCCTAAAAACCAACGAGATAGCAGAACCTCTTGTAGTAATTGGAAATATCCCGTATTATATAACTACTAGAATTATTGAATATTTGATAGAAAATATAAAATTTTTTAATAATATTTATTTAACGGTGCAAAAAGAATATGCCCAGCGGTTGGTAGCAAAGGTAGGGGCAAAAGAATATTCCAGCATCTCTTGCTTTATCCAATACTTTACAAATCCCAAGCTTTGTTTTCCAATAAAGAAAACATGCTTTCGGCCAAAGCCAAAGGTTGATTCTTATTTTATTAATCTAGCTCCAAAAGATTTTTCAAAAGAACCAAAAGAATTTTTTGCCCACAATGAAAAGTTACTCTTTAAAATAATAAACTTGGCATTTAGCCAGCGTCGTAAAAAAATAATAAATGCCCTAATGGCTATTGCGACTAAAGAGAAGCTCGTATCATTATTAGATAAGGTGGGCATAGACAGAAGTAGTCGCGCAGAGAATATTTCTTTAGTAGAATTTATTCGGCTTAGCAATTTCTTAGACAAAACCTAAACAGCTTAAGATTTATTTTTTGAAAAGATTTGTTTGCTAGAATTATTTGTTATGAGTGATTTCAGACACAGATTAGCACGTCAGGTAGTCCACTTGAGGGTTTATATTATTTTTTTCTCACTCTTAATTACCGCTTTCTTTCTCTATGCTATAAAAAATATTGAAATAGAAACAAACTTGGAAGATTTTTTGCCCCAGAAACACCCTTTTATAAAAGTCCAGCATCGACTAACCGAAATCTTTGGGGGG
>Ga0272448_1002993_pt1 | contig 20578 bp, 20 predicted proteins | sample YNPCB0191_FD_202220 | JGI IMG/M metagenome (GOLD analysis project Ga0272448, IMG submission 202220) | Hot spring sediment microbial communities from Yellowstone National Park, WY, United States - YNP-CB-019-1 | ecosystem: Environmental > Aquatic > Thermal springs > Hot (42-90C) > Sediment... | reverse complement strand
GCTTTTGGCGGGGGTGCTTACGGTTTATGTTAACACACGCAATACGAAGATAGACGTGCCGTTGATCCTGGGCATGACCGTCGAAGAGGCGATGGAGAAGGCGCGCGAAGCCGACCTCACTCTTGAACAGGATACGCCCGGCGAAGTCTTCAGCAGCGACTATGAAGAAGGCTTGATCGCCTACCAGTCTCCTCCCGCCCATGCTAAGGTCGAACGAGACAAGGCAATTCTGAAATATCGGATCAGCAAGGGGCCGAGCATGAAACGCGTCCCGAACCTGGTGGGCAAGCTGGAATCGGATGCCTATCGGGCCGCCCAGGATGCGGGCTTCGTAATAGGCAAGGTTACGACTGAAAACAGCGACGCAGTCGAGGAGGGCCGCGTCATCAGGCAGGACCCGGAGAAGGATACGATGGCCCGGCCGGGAAGCGAAATCAATCTCGTGCTGAGCCTTGGGCCGAAGGAAGAAGCGCCGCCGCCCGACTACGGGGCAGCAACCGAGGGCAAGCAGCGCAGCTTCGTGGTCTCGGTTCGAGTGCCGAGCAGCGCCGCCGGACAGCAGGAAGTCAAGATCGTCGTCAACGACGACCGCGGAGAGACGACGGAACTCCAGGAATTTCATGACCCCGGCGACGAGTTCAGTCAGGACATAGTCGGGTATGGGGACAAGGTCCGCATACGCATCTACATCGGCGGACATATTGTGAGCGACAAGACATACTGATGGACAAGCAAATCGAAATACATCCTTCGCTTCTTGCGGCGGACTTTGCCAACCTGAACAAGGCGGTCTCGAGCGTTTCGGAATGCGGCGCGGAAGGGATACATTGCGACGTTATGGATGGCCGGTTCGTGCCGAATATCACGTTCGGTCCGCTCGTGATTTCGGCGATCAAGCCGCATACCAAGCTGCCTCTGTGCTGCCATCTGATGATCGTGGAGCCGGAGAGATACATCGAGGCGTTTGCTGAGGCCGGCGCGGCTGAGATCACCGTGCATGCCGAGGCGTGTCCTCACCTTCACCGCACACTTCAGCAGATAAAGGCGACGGGCGCCAAGGCAGGCGTTGCGCTGAACCCCTCGACGCCGCTGTGCGTGCTTGAGCACGTATTCACGGAGATGGACTTTCTGCTCGTGATGACGGTCAATCCGGGCTTCGGCGGTCAGACGTTTATCCGCGAAATGCTGCCCAAGATCGGAGTCGCACGTCGGATGGCGGAGGAGCTCAACCCCGATTTGAATATCGGAGTGGACGGCGGCATCGACGTCGATACTGCGCCTGAGGTCGTGCGTGCGGGTGCCAACGTCCTGATAGCGGGCACGTCCGTCTTTGGCAACTCGGCTGGAGTCGCGGAGGCGTGCGCCAGCTTGCGAACGGTGGCTGAGTCCGCAAGACCCTGTTCCGGCAAGCAGGATCGGGATACGTGATGAGCGACCTTGTGCAATGGATCGCCGTACTTGGGATGACCGGAATCGGCGTGCTGTTTGCACTGGAAGTTCGACGGTGGCGGCTGGTCGGACCGATGATGACGCGCGGGCAGAAGGTGCTGCGAGTGCTGCTGATCGCGTTCGTTGAGATTCTGTTCGTGATGATGCTCATAGGGCCGGCACTGACTTCACGCAAGCACCCGATGACCGCGCTGCTCTTTTGGACGACATGCCTGGTGTTGGGGCTGACGGTGGTTGGGCTTGCCCTATTGGACTTGAGGATGGTCGTGCGGCAATATGCGCGCATGAGCCGGGAGATATCGCGCGATCTCAGGGGAGGTGACAGGCGCGAGAAGTGAATGATGCCGACTACATGCGGCTGGCGCTGCGATTGGCAAGGCGCGGCAGGACAAGCCCCAACCCGATGGTCGGGGCGGTTGTCGTTAAGGACGGGATCATTGTCGGCAAGGGCTATCACCCTCGCGCGGGTGAACCGCATGCGGAGGTACTCGCGCTGGATGCTGCCGGAGATAGGGCGAGATGCGCAACGCTATACGTGACCCTTGAGCCCTGCTGCCATACCGGTCGCACGCCGCCGTGCACGGAGGCGATCGTACAGGCAGGCATTGTCCGCGTCGTCGCCGCGATGGCCGATCCCGATCCAAACGTGTCCGGAAAAGGCTTCGCGCGACTGCAAGACGCGGGGGTGGGTGTCGTATGCGGCGTGTGCGAGGCGGATGCGGCAGCGCTCAACGAGGCGTATATCAAGCACCGTACGACGGGGATGCCGCTGGTGATTCTGAAGTCGGCGATGAGTCTCGACGGCAAGATTGCGACTCGCACGGGCGATTCCAAATGGATTACGAGTGAACCATCGCGCCGATACGCGCATAAAATAAGGCGGCAGGTGGATGCGATTGTCGTCGGCGCCAACACGGTCCGAGTTGATGATCCGCGTCTTACGGCGCGCGTTGGGCGGCGCGCCTACTATCCGACCCGCGTTGTTGTTACGAACACCGGCGAGATTCCGACCGACGCGGCGCTCCTGTCCGAGCCGGGGGAGTTCATCATTGCGGCGTCGCGCGGGGCGAATGCGCAGGCTCTTCGGAAACTTGAGCAGGCGGGGGCGCGTATACTCACTCTGAGTGACCGCGCGGGACGTGCGTCGCTTGCAGACTTGATGCGACAGCTTGCCGAGCTGGGGCATTTGTCCGTGCTGATAGAAGGCGGCGGCGACACTGCAGCATCGGCGCTTGACGAACGCGTGGTCGACAAGATCGTATTTTGCTACGCGCCGAAAATCATAGGTGGGCGCGACGCCGTCAACGCGGTCGGCGGGGTGGGTGCTGCTACCGTTGCCTCAGCGATCACGTTGAATCGGATGCGGGTGAGGCGGTTGGGCGACGATCTCGTCGTGGAAGCATACGTCGGCTATTCGGCTTAGCGAAAAGCTATGTTCACTGGTCTGATAGAAGAAGTCGGCACGGTTAGAAACCTGACACGAGGAACGGTCGGCAGGCTCACGATCGCCGCGCCTGCGGTTGCTGGGGGCGCGCAGGTTGGCGACAGCGTTGCCGTGAACGGCGCATGCCTGACGGTGACGTCGGTTGTGGATGGCCAGTTGACATTCGATGCCGTGCCGGAGACGTTCTCGCGCACGACGCTCGGCGAGCTCAGACCCGGCGACCGAGTCAATCTGGAATCGAGCCTCAAGGCAGGCGAGCATATCGGCGGCCATTTCGTGCAGGGGCATGTCGACGGGGTGGGGACCATACTCACATCGCGTTCGTTGGGCCAGTCGCGCGTTATTCGAATCAATGCGCCCGGTGACGTGCTGAGATATGTTGTGGAGAAAGGCAGTATCGCGGTGGACGGGATCAGTCTGACTGTCGCTTCGTGCGACGATATGGGATTCACCGTCGCCGTCGTTCCGCACACTCTCGAATCGACGACGCTGAGTATGAAGCAGCCGGGTGACAGGGTAAATCTTGAGGCGGACATACTCGGCAAATACGTGGAGAAAATGCTGGGCAGGATGCAGGCGTCCAGCGTCACTGAAGAACTACTGCGCGACGCGGGTTTTATGGGATAAACATGCAAGACGAAAGCGACAACAAGTTCGCCAGCATTCCGGAAGCTATTGAAGACCTGAAGGCGGGCAAGATGATCATCGTGGTTGATGACGAGGACCGCGAGAACGAGGGCGACTTCGTCATGGCCGCCGGTAAGATCACGCCGGAGGCGGTCAACTTCATGACCAAGTATGGCCGCGGCATGATCTGCGTGCCGACAACGCCCGAGCGCCTCGAGGAACTCGGCCTGCCCGATATGGTCGATCGCAATACCGCCAAGCTCGGCACGGCGTTTACGGTGAGCGTGGACGCGGTTCGCGGAACGACGACCGGCATCTCGGCAGCCGATCGCGCAGTCACGATAAAGACTTTCGTCGACCCGAATGCCAAGCCGGAGGATTTCGCGCGGCCGGGCCATGTTCATCCGCTTCGCGCGGAGGAAGGCGGCGTCTTGGTTCGAGCGGGCCATACGGAAGCTGTGGTCGATTTGATGCGGCTGGGGGGACTCGGCCCGGCAGGAGTGCTCTGTGAGATCCTAAGCGACGACGGCTCCATGGCGCGGTTGCCGGAACTGCGCAAGATGGCGGCAAAGTGGGATATGAAGATTGCCACCATTGCCGACCTGATTAAGTATCGCCGCACGACGGAACGATTGGTCTTCAGGTTCGCCTCCTGTCGGATTCCAACGCGATACGGGGAGTTCATGGCGCACGGCTATCAGGCGACTGTCGAATCGAGCCCGTACATCGCGCTGGTTATGGGCGATGTCACGGACGGACAGCCGACGCTCGTCCGAATCCACTCAGGTTGCCTAACCGGTGACGTGCTCGGCTCTCTGCGGTGCGACTGTGGGGAGCAGCTTCACGCCGCTATGAAGATGATCGCCGATGAAGGCAAGGGCGTGCTGCTTTACATTTATCACCAGGAGGGACGCGGCATCGGCCTGGTCAACAAGCTGAAGGCTTATGTGTTGCAGGATCACGGCGCGGACACCGTTGAGGCCAATCAGATGCTGGGTCTGCCCGGGGATATGCGCGACTATGGTCTTGGCGCGCAGGTGCTCGTGGATTTGGGACTCAAGAAGATTCGGATCATGACCAACAACCCGGGCAAACTGGCAGGCTTGCAGGGTTATGACCTGGAAATAGTCGAGCGTGTGCCGCTGGTCTGCAAGCCCAACGCGAACAATGCTCGGTATCTCAACACAAAAAGAAAAAAGATGGGCCACGTGCTCGACGAGCAGCTCTTCGAGAATCACTGCGAAAACGACGCCGACAAGTGACCAAAGCGTGGTTTCGCGCGAAGCGGCGAATCTTTGAATGACGGCGAGCGAGGAGGTAACGGGGAATGCCGAAGAAATACGAAGGACAACTGGTGGCGGAGGGGCTCAAGTTTGGGCTGGTCGCAAGTAGGTTCAACGAGTTCATCACCAACAAGCTGCTTGCGGGCGCGCTGGACGCGCTCACGCGGCACGGGGTCGCCGACTCGGATATAGCGATCGCGTGGGTGCCCGGCGCGTTCGAAATACCCACGGTCGCCAAGAAGATGGCCGAATCGGGCAAGTACGATGCCGTGATCTGCCTCGGAGCGGTCATTCGGGGTGCCACGCCGCACTTCGATTATGTCGCGGCAGAAGTTTCCAAGGGGATCGCGCAGGTGGGGCTGCAGACGGGTGTGCCTGTCATCTTCGGGGTAATAACCACTGACAATATCGAGCAGGCGATCGAACGCGCGGGTACGAAGGCCGGCAACAAGGGCTTCGAGGCCGCCGAGTCCGCGATCGAGATGGCCAATCTGCTCAAGAGCATGGGGTAGTCGATGAAGAAGATTGCACCATACGTCGGCGTTTTCGTGCTGGGTTTTGTTGTCTGTGCCGCCAGCATCTACTACTTCTACGGGCCACCGTCGTGTTTTGCGGCGCTGCGCGGCGGTCCCGTATCACACGCCGGCCTCAACGTTTTGGGCGTGGGCCAGAAAAACCCGGTTGAGCAAGCAGCGAAGGTGGTGAGTCGGTATGTCGTCAACATCGACTCGACTGGCCAGCCCATATCACGGCCGACTGATCCGTTCGGCTTCTTTTTTGGCCCGCCCGAGCCTGCGAAATGGCAGGGATCGGGCGTCATATTCACGCCCGATGGTTATATCGTCACGAACAATCACGTCGTTCAGGACGCGGCCACGATTACAGTGACGCTCAATGATGGTAGGAAATACAGTGCGAGGCTGATAGGGCGCGACCCTAGGACCGACCTCGCCGTCATAAAGATTCCCGCAACCGGTCTGCCCTTTGCGACATTCGCCGATTCCAATACCGCTCAGGTGGGCGACTGGGTGATAGCCGTGGGAAGTCCGCTGGGGCTGGAGTGGACGGTGACCGTCGGTGTCATCAGCGCGACCGGGCGGCGCCTCGGCGGCCTGATGCCCGAGCGATTGCTGCAGACGGACGCCTCCATCAATCCCGGCAACAGCGGCGGCGCTCTTGCGGATCTGAACGGTCAGGTCGTCGGAATCAACTGCATGATCAAGTCGCCGTCCGGCGGCAGCGTCGGACTCGGTTTTGCCATACCCAGCAACGTAGCACGGAAGATAGCTAACGACCTGAAGGCCAGAGGCCGGGTGTCTCACGCATGGCTGGGGGTCATATACGAACCGTTGAACGCATTCCGGGAGTCGCCCGAGGCGCGCGGCATCCCCGTTGTGGCTGGAAACGGCGTATACATACGCGACGTGTACCCGGGCAGCCCGGCGGCGAAGGCAGGTCTGCGCAGAGGAGACGTGATCCGAAAGATCAACGGCAAAACGGTGTCGCCGGATGTGACCCCCAAACGAGGCACGGTTGCGCTCATTGATGAGATGGAGAAGCTGCACGTGGGCGACGTAGTAGACCTTGAAGTGTGGCATGTGGCCACCGGGCAGACCAGCACGGTCAAGGTCCGCCTGGCGGAGATGCCTGCGGAGCTCTCTCAGCCTCAATCTGAGCCGGAGCCTCAACCGATGTTTCCTTAGGCAGTCCATGAGAATCGGGGTTATCAGCGACACACACGGCAACGTTACCGCCTTTCGAAAGGCGCTCTCCCACTTTGATGGGGTGGAGATGATACTGCACGCCGGCGACGTGTTGTACCATCCTCCCCGGCTGCCTTGCAGCGAGGGCTATGACATTCCCGCGTTCGTCGAGGTGCTGAACGGGCTCGCAACGCCCGTCATCATTGCGCAGGGGAACTGCGACCCACAGGTCTACGAAGAGCTGCTGGAGATGCCGGTGCAGTCGCCGTATGCCTATGTTTCGGTCGAAAACCTAAACATAGTTGTCAATCACGGGCATATGCTGACGCGCGATGCAATGATTGAACTTTGCAGGCGTTATCGGGCGGATTACTTCATCTCCGGGCACACTCACATTCCCGTGCTGGAAGCTGCGGATGGATGCATTCTGATGAATCCCGGCAGCCCCGCAATACCCAAGTATGAAGTAAACGGCCGGCTCGTGCCGACTGTCGGCCTTATCTGGGACTCCGGTGCACGCGTCATCGACATCGACACGGGTGCAACTGTGTTTGAGAGTTCGCGCTAAACCTATACTCGGAGCAGAGCACGTAGGGTCGCCGTTCTAGAACGCGGAGTCATCATTCCGCAGTCCGAGGTTTTTCGTACCCACGACCAGCCACCGCCGCGTTGGGATGATGAGCATGTGGTAGGATCTATCCTTTGCGAGTTCGAGGGTGACGTCGCGGTCGTAAATGATGGCGCCGACAGGGTGCTTGACGACAACGTGAAGCGTGACGTCGGCTTGGTCACCGTGGGTGCGGACAACCGGCCTGGAGGTCGTGAGGACGTAGTCCGGCTCGCTGTTCATCGCCTTGCCCAGCACGAAACGAAGGCGGTCGTAGTTGAAGCCGGCGTCGTCGCTGTAGTTGGGGGAGATGCACGAGACGGCGGCGGTGACGTTGCGATCCTGCACTGCCTGGATGCCTTGTTGGACGAGGGCGCTTATCTGGTCGAGATTGCTGCGTCTGTCCAGGGTTGCATACGCCACGACCACGTAGATGAGCACGATGGGCACGACCGCGATCCAGATTGCTCTGCGCATGTTCGTCACCTCTTTCCGTCACCTACCTGCAAGACTGCTCCACGCAGGAATTTGTTTCCAACTGCTCGAAGTCAATAACCTACCTCAATGATCACACCCGATTGGGAACCGACAATATCGGAGATTGTGGCCGCGCCTGGGGTTGCGATGGTGGTGGGGGCGGTCGATACCGGCAAGACACGGTTCTGCCTCGAGCTCTGCAACGCGGCGCTTGAGGCGGGCGTGGCTACGGCGATCGTTGACGCGGACGTCGGCCAGTCCGAGATCGGCGCGCCGGGGACAATTGGAATGGCGATTGCGGACCGGCCCATCGAGGCGCTTTCGGATCTTAAGCCGAAGCGGCTGCACTTCGTCGGTGCAACGACCCCAGCCGACCATTTGCTCGAATGCGTCGTCGGCACGAAGCGGATGGTCGATGCTGCGCTTGCGCTCGGCGCAAAGATGGTCGTGGTGGACACGACCGGCCTGGTAGGCGGGCACATCGGGCGCAGACTCAAGACGTGCAAAATCGATCTTGTGCGCCCGGACTACCTCGTTGGAATCCAAAAGAAGCGCGAGATCGATCACCTGCTGATCCCGTTCTCTCGCGTGTCGTCGATGAAGGTCAGGCGTCTGGCCAGCTCGGAGGAAGCCAGACGCAAGCCGGTGGAGTTTCGCACGGCGCGTAGGCTCTCGAACTACTACAAGCATTTCGCCGATTCCCACGGCCATCTCATCCGTCTAGACGACGTAAGCCTTTGGAACACGTGGCTCGGCGCCGGCAGGCCGATGAAGTGGCAGTATATCAAGCTCATTGAGGACACCCTCGGCTGTCCCGTTCTGCACGTGGAAGTAACCGGACATGGCATCTACATCGTGAGCGAGAGCCCTTGCTCGATGCGCAATCGCAAGGAGCTCGAAGAGCAGTTCAAGACCGCGAATATCATCGCGGTGACCGGGGCGACGTTTCAGAACGTGCTTGTCGGTCTTGCCGATGAGAACGCCAACACCATCAACGTCGGCCTCTTGCAGGCGATCGACTTCAAGCACCGCTATCTGTTCGTGATTTCGCCGATCAAGACCGTCTCACCCGTGCGAATCGTGCAGTTCGGCTCGATCCGCGTTACCAAGGAGGGACAGGAGCTGGGGCTGATCAGGCCGGGCGAGATGTGACGGGACGCAACAGAACTGCAAAACTGAATTCGTGCGGGTGGAGCTGGTACTTCGCCCACGGGCCGGGGCCGCAGCTAGCCGAACCCAGGCCGTTGTGTCGATAGTCTAGGCTCAGGACGATCTCGTCGCGGGGCTTGAGATCGTAAGTGTGCCGCGCGTGCTCGAGATCGGCGGCGGTGAACCGCTTTGCGCTGAAGTCAAGCGTCGGGTCCCCTTCGGCGAGCAAGCCGATGCCGTCGGCATTCGTCAGCGATACCCAGCTTACGTCGGTTCGATTGCCGAACTCTTGGGGGAAGACATAGGGCGTGTACATTTCGTCCACGTCCATGGAGTACAGCCCGAACCTGCCAGCCTGTTTGCTGTCGATGTAGGACTCACCCGGTCCGCGCCCGAACCACGTGACCCGTCGCAGACCGAGCGGAATAGTCATCGTAAGACCTATTCTGGGCAGGGTGGTCGGCCAGTCGCCCTCCGGCACGCCGTGTATGTGCAAGGCAATTGCGCCGTCGCCGAAGAACGTGTAGACGTAGTCGCAAATGAAGCGTCGATCCAGGGCCGGTTGCCCGATGGTCTCCTTGACCGCTATCCTCACCGTTGCCCCCATATCCTGGACGTGGACATCGTCCGTCCGGTGCGTGAGGTGCTCGAAATCGGCCTTTTGCCACGCCCCGCCGACGTCCCACGGGCGATCGTTGTCGATTGCGGCGCGGAAGAAGTCGATCTTGGGTCCTGACAGCACCAAATCACGGCCGTTGACTTGCCACGCCGAGATAACGGCCCTCACGCGGTCAAAAACAAGCTCGAAACCCTCGCCGGTGACGTAGATGCGGGTAGGAGAATCGTTGAAGCGGGCGGGGGAGGTGCGGGCAGAGGGGCGTTTGGCCTTACCGCCCGGCAGCTCGAATTGGGCCCAGGCGACCTCATGTCCTGCAGGCGCCCACGGTTGGTCTTCTTTGAGTGTGAAGGATAGTGTCAGATACGTGCGCGGGGGAATGGGATTCGGGGCAGAGTATGCAACTTGGGCCTCGACCGTATCACCAGGCGCGACATTCGGCGTGTCGGCCGGTCCTGTCGCAAACGGCTTGCCCTCGACTTCAACCTTCCACGAGAGCTCAAGGTGCTCAAGCGTGCGGAAGTCGTATCGGTTGGTGAACCTGAACACGCCCCGCGCCGCGTCTACGGCGCTTACCTGAACAGGCTCGATCACCTTCTTATACTCGATCAAACCTGGCGACGGCGTCCTATCCGGGAAAATCAGCCCGTCGCAGATGAAATTGCCGTCGTGAGGGTATTCACCAAAGTCGCCGCCGTAAGCGAAATACTCCGTGCCGTCCGCTGTGCGTCTGCGGATTCCGTGGTCGATCCATTCCCAAATGAAGCCGCCTTGCAGCCGGGGATACTTGTAAAACGCGTCCCAATAGTCCATGAGTCCGCCGGGACCGTTGCCCATCGCGTGGGCATATTCGCAAAGTATGAACGGCAACTCCGCGCGGTGCGCGGGATCGTCGGCTCCCGGCGTGAGGTCGTTGGAGCCATATTCGATCACCCTGTCGAGATGCGTGTACATCTGGCTGAACACGTCTGCGACCCTGACTTGCTGGTCGCCTTCGTAGTGGATTGGTCGGGTGGGGTCGATCTCGCGGGCGCGTGCAGCCATCGCGTAGTGGTTGCAGCCGCAGTTGGATTCGTTGCCCAGCGACCACATAATGACCGATGGATGGTTCTTGTCGCGCTCGACCATCCGCTCCATTCGATCAACGCACGCGGCCTCCCATTTCGGATCGTCGGCAGGATTGCGTCTCCAGCCGTTCACGCCGAAGCCGTGCGTCTCGAGGTCGCATTCGTCTATGAGATAGATGCCGTAGTAGTCGCACAGGTCGTACCAGCGGGGGTCGTCACAGTAGTGGGACGTGCGAACGGCGTTGATGTTATGCCGCTTCATCAATAAGATGTCCTGTACCATCGTGTCCACGCTCAGCGTGCGGCCGGTATCAGGGTGGAATTCGTGGCGGTTGACGCCCTTGAACTTAATAGCCCTGCCGTTGACCAGAAGGTTGCCGCCCTTCATCTCGACCTGGCGGAATCCGACTCTCAGCGGCGTGACGGCAAGTTCTCTGCCGGCTGAATCAGTCACCGCCAGCAGGAGCGTGTAGAGGTGCGGCGCTTCCGCCGACCATTTTAGCGGATTTGCGATCGGCATATCGAAACGCACGGGCGAGTCAGTGTCGATTGACGTTTTGAACTTCGCGACTTCTGCTTGGTCGTGTAGCAGCGTGGCTTGCAGCATGTGGCCGACGGCATTGCTCTGCAGCGCGGTTTGCACGGAGAGTGTCGCGTCGCGGTAATCCCGATCGAACGTAGTTTGCACGCGGACATCACGGATGCCGGCGCGGGGCATGGCAATGAGCGTGACGTCTCTGAAAATGCCGCTCAGCCACCACATGTCTTGGTCCTCGCAATAGCTGCCGTCCGACCATTGGTAGACCCTGACCGCAATCGTGTTCGGCCCGGGTTCGACTAGGTCTGTGATGTCGAATTCCGCCGGAGTCCTGCTGCCCTTGCTGAATCCTGCCGGCTTGCCGTTGACCCAGACGTGGAACGCCGAATCGACGCCGTCGAACCGAAGAATGACCTGCATGTCCTTCCAGATGGCAGGGATGTTGAATTTGCGGAGATAGGAGCCGGTCGGATTGTCGGTCGGCGCTCGCGGCGGGTCGACGGGAAACGGATAGAGCACGTTGGTATAGTGCGGCCGGCCGTAGCCCTTCATCTGCCAGCACGACGGAACCTCTATCTCGTCCCAGTCGTCTGCGTCAAAGCCGGTCTCGTAGAAGCGCTCGGGTGCCTCGGCGGGCGCCGGTGAGTAGTCGAATTTCCATTTGCCGTTGAGTGACTGCACCCACGGCGACCCTGCCGGGTCGAACGTCAGCGCGGCCGCGGTGTCGGGATATGAAAAAACATAAGCCCGCGCGGGCAGGCGATTCCGATGTAAAAGCTCAGGATTCTCCCAATCGTTCATCCCTGTCTAACTCCGAAGCGATGGTTTGGCACTCTACACTTCTTGAACACGCGTCCTAGGACTACCTTCCGCGGGCGTGAAGGAGTTGCCGCGGTGTGTGCGCAAGTGACAAGAGAGCTATGATCACTCTATATATTGTTCGCCACGGTCAGACGGTGGATAATCTGGAGGACCGGATCCAGGGCCATACGGATTCGCCGCTAACCGAACTTGGCGTGCGCCAGGCTCAAGCGATTGCCCAGAGGCTATCAGCAGAGCGGTTCCACGCCCTGTACTCAAGCGACCTGGGGCGAGCTGTCCACACAGCGGAGATTGTTGCGTCACCGCACGGTCTTGCCATCACAACGACGCCGCTGCTGCGCGAGCTTCACCTTGGTGTGGCACAAGGGATGACCAGGGAGCAGTTCCGCGAGGAGTATCCGGAGGCGTGCCGGCTGTGGGAATCTTCGCCGGCGATTCATCGTCCGCCTGGCGGCGAGACGGTGGAAAGCGCGATAGCCCGCTGCGGCGAGTTCATCCGGCAGGTTGTGGCACAGCACGGAGATGGCGAGAAGCTGGCCGTGATCGCCCACGGCGGCTCGCTGAAGGGTCTTATCATTGCTGCATTCAACTTGCCTGTGGGTTTTTTTGCATCGATGGCCGCGTCGAATGCAAGCTTGAGTATACTTGAGATCGGCGAGCGGCCGCGACTGAGGCTCTTCAACGACACGTGCCATTTGTGCGGCCTTGAGAAAACAACATCCGACGCGGACGACGGCAATGGCTAGGAAAGGGCGAGTTCTCCGACCTGGGTTACGTCGTCCAGCAGAAGCCCCGCCATCTCGAACGCCTCGATTGCGTTGATCGGATCTATCGGCCGCACCATGATATGCAATGGAACCTCAGGCTGGTTTGGTATGCGCTGCATGTAACGTATGCCCGTCAGCAGAAACGCACCCAGCCGCCGGTAGAACTCGATTCGTCTGCGGGCGTTGTCGCGGCGGATTGGGTCATCGAAGTACTCCGGTATTTCGACTTCGAAGATCACGGCCCGGAGTCCGGATTCACCGGCGCGTCGCACGACTTCGTTGAAGCATGCTGCGCCCAGCCCCGCGCCTCTTGCTTCAGGAGCGATCGCTATGTACCACAGATAGGCGACCGGCGGTTGATCGCAAAGGTCATACCGCAGCAGCCCCACGAATGAGCCTGACTCGTCCAATACGGCCTGGATGTACGAGTTCGGTGCAAGACCGTGTCGCCTTTCGCCGATCAGGCGCAGGAACCACGCTACCGGCACGCGCTCCTCGGGCGGGAACGCGGTCTCGTAAAGATCGATCCACTTCTGGAATAGCTCGTCGTTGGCGTCGCTTATTTCCACGAACTGCAGCATAGCACGACCTCGGCGCGCACTGCGCGAGCACAAGAACTATGTCCTCTTATTCGCATTCAGAGGACGTCCCTTCTCTTGCCCGCCTGCGCCGTGAAGTCAAGCGACCGCACAATGTGTGCCCCGTTCATAATGTTCGGGCGGCGCGGCAATGGGCACGTTCTTGCCCTGCAGTTGCACGGCGGAAAATCGCCGTGCCAAGACACGTGTGAAGACCATATTGCCTCGACCCTATCAGGTCTGCTATACTTGCCGTGGGCGGCGAAGCGTGTGCCGCCCGTTAAGCTATGGACGGCAAGTTGTTTAACACAAGCCCCGGCGTTGATCCGACGATGTTTGCCAGGATCACCCGCCTTATCGTTTCGAACGCGTCTATCGACGAAATCCTGCGGGCCATCCTGGAGGAGTCCGTTCGTGCGTGTGGAGCGGTGCGTGGATTCCTGGCTATCGTGGACCACGACCGCGGCGAACTCGATGTTCGCTACACTGCGGGCGAGGGGTGGAGCGAGGAGAAGCGGCTCGGCAGGCTCAAGGTCTCGGAGGAAAGTGGCCGAGGAATCACCAGCCACGTCGCTGCTACGTCGAAATCCTATAACTCTGCCGACGTGGACCAAGATCCTTACTACATTCGCTCCTTCGACGATGTCAGGAGTGAGCTTGCCGTACCCCTGGTGGATACGAACCAGCGGACGCGCGGAGTGCTCAACCTCGAAAGCACTCAGCGGGCGTGGTTCACCGACGAACACGAGCGGTTGGCGGCGGCGCTTGCGGACCTGGGAGTCACGGCGATGGTGTTGGCGGATCACAGGGCGCGAGAGGCCGCACTCGTCCAGATCGGAAAGGAACTGAATGCCTTCACCGACGCAGGCGCAATCCTGCAGAAGGTGCTTGATGTTGCCGCAGAGGCGCTCAAGTTCGAGGACTGCTCGCTTTTTATGATCGACAAGGCCAGCGGGAGACTCGTTCTACGAGCTTCGCGCGGGCCGCTCAAGAAACAGATCGGGCATGCGTCTTATGAAGTAGGCGTCGGTCTGACGGGTTGGACCGCACAGCGCAAGCACGCGATACGCGTCACCGATCCCAGCGCCGACCCAAGGTGGCGCGGGCTTTACGAGGAGCTTCCGTCGGCTGATGTTGGCGCATTCATGGCGGTGCCGATAATCGGGCGCAGCGGTGTGATCGGCGTGCTGCGAGTGCAGCGCAAGAAAAGCCCGTATAAGTGGTTTCCGAACGATTTTACTGAGGACGACGAGCGCATTCTCACCACGATCGCCGGACAGCTTGCCGTTGCGTTGGACAACGTGCGGCTGGTCGATCAGTTGGTCAAGACCGAACGGCTGGCGGCATGGGGCGAGATGTCCGCAAGGTCGGCGCACATGATCGGGAACCGTGTGTTTGCGATCAAGGGCGACGTCAACGAGATGGAGCATCTGCTGGAGTCGGGCACCGTCGAGTCGACCGAAGCGAGAAAGCTTGTCGAAAGCATCAAGAACGGCATTTTCCTGCTCGAGGAAATACTCAACGAGTTCCGCGAGTTCGTGATGGCGACACAGCTCGATCTCGTCGAGGCGGACATAAATCAATTGGTCAGAGAAGCGATAGAAGAGGGATTTCCGAAACGGTCGGCAACGGTGCTGAATCTCAACCTCGCGCCCAACCTTCCAAAGATAAAGGGAGATCCCAAGAAGCTCAAGCGGTGCTTCACCGAGCTGATGGAGAACGCTGTGCACTTTCAGCCTGAGGGCGGCGAGATCAACGTCTCGACTTTCCTGGCCGACGCGCGATGCAAGAAATGGCTCAAGCCCGGCCGGCAGTCGGGGAAATACGTGGCCGTGCGATTCGAGGACAAGGGGCCAGGTATCGAAATTGAGAACAAGCCTAAGATATTCAACCCGTTCTTTACATCGCGCGCGAAGGGCATGGGTCTGGGGCTTTCAATAGTAAAAGGCGTTGTCGACGCTCACGACGGCGCGATCTACGAAAGCGGCACGCCCGGCAAAGGGGCGAAATTCACCGTCCTGCTTCCTGCAGCCGGCGGCCGGCAGCGGGCGTCGAGCAAACCCAAAGAATAGACCGCACGCCGCTCTTTACTTTTCGACTGTTGAATTCTGACTTACGACCGGAGGTTTTGCCTTGTGCAGCATACTTGTAATTGACGATGAAGAGGCTGTGCGCAACGCAGTCAAGCGCAGACTCGAGCGTGACGGCTACGAGGTTGACGTGGCGGCCACGCAGGCGGAGGGCCTTCAAGCCATTGAAGAACACAAGCCGCCTTACGACGTGGTGGTGACCGATATGGTGATGGAGTCGCCGACGAGCGGGCTGGAAGTTCTTCAGGCCGCGCTGACCAGAGACATCTTCACCGAACTGATCGTTCTTACCGCTTACGGGAACGTCGCGAACGCGGTAGAGTGTATGAAGAGGGGGGCCTTCGACTACGTGGAGAAGAACATTCCCGGCGTGGACGTATTCGAGCTTCTTTCGATCAAAGTTTCTCAGGCACTGGAGCGAAGGAAGTCATCGCTTTCCACGCTGCGCAGGATCGAACAATACGCACTGCGCAGATAGGTTGCCGGAGGGCGGGTAGGGGCATATACATCGATGATCGGATCAGAATGGTAGGTGTCCAAGGATGTATAAGTTCTGCCGTATTTCTTTGACAGGCATTGCCCTGGTATTTACTCTTGCTTCGCTTGGCAGAGGCGCTGCAAAGACCGCAGCGCCCGTCAAACCCACGCCCGTTCCGAAGGTTCTCACGATAGTTGCCGGACAGCCGTTCGAGGCCCCGCCGACGTGCGGGCCCGCTAAGATCGCCTTGACGATGTGTGCGGAGGAGACGGCGCCGGCGACATTCACGGCGCGATCGAGCAAGAGGCTTGAGGCAGTCTCGGTGGCGTGCAGTGATCTCGTTGGGCCGGGCAAGATCGCGAAGCAGAACGTTTCCGTTAAGCTCGTGCGGGGAATCGATCTGCTGCCGTGTGCAGGGCTGACGTTGGACTCGTTGCCGATGCAGTTCTGGATTGATGTGACCGTGCCTAAAGGCACGAAGCCCGGGCTTTACAAAGGGTCGATTGTGTTCTTTGCAAACGGCAAACAGTTCGATACGGCGCCCATCGAGGTGACCGTACGTCCCCTGCGGCTGATCGGGTCGTCGAAGCAGTATGCGCTGTATACGTCCATACGTCGTGATGTTTCAGGATCGTCCGGCCTGTGCGGCAACGAGTATGGTCAATTCCTGAACAAAGTCGCTCAGATGGGTTTCAGGGCCGTATCAGTGGGTGGAGATCCTGAGGAGGCTGGGGCAGCCCTTGACGAGTGTGCGTCCGCGGGGCTGACCGGCGTTGCCCCAGTTCTTACATTTGCGTTGGACGCTTCTGTTCCAGCCATTGAGGATGTTCGGACTGTCGAGACAACAAGGAAGGCTGCCCGCATCCCGGGTGCGTTCTATTTCTGCGCGGATAAGCCGTCAACGGAGGCCGACGTTCAGCTTGCCCTGAACAAAGCTGCCGTGCTGCGTCAATCGGGAGTTCAGGTTGCCGTCACGGTATCCGACGAGGCAGCGGTCGAGAAGCTGCTGCCGGTGGTTGACGGGATAAATTACGAAGTAAGTATGCCCTATGTTCAGGCGCTGGTCAACGGCGGAACGAGTCGTACGAACAAGTGGGAATGGTATTGGTGGGACGCGCGCCGGTCGGTTGACGATAACCGCATAAATGCGGGTATCCGACTCTGGCGCAGCGGGTTATATGGGTGCATGCCCATGTGGATGCCGCGCGGAGAGGGCGACCGCGCCGATAATCTCGACTCACTTCTGTGTGAAGCGCTTCGCGAAGGCGTTAACGACACCCGCTACATAACCACCTATATGAAGGCGTTGCGCGAACTAAAGGATAAGAAGCGTGCTTCCGACAAGGACTACATTGCCTTCACGGAAGCGTATCTTGCGAGCTTTATGGCGAAGCCGTTGGACAAGATCACCCCCGCAGACTTGCGGGCATTTCGAGCAAACATGGCGGAATTCAGCACGAAGCTGGCTGCACGATTATGATTGGGAAGGGAACCGGCGTATCGGCAGTGAAACACTGCCATAGAGCAACGTGACATCGGTGTACGGCTATGAAAGACAAATCAATCCGCAAGGAACCAAAGGCGGCAAAAAAGAGTATTAAAGAGCGCAAGGCAGCTAAAAAGGCGAAGCAGGAAGAGAAGGCTTCGAAAGGTTTTTCCGTCCAGGAGTGAACGGATTGACCGGCTGTAACGTCCAATTGTGCGGGTACGCAAGGCGTCCACCGTTCGAAGACCGAGTGGTGGATGAATCTAACAAGGAGGTGCGCACAATGCGCCGACTCTCTATTCTCGTGGCCGTTCTGGTACTAGCGGCCTTCGCAACTACGACGGTATTTGCCGCCGTCACAGCAATGCCGGAAGCAAAAAAGCCTGCGGCGACCACCAAGACCCCGGTCAAGCCAGCCACGAAGCCTGTGGCCAAAGCGGCAGCTAGGCCGACGGCCAAGACCGCAGCAAAACCGGCTGCAAAGCCTGTGGCCAACCCGACGGGGAAGGCCGTCACGCCGGCAGTCAAGCCTGCTGCGAAGCCGACCACAAAGGCTGCGGTCAAGCCGGTCACAAAGCCGGCTGCCAAGACGACAGCCAAGGTAACTGCTAAGCGAGTGGCCAAAAAGCCCTCGGTGAAGGGCCGCAAAATACACTCAAAGCGCAAGCACATTGCTAAGCGCAAGCATGTTGCTAAGAAGCCTGTCGCCAAGAAGAGCGCAGCCAAGCCTGCTGCAGCGACCGCAGGAAAGAAGTGACGCAAGATTCCCTGTAGGGATTCGATCGACGTGACCGGCGCGGATGGTTCAGTTTATCCGCGCCGGCTTTTCGTCAGCGGTCCTCGTGCAGATTTGCAACGAACTCGGCGCCCTTGTCGAGAGCCGCGTTGTTAACGGGGATGAAGCGCCAGTTGTGCTCGGGCAGGACTTCTTGCATCGACGCCTTCACCGATTCCATCTTTACCGGCTTCAGCGTTTCGACGAACGCCCCAAGCATCACCATATTGGCGGCTTTGGCGCTGCCTGCCTGCGCGGCGAGGTCGTTGGCGGGGATTGCGACGATGCGGCAGTCGTCGCGATAGTCGGGCGGCTGCGCCAGCGATGAGTTCACGAAAATAGTGCCCTCGCGCTTGACCAGCCGGGCATGTTTGTCGAGCAGGAGTTGAGTCATGGCGATGAGCGTGTCGGGGTTCGAGATTACCGGCGAGCCGATTTCATCCGAGGATATAATGACCGTACATTCCGCCGAGCCGCCGCGCGTTTCCGGACCGTAGGCCGGGAACCAGACCACATTGCCGCCCTCCGACATTGTTGCGTGTGCTAGAAGCTGGCCGATCACCATAATTCCCTGACCGCCGATTCCCGCCATTATGATTTCCTGGTGCTTGAGCATGCCGTCCTCCTGCAAGTCGCCTTTTCATACGCTCACCCTGCTCCGGGCTTGCGGAGAAGATCGTCGGTTACTTGTCTACAAACACGCCGGGCGGGTAGACCGGGACCATGTTCTCATCGACCCATTTCAAGCTGTCAATGGGTGACATCCTAAGCTGTGTGGGACAGTTGGAAAGGACCTCGACGAGCGAAAACCCCTTGCCCGCGATCTGAGTTTCGAATGCGCGCTTGATTGCCTTCTTCGTTTTGACGAGACCAGCCGGGGAGGTTGGAGCGACGCGCTCGATATACGACGGACCGTCAAGCGCAGCCAGCAACTCACAGACGCGGATGGGGTAGCCGTTTGCTGCGACCGTCCTGCCGGTCGGGCAGGTCGTCGATTTCTGGCCGAGAAGGGTAGTCGGAGCCATCTGGCCGCCCGTCATGCCGTAGGTGGCATTGTTGATAAACACTACTGATATGTTCTCACCGCGCGCGGCGGCGTGGACGATCTCGGCGGTACCGATGGATGCGAGGTCGCCATCGCCCTGATACGTCCAGACGATTGTATCCGGCAGCACCCGTTTGACACCCGTTGCCACCGCGGGCGCGCGTCCGTGGGCTGCCTCGATCATGTCGCAGGCCATGTAATCATACATGAACACCGCGCATCCGACCGGGCACACACCCACGCAGCTTTCGACGATACCGAGCTCGTCAATGACCTCGGCTATCATACGGTGGATGATGCTGTGCGCGCAGCCCGGACAATAGCTGAACTCCAGGTCCGTAAGGGACCTGGGCCGCTCGAATACTTTCTCCATCAGGCTGACCCCCTTTGTTCCGATCCGGCATAGAGGCGAGGGGATGCCAGCAACTCTCTCACCCGGTCGAGTATCTCTGCCGGGGTAGGAACCGCCCCTCCAGTCCTACCGTGGAATGCGACCTCAGCCGCGCCGTTGACCGCAAGCCTCACGTCCTCAACCATTTGTCCGCAGCTCATTTCAACGGCAAGAAACCGAGTCCCGGCGGTGGCAAGTTGGGCAAGTCTTGGCGTTGGGAACGGATATAGTGTAATGGGGCGCAGAAGCCCGACCTTGAGCCCCTCCTCGCGCGCCAGGTCGACCACCGTCCGACATATTCGAGCGGTGGTGCCGTAGGCGACGAGAATCAGTTCCGCGTCATCCGTTCTGTATTCAGCGTAACGAACCTCGTCGCGCTCGGCAGCGCGATACCGTTCCTGAAGCCGCTGGTTGAGCGCCTCCAGTACCGGAGGGTCGATCCACAGCGAATTGACCACGTTGTGCGCTCGGCCCTTCGCGCCGGTAGTCGCCCAAGGTTTGTCGTAGGTCGGATAGTGGAAGTTGCCGTGCAAATCGGCCGCCTCTATCATCTGCCCCAGAATCGCGTCCATCAGGATCGCTGCTGGGTTACGGTACTTATCCGCGAGGTCGAATGCAAGCGGCATAAACTCGTAGCATTCCTGCACGCTCCACGGCGCAAGGGTAATTATCTTGTAGTCACCGTGCCCGCCGCCCTTGATCATCTGGAAGTAGTCGGCTTGGCCCGCCAGGATGGTGCCCAATCCAGGACCGCCGCGCTGGACGTTGACGATTACGCAAGGCAGCTCGCAGGCGGCAATATATGAAATGCCCTCCTGCTTGAGGCTGATGCCGGGACTCGACGACGACGTCATCGCTCTCTTGCCCGCGCTTGCGGCGCCATAGACCATATTGATCGCGGAGACCTCGCTCTCGGCTTGAAGAAAGACGCCTCCATTTTGCGGCATCAACACGGACATCTTTTCGGGGATTTCATTCTGAGGCGTGATCGGGTAGCCGAAAAACGCGTCGCAGTGAGCTGCGACAGCGCCGTAGCAGATCGCCTCGTTGCCTTTCATAAGTGTTCGTTTTGCCATAGCTATCTCCAGACCTCGATGGCAATGTCAGGGCAGATTCGCGCGCAGATGGCGCAGCCGGTGCACTGAGGAATCGTTTGTCCGCTACGTGACTCGCCGGACGAACCGGG
>Ga0272448_1002992_pt1 | contig 20579 bp, 15 predicted proteins | sample YNPCB0191_FD_202220 | JGI IMG/M metagenome (GOLD analysis project Ga0272448, IMG submission 202220) | Hot spring sediment microbial communities from Yellowstone National Park, WY, United States - YNP-CB-019-1 | ecosystem: Environmental > Aquatic > Thermal springs > Hot (42-90C) > Sediment... | reverse complement strand
GCTGGGGTCGCCTAGCCAGGTAGGGCGGCAGGTTGCTAACCTGTTGCGCGTAAGCGTTCGGGAGTTCAAATCTCCCCCCTAGCGCTTTTTAAGGAACAGAAACATAGAAATAATAAGTCTCAAATACATTGTATCCATAGCTGGTGGGAACGATAAGCTCATAATTAGCAGGAACGCCAGAATAAGCCTGACCAGTAGAGTTTATCGCAGTACAAAATAAAAGTTCGTCTTTCTTCGGGACTAATTTTGTTTTAAAGGCGCAAGTACGGAATACGCCGGCCGTGCCAGTATTTGCATAATCAGCGTTATCAACGACAACATTGCCGAAAACAAGACTACAGTTGGTATTGTTGAACGTTTTCTCTGCACAATCAGAAGAACTTGAGTCAAAACCCCAGGCTACATCGATATCGAAACTGTTAGCGCCAGTTATATTGATAGTACCCAAGGTACTGTTTGTTGAAACGCATAAAACACCACTATTATCCGGCGTCCAATGCCATTTAAACAGATAATTCGTCGTGGCCGAATCATTATCGGTTAGGTAAATATCAATTGAAACATTCCCAAAGAACGCGGCCCATCTGTCTGTGAGTTGCTCGCTGTAAGTATTAATAGAGGTTATGTTTCCGCCCTCTGTGATTACCGGCGTACCGGATATATTACTGCCCCACCTTTCAAGATGGGTTACGTTTGTTACATTTGCTTTGTATAGATTTACCAAAGATCCATTGAACAAACCGCTTGTATTCTGCAAAATAGCGTAAGTACTGGAAGGCACGAGATTTGAAATTGACAAGGTGTTGGCGACGGTATCTGGCGTATCGTTTAGTAGGGTCCACGCGCCATCGTAAACCCAGAGTTCAAAATCGCTTTCATTATAATAATGAATTACTTCAGAATCAAGCCACTGCCAAGTGATCCTATCTATGGATACCCCGGGCGTCAGACTTGAGATATTAACCAACTTGCCTGCAAAAGTGATTGCAGTTTCATCCGGCAAAGTTATGTCATCTTCGTTGAACCATTTGATCGAATAAGCAGTACCGTTTTCCAATACATCTTGTATCGCCAAACGAGTATATTTATTATAGTTGCCATAAGGATTATCGATTATAAGATTTGATGTGAAAACCGACATATTCACTAAAGGATAAGATGACGATACGGTGAAAAAAAGATCGAACTCTGTATTGTTATAGAGATGATCGTTAGTGCTGTTAAAATTAGTTGAATCTTCCACATAAACACCGCTCAATTTGTTGTTGTATATCTCATTATGATTAAGTCTTATATTTGGGCTTGACCCAAGCATTATGCCGTCTTTATTTCCTGAGACATTGTTATAGCTAACATCACTGCCGTTGGTTTGATAAAAAACAATTCCCGCATCATTGTCATAAATGCGGTTGTATGAAAAAACTGAAAGATTTGAGTTGGTGCTGTAAACACCATAAAAAGTATTATGCAACTGATTGTAACCAACATAGCAATTTACACATCGTAATAAATATACCCCTGCCTTTTGGATAGAGTTTATATCATTATATCTGATAAAAAGTTGAGAATCAGTAGCACTAATGCCGTGGCCTGCCTGCTCAACCACGCCAGAATATGAAACATTTTCGATTGTGTTATAATCCACAGTGTTGTTTTCAGATCTGCTAAAATAAAAACCATCCAAATAGTTCTTGGTAATGTTGTTCGATACAAATTCGTTATGGTCAGAGTATTGGACAAGGAAACCATCACCGCTATTGTTGATTACATGATTATTATAAAAATAATTCCGATCGGCGCCTATTAAAACAAAACCGTGCCCAGCAGAATCAGATGGATAATACAAATTTGTGACGTAATTATTTTCAAATATATTCGAATTTGAAGAATCATAAACGTTGAAGCCGGTTTGCGTATTATTGATAATATTGTTTTTTATTATACAGTTTGTTGAAGAAGCTACAGAGAAACTATAATCAGTAGATGCGCCATTAGAAGTATTGACAAGCAGATTGTTCTGTATCTCCGTACCATTACAACCTTTTATATTTAACCCGCCCCGCACGGTATTAGTTATGACATTATTGTTTATAGAACCGCCTCGGAATTGTTCAAGATTTGCACCGACATCCGAATTTGATATATTATTATAACTAAAAACAGAGGCATTTGCATGGGTAACACTGATAGCGTCATTCGCGCAACCATCGAATACATTTTGTGTGATCAATTTATTCGGACCGTCAATGGAAACGCAGCTGCCTCGGACATAAGAAACGTGATTATTTGAAAAGCTGCCACCACCGCTTAGGTCAAAACTTTCCAAGGATACGGCCGACCCAACCACGATCTCGTAAGAAGAGATTGTTACATTACAATTAGTCATGCTAGGATGCGGCCCAGCCAATGTAACAGGGGTATTTGATATTGAATAGCCAAGACAATTAAGCGAAACTTGGCCTGATAGAACAGAGGACGGCCCGCCGACTAAATCATTGGCTAAGCATACTTCGGAATAACTAAGATTGCTTAACTTGGTATTACAATCATCAATAGAATAGCAAAATACGCTACAGCCAGCATTTACAGTACCGAATGCAATAAGGAACAGGAAAGAAAAAACTAAACCCTTAGGTAATGAATTCACAAAAAGCTAAGAAAAGATAAATTAATATATCTATCTTTTTGTCATATGTGGAGTAATCGCCCGCTAATTCTACTTTCATAGATAAATTCGTAAAATAAATTACCGGGCAATCTAGTAGCGCGGGGAGAGTAACTAATTGGATTTGGAAAAAGTCAATTCCTGCAACTCATATTCGCCCTTATTGTTTGTCGAACCGGTGATGACTATCTTAAAAGGGATCTCTTCCGGAACAAAAAGATCGTTTTTCGTTGAAGGCAATAACTTGGAGTTATTTTTAGCGCTTATGGTTGGTTTGGCGAGATTTACGACCAATACCTTGCAATCCGGGCTGGAGGCATCTGATTTAAGTTGTTTGCCACAACCAGTAGTGCCGTTGCTTCCACCGATAGCGCACCAGGCATCACCATCTTTTAACGAGACCGAACCAAAACCGACAAAAGTAGACCAATTCACCACGCCAGTATTTTCTTCGATTGACAGATATTTATAATTATTGGACATTGTTTGGCTATTTTTATTAGACACCAATGTCAATTGTTCGTATGGTTGTTTTAAGCAACCGGGCTCGCTTACGACCACCACAAAGGCAATTTCTGAGCTTGATACCTGCTGGAATTGTAAAACTAGGGGGTAGAGGTCGTATGGAGTTCTAACTGTAAGATCGATATTTATGGCTCGCTTGCTTATATCCGCCGAATTTAATGGCGGGTCGAAATTAACAATAAATTTGTTTATGTTGTCAACATTGGCTTGGTCGCAAGCAATCGGTTCGCTTTTACTATCGAAATAATAGTAGGTGATAGTCAGATCATTCCCGAGTAGATCTGTTATGTTTTTCGGGCATGGAATACGCTGTTGCACAATGTCAGCGTCTCCAACATCGCTAACATCGCTAACGCCATCCGGCACGACAACATCGTCTTCGGGACCATTATCTTGCGCCACATCTCTTTGTCTCGCATCCCTCTTTACAACATCGTAAGTTTCGACGTCGACTGGAGGCTCGTCGTTGCACTTTATAGTCCCGGTTGCAATAGACGCAGCCAAAAAACCGACAAAAAACAGCTTTTTGGCATTTTTCTTTAAGTCATTAAGTTTGTCCTTGAACTTTTCGAATTTTGTTTGCCTTGGCTGCCTGCCGATATTGTCATTTTTAGTATTTAATATCTTTTCCATGGTATTTTATGTACAGATGAGGTTTATAATACTTTCGTTTAATGGCAAAAAAAGCCCCAAAAATTAAAAACTTATGATTAATTTATAAACATTATCAGCAAAAAGAAACCATCAGAAATGGTGCTATTTATGACAGAAGAAAACGATTATCTTCCTTGGACAGAAAAATACAGACCGAAAAAACTATCAGATGTAGTCGGGCAAAAAGAGACAGTTGAACTGTTGAAAGCATATGTAAAGGCAGGCAATCTGCCTAATATGCTTTTTTCAGGACCGCCGGGTGTCGGCAAAACCACCTGTGCGCTTGCCCTTGCCCACGAGATATACGGAAAAGACATAAGCGGGAATTTTTTGGAATTAAACGCAAGCGACGAGAGAGGGATAGAAGTTGTTAGGGGTAGAATAAAAGATTTCGCTCGCAGCATTTCGCTTGGCGGTGTTCCGTTCAAGATAATATTTTTAGATGAAGGCGATGCCCTGACGGCAGATGCCCAGCAAGCATTGAGGAGAACAATGGAGAGCTACTCAAAGATAACGCGGTTCATAATATCGGCGAATTACTCATCAAAGATAATAGAGCCGCTACAGAGCAGGTGCGCGATATTCAGGTTTATACCACTCGAAGAAAAAGACGTCAAAAAGGAATTGGAACGAATAGCGAAGGAGGAAAAATTAAAAGTTGATGACGCGGCGCTATCGGCGGTATATTACGTATCAGAAGGCGATATGCGAAAGGCGATAAACATATTGCAAGGCGCCTCGATGCACTCGCAGCACATCACTGAGGAACTCGTTCATAAAGTGAGCAGCAGGGCAAGACCGAAGGAAATAAGAGAAATGATAGAAACAGCGCTTAACGGAGATTTCAAAAACGCCAGGCAAAAACTCGACAAACTGATGATAGATTACGGCTTGAGCGGCGAAGATGTCATCTTCCAGATATACAGGGAGGTGCCGTCGCTCGCGATTCCGGAAGAAAAAAAAGTCGTATTGATAGACCGAATAGGCGAATACAACTTCAGGCTTGTTCAAGGCGCAAATGAAAGAATACAGATAGAAGCGTTACTCGCGCATTTCACTGCCATCGGTAAAAAGTAGGTATTCAGATGAGACATATCGCAATATTGTTGCTTATCTTGGCCATCGCGTCAGCAGTTCAGATAAAGATGATCGCAGAAAAAGACACTGCATTCAACGGCGAAAAGATTCTCAACCTATCGGTATCTTACGATTGCAACAAAACCATCCGCATAACGACCACAAGCGAGAACAAGGCGTTGGGCGATGTTACGGTTTTTCTCTATTACGAAGAAGTCGCAACGGCTTTGTTGGCAAGCGGCAAAACAAACGAAAAAGGAGAATACGAATACAAGATAATCGGAAATCCGAAAAATATGCGAGGGGTTTTTTCGATAACTTTGGAAAAGAGCGGTTTCAAGACAAAACGGGCGAGTTTCGTATTGCTTGATCCGTGCGTGGAGACCCAACCGCCGAAGAAAAATGAAAGTTCAGAAAATGTGGGGAATGTTTCTGTTCAGGATAACAAAACAAACGCAAGCGACACAATCAAAAATGAAAGCAAGAACGAGAGCAAACAAGCAACCGAAAACGTGAGCAAAAACGAAACAAAGAAAAATGAGAGCAATGCAAAGACCGATACGGGAAAAAGCGAAGATAAGAAAGACATTATAAAATCGATCTGCCCAGCAGCGCCTTTGTTTTTTATAATTTGGATTTTTGTATTTTTGACTAGATCTCGCAAGCGCCCCAACCGCACTTAGGGCATTCCAAGCAACCCTCGCGGTGGATCAGTTTTGCACCGCAGACAGGACATCTCTCATCTGAGTCGTCTTTGACTTTTTTTTCATTTTCCTTTTCGTTTGCGGCCATATCAGCACTTTGCAGTTCAGGCAGCCTTGAAAAGGCCTCCGCCCAAGGACTTTATCGTTTTCATTATTCCTTCTGATCTTGCCTTCCATCCAGCCAAGAAGCCCTTCAATTTGTCTCCGCCGCGGAGAAGCGTCAATATCTCGCCTGCGGCTTTCAGCATTTTTGCATTTGTTGAGAAGCTCTTGCTCTCGTACAACACCCTTAAAAGTTCGGTAACGCCTGCTCTTGTATACATCGGTTTTCCGGTTTCCTTGTCAATCTTAGTAGACCATTCCTTCATGAAACTTTGCGCTTCTGCTGATTGCATGAATTCCTTAAAATTAGCAGTCTCGGCTTTTTTTTCTTCTGGTTTTTCTTCTGGTTTAACCATCTCTTCCTTATAAATACCAAGCCATTCGAACATTTGGTCACCTTTATAGTTTTAATTGAGATATCAAAATTTATAAACATTATCTGATTTGAAAAATTTCTGATTTGAAAAAATTTGAAAAAACAAACGAAGGACAAATTTGCAAAAATTTGGCCTGTTGTGAACGTATTGACGTTCACAACTATTGAAAACGAATTGTCGTTTTCAACATGTTCGGAAATTATCAAATTTCCGATACAATCAAAAAATTAGGATAAACCAAAAAAACTAGAATAAACCGAAGAATTTTTTCTTCCCCTCTTTTTCAAACTCTTCTATCAGTTCCCTTTGCCTCTTGCTTATCTTTCTCGGAATCTGCACTTTGAGTTTTATCAACAAATTGCCCCTCCCGCTTCTTTGCAACTTTGGCATTCCTTCTCCCTTCAATGTTATGATATCGCCTGGTTGAATACCGCCCGGTATTGAAACCTTCTTCTTTCCAGATGTTAATGTCTCTATCTCAACCTCACCGCCGAGAATGGCAGTAGTGAAAGGAATCTCGTATTCGGTAATCAGATCGTCGCCATCACGAGCAAACAATGGATGTTTCTTCACTCGCACGGTCAAGTATAAGTCGCCATAACCACCAGGACCGTATTCACCTGCACCTTCAAAACGCATACGCATACCGTCAAAAACGCCCGGCGGAACGCTTATCGTTATTTTTTCTTTTTCTCTTTTCATTCCGCTACCGCCACAGGTAGGGCATAATTTCTCGTATACCTTGCCGACACCGTGGCAATGGTTGCATGTTGTAACTGTCTGAAAAGTCATCGGACCCATTCTTCTCGTTGTCCTAATGCGCCCTGTTCCATTGCAGTGCGGGCAAACCTTGAGCTTTGCACCTGGAGCCCCGCCAGTTCCATTGCAAACATCGCATCTTTTTGTTTTAAAGAATTCGAACTCGCGCGATATTCCCTGCGCGGCTTCTTCCAATGTTATTTGTATCGTTGCTTGGAGATCAGCACCGCGCTTTCTTCTTCCTTCCCTGAAGCCAAATATGTCAAAAGGGTCTCGGCCAAAACCAAAAGGACCGAAACCCATTGATTCGAAAAGATCTTCGAAATCGCTGAAATCCGCTCCCCTGAATATGTCTTCCGGGCGGTATCTCTGCTCAAAGCCTGCCGCGCCGTACATATCGTATTCCTTTCTTTTCTCGTCATCGCTGAGCACTGCGTATGCCTCGTTTATCTCCTTGAACTTTTCCTCTGCTTCTTTTGACTTGTTCCTGTCTGGATGGTATTGCAAGGCAAGCTTGCGATAGGCTTGCTTTATCTCGTCTTTAGTCGCGTTTCTTGAGACGCCCAGGATTTCGTAATAATCGCGCGCCATTTATTCACTTCCTCCATCGTTCTGTCATTTGATCGTTCTGTTATTGGCCGGGATTTTTCTGTCCGCCGTATCCCTCATAACCAGTGTTTTCCCCTTCGCCGCTCGAATAACTACCGCCGGCACCGGGTCCTTCGGCACCACCGCTTCCACCACCTCCGAAATTTCCGGTGCTGCCTTGCTGGTAGAAAGAACCGCCGATCTTTTCCAAAACTTTTTTGAGCTGCTCGACCGCATCGCGTATTCTCGCGATATCGTCTCCCTTAATTGCTTCTGATACTCTTTCTTTGGCTGAATTTATCTCTTTCTTTTGCTCCTCGTTTATCCTGTCCTTGAATTCGTCAAGCATTTTGTCAGCGGCGTACAACACCGATTCAGCGTCGTTCTTTGCCTGCACGAGCTCATAAACTTTTTTATCCTGCTCGGCGTACTGCTCGGCCTCTTTCATTCTTTTTTGTATTTCCTCCTCGCTCATCTTATGCGGCGCGACTATTTGTATTCTCTGTTCCTTGCCGGTTGCCTTGTCTTTCGCAGAAACGTGAAGGATGCCGTTTGCATCTATATCATACGTAACCTCGATTTGCGGCACTCCCCGCGGTGCAGGAGGTATCCCGCTCAACGTAAAACGACCGAGCGAGATGTTGTCCTTTGCCAATGGTCTTTCGCCTTGCAGGATATGGATATCAACAGATGTTTGGAAATCCGCGGCAGTGGTGAATATCTGCGTTTTCTTGACCGGAATCGTGGTGTTGCGTTCTATTAGTTTTGTCATCACGCCGCCCAGGGTCTCAATGCCCAAACTCAGCGGGGTGACATCCAAGAGAACGATATCTTTTATTTCACCTGCCAAAACTCCTGCCTGAATTGCTGCGCCCATCGCCACGCATTCCATCGGGTCGATACCACGCTCGACCTTTTTTCCGACAGTATCCTCGACAAATTTCTGGACGATCGGCATTCGTGTAGGACCGCCAACAAGAATTATCTTGTCTATTTGGGAAGGTGATAGTTTTGCATCTGTGAGCGCGCGCTCTACCGGACCGCTGCATCGCTCGATAATCGGTCGAACGAGATCTTCGAGTTTTGCACGCGTCAGCTTGTATGTAAAGTGTTTTGGCTCGTTTTTAACTGAAGCCAAAAACGGAAGGTTTATCTCTGTCTCGAGCATGGTCGAGAGTTCGATCTTTGCTTTTTCCGCAGCCTCCCAAACACGATTGACCGCTTGCTTGTCTTTTCTTATGTCAACACCGCTCTGCTTCCTGAATTCGTCTATCAAGAACTCGGCGATAACCCGGTCCATATCTGTACCGCCCAATTGCGTGTCGCCGGCCGTTGCCTTTACCTCAAAAACGCCACCGCCAAATTCCATAATGGTGACATCTAAGGTTCCGCCGCCCAAATCGAAAACCATAATCTTCATTTCCTTGTCTGCCTTGTCAAGCCCATAAGCAAGACAAGCAGCGGTAGGTTCGTTCACCAATCGGACAACTTCCAGGCCAGCGATTCTTCCGGCGTCTTTTGTAGCCTGCCTTTGGTTGTCGTTAAAATATGCAGGCACGGTAATGACTGCCTTTGTCACTGGTTCGCCAAGGTAGGCCTCAGCGTCTTTTTTTATCTTCTGCAATAAAAATGCCGAGAGTTCCTGCGGCGTATATTCCTTTCCGTATACGTTGTACTTAAAGGTCGTTCCCATCTTTCTCTTAAACGCGGTTACCGTTCCTTCTGGGTTTGCAACCAACTGCCTCTTGGCTGCCTCGCCTACCAAGCGTTGGCCGTCTTTTGTGAAGGCGACATAACTCGGAAAAGACTTCCCGTAAAGCGAAGTTCCTTCCGCGCTCGGTATTATCTTCGGCTTTCCGCCTTCAAGACAAGCCGCTGCAGAGTTTGAAGTTCCCAAATCTATACCTATTATTTTTTCCATAAAATCACCTCATTTTGATTTTGTAGCATCCTCTTTTTCTTGGGCGGTCTTTCGCCCCACGATCACCTTTGCGTGGCGCAAAACCCTGCCCTTGAAAATATAACCTTTCTGTACGACATTCAATATCTTCCCGTCCTCGCCCTCTTCGATTTTTATCGCTTCGTGGAAATAAGGATCAAAGCGATCGTAATTTTTCATTTCCTCGAGCCCTGCCTTTTTGAGAGCCGCGGCAAGATTCTTGTATATCATTTCAACGCCTTTCCTGAAATCCTCGTTTCCGGCATCTTCTTTTTGTTTTTTATGATGAATGGCAAGCTCGAACTGGTCCAACACTGGAAGAAGGTCCAAGATTAAATCTGCGCGAGCAAGGTCTGCAGTCTCTGCATTTCTCTTTTCGCTTCTCTTTATGTGGTTCTCAAAATCCGCCTGCAAGCGGATTAGACGATCTTCGAGTTCCTTTATTTTCTGCGAAGATTCCGATGATGGTTTTTGCTCCTCGGAAGCGTTTTTTTCATCAGCCATAAGAACACCTCAAAATATTTCGTCCAGCATTCTCGCGAGCCTGCGCATCTTTTCAAAATGCCTCAATGCCTCCTCTTCAAGATCGCTCAGCGTCGCGTACAGCGTTGGCTTTTTCAGATGATAATACCTGCCTTGTTTCACGACAAGACCGCTGCGCATGAACGTATTAAGATGGTAGACGACTGCTCCTTGCGTGACATTGCACTTGATTGATATTTCCGCAGAACGAACGCCTCTGTCGCTGTTTTTTATGAGTTCCTTCAAAATCTCCCTTGCAATCACGTCGTCGTTCTCAAAGCCGAGGCACTGGAAAAGCCAATCCAACTGCTTCTCTGGCGTGAAATCACTTGGTTCATCTATGGTTTTTATGACAATCTCGCTGCACGGTCGCTGTCGTTCGCGTTTTGGCGAATCTATCGCCGCCACTTTCAGTCTTCGCGGTCTTTGCCTCTTCATGCTTCTGTATATAAACAAAAAAATTTAAAAATCTTTTGAAAATTTTAACAAATTATTAAAATTTTACTTAAAAAACAGAAACAGATGTTCAAAGATGTCGCAGAGGGAAAAAACTGAGATGTAAAGTAAATAAACATCTCTAATTTTTCTTTTTAGGTGAAAGCACATTTATTGAAACGTCACATAATGAATATTTCATTTGACTGCCATACCTAAAAAGCATTAGAACAATCGGTCGACTTAACAAAACGAAAAGATTAAACACTGCCCAGTCTTTTCACTCAAAAAACGATGAAAAATCGCCTAACTTAACCTATATACTAGAGTAGATATCTTTGGCCGCGACAAATTTTTACCCGCCTCACCTTCGGTCTGGTCACTTAGCAGGTATTAATCAAAATTACTGCACTAATTTAACAGAAGTCATAAATGGCTTTTTAACACGAAACAAAGATTTATATATAGAGACAATCATAATATTATTACAAAGAATTCTAATTCTCTGTTCATAATGTGGCGAAGTCAGGTTTTAATACTAAACGACCGAAATTCATAGAATGAAGGTTGCATACGAGAATAGAATTCAAAAAAGAAAGGTAGAAAAATGAAATTTAAAGAAATGACATTAAGCGGACAGACGCTTAAAGCGCTCGATAGTTTGAACTATTTTGAAGCGACGGAAGTACAGGAAAAGACGATCCCGCAGATCTTGCAGGGGTCCGATGTGATGGTTAGGAGCAAAACCGGAACCGGCAAGACAGCAGCATTCGGAATTCCGCTTATCGAGAGAATAACAAGCGGTAAGACGAAGAAGGGCCTCATACTTGCGCCAACAAGAGAGTTGGCAATACAGATATGCAGGGAGATCAGGTTGCTGGCGGCATTTTATCGTTTGAGAATCTTGGTCGTATACGGCGGGCACGGATTGGAGCAGGAGATCAGCGAGTTGAGAAAGGGAGTGGACATACTGGTCGCCACGCCGGGGAGATTGTTGGACCTTTCCAGACGGGGCGCGGTTGCTCTCGGGGATTTTGACTTCGTGGTCGTCGATGAAGCTGACAGAATGCTGGACATGGGTTTCATAGAAGACATAAACACGATAATAACCGCCACCGCGAAAAACAGGATGACGCACTTCTTTTCAGCTACATTGGACGAGAACATATACAGCATAGCAAACCGCTATATCAGCCAGCCGGTTGTAATAGAAATCGGTGAAAAGGAAAAGCCAAGCGAGATAGACGAGGAAAGCGTTTTTCTAAAGAGAAGCGAGAAGTTTGACAAATTGACCGAGATCCTAAACAAGAACAGAGAAAACAAGATAATAGTATTCGTTTCGACGCAACGGGAAGTCGAGTACCTAAACGAAAAATTGGTCAGACTCGGATACAACACCCTTCCGTTGCACGGCGGTTTCAGCCAACCAAGAAGGGAAAGAACGGTAAAAGAATACAAGGAAAGAAAATCCTGCACCTTGATAGCAACAGATGTTGCCGCGAGAGGTTTGGACATAAAAGACATCGGAATAGTGATAAATTACGACGAAGCACAAGACGGCGAAACGCATCTCCACAGGATAGGGAGAACCGGCAGGATGGGGAAAAAGGGAAGGGCGATATCTTTCATTGAAACAGATAAAAACGAGCACGCGGAAAGGGTGGCTGAGTATGTAGATCTTTCGGATTATTATAAAAAGGGCGAAAGGCCGCCACAACACTTGGCAAATCAAATCAAGCGCGCAAGAGGGTATGAAAGGCGAACCCACCAAACATACCAGAAAGGGGCATACCGAAAAAGGCGGCCCCACAGAACGATATCCTATGGAAATTACAGAAGACAAAAATAATTATATTTATAAATATTATTTTTGAATCTTAAATGAGGGAGGGATATGAAAAAATTAGCTTTGTTGTTGTTATTTATATTCTGCGTCGCGCACGCGGAGAATTATGTCGTCGTAAATTCCATAGACGGGAGAGACGTGATTTCTGGCATATTTTACGCGAATGTCAAAAACGAGCCAGTAAAATTCATGGCTTATCCAAACGGCGATTCAGAATTTCTTGCACTTAAAGTCGGAAAAGGAAAGGATATTCTTCTCATTCAATCAAAAGACAAGCCAGTAAGCGCTAGTTTGAAAGAGGTCTTGAAGAACCGCGGGAATAACATAGAGATTTACGAATCGACTGACGGCGGCAAAACCAATCTCGATTTGGCAGTTCGCTCTGGCGCAAAAAAATTCATAATAGTCGATTCGGCATATGCTGACGGTGCGCTATCAGTAATGTCCTATGCCGCGCTTGAAGGAGCATATGTCATCTTGGCTGATAAGAACAACATAGATCAGGTGGTCGATGTAGTAAAGAACGCCCAAAGCATAACGATTTACGGTTATGTTGACAAGGCGGTAAAAGAAAAAATCGAAAAACTGCAAAACGTTAAGGTAAATTACATCGGAAAAGGCGAAGACAGATATGAGGACAATGTGGCGATATCGAAAATGTTGATGGAAAAGTATAACATAACATATGTGTATTTCATTGAAGGAACTTTCATAGAGGAAGGAATGATAGACAGCAAGATTCCTTTTGTGCTGTCCGGAAGGCTCGTTCCTGACGTTACATACAATTTTGTCAAGGAGATGGTAAAAAACGACAAGCTGACTACTTCCTATCTTATCGGCGGAACGACAATCGCGCCGGCCATAAGAGATATGCGAGAGAGGATAAAGAACGAATTGGCGCAAGAAGGAATGAATAAAAGCTTCGGGATTTGGATAAGATATGCGCAGGTTATACCAACGACAGGGACAAGCGGCCAACAAACAGCGTTGGACATATTCCCCTTGCCCGCGTATATGCCAAAATTGGCAATAGGCGAAGTTGTTTACAACAAGGAAGACAAGAACCTCATGGTGAGAGTGGACAACATCGGAGACGGACCTGCGTATTTCTTGGCAGACATTTATGTAAAGGTTGACGGAAAAGATTATAAGGTCTTTGGCAGCGATTCCCCGCAACTTATAGAAAGAGGAGACAAAAAAGGACTTACATATTCGCTTGATTTAAGCAGCATTGAGGAAGGAAACGTGAGCGCGGTCGTGATAGTAAAATACGGGAGCAGCAAAAAAGTATTAGAAGATTATACGAGTTACACCGGTCCATTGGCGTTCATAGCTTATGTTGACAAGACAAACGTGAGCGCAACAAAAATAAGATACGACAGAAATAACAAGACACTCGTGATATTCTTGAAAAACAACAAAGATATAACTGCATACGCGACGACAGATGTAGAGCTTTATATGGGCGGTGAAAAAACAAGGTTGGTGGGACCGAAAAACATAGAATTGCCGCCCAACTCGGTCGTGCCAGTGCAGATCCCTGCGGATCTAAGCGAGGATGACCTGAAAGCAAACGAGCAGGAAGTAACCGTTTACGTACAATACGGCGGAAGGGTAGGCTATCTGCCAAACAAGAGCACGTTTAAGTTGCCACTCGAATACGAAAAATTTGATTACATGCTCTGCATAATACCCGCGATATTGGTATTGATAATACTAATTGCAATAGCTTATTATTACTGGCAGCAAAAGAAAAGGAGAGGATAGTTGTTTTTTATTTTGTTTTTTATTTTTATTGTGATTTTTTATTTCGTTGATTTTTTATTTTAAATGCGAAACCGTTAGTGGATTAGATTGTGGAACTTGATTATTAATAATCTTTTCTCATAAAAATAATAAAGGATAATTATGCCAAAAGAAACATATGGCGGAGACGATACCGACCAGACAAGCGAGAGCGAAAAAAAGGTTAGATTGGACAAGTTCGGACTAGGGCCAGACAAGAACATAAGAGATCTGTTTTGGGAGATAATAAACTCAAAGGCTGAGAAAAAAGAGCTTAGCAAAGAAACGGCAGAGATTGCAAGGGAAAGCAGGTTCACGTTGATAAATATAGCCATAGGAATTATTGAGAAAAGACAGAGCGCAGGATACGGCTTGAGCCACCAAACGCTTGCGCGGTATCTCTTGGAATTTTTTATAGATATGGGCTGGGGTGATGCGGTAGCAGAAATGCTAGCGAAATTTGCTGAAAAAAAATTGACTTTCGGGATACTCCTGAGTGCCATAAAGCAAATGAACAAAAAGGAGCAATACAGGGAAAAAATGAAAACTATTTTCAAGCAGCTTATGAGAAATCCAAATGTCTATCCACTTGCGTTGGATTATCTGTCAAAGATGAACGACGAAAACATTGCGATTACGGTAAAAGACGAGCTTAAGATGTTTGCCCAAGGAGATGCGCTTGAAAATCAGATAAAGGCGATAGAGGCTCTGTCGGCGATAGATGATGAAGAATGCGCTGGGATTATCGCTTCCCTTCTCTCAAATTGGGATGTTGAAATAAGAAGAAAGGCAGCAGAAAGTTTGAGGAAAATGAATATTAACGATGACATAATAAAGAAGATAAAGGAAAAAATTGAAAGCGAAAGCGACGATGAAGTAAGAAAAACGCTTCAAAGGGTGATAGGCAAATGGAAGAAATAATTAAGATACCTGCAGATCGGATACGCATATTAAAAGATGAAAAAAACAAAAAAATGATAGAAAAAAAATGCAACATCAAGATAGCATTTGAAGAGGAAGAAGGAGTGCGTTTGGAGGGCGAACCCCAAGACACTTACTTTGCAAGAAATGTCATCCTCGCCATAGGGCGGGGGTTTGAACCAAAAGACGCGCTTTTGGTAATAGACAAGGATTACGAGCTGTATGTCTATCACCTGAAAGAAGAGTTCAAAAGCGAGAACAGCATCAAGAGAGTCAAAGGAAGAGTAATAGGGGAAAAAGGGAAAACGAAAAAGGAGATAGAGGACGCAACTGAAAGCAGGATAAGTGTATACGGGAATACTATAGCGATATTGGCAAAGCCAGATGCTATGGAATACGCGCGAACTGCGGTAGAAAAATTGTTGCACGGTGCAATGCACTCTTCTGTCTATCGTTATCTGTCAGAGGCAAGAAGAAAAATTTTTGAAGAGAGGTTGCGCGGGGTATGATAGAGGCTATCAGAAAGGAGGATTTTCCGATATTCCAAAAAAGAATAAACGACAAGGAATTGATCTATTTAGATTCGGCAGCAACAACGCAAAGGCCGAAGCAGGTCATCGATGCAGTTAGGGATTTTTGGGAAAACAAAAACGCGAACGTCGCGAGAAGCCTGCACACGCTTGCTGAGGAAGCGACTACCGCCTACGAGGAAGTGAGAAAAAAAGTAGCGCGGTTCATAGGTTGCAGCGAGAACGAGATAATCTTTACTCGAAACACTACTGAAGCAATAAATTTTGTGATGCGCGGTTATGAAGATAAACTTGGTTCTCGCGACAACATAACGACGACAATAATGGAACACCACAGCAACTTTGTTCCTTGGCAGTGGTTAGCAAAAAAGAGATCTTCTGAATTTTTGGTGATAGACATAAATGGCGATGGCACGTTAAACGAAAGCGAGTTTGACAAGATAGATCGAGCGCGCATCGTCGCGATAACGATGGCGTCTAATGTTCTTGGAACGATAAACGATATAAAGAAAGTGTGCAAGATCGCGAAGGAAACCGGCGCGATGGTTGTCGTTGATGCCGCGCAGGCAGCACCACACATGAAGATAGACGTAAAAGAATTAGGATGCGACTTTCTCGCTTTTTCCGGTCACAAAATGCTCGCTCCGTTTGGTGTTGGTGTGCTTTACGGGAAAAGAGAGAGATTGGAAGAAATGGAGCCTGCGTTATACGGAAGCGAGATGATAAAAAAAGTAAGCGTGGAAGAAAGCGAGTGGAATGATATTCCTCAAAAGTTTGAAGCCGGAACACCGGCGGTTGATGCCATAGTTGGCTTGGGCGCGGCAATAGATTACCTAAACGATATCGGGATGCACAAGATCAGGCAACACGAGATAGAACTGACGTCTTTCGCTTTGGATAGTTTAAGCGATTGCGGTGTCAGGATAGTTGGGCCTTTAGATGCAAAAAAAAGAACCGGCCTTGTGTCTTTTGTATTGGACAACATTCATCCACACGATGTAAGCCTGCTGCTTGATAGAGAGGGAATAGCGATAAGAAGCGGGCATCATTGCGCGATGCCATTGCACACGCGACTGGGTCTCCCGCAAGGCACGAGCAGGGCAAGCTTTTATATTTATAATTCGCAAAAAGACATCGAGGCGCTTGTTCAATCGCTTAAAAAGATAAAACAAATGTTCGGGTGATAGTTATGCAGATTAAAAAAATCGACAAGGCAATATGGGAAATGGAAAAAGAAGGGCAAATGAGAGTGCCTGCGCACATATTTGCAAACGAAAGGATAATCGAAGGCGTGAAAAAGGATAAAACACTGCAGCAATTGCAAAACGTAGCCGGCCTGCCAGGCATAGTAAAACACGCATTGCTTATGCCAGATGGCCATGAAGGTTATGGATTTCCGATCGGCGGCGTTGCTGCCTTCGACGCAAAAGACGGCGTGGTGTCACCTGGTGGAGTCGGGTATGACATCAACTGCACAGACGGAGAAACTAAGGTGTTATTACAACACGGCGTTTACTTAAAAATAAAAGAACTCGAAGAAATGGTCAATGAGCAGAAAACCAAATTTGTTGATTTTAACGAGCATTCAGTAAAAAACGTGGACATTTTGTATTTCATGAAAAGAGAAGAGAGGTCGCATATATACGAGATAAAAACAAAAAGCGGGTTGCGTCTGAGGGTTACAGGCGACCATCCGATTTACACAAAAAATGGGATGAAAAAGGCAGAAACGATAGGTCTGAATGATGTAGTAGCCATATATAGTTTTAGCGGCGTGCAATATGTCAAACCTCCTGAGGAAATAATTCTAGGTACGGAAAATATTGAAGAATTAGAAGCACTAAGATCAAAAAAACAATTGTTGAAAGGAAATTCTGCGCAACGTTCTGTGCGGCAGATATTGAATAATTTAAAGAAAAGGGGATTGCTGCCACTTAGATATTCAAGCCCGCAGACTCCTTATCTGGCTAAGATTTTGGGTTATGTTTTTGGCAACGGTTCGATCTCATTAATAAAAAAGAAAGAAAATAAGGAAGGCGTAGTATGGTTTTATGGAAATGAAGAGGACTTAGAAAGAATACGCGAAGACATCAAAAAAATCGGTTTTACGCCATCAAGAATCTACAAGCGGCTAAAAGAACACAAAATTTCAACTCATCATGAAGATTATAAGTTTGCACACATAGAGATCGAACATAGTTTCAAGGTCTCTTCTTCATCATTTGCGTCTTTACTCATAGCATTGGGAGCGCCGGTTGGCCTGAAAACAACTCAGGCATATCTTGTTCCAAAATGGCTAATGAAAGCGCCGCTTTGGATAAAGAGATTGTTCCTTGCAGCATTTTTTGGAGCAGAAATGTCTCCACCTGCCACATCAGATAGATACAATTTTTATCCGCCGACTTTTGGGATAAACAAATTAGAGGGGCTCGAAGTAAATGCGGTTGAGTTTTTGACTCAGATAAAGGAGTTACTGGGGGAATTTGGAATAGAGACAACGCCAATAATGAAAGTCGAGCACTGCAAAATAAATGAAGAACAGAATACAACGTGCAACTATAGAATCCAAGTACTCACGCGCCCGAAAAATCTCGTGAGGTTTTTTAGAAAAGTTTCTTTTGAGTACAATATCAAAAAATTCAGGGATGCGTGCCTTGCAGTCAATTACATTCGCTTGAAACAGAAAAGCAAGATATTAAATAAAGCAAAAAACAAGGCAGTTGAACTATATGCAGATGAAAGTGAATCATATGCAAATAGAAATTCTCCTCGAGAAATCTGCGCTATGCTTTCCACCAAACACGCCTTCGAACAGTGTTTACTGTCTTTTTCAGAGTATAAGGAAAAATATGCGATAGGCAGTGCAGGATTGGCTTGGGACGAAATAGATGAGATAAAAAAAGTGCCATTTAACGATTGGGTGTATGATATAACGATAAATGACGATAACCATAATTTTATCGCCAACAATTTTGTAGTATCGAATTGCGGAGTGCGACTCCTAACGACTCCGCTCACGGAAAAAGATGTTCGACCAAAGATAAGGCAACTGTGCGACACGGTATTCAAGGACGTGCCGAGTGGCGTAGGAAGCGAGGGAAGAATAAAGTTAAGCCACGAAGAGCTTGACGAAGCGGCAGTTATGGGAGTTGATTGGGCGATTGAAAAAGGATATGGAACAAAAGAGGACAAGGAACACTGCGAGGAGTACGGAAGAATGGAAGGCGCAGATCCGAATAAAGTCACGCCTACTGCGAAAAAAAGAGGAAAAAGTCAGTTTGGAACATTGGGTGCTGGAAATCATTTTCTCGAAATACAAGTCGTTGAAAAAGTATTCAAGCCTGATGTCGCGAAAGCGTTCGGTCTCGAAGAAGGAAAGGTAACCGTAATGGTACATTGCGGGTCGCGCGGTTACGGGCACCAGATATGCAGCGACAGCATTCCGCCGATATTAAACCTCGCACGAAAGAGAGGTCTTTGGCTACCTGATCCTGAATTAGCATATGCACCATTGGAAAGCAAGGAAGCGCAGGATTACTTGGCTGCGATGCGTTGCGCGGTTAATTATGCGTTCACGAACAGGCACATAATCGCTCATTGGACACGGGAGAGTTTTGACAAGGTATTCGGAAAAGGCACGAGCGACGAGATGAAACTGATCTACGATGTCGCACACAATATCGCAAAGTTCGAGGAACACGTTGTCGATGGAAAAAAACAGAATTTAATCGTCCATCGAAAAGGCGCAACTCGTGCATTCCCAAAAGGAAGACCGGAACTGCCGAGAGCTTACAGGGAAATAGGGCAACCGGTGTTGATACCGGGTAGTATGGGCACTGCAAGCTACGTTTTAGTTGGAAACCCGAAAGGACTGGATGCTGCTTTTGGGACTACCTGTCATGGAGCGGGTAGAACGATGAGCCGGGGAGAGGCGATAAGAACGCACAGAGGAGATATGGTAGCAAAAGATCTATGGGATAAAAACAAGATATACGTGCGCGCAACAGAACCGAAAGTCATCGCAGAGGAAGCGCCAGATGCTTACAAGAACATAGATGATGTCGTGCAAAGCGTGCAAGATGCAGGCATCTCAGATATTGTTGCTCGATTAAGACCGCTCGGCGTCGTAAAAGGCTGAAACAGAACGTGGCGGCCAGTATCTACATATATATTCTTGCAAAAAAGTCGTGATCATTGCAATTCGACATAGATTGTTATCGTGTTTGTTGAACCTTCTGAAGAAGCGAGCGGGTACGGGATCTCTGCGAGATACTCGTATGTGCCGTATTTGTCTGATTGCGCAGATGGTTCGGCCTTTACCACCCAAACAGTTGTTTGAGAACCATCGTATTCTGTGCCACCGTCAGCAGTATCCCACATTATACCGGTCTTGAAAATCGTTGGGGACGTTGAGGAATTGGCAACAGGAACGTAGTTGACTGGCGTGCCGTAAATAGTATAGTTGTATGTTTCTTTCGGCGTTGAACCATCAGTCGAGTAAGTCACTGTTATGTTATCCTGATAAGCGCTGCTTCCCAATGCGTTGTCCAATTCTATGAAGTCATTACTGCTGCTAGTATTCGAAGTCGTTTTCCCTATTGCCTGCAATTTATTCCAGTGTATGAAAGCATCGCTATCAGCAAAATAAACATTCAGCGCAGTTGCCCCTTCCCATTTATACATATAGACATTAGTACCGCTATCGTTGTCTGTGAGATATATCGTGCCAGAAGTGTTGCCAAATAACCTGTGCCACAAGCCAGAACAGGAATATTCGCAACCAAGATGGTTGTTCTCGTTCCAATAATTCCAATAATCGCATCTGTCTTCATCGCCAGTATTTGTTTGGTTTGCGTTATACACATCCATATGATCGTTGAAGCATACAAAGTTATCATTCAATATATTATTGCCGCTCGTATCGGTAATGTTAATACCGCTTACTGTGTTGTTTGTTATGTTATTCGAGGTAAGATTGTTTGACGAACTCGATGACAGGAAAATTCCGTATTGGGAATTGTTGTAAACAGAGTTGTTGATTAGAGTGTTGTTATGGCTGTTGGAGAAGTATATGCCATTCTTTGAATTGGTAACGTTATTATCGTGAATACTGTTATTATATGAAACGACTAGATAAATCCCTCCATTTG
>Ga0272448_1002991_pt1 | contig 20581 bp, 20 predicted proteins | sample YNPCB0191_FD_202220 | JGI IMG/M metagenome (GOLD analysis project Ga0272448, IMG submission 202220) | Hot spring sediment microbial communities from Yellowstone National Park, WY, United States - YNP-CB-019-1 | ecosystem: Environmental > Aquatic > Thermal springs > Hot (42-90C) > Sediment... | reverse complement strand
AATTCCCTCCCCTAACGAAGCTGCCTCCCCCTCCCAAGCGCAATAACTGTCCCCAACCCGTTACGCTCCCTGCACCCTGTCAAGGTGGTTCTTGCGGAGTTGTCGTTTTGGGTGTATAATACGAACCAGTCGTTGTGAGCAAAGCGAAATGCATGGAGCCATCCAGTGAAGCCGACTTCGAGCCTCATAGCTGCCCAAACGGCTAGGTGTCTGGCATTCCCAGGCCTCCGGCCTTCTGGCACACCACCATACCAGCTGCCAGTGCACGAGCACGCACACTCTGCCCTGTGCTCGTGCATTGCTGACGTGCACACCTCAGGCGAGCGACTCCCCACCTTGCAAGTCCTCACGCGCAAAGCAGTGTCACACCCGCCCTGACCAACCGAGCACCTGCCACAGATGACAGCAGTTCTGCACCGCGGCCATCTCGCGCCCAAAAAACTCACCACGCGAGAAGAGGGGCGACGGAGGGCTGGATGTCTGTAGCCTTTCAATCCCTGGCGTGATACGCAATGTGGCCCATTGCATACATGCGGTCGGGCATGGGGCGGATGGTCAGCAGGGAGAGGCGAGTGAGTCGCCCTTCTGGGTGACTTGTGTTCTGTTTCTCCTCCTGAGTTACTAGCTTATCTCGCGCACCCCCTGCCCCAGACCGCCACAACTAGCAAAGCGATCCGGACCTGAGGGCTAGAGGGGATCCAGTCATTCATTGCAGAGGCATGATGCTTGAGAGTGCGACCACGTGCCTGCATTGCAGCAGAGAAGGGGCCCGCACCAGGCCCGCCGAAACCCGGATCCCGCCTGGTTGGCGGGTGGTTGGGCAGCGCTTGGTGGCGGCGCTGGCGGGTAAGTGCGTGGGCAGCCTCAAAGGAGTCGATTCGATGAATTGGATGCACGTAGATCCCGCGCGAGTGCAACGATCACGGCGTCCCAAACCCCGAGCTGCGGTGAGGGCCGCGCTAAGTCTGGGGTTAGTCGTCCTGCTCCTGGTATCGGGCTGCATCGGTAAAGCCGACCCTCTCCTGGGCAAATGGCAGGCCAGCGAGGGGGATGTGACTGCGACCTTGGAGTTTCTCAGGGACGGCACGGTGACGGTGACAGCTGGCCCAATCCGAGCGACGGGAAACTATAGTTATCCAGCCCAAGGTCGCGTTCGTATCACCTGGGGTGGCCTGTGGGCTCTGGCCGGGCCACAAGTGTTCGACTATCACATCTCGGGTTACACTCTGGTGATGACCGACCATCTGGGCAACACCGTTACGTACACGCGCGCCAGATAGCCGGCGTTCGCACCAGGGCGGCCCAGCGTAACCGTCCAACGAAGGGGAGTGACGCGCAGTGATTGGAGCTGTGAGGTAGGATGCCGGCAATCCAGCGGGTGCTGGTGTCGCAGGCAGGCAGCAGTTGCGTTGGGCACCCCGTGCCCAGCACGCGGCGTAGGCTCAGGACCGTCGATTGGCCCACCGTGTAACGTCTGGCGATGACCGACGCGATGCCGGCGGCTCCCTTCTCGCCATCTCTATCTGCCTCGCAAAAGGGGGAACGCAGCATCAGGCACACGTGGGGCGAGCGGGGTGGACCCGAATGAAGCCCGGCACGGTTGCTCCGTGCGCCGCTCTTGTGGGGAACCCGCAAGCGCAGAGACGCAAGCTGTGCTCGATTGTCGCTGTGCGGAGTGCGACGGCAGCGAGGATGTGCCTTGTCTCTGCTGCATGGGGTCTATCAATGCATATGTGGCACAGTAATCACACCCACGTAGGTCCAGATAAGCTCCGGGACTGTCACCAGCGCAATGAGGAGGTTCAGCATGCTATCCAAGCTCACAAAAGGCAACAAGGTCGTCGCCACTGCGGCCAGTGTCGCGCTCGTCTGCTTCTTCCTGCCCTGGGTCCTCGTCTCCTGTGGTGGCCAGCCTGTGGCATCCATCAGTGGCTGGCAACTGGCGGCGGGCGGGAGCATCAACACAGGTTGGAGTTCACAGCCGATTCCCGGCTCGCCCGTGCTTTTCCTGGTGCTGCTCGCGGCGCTGGCTTCGCTCGCGTCAGTCTATCTCGTGTACAAGGGCCAGCTCAAGCTGCGCACTGCTGCCCTCACGGCCCTGGCCTCTGGGGCTGTAGCACTGCTCACGCTGTTGGCTCGGTTCTCCGGTGCCCAGTCGGAGACCGGCTCCATGGGCGTTTCCGCGCAACTGGAGGTGGGCTTTTGGGGCACCGTGCTGGCCCACGTGGCCATCGTCGCGGGTGGCTTGCTGGACCTGAAGGCGGCACAGAGCGGGGAGGCCCTTGGCACCGGCGACACCCCGCCAGCGGCATGAGGGGGGCCACATGACGTACAGGGCGTCTCCCAATGGGATGCGGGGGCTGCATAGCTGTGCGCTGCTGGCTCGTGGTCTGTTGTGCCTTCTGATGGCGACAGTTGCGGTGAGTACGAGCTCTGGCTGCGTCTCTGGTCACGCGGGATCGTCTCTGTCCGGGCCCGAGGGTACCGCGGTCAGTTTCGTACGGGCCATGTACGAAGAGCTTGATGCTAGGAAGGCTGCGAGCATGGCGTGCCCCGGTAGTCCCTTGCGGGATCCCTGGCAAACCACGGCGCTTGGCGAGCTTGCCGAGGTTCGCGACATCGCACTGGCCGCGTCCGGAAAACCGAAGGAAATGGCGTCGGCCTACATGAGACTTCACCCTGTCACGCCAGCGGACAAGGCAAACGGTATCAGTGAACGCAAAGCCGTCCCTGTCCAGTTCATCGTGCGCTACAAGGGTAAGGCCCAGTGGCAGGATTACAGCTATGTCGTGGTACTGGAGAAGAGGGGTGCCAACTGGTGCGTTGAGATGGCATTTTAGATCCCAGCCGGCTCGGCGTCGGCCTGACGCATCGGGCAATGTGAACGACGCTCATCGCTGGCTTTCAGGCGAGTCGCTGGGCAGACAAGCTGATCGACGAATGTGCTCCATATTGCGTCCAGTGGAGAGCCGTGTGCAATCTGGCCACGGATGTCTGGCAGCTGGTCAGGTGACGGCCACGTTGCCACATGTGGTGACCGTCCAGTGGTCGCGAATTGGTTCGGCCAGGGCTGGCTGGGATAGCCCATCACTCAGACAAGAGGTGTTGCGATGAAGAGGAAGGTGCTTGGGTGCCTGCTGGCCCTCCTCATACTGCTGGCTGCTGGGAGCAACAGCGGATGTGGTCCCTCATCTGGGCCGGAGGCCATTGCGATAGCCCATGCGAGGGCCATCTACGAGGAACACGATGCCAGGAGGGCTGCCAGCCTCGCCTGCCCTGAAAGTCGCTTACGCGATCCTTCCGAGTATATAACGGGCCTTGCTGTGCCTATCGATGTGAGCATGGGGTGGGAGGTCAAGGAGTTCTCGGTGCTCAAGAGGCCGCCAGCGTTTTTCCCATTTCTGCCAGGAACGGTTGCCTGGCCAGTGACGCCGGCCGACAAGGCAAACGGCATTAGCGACCGCAGACTCGTCTCCGTGCATTTTCTCGTGCGCGAGAACGGGCAGACCAATTGGGAGGATCGGTTCCACATCGTCAAGCTGGCAAAGAGGAATGGCAACTGGTGCGTCGAGGACTTATGGTGGTAGTGGCGCATCCCTGTTGGCCCAATGCGTTGGATAATGGCAACCATGCTCGTCGCTGGGTTTCAGGCGACAGTCGTTTGGCAGAGGAGCCCACCGCGGATGTGTGCCGCATTTCAGCCAGCGAAGGGCCGTGTGCAATCTGGCCACGGATGTCTGGCAGCTGGTCAGGTGACGGCCACGTTGCCACACGTGGTGACCGTCTAGTGGTCGCGAATTGGTTCGGCCAGGGCTGGCTGGGATAGCCCATCACTCAGACAAGAGGTGTTGCGATGAAGAGCAAGGTGCTCGGGTGTCTCCTGGCGATGGTAGTTGTGTTAGCAAGTTCCTCATGCCTGCATGCGCGGACGCTGAAACCGCAGCCGACAAAAGCCCCGCTTCGAACACGGACCAGCGCTGCCGCCAAATCTGCTGCGACTGCTCGCCCCTCACCTACGGCCGAACCGGCCTACGTCGCTCTTGATGCGGCCGCTACCCCTCCAGGGGATGGGTTCTACCTTGCAGTCAAAGGGGCCCCAGTGCAACTCTCTTCTGTGGGCGTGAACTACCTAGACTCCTCACTCTACAGCACTCAGCGCATTGGCCTCACATCCCTCGATATCGCCGAGTTAGGGAACACACCATCGACGCCCAACCGTACGCCGGTCACTTTGCTGCAGCTCTCCGCGGAGGCTTCCCCTCATTGGTCCTGGTCAGGGCTGGCGCTGCTTAGGCTCGAGTTCGGACTGGGAGTGCAGTTGATGGAGGGCGGGGGACAGTGCGTCGTGAGTTGGGTTAGTGAGGGCTCTGCTGCGCAGATGGCCGGCCTGGCCCAGGGAGACATGATCCTCGCTGCTGATGGGCAGGACTGCGGCGGAAGCTGCGACACAGTCAGGCAGAGAGTGACGGGCAGACCAGGTGAGACGGTACGGCTCAGCGTGCTCCGGGGAACTCGGACCATGGACGTCACTGCTGTGCGCAGGACCGTCGTGGGCGCAGTGGCGATTCCCTATCGCTATGCGCCCAAGGGCAGCTACGTGCAGCTCATGCCGCGCCAGCCACTATCGCCAGGGTTGTACTGCTGGCTGTACCAGGGCGTCGTTGACGCCATCTTCCCCTTTGCGGTGGAGTAGCCCGTGTTCCGCAGGGAGGCGCATGGCTGGGTGTCGGCCCGTGAGGCAGACGGGACCACGGCGCATGTTCGTGTCCCGGCGGCGCCCCACAGGCCTTTGAGCGGGCGCCGATCCATCCGGTGGTGGCACGCAACCGCGAGGTTGCCGACGCTGACGTATTGGTGAGCACATAGGAGGTCTGTATGAAATGTCATGTCCACCCTGAGGCGGAAGCACAAGCTACCTGCACGCGCTGCGGCAAGGCGGTCTGTTCTGACTGTGCAGTCGATGTAGGCGGCAAGGTTGTCTGCCGGCCATGCCTGGCCGCCGCGTCGGCAGTTGCCCCAAGCCAGGAGAGTGCCCTGTCGAGGAATCCACTGGCGATCGTGAGTGTGACCCTGGCGGTGTTGGGGGCGCTCGGCTGTGTCTGCGGCGGCGCTCTTGGAGGGTTGTTGTTCGGCGTGCCGGCAGCCATAACGGGCTACCTGGGGCGAAAGAAGGCGCTGGAGGCGGGTGGAGACCAGCAGGTAACGACCCTGGCGATGATCGGCATGATCGGCGGTGCTGCCGAAACAGTGTTGAGTCTGCTTCTCTTCCTCTTGCTCGGTGCGAGCCTTGGGTTGTTGGCGGCAACGAATAACTGGAGATAGGAAGGTCATCTCGTGAACTGCTACGTGCATGGGGAGAAAGAGGCTGTAGGAACTTGCACGCGCTGCGGCAAGGCGGTCTGTTCTGACTGTGCAGTCCATGTGGGCGGCAGGCTGATCTGCCGCAACTGCCTGGCAGTAGGGATGGGCACGAGTGGCGACAAGGACCCGAACACGGCTTTCCTCATCGAGCTGGTCGGGGGTTTCTTTGGGCTGCTCGGGCTGGGCTACCTCTACGTCGGCCGCACGAACGATGGCGTGCTTCGCCTGGTCCTGTGGCTGCTGTACGATATCATCGCGGCGGTTGTCATCGCTGCCTTGATCGCGGTCATCGTCGGCCTGGCCTGCGTGCCGGTTCAGCTTGCGATTCAGATCGTCGTGCCGATCTGGTCGGCGTCACAACTCAAGAAGGAGCTGCTGCAGGGAGCGCCGCAGTAGGGCCTGTGCCTGCTGGAGTCGGTGGCTCTGGGCGCGGGCGGCAGGGCAGGTGTGACCTGTGAAAGGAATGAAGGGCCAGCTGGGTAGGGCGAGTGGCAGGCTGCTGCAAGCCCCTTTTGCCAGGGCTGGGAGAAGGGCACACGGATGAATGGAAGGACGGTTTGGCTGGTTGGTGTGCTGGTGTTGGCCGTGTTAGGCGGTGCGTGTGCTTGGCCACAGGGGTTACTTGCCCGTCGCGCGCCTACTCCTGGAACGGGGCGCCCTATGGCCGGCCCCGCATCACCACCCAGCACATCCTCGGGGGGCCCTGCGGATGCCGCGGCCCTGCCAGTAACGGCCGGCACGCCGGTCCCGATGCCGGCTGCCGCGATATCCTCTGCGAATGCGCAACAAGTGCGCGAACTGGCGCGCTACGGGAAGGGGTCGCTGACCGGAATAGTCTACTCGCCCGACGGTCAGCTACTGGCTGCTGTGTCCCCAGGAGGCATCTTCCTCTACGATGCGACCTCACTGATAGAGGTACGAAGGATTGAAGCGGACCTGCCGAGGACTGCGATTTTCACGCCCGACGGCACCGGCCTGGTCACGGGCTCAGGAGGCAGCGACGTGCGCCTGTGGAAGGTCGCCGACGGAGCACAGCTACGGGTGTTCCGCGGGTTCAAGGACTGGGTCGCGAGCGTGGCCCTCGCGCCCGATGGGAGGACTGTGGCCTGGGCACTCGGGAGTAGAGTGTTGCTGGACCGAGTCTCGGATGGTTCACATCTCTGTACGATTCAGGCGGATACCGACCTGGGCTTATCGAGCCTCGCTTTCTCGCCTGACGGAAGCACTCTCGCCTGCGGTTCGGCTGGAGGCGTGCGGCTATGGCGCGTCTCCGACGGTTCGCTCCTGCGTACTATGAACCAAGAGGGCCAGTGGATGCAGCAGATAGCCTTCTCGCCTGACGGCCACATCCTGGCATCAGTTCCTTTATATGGCACGAGCGAGAACGTGTATCTCTGGCAGGTCTCTGATGGCTCGCTGTTGCAAGTGCTCAGGGGCCACACTGGCTGGGTAGCGAGCGTGGTGTTTTCGCCGGATGGCAGCACTCTGGCATCAGCTTCGTACGACGGCAAGGTCCGGCTGTGGCGTGTGTCGGATGGCAGCCTGCAGGGCACGCTCGCGAACGGCGAGTGTGGGCTCGCAGGGATTGCTTTCTCCCCCGATGGTCGCACCCTGGCATCAGCAGGCCTGGACGGATCCATAGGTCTGTGGCGTCTCTCAGATCGATCGCTCGTGCGCAGGTCGCAAGCGCACAGCCCCGGCTTTGATAGCATAGCTCTCTGGGAGGACGGCGACACGGTTGCCCTCGGCGCGCGTGATGGCAGCATCCGGCTGTGGCGCCTCTCGGACGGCTCGCCTGTGGGTACCCTGCGCGGGCACCGCGGTGCCGTGACGAGTTTGGCGTTCTCGCCCGATGGCAATCTCCTGGTGTCTAGCTCGAGGGACGACACTGTGCGCCTCTGGCAGGTAGCGAGTGGCTCGTTGCCCCGCACGCTGCACGCCGACGCCAATTGGTACGCGAATGGGAATGTGGCATTCTCACCTGATGGCAGCCAGATCGCGTCGGGGTGTGCAGATGGCACGGTGCGGCTCTGGGCTCGGGATGGCGCTGGTCTGGGCATGCTCAGCGGGCACCGCAGTCAGGTCTGGGCCGTAAGTTTCTCTTCGGACGGCAGCATGCTGGCTTCGGTCGACCGGGGGGGAATCATATGCTTGTGGCGAACCTCCGATGGCTCGCTGGCGCGCACACTTCAGGCCGACCACAGCGGATGGGGTGGCATCGCCTTCTCTCCTGACGGGAGCATCCTGGCTGCGGGCCGTGACGACGGAGCGATACCTCTATGGCGGGTCTCAGACGGCTCCCTCCTTCGCACGTTAGGAAGCCACGGGCATGCAGTAGACAGCCTGGCATTCTCGCCCGACGGGAGGCTTCTGGCCACAGGAGCCGGACCCGCGATGGGCCTGTGGCGCATCTCTGATGGCGCGCTCCTGCGTGAGATTGAGGCCCACGCGGCCAGCCCATCACACGTGGCGTTCTCGGGTGATGGCCGCTTCATCGTGAGTGCGGCTGGGGACGGTACCGTCAGGCTGTGGGGCGTGCAGCCATGAGATAGCGGTAGCCATGGCACGGGGCGACTGGTGACACGCGGGGGGTGAGTGATGAATGAGTTGGCAGGGAGGTCAGGCGGTCGAATATGGCTGGCTGCCTTCGTCGTATTGGCTGCGGTTATGCCGGTGACCTGGCTGGGCGGGCCAAGCTCTGCCGAGCTTGGCGTGGCGCCTACGCCGGTGCCCACGCCTAGTGCCAGTCAGTACACCGAGCTCGAGCAGATGCGTCTGCCCTGGGACAGCCGTGTGGCCAATCCGCGTTATCTGACTGATGACCCTGCAGGCCACTGGACGCGCCAGGGAGCCATAGGGCTGGCCTGGGACTTTGCGCAGTCCAGTGCGCCCACCCCAACTCCGATCGCAGGCACAGATATCCTCGCCCCCGCGAGTGGTGTCGTCTTGAGAACAACCTTTGCCAGCGGCACCTGCGAGAAGGGCAACTATGGCAACCTAGTCGAGATCGGCACCGACGCGGGCTGGTCAGTGCTCCTCGCCCACCTTCAAGACAACTCGCGCGTGAAACCTGAGTACAGGGGCTACTGGATACCCAGAGGCGTGCCCATCGGCAGGCTGGGCAATACTGGGCGAGGCACCTGTCCCTATGCCAACCACATCCATCTGGAGCTGCGCTGGCATGGTGCGGCGCCGCCTAGCGTCGAGGGCATGGCGGAGCAGGCGTTCGCCGCGCGTCTGCCTGCCGATGCCAGACCTTTCGGACTGGGTGCGGACGCCCTGAGTGCTGCCCATGGGTACCGCTCGACCCAAGGGAATCAGAAGGCTTACCGGCCCTCAGTGCTCATCGTGTGGCCTTACGATGGGACGGTAATCCCTTGGGATCGGGGAGAGGTCCCCGACCAGCAGGCGCGAGTGATCCTTCAGACGCAGGAGATGTCTTCACTGCACGAGTTCAGATGGCAACTGCGCCGGCGTGACACCGGGGACCTGGTAGCAGAGGCGACGTGGCAACAGGCCCCGCTGGTTGGGCCCTCCCTTCATGGCGTCTACTACCATGCCGACGTGCCGCTCGCCAGATTGGGCCGAGGCGACTACTCACTCACGGCCCAAGCCCGCTTCCCCAACATACGCGAGGGCGAGGAGCCTTGGCAGCCACTGAATGCGAGTCAAGAGGTGGTAGCGAACTTTACGGTGCTCGACCTTTCCGTACCTACCGACTGGCTGCGCTGGCAACTGATGCGCATCTTTGTCAAGCCCGCCTATGCGGCATTGGAGGGACCTCAACGGCCGGTGCCGGACAGGCTCGGCGAGATCCCGCCTGCCTTGGAGGTGCCGTCTGGCCCGCCAGCGCTTCCCCTTGAGGAGCCTGAATCAGGGGGCCTACCCATCCAGTCGGGAGGCGCCGACGAGGCCATCGCGGTCGTGCGTGCCCTGGCTTCGGCGATCGACCGACAGGACGTCGATGCTGCCATAGGCACCCTGAGGCCACAGGACCAGTTGCTGCCGCGGCTGTTGGCGGGTATCGGCAAGCCACTACTCCAGCAGAGTGGGGTAGATATCGATTTTGGGGAACTGCAGTACGAAGTGCTCGACCAGGGGGACGCGGGCACGGTCGTTCGGGTGACTGGCAAGGCGATCCTGCGCAGCACCGAGGATGGCTCGACGATCGACGAGTTCGACGAGTACTACGTGGACGTCCCCGTAGTCAAGTTCCTCGGCCGCTGGTATGTGTACGTCGATCTCGCCAAGTTCCTTTCGGCCATGCTTGAACAGTAGGCGGCTGCCTCCGGGCTCCGTCCATGGCGGGGGCACACGCCGTCGGGGCGCACACCGTTTCTTAAGCAGACAGACGGAGCATGCGGGCCGTGCCCAAAGGCGCTGTCTGTCTGATGGAGCGCGGCCCAGGGACAGGATACCCGTGGTTGGGGTTATCGCAAACCCCGGGCCGCGACTCAAGCAGGTGCATTGAGTGGAGGGGTGAGGAATGAGCCAGCTTCGCCGTCGCCGGTTTGTCGCCTTGGTCGTCGCCGCGTCGTCGCTCATCTCGCTAGCCTGCGTCTCCGCCCTGCCGAGACGCGCGAGCAAGGGGAGCCGGATCGCCTTTGCGTCGGAACGCGATGGCAACACTGACGTCTACGTGATGAATGCCGATGGCTCCGATCAGACTCGGCTGACGAACAAGCCGGGTGTCGAAATCCCTGCCGGCTGGTCTCAAGACGGGCGGCGCCTCGCCTTCTGGTTCTGGCTCGACAGCACCTTTCAGTTCTACATCATGGATGCCGACGGTTCTGGCCAGACCCAACTGGCCGACAATGTCGGGAGCTGGTGCAACCTGAGCTGGTCGCCTAACAGCAAGCGCATTGCCTTTGCTTCAGGACTTCGCGACGGCCCCTCCGAGATCTATGTTGCCAACGCTGATGGCACCGGCAAGCGCCGCCTGACCGACAATGATGCGGAGGCCGGCTACCCGGCCTGGTCGCCGGACGGCAGAAGGATCGCCTTTGTTTCAGGCCGCAACGGGAGCTATCAGATCTATGTCATGAATGCCGGTGGCTCCGGCCAAGCAAGGCTGACGAGCAGCCCCGGTAGTAAGGTCTTCCCGACTTGGTCGCCGGACGGCCGACGTATCGCCTTTGTGTCCAACCTCGATACGACCTGCGAGATTCACGCCGTAAATGCCGACGGCTCCGGCGAGGCCAGGCTGGCCGGCAATGCTGAATCCGTCCTCGGCGTGTCCTGGTCGCCGGACGGGCGGCGCATCGCCTTCTCGGCGAAGCGTGACAAGAAGTACGACATCTATGTCATGAACGCTGATGGCTCCGGCCAAACGAGGCTGACGACAGTTGGGGAGAATTGCTGCCCGGCTTGGTCGCCGGAGGGGCGGCGTATAGCCTTTGTTTCCGGTCGCGATGGGAATCCTGAGATCTATGTGATGAACGCCGACGGCTCCCGTCAGACCAGGCTAACCAACAATCCTGGCGAAGATCAGTCGCCGATATGGTCGCCAGATTGAGCGACCGGCGCGCTGGCCGCGGTTCTCGCAGGGGAGCGGGGGCGTGCAGGTGGCAACAACGACACAAGCGCGCTCTGATCGCGGTCGGCTTAGATGGAGGATATGAGGAGGCATCGCATGAGCCGCACATACTCACAATTCTCACTACCTTTTTCGCTGCCCGTGCTTTTGAAGGTGTCTGCCCTCGCCGCTATCACGCTGCTCCTTGTGGGCTGTGCGGTGGGGGCGGCTGACACTCGCGTCACTCTGCAGGATGGAGAGCGTTGGAAGCTCGAAGTACAGTATGCGGTGACTCCGGAAGAGTTGGCCAGCCTCTATATCAATGAGGCGACCTTTGACCAGCAGATGGAAGCCTACCTGGAGGCCCAATCGGCCAATTACGAGGGCTTGTGTGGAGGCTGGCAGAGGAAGCGCGAGGGGGGCAACCTTGTCTATAGCCTGTCCTGTGAAGGGGAGGGATGGCAGCGGCTGAGCGGTCTCTTGAGGGGGCAGGTGCAGGAGGTAGAGAAGGGCAAGGTGCATGTCACCTATGGCCCGGTGATGGCGGGCCGCTCGCATACGTTTCGCCTGACGGGAGGCACCATAGAGTCCTCCAATGCCGATGAAGTCAAGGGCGGCACCGCCATCTGGTACAACCTCGTAGGGGATGGCCAGGCGCGCGCGACGCTGACCACCACGCGGAAGCAGACTCTGCCGTGCATTCCGGCTCCTGGCATTGCTTTGCTGCTCGTTCCCGCAGCCTGTCTGGTCTGCCCGACAAGGCGGTGGTGGAGTAGCCTCACGATGCGATGGCTGTCAACTTTTGGTAGGTGAATTGCCACGCAAGCAGGCGCGGGCCGTGTTCTAGCGGCGTGGCAGGGCTTCGCCTTCGATACGCCTAACCTCTGCTGGGACCTGGCCGCGAAGATGCTCGCTCCTGAGGATGCGTCGACACACCGGCAGACGAGGCGAGGCCGCAGCGGTTCTGGGGTAGACCGGTACCAGAGGGCAGGCCCTTGCCGAAGCTCCGTCGTCAGAAGGGAGTGCTCCAGTTAGCCCTTTGGTGATGGTTGCCTCGCACAGCACTCCGCTCTCACTCCGGCTCGGTGGGGCTGAGCTGGGCGTGAACGCGGCCAATGCTGGCGGCGGGATGGCTCGGGGGGGTTCCCGTGCCTTCTGTGTTCGGAGATGCCATCGGGAGACAAGAGACTGTAGTTGTGGGCGAGTTGCCGCCGGTGCGCTGCAACATTTGGAGGTGCCAGTCACGCCTCGAGCGAACGGCAGGGAACTACTGAGCCTGCAGCTGTTCAAGGGCGCAGGGTTGCCAAGCTCGCAGACAGCGAGAGTCACTGCGGAGGGCCTTTGGACCGCGCAAACGAGCAGAGGTAAGCTGCCCTTCGTTCCATTCACCTTCGTGACAGGCACCATGGCGGGGCTGCTTTCGGAATCACAGCGGCTGTCCTACTGTAGGCTCACCTGCAAGCGGTGCCGTTCCCGAGCGGAGGAGGCACAATGAGCCGAGCGTGGAGGCAAACGGGGCCCTGCGCGTGGACACCGGGCCGAGTGAGCATATGCGCGCTCCTGCTGGTCAATCTGCTTGTAACGACCCCCATGTCCGCTTCGGCAGCTGGCACAACCGTCACAGCCGGCTGGCACCTCAGGTTGGCCGGTATCGAGCGGCCAGGTTTACACCCTGGACAGCTCGATGCTTCCGTGCAGGAGGAGTGCAGCGCCAAGATCGCATTTGTCTCCGAGCGCGACGGAAATGAAGATATCTACACAGTGAACCCTGATGGCAGCCAGGTCACCAGGATCACGTACAACCAGGGCTACGACACAGACCCTTCGTGGTCTCCCGACGGTAGGAAGATCGTCTTTGCGTCCGAGCGATCGGGGCTGCGGGGAATCTATGTGATGGACGCCGACGGCCAGAATGTTGTGCTAGTCAGCTCTGAGCTGGGCGGCACAGTGCCAGCGTGGTCGCCGGATGGAGGGACGATTGCCTTTCGTTCGATTCGCGACGAGAGCGATCTGAGCTACTCGATCCATACGACCGACACAGCGGGACGGCATCTCGAGCGCCTGACCTACGTTGGCAAGCCGGCGAGTGGCTGGGCCCTTTCGTGGTCCCCCGACGGGAGCTGGCTGGCCTACGCGTCCGGGGGTGCGGTCTATGTGACGAGCAGGGACGGGCGCTCCACCAAGAAAGTGGTCGAGGCGCCTGTGGGGCCCGACTGGGGAGGCCTGGGCGTCGCCTGGTCGCCCGACGGCGCGCATCTCGCCTTCTCAGCGTATTGGGGCGGCAACGAGGACATCTACACTGTCGACTCCAGCGGGCAGCATCTCACTCGACTCACCGTTGACCCCGGTGTGGATCGACACCCTACGTGGTCTCCTGACGGCAAGAGGATCGCTTTCGAGTCCAACAGAAGCGGGCAGTGGGCCATATATGTCATGGAGTCGGGCGGAGGCAATGCCGTCCGGATTACTGACGACTCAACGGCTAGCTCTCGGCCTAGTTGGCAGCCCTGTTGTGCGCCTCTGGCCGCGGGCGCGCAGCAGAATGGCAGCCATTACAGCGGGCCTGGGGCCAGCATGGCGGGCAGCGGCTTGATTGCCTACGTCGATCCTGCGGGCGATGTTTGCGTCATGAACGCCGATGGCTCGGGCGCCAGAAAGGTCACAAGCGGCGGCCGGTACCAGCATCCGACCTGGTCGCCTGACGGCCGGAGCCTGGCGTTTTGGTCGGGATGGGACCTCTATGTGGCCACGCTGCCGACGCTCGAGGTGAAGAGGCTGGGCACGTTCAATACCATGAGTTCGGCTTGGCTTCCGGACTCGCGCAGGCTTGCCGTGGCGGAGCAAGCCCGACTCGAGACCCCACCCGACTTCGAATCCTGCCCGACCGGACGAGGCAGAAGCGAGTGGAAGGTGAGCACCATTGACGTGACCACGGGCAGCAGCACTCTGGTCACATCAATGGTCAAGGAGGTCTGCGGCGGAATCGGAGGGGCCAGTGACCCGCTAAGGATATTCAAGGAGTCTGAGCAGCAGCGATGGGGGGGTGTGGCCAGAGGCCTGAGGTGGTCGCCAGACGGACGCAAGTTCGTGCTGGAGAGTCCCTTCTGCCGGTTCCTTGTGGACTACCCTAGTGGCGCGACGACCGACTTGCTCACGGAGGAGACACAAGGCGGGGTTGATTGGTCTAAGCAGTGGTTCCAGGTGCACTTCTCGCCTTCCGGCGAGGAGACCGCGTACTGTGGTGGAAGGGCATTGTACCTGGTGGACGCCTCGGGCGTGACGCGCGAGATCTGCTCACTTGGGGAAGTCTCTCCCTTTATCCTGGAATGGTCGCCAGACGGGGAGTACCTGTACTACGATGCGTTTGATTGGAGGACGACGACTGGAGAGCTTAGGCGTGTGCGCGTTCAGGATGGGCAGAGTGCTGTCGTGTATGCGCCGAACTATGGAACAGTCGTAGGCCGTCTGAGTTGCTCGCCAGATGGCGAGCATATCACGTTCAGCATAGCACGGGGCGACCCAGAATCCGTCGCCGTAATGCCGCCGAGCGACACCAGTATCTGGGTGGCCGATGCCGATGGCCAGAATGCGGTGGAGATCGCCAGGGGGTGTTCACCAGACTGGCAGCCGCGCCAGGTTGCGAGCGTCACGGACCAGAGCTTCCAGGCCAAGGAGAAGAGTATCAGCAGGCTGAGCCATCCCACATTCTCATTCCTCGGCTTCGCGGTGCCCGCCAAAGGATACGACGAAAGCAAGGCATCCGAACTGCTGAGCCGCATGCGCACGCTCAGCAGCGCGGGGACGCTGACGCCACCGCAGGTTTCAGCGTTCTATCGCCTGGTGCTGACCGAGCAATCCCTGGTCGACTACTACGACCAATATGCCCTCATTGCCGATGACGCGGCCGATGACTGGCTCTCGTTCAGCGGATGCCTGCTAGGCACCGCACGCGCACTGAACCGGGCAGCAGCGGTCCTTGGTGGGCAGAGTGACTCCGCGAGCCGTCTGGAGTCGGAGATCCTCCTCCGGCAGGCGCAGATCATGGTGGATCTCCTGGACAGTACCTGGGATCTGGCGGAATACCGGATGCCGCAGGGCATGCGCGAGGACAGCGCCGCCTTCCGCCGATTGCTGATGCCGGCGCTGGCACTCAGGCTTGAAGACGGGAGCGCCCTTGGTGACATCCTGAAGGATACAGTCCTGAAAGGCAGCCTCGATGCGTTCCAGTTGGACCGCTACGTAACGCAGACCCAGGAGACTGTGGATCGGGCAGTCAACAGTGCCGATCCGGAGTACGGCGGGCCTGACCGCTTGACAGCCAGAGACCTGGACCGCATCGCGGAGATCAACAGCCAGCAACTCGTGAATCAGACTCGCTACGAGACCGACCTCGCGCACAGCAACCACAACGACTACCGGCGCGGCGCGGCCGTCGCCGAGACCGAGGCCCTGATTGGGGACCTCTTATCACTGGCCGGTCCCGGTACAGCCCTTGGCCAGCTCACCTCGGCTGTTGGTAAGGCACTGAGACTCATCGTGAACGGATACTCTGGCTATCGCGACTGGCAGCAGCTCAGCCTCATACGGGAGCGCGCTCTGTTGGCCGACGATGTGGCGTTTGACCCGCGAGGTGCCATGCCCGAACTGAGCCGGGCGCGATCTGCCTCCGAGGCGGTGCGAGCGGCGGCTGTGCGGCCGGACGGCGTGGGTTGGAGGTCAGGACAAGGGGCTAACCTCTTGGCTCTGGCGCCCACGTCGACCGTGGCCGAGGGTGAGCTCCCTACCCAGCTGAGAGCTGTGCTGGCTGAGATCGCAAGCGCCGTCGAGCAGGGCGACCAGGACCGTGTCGAGCGCCTGCTTCCCACCCTAATAGCGGTTGACGAGGGGTTGACCGCAATGCGGCACGCGGACACTAAGCGACTGTTGGCAGGGAGCACAACGGCCGTCGATGTCGAGCATCTACACCAATCGTACGTTGACAAGAGTACCGAAATGCTCTCGCTTTACGGCAATTTGCTGCAATTGCTGTGTGGCAGCGACGAAGCCTCGATCCGGAGTGCTATCCACGAAGGAGCCACGCGCATTGCGGAGGGCTATCCGGCGCTCGTGCGCCAGACCCGGGACGCGGCCCAAGCAACGACGCTGCCGACGAGTGCGCCGGTGGTGGCGCTTGGCCACTGCGTGGCAACAGCGACGCTGGAGCGCGGCAAGAGTGGCACGCTGAACGTCGAGGTCGTGAACGTATCTGACACGGCCGTTGAGGGTCTGCGATTGCGGCTGCTGGACTCGCAGGGCGAAGTGGTCACGCAGGGTCAGCCTGCATCCCTCAGCATTGCTGAAAGAACACGAGTGCAAGTGCCTGTGCGCGTGCGGTTCCAGCGGGCGGGCTTGGTGGCCGTGTGCTTGGAGCTCGTATCTGGCGAGCAGGTGCTGGACGTGCGGACGCTCTGGCTAGAGGTCGCTGAGCCGGCCCTGCGGGGCCCCGAGCCCTGGCTGGTTGCGGGGCTCATCGCCTTCCTGCTCCTGCCGGGGCTGATGGTCGTGAGTTGGTGGCGAAAGAGGCCGGATGTGGAGAGGCTACGGTCTCTGGCGGCGCGATTCACTCGCGGGTTCCGCCACGGTACGTGTACCGAAGTGTCTGCAGGAGTGACAGACAACCTGCCGGGTTGGCGGATCCGCCGCACTCGAGGTCGTGGAGCACTAAAGCAGATGTTTTGTCCTCGCTGCAAGCAGTCGATCAGGCCCACAAGCCGCTTTTGCCCGTTCTGTGGGTGTCCCATTCCGGGAAAGTCGGCACGCATGGGCCGACCCGCTGGCGGCTCAAAGGTGGTCTGGATGCTCCTCTTGCTGGGCTTCGTGCTCCTGGCAGGAGGCACGTACCTGGTGGTCAACGTCGCCTTGCCCCCGTCGACCGTGGTCACGCGGCGAAGCACCGCCACGCGGCTGCCTGCGCCGACGGCCTCGGCTAGCGCGGTCCTGCTGGCGGAGTCCGGGGTGGGTCGCTTCCCGTCAACTACCAACGCTCAGGCCGCCATAGGCATACTTGCCCCCACGGCTCTCACCCGGATCCCCACACCGACTCCTACGGCCTCGCCGACGGCCAGCCCCACGGCAGCCCCAAGCGCCTCGCCCACGTGCCCAGCCCTGCCCGACCCAGGCGTGCCGCCAGGGATAGTGGGGCGGTTGGGCTGCGTGCTTGCGCCCTCCGCCGTCGTCTGGTCGGCCTGGCAGCCATTCGAGCGCGGGTTCATGCTCTGGAGGAGCGATACGAAGCGCATCACGGCGTTCTTCGCCGACGCCACCTGGGCGTCGTTCGCGGACCAGTGGGACGGCAGGAGCTACGACCTCGGCTCGCCGCCCGAGGGCAAGATCGCTCCAATCCGGGGTTTCGGTTGGGTCTGGATGCAGCACCCGGAAGTGGCAAGTAGACTGGGCTGGGGCCTGCAGCAGGAGAAAGGTTTCTGTGCCAGGATCCAGAGCTATGAGCACGGTTTTGTGCTGCGCAGCGTGAAGGAGGCATGTAGCACCGAATACAATCGTGCCAACGACCTGGATTTCGCCGATCTCTTTCTCGTGGTCTCGGACGCGGGGTCCTGGACTACACGCTAGACAAGACAGGAGGTTTCCATGAACGCCGACCGCAAGTTCCCCTATCTGCCAGTTGCCCGGCTCGTGGTAGCGCTGGTCCTGCTGTGGGTCTTCGAACGCATCATCCTGGACCTGCCCATGACCCACGACATCGTGATCTCGGATTTTCCTCTCACCATCACCGAGATTGTGGTGATCATCTCACGGGTGCTCATGATCGCGCTTTTGCTGCTCTTCGGCAAGAGCTACGGCCCGCAGCTGCAGGGCTACTGGCGTCGCTTCCCAGACGCGGGGAAGGCTGTATCGGCATTGGGCTATCTAGCCGCCGCGCTGATCGGCTATGTGGCATTCCGCGACGTCTTCCTGCTGCTGCTCGGCTACGACTATGTGTGGGCCTATGAGGTCTCATTCCTCATCCTGACGGTAGGGCTGTTGGCCTACATCGGCTACATTGCCTACACCAATGTCGAGGCGGCGGCGTCAAGCGCCTCTTCCGTGGCCCTCGGCAGCTCGCGCGTGTGCCAGACGTGCGGCACCAGGAACTTGGCCGCAGCCAGGTTCTGCGAGAAGTGCGGCGCGCACCTGGGACCTCAGCAGAGCAGCCCCAGGGCCTGCCCTTCGTGCGAAACCGAGAACCCGGCCGAGGCACGGTTCTGCTTACAGTGTGGAGCGGCCCTTCCCGCCGCGCCGCAGCCGGCCGCTCAGGCCACGTGCCCAGCATGCGGAGCCGCAGTGCCGAGCCAGGCTCGCTTCTGCCCCGAGTGTGGTGCTGCCGTTGGCGGTGCAGCCGGCTGCACCGCCTCGGGCAGTACTCAAGTATAGCATGCGGATGCACGCCATCGTGGGCGAAAGCCAGATCGTCCGACAGAGCTGCGAGCGATTCGGGCAGTGGCCCGGCGAGTTGGCGCCTAGCGTCGATGAGCTGGCCGTGCTGGTGCGTTCCTAGCGCTCCCTTGCGCGAGCTACGGCTTCGCGGTGCTGAGCGCGACAGGCCCTGCTAGGATCCCATAGTGAGGATGTCGTGGACGGCGCGGCACACGGGCAGCGCGTGTGCCCTGGTCGCCGCAGAGGAGGGTGCGATGCCCAAACGTTGGGCGAAGATGCTGGTGCTCGGCCTGACGCTGGCGGCGGTGACGATAGCAGGCATCGGCTGTGCCAGCGCCAACGTGGATACCGATCTGACGGTCTACACCGGCGACCGCTATGACCTGGTCATGACGATTACGTTCTGGCCGCAGGCGCTGGCCGGCCTCAGCGATGCCGCCTCGATGCAGGAGCGACTGGACGGGAGCGTGGCGCGGGCGAAGGCGAGCGGCTGTGACGTCGAGGGCGAGCGTGTGCAACCGGCAGAGGAGGGCCAGTTGGCGTACCGGCTGCACATAAGGGCTGCTGGCGTGCAGGCACTTGATAGTTGCGTGCAGCAGGTGAGCTCGGTCTCGCCGAGGCTTACGGCTAGCCACGTGAAGTACGAGGGCCATGACGCGATCCGGGTCCAATTGCCAGCCTCGACTTTCGGCGGGTGGCTCGGAGGCGACTCGACTCTCACCATCCACGCGGGCAAGATTCTCGCCAGCAACGGCACACAACAGAGCAAGGACTCGGTTACGTGGCACAATTCCTCGGATGACATGTACGCCGTGTTGACGCCCAAGTCGCAGACGAACCTGTTGCTGCCGGCTGCCGTGGTGCTTCTGCTGCTCGGGGGGGCGGGCTACGGCCTGTATCGTCTTGCTTTTGCCCATCCGCACGCGGCCAGCACGCCTCCGCCCGCAAGCGCTCGCTATTGCCCATACTGTGGCCAGGCCGCCTCCCCCAGCGCCCAGTTCTGTCCGCATTGCGGCAACCCGATGCCGAAGAGGTAGCTTCCATCTCCCTCGACACCACTGGCGTGGGCGACAAAGCGCCAGGGTGCGGTTCCGCCAGCCCAGCGGAGCAGCAGCACTGCTGCTCCGCTGGGCTCCGTACGAAAAGACAAAAAGAGGTGGTCACGCGGTGCAGCCGACGTGGCGGGCAGAACTCGAGCGCAGCCGCGTTCTGTACCCAATATGGCGCTGCACTGGAGGCCCCTGCCAAGGGCGGCGAGTGCATTGGCAGCAACCACGATAGCCAGTCGGCTTCGTGCCCATCAACAGGCCAGCGCGCGGCGCAACTGCTCTGTGCAGGGCAGGGCAGACCGTCTGGGCGCGAGGGGGGGCGCCGAATCAGCCGTCCCGCCAGTCGAGGAAACCGAAGCCATGAACCCTCTCACTGTTACCTGGGGCTTCGACCTCTAGCTGCTCGGCATGGCTCATGCGGTAAATGCGTGTCAGCGTTGGATGCAGGCTGAGCGGAACCTCATCCTGAAGTCAGAGATCAGCCTTGGGCAGAGGCGCCAGGAGGTCACCGGCATCAGGAAGAGCCTGACCGAAGGCAACCGACTATTTGATGAGATGAGAATCAGCTCCTGCTGCACCCCTGAGCACAGCCTCCGCCCATCGCCTCTTTCCAAGTAGTCAGGCATCTCCTGTGCTTCTTGCTTCGTAGACCAGGTTGGGCGGTAGCAGATATTGCCCTCTCGATGCGGGCATACACGCACGGTCTCCTGCCTCACTCTGGTCCTGGTCTTACGAGCCAGGTACTCGCCTGTCGGCTTGGTCGTCCAAATGGCGTTCTAAACGCCAACTTTGAGTTGGGTAACCCCTAGCAGCCCCGCCTCCCATTCGGTGACAGTGCAAAGACGACAAACCCGGATTGAGCTGTTGCCCCGAACGCGGGATTTCGCAGCAAGGGCCGGAGAGAATCTCGCTGCTACGGCCGGTTCAGGCTCAGGGCTCCTGCATATGCAACGCCCCCCAGCCCTGTTGGTGACGGCAACAGCGCCTCGGCCTAGAGCACCCTCGGCATATAAGCCCATGGACCCCATCAGCGCGGGGGGTATAGGCGGGCGGCCCGGTTATCCTGCCCCCAACCCCGCTGTTCTCAGGGCTCTCCCCTCCCGCGAGGCTCAGAAGGCGAGCCGGGAGGGATAGACCCGTTGGGGCGCTGCGGCCACCGCCTCCTCGGCCCGCAGGTCCACGGGCTGCGTCTGGCCGCGGTAGACGACGGTGAAGCGCAGGCGCCGCCAACCGTCGGGGAGCC
>Ga0272448_1002990_pt1 | contig 20582 bp, 13 predicted proteins | sample YNPCB0191_FD_202220 | JGI IMG/M metagenome (GOLD analysis project Ga0272448, IMG submission 202220) | Hot spring sediment microbial communities from Yellowstone National Park, WY, United States - YNP-CB-019-1 | ecosystem: Environmental > Aquatic > Thermal springs > Hot (42-90C) > Sediment... | reverse complement strand
GAGAAGTTGAAGAGCAGCCCCATGCGTATCGCCTACGCCTTGGACGACGAGGTGTCCTGGGGGGCGTTCGTCGTCCCCATCCCGTGGCGGCTCAACGCGGATGACAAGGCCTACGAGGACTGGTTAAGGCTTTACTACGGCGGGAACCCGCCGCCGGCTCAGTATGTGACGCCTGAGTTTACGCGAGCGCAGCTCGGCAAATCCCTCGAGGAGCTCGACTTCTCACCGCTCCTCGACCGGATCACGTACAACGATTCCGTCTGGGCGAATTTCATCGGGAAGCTCGTCAGCCATGCAAACGACGTGGACCCCGAGACTCCGTGCGGATTTGTCGGTGGCCAGATGCCGAGCATGTGGGGCGGCTATGACTACGCCAAGCTCATGAAAAAGATCCAGTACATCGAGGCCTACGACATCGCCTCCTCCCAAGCGATCATCCGGTCCTTCAATCCGCAGAATGCCATGCCCGTCGTCACGGCTCACTTTCACAACGACGCTGCAGGCTCGGCCAACGACATCTGGTGGGCTTGGTACTACTTCGCCCACGGCAACCGGGGGATCATCGGCTGGGTGGAGGGATGGTTCGATGGGAACAAACCGCGTCCCTGGCTCGACGAGTTCGCCCCGACGCTCAGGGAGCTGACGCGCGTTCAGGGGCCGAAGATGGTCGGTGCACGCTGGATTCACGACGGCGTGGCCATCTACTATTCCCATCCCTCCATCCAGGTGTCCTGGTGTCTCGACATCGAACCTCACGGCCGGACATGGGTCAATCGCGGAAGCGATAATCGGCTCGGCACCTCCCACAATTGCCGCAAGGCGTGGGAGAACATGTTGACCGACTCGGGCATACAGTACAACTTCATCCCTTACGACGAGGTGGTCGTAAACGGCGTACCGAACGAGTACAAAGCGCTCATCCTTCCAGCCTGCTACGCCCTCTCGGACATCGAGGCGCAGCGGATCGAGGCCTTCTGCGAGCAGGGCGGGACGGTCATCGCAGACTTCGCCTGCGGCCTGTTCGACCAGCATGGCAAGGGGCGGGCAAGGGGGGCGCTCGACGACCTCTTCGGCGTATCCCACAACGGAAGCGAAACGAAAGCCGACTTCTTCGGCGGCCGGCTGTGGGTCGAAACAGATCAAGACGCAGGTTTCGACTACAAGAAATACAGCGAGCTCTTCAACACGGTGCCCTGCAAACTGGAGAAGGGCTTCGCCATTGCAGAAAGAGGACTGAAGGTCGAGAATGTCAAGAGCGTCGGCAAGGGCAAGGCGGTCTACGTAAACCTCTCCCCTCAACGCTACCTCCAGTATCGCGAGGAAGGCCGGGCGGACGAGGCTTCACGCGAGGTGTTCATCAAACACGTCCTGTCCGCGGGGGTCAAGCCCTGGGTCAAGGCAACGAGCGAGGGAAAGCGGCCGCTGAACTGCGAAGTAACCTACTGGTCGAAGGGCGGCCGGACGCTTGTGTTCGTGCTCCAGAATGTGCCCGTGAGCGGCGGCTCCGCCGGCGGCGGCAAAGCCGAGGGACTCGTCCTGAAGAAGGTCCCGCTCGACATCGAGTTCGCCGCGCCCGTCCGCGACGTCGTCGACGAGCGTACCGGCAAGAAACTCGGCGACGGGCGGAAGTTTACTCTGGACTTCAACGGCGTCGAGCCGGTCTTCATCAGCTTCCAGGGTGCACCGCCTGCGAAGTAGCGGGGGCGTATGTGGGCACAGGCACGGAAGAACGGCTGGACGGATGACTGCGGCGCGGCTTGCCGTACGGTCCCCGGTTGCGCATCTCCGCGTCGTGCGAGGAGGGACGGGGGCGACGGAGAACGGGTCGAGCGGTTCAGGTTCCTGACGGCCGTCGAGCAAGGTTCGCGGCAAACTCTATCATACCTCTCGGCTTGGCGAGGAAGCTGACCTCGGCCCAACAAGGTCTCATGCAGCCCCAGCATTCCCTCGCCCAGCGCCGCGCGTGGCGACGGAACTCGTCCCGACGGGCGGCAAGCTCGGCGAAGTGCACGCCGCCCGCTTCGGCTACCCGGTGGCACGGGGACACGAGCCCCGCCGGGCCGACGGAAACATACAGCGTCCCCGCTTCGCACCGCCACTCCGCCCGGCCAGTCCTGAGGTACTCGCAACTCTTGATGAGGAACTCGGTCGAGTTCACGATCGGAAAGCCACGCCTCTTCAAACCGATCAGCTTGCGATAGGTCGCAACAAGCTCGCCGTGCCGATCCGGGGGTATCTCGAACTCTGGGGCATCCGCGGCCACTTCACCGCTCTCCCGGCCTGGCCCAGCAATGTGGACCGGCACATAGGAGACGAAGTACCCGGACTTGCGGGCAAACCAGGCGATCCGCGGCAGCTCGTCCAGGTTGAGCCGCGAGACCACACAGTTCAGCAGAAGTATGCCGCCCTTCAGGAGCCGGCGCCAGATCGCGAGCCGCTGCGTGATCTCTGCGAGCGCGTCCGAGCGGCTGTACACCCACTCCTGCCGTTCGGGGACCAGCGAGTCGAGCGAGATCGAAACCTCCCGCAGGCCACAGTTTACGACCTCTTCCATCAACTCTCCGGTCCCAGTGACGCCGTTGGTCAGGAGGCGGGTGCGCAAGCCCCGGCTCGTGAACGCGCGGACTACGTCCGTAATGTCCGGTCGGAGGAGCGGCTCGCCGCCGCCGAGGCTCACGGAGATGACGCCCCAGTCCTTCAGGAATTGGGCCAGTTCGCCTACCTCCGCCGTGGAGAGCTCCTTCGAGGGGGCGGCGCTCCTCCAGATCGCACACATCCGGCACCGCAGGTTGCAGCGATGGGTGACGCCGTAGTGAGCGTAGATCGGGTGCCGGCCAGCGGCACCGCCCAGGAAACGGAGCATCGTGCTTAGCATGTAGTGGTGCCTCCCGGCGTGGAAGAGAAACGGGACGCGGAGCGAACGCCGAGGGTGCATGGAGCCGGCAGGGATTGCGAAACCACGGACGGCCGGAACTTTCTAATCCCCACCGAGAGCCTCCCTCACCGCGGGCAGGAGCGCTTCCGCGACCTGCCGGTGTCCCTCTTTCGTCAGGTGACAGTCATCAACGAGCAGTGCGTCGAGACCGAGCTCCTCGAGCTTCCGCTGCATATCGAGGACCTCGATATTGTACCGGGCCGCCACCTGGCGCAGTCCGCGCAAGTACTGGGGACGCAAGACTGGGAAGTCGTACTCGGGCTGCCAGGGTTGGTGAGCCGGAAAGAGAAAGATCACTTTGACACCCCTCTCCCGGCAAAGCTTCGCCATAGCCTCCAAGTGAGCACGCGACTCCTCCGGCTGGACGCGGATCACGTCGCCCCGCCGCCCCGTCCGCCCGAAGAACCGGCTCAGAAGGAAGAAAAGCCGGCTCTTGTGCAGCAGACGCGAGAGCCCAACGCTCCGTCCCACGAGCTCTCGATCCGGTACCGCCTCCCGACCGGCATTGTTCACGGGGAACTGGATCACAACCACATCCGGCTCGTAGCCGAGAACTTCCTCCAGCCGCCCGAGTATCTGGAGCGTCGAGTAGCCGAATACTCCAGCGTTGATCACCTCTGCCTTGCCGCCGAGCAGCCGTTCGAGCACCTTGGGGTAGGCGTCCCGCGCCGCGACCTCTTCCGCGTAAGTGATCGAGTCGCCCAGACAGAAGACTCGTTTGACGCCGGGCGGTTTTCTGCTGAACTCCTCGTCGCGGAACCCTTTGGAGTTGACGGACACGTCTACCCTAAGCTCGACGGTCGGGCGGAAGTACCTATCGAACTTGAGGACCCTGGCATCCTTGACACTCACTCCCGGCCGCAGACGGTAGATGCAGCGGCTGTCAGGTTCGACCAGAAGCTCTCGGAGGTACTCAGGATGTCGTTCCAGAGCGCGGTTGAAGTACAGCCTGGAGGCCGCCTCGAGGAGACAGAGGAAGAACAGTACGGAGGCCAAGGCGAGGAGCAGCTTCGAGGCGAACTTAGGAGGCGGTTTTTCCACTGATGCACCAGGGAGTCATGACGGATGCAGGTGGGCGTGGACCGCCTCGGCGACGGCCTGGGAGATACCCGGCACCTGTGCGATCTCCTCAACCGAGGCCTGCCTGATCCGCTCGACAGACTCGAAGTGCCTGAGCAGTGCGCGCTTCCGGACTACGCCCAGTCCCCGGATTCCGTCGAGCAACGAACGCCGATAGGGCGAGGCGCGAAGCTTGCGGTGATAGCTGACAGCGAAGCGATGTGCCTCGTCCCGAACGCGGTCGAGGAAATGAAGCTCCGCGGAATCCGCCCTGAGCACGATCGGCTCCTGCCGCCCCGGTACAAAGACTCGCTCGTCGCTCCTCACCTTCCGCTGCCGTTCCTCTCGGACGACCCGACGGCTTTTCGCGAGGCTGATCACCTCGACGTCCTTGATTGCCAACTCGGAGAGTACGCGAAGGGCGGCGTTCAACTGTCCCCGCCCGCCGTCGACGACCACGAGCTCGGGGTATGTCTGATCCTTCGAGGCGCGCCGGAACCTCCGCGTCAGCACCTCCCTCAGCATCCCGACGTCGTCCGCCTTGCCGTCCGCAAGCTCGATCTTGAACCGCCGATAGCGGGCCTTGTTCGGCTTCCCGTTCTCGAACGACACAAGCGACCCCACTGCCGCCTTGCCGCTGAAGTTCGAGATGTCGAAGCACTCGACGTGAACCGGTAGCTTCGAGAGGTGCAACGTTTCCTGCAACCTCCGGAGTGCGCCCTCCGCGTCTCGCACCGTTGCGTGCCCGAGGCGATACGCCTGTTCCGCATTTTGATTCGCCAGCTCGATAAGCTCGGATTTCTCCCCCCTCTGCGGGGTCACAAGCTCCACTTTCCTTTGCTTCATCTCGGAGAGCCATTCCGCAAGAAGCGCGCCGCCCTCGACCTCCATCGGGAGCAGGACCTCTTCAGGAATGAAGCGCTGGAGACCGTAGAACTGCTGGAGAAAGGAGCCGAGGGCCTCCCGGATCGGGAGGCCGCGCGTCAACACGAAGTACGGCTTGAAGTCCTCCAACTTCCCGTTGCGGACGAACATGACGAACACCGTGAGCCTCTGGTCTTCCAGATATACGCCAAAGACGTCACGGTTCACGGCGTAGGGCGAGGAGATCTTCTGTCGCTCTACCGTTTTCTCGATTGCTTGAACCTGGTCGCGGATTCGCGCCGCCCGCTCGAACTCCAGCCGCTCGGCTGCTGCAGCCATCTCGCTCTTGAGGTGCTCCAGCAACTCGCCCATCCTCCCCTTGAGGAAGAGTACGACCTGCTGAACGACCTGGGAGTACTGTTCCGGCGTCGAGCCGGAACACGGGCCGAGACACTTCCCTAACTGGCCGTACAGGCAGGGCCGCACACGTCTCCGCAACACCGTATCCTTGCACTTCCGCAGGGGAAACAAACTGTTGAGGTATCGAACCGTATGCCGCACCGCCGAAGCCGAACTGTACGGACCGAAGTACAGTGCACCGTCATCCTTGCACCGTCGGACGATCTCCAGCCGCGGGTAGTCCTCATTCACATTGATCCGGAGCGAGAGGAAGCTCTTGTCGTCCTTGAGGTTGATATTGAAGCGTGGTTTGAATTGTTTGATGAGATTGTTCTCGAGGATGAGCGCTTCCTTCTCCGTATCGGTCACGACGAAGTCGAGGTCGGCGATGCGCCGGACGAGGTGGGGCGAGAACACTCTCTCGTCCGGCCCGCGGAAATAGGAGGCAACTCTGTTCTTCAGGCTCCTCGCCTTGCCAACGTAGATGACCTGGTTCCGGCCATCCTTGAACAGATAGACGCCCGGCTGATCCGGCAGGAGGCGGAGCTTCTCCCGAACTGCTTGTTCCATTACTCGAAGAGCACGGGGTCGCCGACGATGCCCAAGCGCGCCAACCGGCGTAGGATTTTCTCAGTCATCAGGCGACTGGTCGTGTAAAAGCCCATGTAGCTCGACTTGCCGCTGGGACTGGGAATCTCCTCCGCGAGGAGACTGATGTGGATCGTCCTTCCGTAGACGATCTCGAACCAATGCCGCTCGATAAGCTCGGTGTGGCGCGTGACGATGTGGACGTTCGGCGCCCAGGACTTCACCTCGACATCGGGCACGCCGATCACGTAGACCTCCGTAGCATAGTGGGTAAGCTTCTTGTACCGGATGCCGTGTTCGAGGAAATAACTCAGTTTCTGGAACCCTGCGTAGAGCTGGCACGGTCCAGGGTCGAGTTGAACGGCGTCCGAGATGATCCGGCATTCAAAGAGCAGTGTCCGTAGCGACTCGGTGAACCGGTACTCGCCATCGCTGAACTCCGGCTCGTCGCCCAGAAGGGGCAAGCGGGTATCGCCTCTGCGGGCAAGGATGTCCGTCTGCCTCTTGACGCTGAGGATGATGTCGTTGAGCGGATTGCCTCTCATCCGTTACGATTCTACCATTGCCGCGTCCTTGGGTTCAACGTAAGACGGCCACGGGGCGACCCGTTGCCGCCGCGAAGAAGCGGAAGGATACAGGCGAGTGCATCCCCACACACGGATCACCTCCCTGTCTTGACTCGCAATGTGAGGTATGATACCTTGAGAGCGTATGAGTAATCTCCCCATCGCCCTGATCGCTGGAAGCTCGGTCGGGCTGTCGCTCGTGCTTACCTGGCTGATGATCCGTCTCGCGCCACTCCTCGGCCTCGTGGACGTCCCCGGCGGGCGGAAGGCGCACGAAAAGCCGACCCCGCTCGGCGGCGGAATTGCGATGGTGCTCGCGTTCGCCGCGCCGCTCGTCGTCCTTCGCGGTTTCATCTACGCCCTGAAACCCGAGGAGGCGGATGTGCTCGACAATGTCCTCTGGGCTATCGTCCTCGGCAGCCTGTTCATGGGGGCCGTCGGCCTGATGGACGACCGCATCTCGCTGTCGCCGAGTGCGAAGCTCGCCGCCCAGTTCATCCTCGGCCTGGCTGTGTTCATCTCCTGCCCAGCCTTGAGGATCACGCTGTTTGTGTCCAACACGATCCTCTCCGCCGTCTACACGATTCTATGGATGCTGGTCGTGACGAACGCGTTCAATCTTCTGGATAACATGGACGGACTATCGGCCGGCGTCGCGGCGATCACGGCCGTCGTGCTCATCTGCATCGGCGTTGATACAGGCCAGTATTTCCTCGCCGTCGTGGCCCTCGCGTTCCTGGGGGTGCTCGCGGGGTTCCTCGTTTTCAACTTCCCGCCCGCGAAAATCTTCATGGGCGACGCGGGGAGCCTTTTTATCGGTTTCGTCATGTGGGCGTTGACAGCCGGGTTCACCTACTACTCAGAGGAACGCCAGGCCTTCCGTGTACTGTTCATTCCTGTGCTCGTGCTCGGCCTGCCACTGTACGACACGGTCTCGGTGATCCTCATCCGTCTGAAGGAGCATCGCCCGATCTTCAGGGGGGACCGGAGCCACTTCTCGCACCGCCTCGTAGGCCTCGGGATGACGACGCGTGAGGCAGTCCTGACGATCTACCTTGTCACGCTGACGATTTCCCTCTCCGCACGGAACCTCTACCGTCTCGACCTGACTGGAGCCGTCGTACTCTTCATCCAGACCTTGAGCGTCTTTGCGATCATCTATGTCCTGGAGCGGACAGGCCGGAGGAGCCGTTGAAGGCGAGCCTCCTGGAGCGGATTGCGATCATCTTCGCCGTCGCTGCGGCGGCCGTACGGCCGCTCTTCGCCGGCAAGGCGATCGGCTTCGAAATGGAGGTACTCGTCCAGACGCTTCCGCTCTGGGCGTTCGTCATCTGGGTCGTCGCCCAACTGCTCTACGGCCAGATCACGATCCGGCTGCCGCACTCGCTCTGGGCCTTTGGCGCACTCCTGCTCCTCGGACTGGGTTCGGCCTTCCACGCAGTCCACAAGCTGCCGGCGTTCCTCGTCTGGGTCAACTGGGCGAGCTACGCAATGCTCTGGTGGGTGATACTTTCGAGCGATTACCGGGACGAGATTCTCGTCTGCCTTTTCGCTTCTGCCGCCGTCTCGGGCGCGTGGGGATGGTTCCAGTACTTCGAGGGTCTCGACATGGTGAAGGAGCAGCTCGCGAAGGCACCGGACCAAATCATGCGGGAGCTTCGTCTGGAGCAGGACATGTACGGGAGTCTCATGTCGCGACTCTACGATCCTCGCGTGTTCTCGACGTTTTTCATGCCAAACACCTTCGCCGCGTTTCTCGTCCTCGTGATACCCGCGCGGATCGGAAGCGTAGTCGAGCGGTTCCGTCGGCGGCAATGGGGACTCGGAAGCTTCGTCCTGCTCCAGGTGATTGTCCTCGGCGGGGCGCTGGTGTTCACATTTTCCAAGGGTGGCTGGCTGTCAATGATCGTCGCTCTCGGCGTGTTCGTCTTCCTGTGTGCGAGGCGGCGCTGGATCCCGCTCGCCACCGTCGTGGGGCTTGCGCTCCTGATCGGACTGATCTATCCTCATGCCATACGGGCCGGCCTGCCGTCGCTTGGCGTTCGGACGGACTTCTGGCGCTCCGCGTGGGGGATGATCCGCGACCACCCATTTTTCGGAGTCGGGATCGGAAACTTCGGCGACTATTACGCGCTTTACCGGCTCCCCGGTGCCCGAGAGACAAAACTGGCTCACAACGACTATCTGCAGGTGCTCGCGGAACTGGGCGTCTTCGGGCTTGTGGCATTCCTTGCCTTCTGGATGCTGAACCTCTGGCAGGCGCGATTCGTCCCGTCCTCCGAATCGGCCGAGGAGGGCTCGGACAAACGGCAAAGGCGTAGGCCGCCGCCCAGCGTCGCGTTTGGCCCGGCGGCGCTCTGCGTCCTCGGAGGCATCCTGGCCTTTGCCGTCCTAACCGGCTGCGGCGCGCTCCTGGAGGTACCCGGGCATCCGGGCCTCAGTATCGCGGCGACCTCGACCGCCTTCGTCCTCTGGGTCTGCGTATGTGTCGCCGAACGGGACGGTTGCTATCAGTCGGTCGTGTACAACGGTGTTTTGGCCGGGCTCGCCGGCGTGCTCTTCCATATGTTCTTCGACTTCGACTTCTGCGTCGAGGGACTTGCACAGTCCCTCGTCGTTATGGCCGCCCTGGCCGTCGGCACATGGAGGACGGTAACCTTTCGACCCCGTCTCGTACCGAGGATGATCGTCGGGTTCAGCCTCGCGTTCGTCGCCCTGGCATGGACGTACGGCGTGCTCCCGCGCGTACTGGAGGCTTCGGTCGCCAAGCACCGGGCGGACGTACTTTACACGACCGCGTCCGGCGATCCGGAGGCCGTTGCGGAATCCTTGATGGAGTCAGCGAAGCTTTACAAGCAGTCCGTCCGGACCAACAGTTGGGACGACGAGGCATGGGTCCAGCTCGCCGAAGTCGCCATCGTTCTATGGCAGCGGGGCCGCTACGAGGACAGTGCTCACTTCGAGGACGCCCTGGCCGCGCTGCGGGCCGCCATCCGTCTTTCGCCGCTCAACTCGGGTTATCACATGCGGTTAGGCGAGCTTCTATACGACGCCGGCCGCAGACGCCCAATGGTGTTGGATCGTTACCTCCGACAGGAGGACTTCACTTTCGACGTACCCGTCGCACCCTCCCGCAAGATGATCGTGCCGGCCTTGAGGGCATACAAGCGCTCTGTCGAATGCTACCCGTCCAATCCGACGCCCAGGGCTTACTATGCACGCGCCCTGGAGGAAGCCGGCCTCACCCAGGACGCGATCCGGGAGTACAAGACCTGCCTCTCCCTCGACGACCAGTACAACCAGGCGAACAAGGTTTACATTATGAAGGCGGAGCTTCGGAAACTTGTCGAGCCGCGGCTGAGGAAGCTGCAGGAGAATAAGTAGTTCCCGGGGAGAATGCGAACGTCGGTGGTGGCGGGAAGCTTCACCTTGCGTGCCCCGCGCTTCGGGATGATTCTTCCAGAAGCGATCATCTGCGCTCAGGCATCGAGGCGGCGCCATAGCTCTACGCCATCGCATAATCCGTCCCCACGAGCCCAGCTCGCTCTGCGAGAGTGTTCGTGGTCCGCGACAGGTCTTCCCGACGGTGACGGCGAGAGAACTTGTGGAAAGCGAGGCCACCGGCAAGGTGGGGGTAGCCAGTACCAGGACCATCTTGATGAGGTCTCGAACCAGTGGTATATTGTGAAGGAAGTCGAAGGGACCGGCAAACCATGAGGGTGATTGTCGCGGAAAAGGCCGGGTTTTGCATGGGCGTCAGGAACGCTCTGGACAAGGCTCTGGCCGCTGCGGAGAGCTCTTCTGGGGAGGTCTACACGCTCGGCCCGCTGATTCACAACGAACGCGTCGTGCAGACCCTCGAGCGCCGTGGGGTGCGGTGTCGGAAGGATCTCGCCGGTGTGACTCACGGTAAGGTCGTCATTCGCGCCCACGGAACGACCCGGGAGAAGCGAGCCGAATTGGAGTCGAGAGGTCTCGAGGTGGTCGAAGGGACCTGCCCTCACGTGCTCCGGTCACAGCGTCTCGCTGCCGAGTGGTCGGGGAAGGGCTACTTCGTCGTGATCGCCGGGGACAAGGATCACGCGGAAGTGGTCGGGCTGATGGGGCATTGCACGAACGGCTGCGCGGTTGTCTCGCACGCGGCCGAGGTGGACGGGCTGCGGCTCCCGGAGAAGGTGTGCATCATCGCGCAGACTACGTTCAACGAATCGCTGCTTGGCGAGATCGCTTCGCGGGTGAAGCTGCTGCGTCCGGAGGCACAGGTGCTCCCGACGATCTGCCGGGCCACCGCCGAGCGGCAGGAAGAGGTCGTAAGACTGAGCCGCGAGGTCGAGGCCGTCGTGGTCGTCGGCGACAAGGGGAGTGCAAATACGCGACGTCTGGCGGAGGTCGCCTCTGCGACGGGGAAGCCCACGTTCCTGGTCGAGGGTGCCGAGGACCTCGATGCTGAGGCGCTTTCGCGCTATTCCGTCGTCGGCGTGACCGCCGGGGCCTCGACGCCGAGCTGGGTGATCCAATCTGTGGTGGAACAGCTCGAGGCGATCGGCCGGCAAGGCGTACGCTGGTGGGTGCGCAACCTCCTCGCCGTCCTCGTACGAAGCAGCGTTTGCACGGCCCTCGGCGCCGCCGCGCTGTGCTACTGCTGCTGTCTGCTCCTGGGTTACAAACTGCTGCCCTGGCAGACCGAAGGGCCGATTGACGAGTATATGACTATCGCCTTCTCGTATATTTTCACGGTGTACGCGATGAATCGTCTCCGGGAGGCGGGGCGTGGGGAACGCTACACGGCGCGGCTGCACTTCTCCGCCCGCCACAAGATCGCCCTGACGATCGGGAGCTGTCTGCTGTTCGCACTGTCAGGGTATGTCTCGTGGGGACTCGGGCGGCGGGTGCACCTGCTGCTGTTTGCCGCGTACGTGATGGGGCTGATCTACAGTCTGGAGGTGATCCCTCGGCTGCTTCGGATCAGGTATCGGAAGCTCCGCGACATTCCGGCCTCGAAGGACGTCTTCACAGCGGCGGGCTGGACGACCGTGTGCGTCTTGATCCCGTACGCGCGAGAGCCCGGCAGCCTGGCGGGTGCGATCGTTGCTGTGTTGCTCGCGCTGGTGGTGAACTTCGTGCGGGCAACGATCTTCGATCTCACCGACATTCAGGGTGACCGCATCCTGGGTCGCGAGACGCTGCCCGTACTGCTCGGTGCGCGTGCGACCCGCCGCCTGTTGCTGGTCCTGACCGGAGTGCTTCTTGTGGCTCTCGTTGCTTTCGGGGCATCTGGCGTCCTCGGAGAAAACTCCGGTTTGGCGCTCTTGCTTGCACTATGCCCGATTTATCTGTATCTTTATCTTAGAATGGGGCAGCAGTGGAGCGCCCGGTCAGAGCTTCGCTGTTCGCTGTTTGCGGACGCAAGCTTGTTCTTGTGTGGAGGTATTGCGCTCGTGTGGGCGTTGGTGAGTTGAGATGGTGCAGGAGTTCGACCCGGCGGGATTTGCGGCGCGACTCCAGAGGGTACGTGAATCGCTCGACGCGCTTCGGAGGTCTCTTTGACTACGAGGCAAGTCTTGGGAAGGTCCGCAAGATCGAGAAGGAGATGGCAGACCCCGGCTTTTGGAGCCGCGAATCGGACAAGTCGAAGACGATCGAGCAGCTCAAGCTCCTCAAGTCGCGGACGGAGCCGCTCAGGGAGATGACGGAGGCGGTGGAGGAACTGTCGGAACTCCTGCAGATCGCCGGTCCCGGGGACGTCGCGGAGATCGAGTCCGAGCTCAAGGCACTCGAGGGCAAACTCAAGAAACTCGAGGTCCGGACGCTCCTCAGTTCCGAGTACGATCCGATGAACTGCTATTTTTCCATCCAGGCGGGAACGGGCGGGACCGATGCTTGCGACTGGGCCTCGATGCTGCTGCGTATGTACACGAGGTGGTTGGATTCGAAAGGGTTCGAGACACGGACCCTTTCGATCGAGCCCGGCGAAGAGGCCGGGACGAAGAGCGCTACGCTCGACGTCCGGGGGCCCTATGCGTTCGGCTACCTGAAGGGTGAGGACGGTGTCCATCGCCTGGTCAGGATTTCGCCGTTCGACTCCAACGCGCGCCGGCACACATCCTTCGCGGCTGTCGAGGTCGTCCCACAGTTCGAGGACGTCCCCGAGGATATCGAGCTCAAGGACGAAGAGCTCAAGATCGAGTTCGCTCGCTCCAGCGGCCCCGGAGGCCAGCACGTCAACGTCACCGATTCTGCAGTCAGGATCGTCCATCTTCCGACCGGCATTGTCGTGCACTGCCAGAACGAACGCTCCCAGCACCAGAATCGGCGCACAGCGCTGGCGATGCTCAAGGCCAAGCTCTACCAACTCCGCCTGAAAGAACGCAAGGCGGAGCTGGAGAAGGTAACCGGCGCACGCGAGGAGATCACCTGGGGCAACCAGATCCGCTCCTACATCCTCCAGCCCTACACCATGGTGAAGGATCACCGCACGAATGTCGAGACCAGTTCCGTCTGGGATGTCCTGGACGGCGACCTGGACATGTTCATAGAGAGCTATCTCCGTTACAAAGCCGGGCTTGGAGGTCCCAAATGACCGCGAAGCCACGCTCGGCGTAGGGGGAAACCAGGATGAGGAAGCAAGCGCATTCGCGAGGATTGATGGTACTGACTGGCGTCGCTCTCGTCTCGCTGTGTGCCGCTTCGAGAGCGGGGACGCTCGTCGGGAGAGCTGACGAGGCGGCCAAGAAAGGGGCGGACAAGATCAAGGAACTCGCCGGCGAGATCAAGGAATCCGTCTCCGAGGAAGGGGCCAAACTCCGCGAGAACCTCAAGAGCGTCACCACGACGATCCGAGACCAGATCAACACGCTCGCGACAGCCTTCAAGGACCAGGTTGCCTATGGCGTCCAGTCTCTCAAGTCCGGCGTAGCGTCCGTCGCCGGGCCAAGAGCTACCCGGCCCACTGTGCGAACCGCCGAAGTCATCCCCGCCGAGCGGCCCCCGATCAAGTCGGAGTTGCTTGACGACCACTTCCTCCAGGAGCAGGGGATCGTCAAGCTCTGGAGTACGGACGTGAGCGCACTCGGTGCGAGAAAAGTGCTCCTCCAGGACGACGTCCTCTACATCGAAGACAACAACAACGACATCTCCGCCATCCGCCTCTCGGACGGGCGCGTCAAGTGGATCTACCCATTGCGGCGTCCTTCCGATCTCGAACTGGTCGGCGACAAATCGCGCCTCTACGTCTTCCTCGCCGGTACGGTGCTCGCCATAGATCGCGACGAGGGGGGAAGCCTCTGGTGGAAGAACTTGCGGCACGTCCCCACTTCGCCCGCGTTCGTCACTAACAACCTCCTGATCATGGGCACGATCGGCGGGGTCCTCGTCGGCGTCTCCAAAGACGATCTGACTGTGAGCTGGAGGTTCAAGGTGGACGGAGAGGTAATCTCACGTCCCTACTACCAGGAAGGCATCCTCCACGCCGCCACGCAGAAAGGAAAGATCGTTGCCTGCGATCCGGTGCACCTCAACACCCTCTGGACCTACCCGACTTCCGACAAGTTCTCAGCTCCGATCGTCAGCGACCTCTCGAAAATCTACGTGGCCGGACGAGACTACGTACTGTACTCGTTCTATAGAGAAAGGGGAGCGGTCGTGTGGACCGGGCTCACCGAGGGCGCCATCTACGATCCGCCCTGGGTCGACCGAGAGAACATCTACGTCCACGCCGAGGCGGATGGGCTGTATGCGTTCGACGTCAAGAGAGGGAAACTCCTGTGGCGCCTCGGAAGCGGCATCCAGCCCTTGGCCATCGGCCAGAAGAACGTTTACGTCCAACTCGAAGGTCCCCGCGTCGCAGCCGTCGAGAGGGCAACCGGCAAGATCGTCTGGGAGCGGGACGCGATGCCGTTCAACTTCTTCATTCAGAACACCCGCAGCAACACGATGTATCTCGTGAGCCAGGACGGGCAGGTCGTGGCTCTCCAGGTCAGATCCGACAAGCCCACGCTCACCGCTCCCACAGAAGAGAAGCCGGCAGAAAAGGTAGCACCGGCCAAGCCCCAAGCGACGAAAGAGGGTAAGCCGGGGGCAGCACCCACCGAAGGCGAGGCCAAGGAAGGCGAAGCCAAACCTGCCGAAGGCGAGGCCAAGGAGGGTGAAGCCAAACCCGCCGAGGGCGAAGCCAAGGAAGGCGAAGCCAAACCTGCCGAAGGCGAGGCCAAGGAAGGCGAAGCCAAACCTGCCGAGGGCGAGGCCAAGGAGGGCGAAGCCAAACCTGCCGAAGGCGAGGCCAAGGAGGGCGAAGCCAAGCCCACCGAGGGCGAGGAGGAAAAGGGAAGGACCGCCGAGAAGAAGGAGGCTAAAGAGGGCGAAGCCAAGCCCGCCGAAGGCGAGGAGGAAAAGGGAAAGGCCGCCGAGAAGAAGGAGGCTAAAGAGGGCGAAGATGAGGAGCGCCCGAAGGGCCCCGTCGGCGGAAACGAACCCGACAAGGAAGAGGAGGCAAAGGAGGGTGAAAAAGAGAAAGCCGAGGAGAAGCCCGCCGAGGGCGAGGAGGAAAAGGGAAAGGCCGCCGAGAACAAGGAGGCCAAAGAGGGCGAAGACGAGGAGCGCCCAAAGGGCCCCGTCGGCGGAGACGAACCCGACAAGGGGGAAAACGCCAAGGAAAACGACAAGGGCGACAAGCCAGGCGAGGCAGAAAAACCCGCGGACGAAGAGAAGAAGGAAGATAACAAAGGCGAATGAGCGGTAAAATCCTCATCGGCTACGACGTCGAGGGAGCGGGCAAACCGGAGATCACCAGATCATTTCTCGCGGCAGCCAGGAAGCTACACGAAGAGCTCGATGTCCCCTGCACCTTCTTCCTGCTGGGCCGGGTCGTCGAGGAGAACGCCGAAGAACTCGAGCCTTTCGTCGCTCATCCCCTCTTCGATCTCCAACAGCATACCTACTCCCATATCCTCTTCAAGAGCGTTTACATCGAGTACGACAACGGAAAGACGCAGTTCGTAAAAGGCGGAACTCCTCAGCAGATCGAGGAGGACCTGGCCAGGGCCACCGAGGTCATGCAGAAGCTGCTTGGCATCACACCCATAGGCGTGTGCGGCCCGTGGAACTACTATCGCGGCCTCGCCGATCGTCCGGACATCCTGGAGGTTCTCCACCGCCAAGGGATCCGCTTCTGCCGATGCTACGGCCGCAACCACAAGGACTACCAGCCCGTACCCTACTCGACCCAGCCCTTTTGGTACAAAGATCAGGGCTTCCCAGACATCCTCGAGATACCGCTCCAGGGCTGGCAGGACTACTACCTCCGCTGGCGCATGGGTTGGGGCAACATCGCAGCCTACACCACATGGGTCCTGGGGGACATGGAGCTCGTGGCCAGTGCGGACTATGTGTGGTCATACTGCCAGCACGACGGCTCCAACCAGGGCGACCCAGACATGAGCATCGTCCGGAGCCTGATCCTCCGAGCCAGGGAACTCGGCATCACCTTCGCCACTCACAACGCTTACTACCAGGAACGCCTCCGTCAGCAATAGACCGTGAACGCCCAATCACACCAGCTTATCGCAGTTCTGGATTTTGGCTCCCAATACGGCCAACTCATCGCCCGCCGGGTCCGGGAGAACCACGTCTACTGCGAGATCCTCCGTCACGACGTCACCGCAGAGGAGCTTCGGCAGCGCAATCCTAAGGGCATCATCCTCTCCGGGGGACCTGCGAGCGTCTACCAAGAGAGTGCTCCGCGCTGTGATGCCCGCATATTCGACCTCGGCGTCCCCGTACTGGGCATCTGCTACGGCCTGCAGATCGCTGCCAAGATCCTGGGGGGCAGCGTCTCCCGGGCCCGCGCCAGGGAGTACGGGAAGACCCAATGCACGATCGTGAAGCCGAACGAACTGTTCGCCGGGCTGCCCCAACAACTCGTCGTCTGGATGAGTCACGGCGACCAGGTCGAACACATCTCGGGTGGCTTCGAAGCCCTCGCCCGCACGGAGAACTGCCCCTATGCTGCCGTTCGCCATACCTCCAGGCCATTCTACGGTGTCCAGTTCCACCCCGAAGTCACCCACACGCCGCTCGGCAAGGAGATTCTCCACAACTTCCTCTACCGAATCTGCCAGGTGAGCGGGGACTGGACGATGGGGGCTTACATCGAGGAAGCAGTGCTTCAACTCCGTGCAGAGATCGGCGAATCGCACGCCGTATGCGCGGTCTCCGGCGGCGTGGACTCGACGGTCGTCGCGAAACTCCTCGCACGGGCAATCGGCTCCCGCGCACACTGCGTGTTCGTTGACAACGGTCTGCTGCGCAAGGGCGAAGCCGGGGAGGTGGCCGACCGTCTCCGCAACTCGCTCGAATGCGACATCCGCGTCGTTGACGCTTCGCAGCGCTTTCTCGCCGCACTCAAAGGAGTAACCGACCCCGAAGCCAAACGCCGCATCATCGGGCACACGTTCATCGCAGTCTTCGAGGAAGAGGCCCGGAGCCTACCCAATCCCGACTTCCTGGTCCAGGGCACGCTCTATCCCGACCTCATCGAAAGCCGTTCCCCGTTCGGCGCACCGAGCGCAACGATCAAGACCCACCATAACGTCGGTGGGTTGCCTGAGCAGCTCCGGTTCCGGATCGTCGAGCCGCTACGATTCCTCTTCAAGGATGAAGCACGCGCCGTCGCCCGCGAACTCGGCTTCGACGAAACGCTCGTGCGTCGCCACCCGTTCCCGGGACCCGGCCTCGCCGTCCGCGTCGTCGGCGAGGTAACCGCTCAGAGACTCGCCTTGCTCAGGGAGGCAGACGCCATCTTCATCGGCGAGTTGCAACGCTCCGGGCTCTACAACTCCGTCGCTCAGGCGTTTGCCGTCTTCCTGCCCATCTCCTCCGTCGGCGTCATGGGAGACGAGAGAACCTACGAAAACGTAGTAGCGCTCCGGGCGGTCGTCACAGAGGACTACATGACAGCCGATTGGGCCCGTCTGCCCTACGACTTCCTCGCGCAGGTCGCAAACCGCATCATCAACGAAGTGCGAGGTATCAACCGTGTCGTCTATGACATCAGCTCCAAGCCGCCGAGCACGATCGAGTGGGAGTGAGCGGGGTCGGGTCTGTGCCCAGGGCTCAACATTCCTGACCCTGCAAGATACCCAACGGCCACGGCCCTCTTCTGATTGGAAACTATCGAGACGGGTTGGTATAATGCGCGTTTGTTGGAGAGTCGAATGGCGAGAGAGGATAGTTCCATCTGGCAGGGGAAAGGCCACGTCGGAAGGCAGATCGTCCTTCCGTGGTCGAAAGCGATCGAGATCGCCTGGAAGGGGATCAGCGTCCGAATCTGGCGGTCGTTGATCGCCCTGAGCAGCATCATCCTCGCCATTGCATTCCTCATGTCCATCCTCACGAGTACATGCCTCGTCGCTTCGCTGAGCGTACGGCCACGGCTCGACGTCCGAGAGGTGGACCAGGCAGGCGTCGCGGCCAGGAACATTACAGAAGCCCAGCTCGGAGACCCAAGGTTCGCAAAATGGGTCAAGTTGATGAAGGAGGTGTTTGCCAAGGATCAGGTGCTCGTCCTCAAGCACAAGACAGAGGTCGAGACAAAAATTGACGAAATCCAACGGCGGGCGAAGGTTCAAGGCAAAATGACCCCGCAGATGCAAACCGACCTGGCCAAATGGCAGAAGGAGCTAAACGCTACGAACGCGACACTGGCCCAACTGGAAGCCGGCCTGAAAAAGGACGGCACAGCAGAGCAGCTCGCCGCCTTCCGCGCGTTCCTCGATCGGGAGAAGAAGTACCGAACAGACGTCGCAGGGGCAATAGATCGCATGCTCCAGAAGGAGGGCCACAGCACGGACGAGAAGCGGCAGGGCGATCTCGAACTGAGCCAGTCCGGTTCGATCGTCGCATACCTCAGGATGGTCTACCTGAAGATGGACGACAAAGACAAGTGGCTGGCCTCGCTCGCGTTGCTTGTGTGTCTCGTCGGGATCACGAACGCGATGCTCATGTCGGTAACGGAGCGTTTCCGCGAGATCGGCACGATGAAGTGCCTCGGGGCGTTGGACTCCTTCATCGTCAAACTCTTCCTGATCGAGTCGACCTTCGAAGGCTTCGCCGGCACCATCGTCGGTGTGATTATCGGCTTTGTTCTTGCGTTCTTCCGCGGGCTATGGGCCTACGGCGGCTATTCGCTCGATTACTTCCCGGTTGTGCACGTCTTCTACTCCGGCCTCTTCTGCCTCATGGTCGGTACCGCACTCGCCGTCGTAGGCGCACTCTATCCAGCCCAGCGTGCCGCCAAAATGGAGCCCGTCGTGGCAATGAGAGTGGAGGAATAGGAGGGATCCATGTCGGAGACTGCTCAGCGCTCCATGCAGCAAACCATAGTGCGGACACGAGATGTCAAGAAGATCTACCAACTCGGCAAGGTGCCCGTGCACGCCTTGAGAGGCGTGGACCTCGAGGTCGTCGCCGGCGAGTACATCTCCATCATGGGCCCGTCGGGCTCCGGAAAGTCCACGCTCTTCAACATGATCGGTGGCCTCGACAAGCCAACCTCCGGCAGAGTCTTCATTGACGAGGTTGATATCGCCCAGTTGGACGCCTACGAACTCGCCTGGCTCCGCTGCCGAAAGATCGGCTACATCTTCCAAACCTTCAACATCATCCCCGTCATGACCGCCCTGGAAAACGTAACCCTCCCAATGGTATTTGCAGGCATGTCGTCCGACGAGGCACGCGACAAGGGCGTCATGCTCCTCGAGAAAGTCGGCCTCGGCGAGCGAGTGATGCACAAACCCTACGAACTATCCGGCGGGCAACAGCAGCGTGTCGCCATCGCACGCGCACTCGCCAACGACCCCGCATTGATGCTTGCCGACGAGCCTACCGGCAACCTCGACCTCAAAACCGGGCGCGAGATCATCGAACTGCTCAAGAGCATGAACCGGCAGTCCAACGTCACCGTCATCTCGGCCACCCACGACCACAAGATGCTCAGCGCGTCGGACCGCGTCATCTGGCTTTCCGACGGCCAAATCGAGAAGATCCAGCACCGCCGCGACCTGGACATCCGCGAAGGCACGATTGACGGCAAGGCCGAGTAGCCCCCCGCTCACACCGGCCTGCCGGAGGTACCAACGAGCCCCTCGAGGCCCGATTCACATGGATTCAAGAGCTCGGACCTGTCGCACAAGTCGGGACCAGGTTCGCGTTCCCGCAGAGAATCATCCCTTCCGCCTTCCCCCCGAGGAGCGTCATGAGCAAAGTGCTTGGCATTGGCATCTGCGGTTGTCGAAACGTCCGATGGGCGTACGCTGACGTCGCGAGCCCGTACTCGCGGCTCGTTGCAATCTGCGACACCCACAAGCCCGCCATCGAGGCCGCCCGGAGAGAATTCCCGGACATCGCAGCCTACACCGATTACCGTGTCCTCGTTACACACCCGCACGTGGACGTGGTCGTCGTCAACACGCCGAACTGGCTCCACCCGGAGATCACCATTGCGGCACTGGAGGCCGGCAAGGACGTCTTCTGCGAGAAACCCATGGCACTGAACCGCGAGGACTGCGCTCGGATGCTGGCCGCGGAGCGAGCGAGCGGCCGGACGCTCTGCATAGACTTCGAACTCCGCTACTCGATCCTGAGCGGCCGCCGGCTCAAGGAGCTCATCTCCTCGGGCGAGATCGGCGAGGTGCGCCACATTGACTTCTTCCACTATCGCGGCGCATGGCTCGAGGAAGGCAACGGCATCTGGCGCACCCGCCCCGAGCTCTCCGGCGGACTGTACCCAATGGAGCCCTGCCACGAGGTTGACCTCTTCCGCTACCTCGTCGGCGAGATCTCCGCCGTCCAGTCCTTCTCGGCCCCCAACGTCCTGCCTCACTACCGCATACCCGACAATGTCTGCACTCATTTCTTCTTCGAGAACGGAGCAATGGGGCAGATCACCACCGCTCACACCCGCTCAGCCCACATCGTCGAAGGCGACCACTGGGAGGACCTCGGCCACGAGATGGTACTCTCGATCGTCGGCACCCAAGGCAGCCTCCGCGTAGACCTCTGGAAAAACCGGCTGACTGTCTTCCGATTCGCCGAGTATCCGCTCGGCAGTGGCGGCGTGCGGTGCGAGTTCGTCCGAAATGAAGACTACACCGGCGTCCCGAGCCACTTGCTCCATC
>Ga0272448_1002988_pt1 | contig 20606 bp, 12 predicted proteins | sample YNPCB0191_FD_202220 | JGI IMG/M metagenome (GOLD analysis project Ga0272448, IMG submission 202220) | Hot spring sediment microbial communities from Yellowstone National Park, WY, United States - YNP-CB-019-1 | ecosystem: Environmental > Aquatic > Thermal springs > Hot (42-90C) > Sediment... | reverse complement strand
GCTTGTTCACATGGTTTAGTGGCGACTTCATCACGTGGGGTCTGGCAGTGATCATGCTCGGCATGGGGATCACGTTGAGCGTGGACGATTTCAAGGCCGTGCTTAAAACGCCGGCTGGTGTAGGAGCCGGGTTTGCCGGGCAATACATGATCATGCCGTTGCTTGGCTGGAGTATTGCACATCTGTTCAAGCTCGAGCCGCCTCTGGCAGTCGGGTTAATCCTGGTGTCGTGTTGTCCTGGTGGAACAGCATCAAACGTGGTGACATATCTGGCACACGCAAACGTTGCGTTATCGGTGCTGATGACGATGTGCTCGACATTCGGTGCGATTGTCATGACACCACTGCTGACCAAATGGTTGGCTGGCACATACGTGCCCGTGGACGCTTGGGGGTTGTTCTTAAGCACGGTCAAAATTGTACTTGCACCACTTGTGCTTGGTCTGGGCCTGCATCATCTTGTGCCGCGTTTTGTGAAGTTCATTTTGCCTGTGGCACCTCTGGTGTCGGTGCTCACTATAACAATGATCTGTGCAAGTATCATCGGCAGCAGTGCCGCTGATCTCAAACGCGCTGGCGGCGTGCTTTTGCTGGCTGTGTTTGTATTGCACGCAGCCGGGTTTCTTTTCGGCTACATTTTCGCGCGCATGCTCGGGTTTAACCGGGCGGATTGCCGGACAATCTCAATCGAGGTGGGTATGCAAAACTCGGGCTTGGGCGCCGCACTTGCACACAAACATTTTCCGCAAATGCCACTTGCAGCGCTCCCATGCGCAATTTCGGCAACATTTCACTCTGTAATTGGGAGCGTGCTGGCTGGTGTGTGGCGCTTGCGTGCCGGACAGTCGGTGCAAATGAACCCCATCGCGCCGGACCGCCAGCGACCCCGTAGGGCGATGTAATGGCCATTGTTGGCCGGTGAGACTGTGCCCGGGCTGGTTTGGACTATCTGAGCGGTACTATTTGGCCGTCATGTGGGATTGAGTGTGGTATGTCTGGCAACAACCGCGCAAGCAGTTTGCGTGTGGCTGGTAGAGCCGACCAGTATTTTCGCGCCAGATGCACAAACAGCACGCGTTTAATTGGCCGACCTTCGAGCGCCGCACAGATTTGTTGGGGTGTAAAATGAGCCAGCTCACACACCAACAGGTCAAGCGGCTCGTCTAACAACGGGAGAAGGTCGTCCGGACTGCCGAGGTCAGAGCTGTGCGCGATGCGAATCTGCCCGTATTCAATCAGGAAAAGATACGCGACAAGCCGGTGGCGGGGTTTAATGCCACGCCGTTTTTCGAGTTCGTCAAGGTGTGTGCCTGCAATGGGTGTGATCCTGATCTTGCCGATGCGAACGGGTTTACCGGCCCGGAGCGGTTTGAGGCGCAGATTGTACGGCAGCAACGGCTTGGATAGCGCGGCTTGCTTGAGCAACGCGTCCACGGGCCTGACGGCGTCTCCTGGCAGGTAAACGTCGAGGTCTTTTTTGCGTCCTTCGACCCACATGCCCTGCAACAACATCAGCAACCCGCCGAAGTGATCCGCATGCAGGTGCGACAGCACAACTGCATCTAGCTCGTCAAAGCCGAGTCCGCTCAGTTTATATGCGCGGCAGACAGGTTCACCCGCGTCAATTAACACGGTTGTGTCGCCCAGCCTGTACACAAACGCCGAATGATTCCTGTCCGTGCACGGCCAGCCGTCACCGACACCAAGGCAAATAACTGAATCTGTACGCATCTCGGGTTAAGATACCCCAAGTGAACGATTTTTGTAATGCAGTATTTTGAACTCGGGTTGGTCAAGGACAACCTCAACAAGGTCAAATTCGTGCTCGAATGGCGGAAAGAACGTGTCGCCCTCGACCGTCCGCTTGACAACCGTCAGGTACAGGTCGGAACACAGCGGCAGAGTTTGCCGGTAGACCTCTGCACCCCCGCAAATGAACACCTGGCGATCGGCTGCAAGCCCGGCAAGCTCGGCCAGGCTTTGAATTGTATGGACGCCATCGTGCCTGAAGCCCGAGCGGCTGAGCACGGCATTGATCCGGTTTGGCAGAGGTTTTCCAATTGACTCGAATGTCTTGCGGCCCATGACAATCACGTGTCCGGTTGTGGTTTTCTTGAACCACTTGAAATCGTCCGGCAAGTGCCACGGGATTTTGCCACCGGCACCAATCACGCGGTTAAGTGACATTGCAGCGATTGCCTTGAAGGGCTTGGCAGCGCTTGTGCAGTTTGTGCCTGTTGACTTGCCGTTCATTGCTGTGCGGTCTTTTCAAGTGCGCTTTTTCAAACTGCAATGGGCGCTTTGATGGCTGGCCAAGGATCGTAACCGACCAGTTCAATGTCTTCAAACCTGAAGTGGTGAATGTTTCGCACAGCCGGATTAAGCCGGACCTTCGGCAACGGACGCGGTTGGCGACTCAGTTGCAGTTTCGCTTGTTCGATATGGTTGCTGTACAAGTGCAGGTCGCCGAATGTGTGGATGAACTCGCCCGGCTTAAGTCCGCACACCTGCGCGACCATCATTGTCAACAGCGAATACGAGGCAATGTTGAATGGCACACCCAAAAACAAATCGCCACTGCGCTGATATAGCTGGCAACTAAGTTCGCCGTCTTGAACATAGAACTGAAACAGCACATGGCACGGCGGCAACGCCATCTGATCAAGCTCGCCCGGGTTCCATGCGCTTACAACCAGCCTACGGCTGAGCGGGTTGGTTTTGATCTGCTCGATGACCCAGTCAATTTGGTTTACTGACCGGCCGTCTGGTGTGCGCCAGTCGCACCATTGCGCCCCGTAGATTCGGCCCAGGTTACCGTCTTTATCGGCCCATTCATCCCAGATCGTAACGCCGTGTTCGTGCAGGTATTTGATGTTTGTATCGCCGCGCAAAAACCAGAGCAGTTCGTGGACAACCGACTTAAAATGCACCTTTTTCGTCGTCAACAAGGGGAAACAGTCGCGAAGTGAGACTCGCACTTGCGCGCCGAACACCGAGTACACACCCGTACCGGTGCGGTCGGGCCTGAATTTCCCGTGCTCAAGCACAAACTGCAACAGCTCGAGGTATTGTTTCATTGAGCAGATTGTGATGTGTGTTGCTCTGCGGTTTTTGTGTCTGCGGGTGCAGGTGCAGTGGCTGCAGCAGGTTCTCTTTTGTCGGCAACTTTGGTCAACCCGAGTTGCTCTGCCAATGTGTCCAGGAACCCCACACCAATTCGTTGCATAATTCTGCGCTGGCGCATGAGAAACCACCAGTAGACAGGCACTGAAATCGACATTACCCACACCCAGCGTATTGTCGTGCTGCCGAGGCCGATGCTCAACACAACCAGAGCAATCAGTCCAAACCCAAAAGCACGCGCAGTAAACGATAACCGCGGTGTGAGCCTGCACCTGAGCATACGTCGGCCGCCAGGATGTTCTTCGGCCACAGTCGTGATTTGGAGAGAGACCCACCTGTTACCGCCTAGCTCGATATCGAATTCGCTCCAGCCGGCATCGGCGCGGTAAGGCCAGCGGCGTTTGTCAAGTTCGCGCAGAATAGCCGAAATGAAATCGTGCCGTGTGACATTGTTTTCAACCCAATAACCGGCTGGGCCGATTTGTTTGCCGAAGTCACGTACTGCAACGGCTTCAAATACGCCCGGACCCACGATTGGCGTTTGTCGCCTAAGTCGGCCTTCGTACCGGCCAACCCCACGCACGATCGGTTGCAACAGGTAAAGCAACGCAACTGCAGCACGTGACCACCAGCGGATTTTTTCTCTTGGCAGAACAGCCTGTGCACCAGCCAGCGCACAAACGGCAATTGAAAGCAGCAGGCTTACCGCTGCCAGCGGCAAAAGCCAATGCACAAGTGCCGAAAGCACCAAAAAGGGCAACGTCACAAACACGTGGTATTCGGGTGCAGTGAAAATCATCAATGGATCGAGTTCGAACCCGCTGTAAAGGCTTTGAAACATGCCGCTGCCGAATCTGCCGTGGTAGATTAGAGGTCGCCAGAGGCGCGTTTGTAATCTTGCGCTGCCGTAAATGCGCCCGTGCCACACGCACGCGCCAACCGCGTTGAAGTATTCGGGGTGTTTGCGTACCAGGAGCGCCTCGGCTTTGCCGTAGCCATATTGTTGCACCAGATAATCCCGTATTGTAGCGCGGCGGTGATGCCAGACGAACCCAGCCGGGCTAAACCCGATTTTGAACCCGGCCTGGCGCAGGCGCCAGCACAAGTCAACATCGTCGCCGGCCTGTCGAAAAACGGGGTCAAACCCGCCTACAGCTAAAAGCGCATGTTTGTAAAAGGCCATGTTACACCCGGGCACATGCTCAGCATCGCGATCAGTTAGCAATACATGTGCAGGACCGCCCGGTGAAGCCATCACCACGGTCGCCAATGGCGAATCTTCCGGAGGTGGTATGTTCGGCCCGCCGACACCGGCAAACTCACCCTGCACAAGCACATTTACCAGATGGTAAAGCCAGTCTTCATCGGCGCGGCAGTCAGCATCGGTAAACGCAACAATTTCGCCTGTGGCAGCCTCGATACCCGTGTTCCGTGCAGTGCCGAGACCGAGATTAGCCTCGTGACTGATGTACCTGACGCTCGGATACGCCAGCGCGATGTCGGCTGTCGAGTCGGTCGAACCGTCGTCAACAAGGATCACTTCGTAGTCCGGATAATTCAGCCGCGTGAGCGATTCGAGGCATGCCCGCAGTGTGCGGGCGCCGTTGTAGCTCGCCACAACAACCGAAACGCGCGGCTGGCGTTGCAACGGGAAATATGGGGCGGTACGAAACTGCTTTTGCACTACATAAAATGCGTCCTTTGGCTGGCGGTCTCTGGTTGTGAGGCCCATCTGCCACCCTTCAACCTGCCGGCCGTCCCGAACCCATTCGTCGGTGAAACTGAATACAACAACACCCGCTACACCGCACCGAAACGCGCTTTCGATCTGCCAACTGAAAAACTCGCATCTGGTCTGCTCGCCTTCGCGGAGCGAGTCCATGCCAATTTCACCCAGCACAAGCGGTTTGTTTCCGGCAAACACCTGCAATCTGGCCAGGTAATTTTCAAACGGGTTGCGCTTGTACAGGTAAAGGTTGAAACAGATGTAATCCGGACTTTGCGGCTGGAGAAACTCCGTAGGCGGATAATTTGTAAACGTGCACAGACAATCCGGGTCGGTCTCTTTTGCCACTGCAACCAGCTCGTCAATGAACCGCTCGACTGCGCGCGCGCCGCTCCAACGCACGATATCCGGTGGGATTTCGTTCACAACGCTGTAACCGAAAAGCGCCGCATGACCGGCGCATCGCCGTACGGTGCTGCGGACCGCGTCACGCGCGACTGCCTTGTCAGCTTCAGAATCCAAAAAGCACAGGTGTTTGTTCCACGGAATATCAACAAGCACCTTTAATCCATGCTCGGCTGCAAGGTCTAAAAACCAGCGCGGTGGCGGTGTATAAACACGGAGTAGGTTCGCGCCAAGCGCCGTTATTTGCGCAAAATCACGTGCCGTTTGCTCTGGCGAGGCAAATTGTTCAGCGCATTCATTCGGGCCGAGCGGACCGTAAGCGACACCTTTGATGTGGAATTTCTGTTGGCCGATGCGGAAAAACTTGCCGTCAACTCTGACACGCGATTTTGTTTGAGCGACTGCAGCCATGCCCTCTGTTAGACGCGCGCGTGCGTTGTTTTAATCATGCTTTGGACACGCCAGAAAGACATTGCTGAGGCGATTAGCCGACCGCTCGTCGCGCCCGCCAGCACGAGTTTTATGGTGTCGTTCTGCGTTTCACTTGACTTCAACGTCAATGCCGAGCCGCTCCAGAGTTGTGCCTTCAGCCAAGCTAAGCTGTGCAAGTGCCTTGTTGTAATTGTCCAGTGCCTGAATTTCATTTGCACGTGCCGCTGTCAGGTCGCGCTGCAGTTGGAGCACGATGTAGGTTGTGCTTTTGCCGCTTTCGAGTTTCTTTTGCTCGGCTTCGAGCGCCGCCTCGGCGTATTCACGCGCTTTGCGTGTTGCAGCTACGCGTTCATAACTTGACTGTGCCTGACGTATTGCATCGTCAATTTGTACCATGATGTCACGCTCGAGCGCCTTGAGACTCAGCATGGCTTGTTCAACAGCGGCCTTGCCTGCGCGGTAGTTGTTGCGGGCGGCTGTGTTACCGAGTGGGAGACTGAACTGACCGCCAATGTAATAAAACGGTTGCTCACGCCGCTCGATGTCGCCAAATACACCGCTAAACTCGGGTGTTGACCCTGCGTACCCGCCTCCAGCTCGCAGGTCCAATTGCGGGAAAAGCTGGTTGTAATCGTACTTAAGCTGTATGCCCGCGTTTTCCAGGTTTAGTTTCGCTTGCAATATCTCGGGTCGTTGGCTCAGGCCGCGTGCCCAGCTAAGCTGCCGGTCAAACACTTGCACCGGCGCCTCGAGCATGCCAATGGGTTCAGGCACCACGTTCGCCCACTCAGAGTATTCGGCCGCAATTAGTTTCTTGAGTTGATGCCCCTGAATTGCAAGTGTGTTTCGTGCAGTAATGAGATCGGCTCTGATGGCTGCAGCCTGTGCTTCGGCCTGTTGCTCGTCCAGGGGTGCCATTGTGCCCACCTCGACCCGTTTCCGGTTCTCCTCGACAAGCCGCAGGGCGAGTTCGAGCGCTTTTTCCTGTACTTTGACCTGCTCACCCATTGCAATCAGGTCGTAGTACGCCTGTTCCACCGCAGTGACGGTTTTCATGATTGCTAGCCTCAAGCCAAGCTCGGACGATTTGAGCCGGTTCTTTGCCACGCGAATCGTTAGACGTGAACTGTCAATCCAGAAATTTTTCAACAACGGTTGTGTCACGTCCAATGTAACTGAGCCCCCTGAAACCGAGTATGGCGCGGCAACTATCTGGCCTAAATCCGGGTCAAACTCGAATCTCGTACCGTCGGTATCAGTCGCTGTCGCGCTAAGACTGTAGCGTGTGCCCCATGGCAACAGGCCGCCAACCGAGCTGTTGAATGAATCCGTCTCTGTCTTTTGCCCTGGTACAGGGTACCTTCCTTGGAACAGCGTTTCGCCAGATTTCGAGTACCTGTGCTGGCCTGACACTGCCAACGTTGGATCATACGCACCGTACGAGCCTTTCAATCCGAACAACGCAAGCTGCGGATTGTACCGTTCGATCTGCAGTTCGAGATTGTTTTGCACAGCCAACTGAATGCATTCCTGTAGTGAAAGCGCACGTCGTTCAGGCTCGGCTTCCTGCGCTGCAAGTGCGCAAAACCCGGCTAGCACAACACCCACCAACAAAATTCCAACGTTGTGTCTCATGGCGGCGTTAGATTGTGGTATCTGACGTGGTTCGTCAAAAAAAACCGTGCTGCCATGCACAGTTTAGAGTGCGTTGGCAAAGCGGGCGTCCAGCGAGCGACAACACCGCTTTCGGAACCAGCCCACCGCACAGCCCAGCCCGAAAAAAACGCCAGCTCGACAAAATCTTAACAGAGCACCCTTTGTAGTGGCTTTCTGCGAACGCCGCCCGTTTTTCCACAGAATGTGTGCAGCAAGACGGTACCGCGTATGTGGGACGATAAAACTGGGCGGTCACAGACCGCCGCTACGGTACTGCAGATGATTGAGCGTAGCCGCGCTCGTTAGAGCGCGGAGAACCAGACTCAAACCTATAAGCTGCGTCTACATGACCTATCCCGGTGCGCACTGGACTGCGCGCCATACCTTACTCCATAGTTTAGAGTGCGTTTGGCAAAGCGGGCGTCAGTGAGTCCTGACACCATTTTAGGTTCAGCCTTGATACGGACTGTGGTTGGAGTCTTGTGAAGCGCGCCAGCCGCAATGCGTCGTGACGGAATCCTGCTGGTGCGCGAACAACCTGCTGTGTTGCCTGCTTGCGTCAAGTCGAGTGCCTCAGAGATGCCTGATGCGTTAAAGTGTTGAAGTGATAAGTGGGATGCGATACCTGCCTGTGCTGCAGCCGCCGCCGTAACCAGCCCGTTTTCAAACCGCTGTGTGCGATTGAGTGGTTTTTTCATCCCTTAGCAACAAACGGCCGAATATACTGGGGCAACTTTACGGGCGGTACGCGGCGCTGGTGAGCCGAACAAAAAAACGGCGGCACTCCAGGCCGGTCATAAACAAAACAGCCAGGTTTAAACCACGTGGTTCGATTTGGTTATGCAGTTTGAGTTCACGACAGCTACACAGATTGTTTTTGGCGAAGGCGCATTGACACAATTGCCCGGGCTTGTACGCGGGTTGGGTACGCGCGCACTTGTTGTGACCGGGCGGAGCGGAGCGCGTGCTGCGGTGGTTTTTGAACTGCTCGAAAGAACGGGTGGGATTGTTTCCACCATCACGTGCCAAGCCCCGGGTGAGCCGACCGTGGATTGGGTTGAACAGCACGTTCAAGCTGCGCGCAAATCTGGCTGTGATCTTGTGATCGGGTTCGGCGGTGGCAGTGCAATTGACGCCGCAAAAGCAATTGCCGCAATGATCACCAACGAAGGCAACCTGATTGACTATTTGGAAGTGATTGGTGGGGGTAAACCCTTGGTAAACCCGCCTGTGCCGGTCATTGCAATCCCGACCACTGCAGGTACAGGTGCCGAGGTCACTCGAAATGCGGTCCTGCTGTCGCCACCTCACAAGGTCAAGGTAAGCCTGCGCAGTCGGCTGTTATTGCCGCGGGTTGCTCTAGTTGACCCAACACTGACGTATGGGCTACCGCCTGAACTGACCGCTACAACCGGCATGGACGCACTCACACAATTGATCGAGGCGTACGTGTCGTGCCGCGCAAATCCGATGACAGACGCATTGTGCACCAACGGAATTCGACGTGCTGCGCGCTCGTTACGCGTTGCATTCGAGAATGGCAGAAATGCAACCGCACGCAGGGACATGGCCCTGGCGAGCATGTTCAGCGGCATTGCACTTGCAAATGCAGGGTTGGGCGCCGTGCATGGGTTTGCGGGTGTGATTGGCGGCATGTTCGGTGCGCCGCATGGGGCTGTGTGTGCCGCGCTGCTCGAGCATGTGATGGCAGCTAACGTACGCGCTTTACAGGCGCGTGCATCCGGAGCCGAGGCGCTGCGCAGATACGACGAACTAGCGCGATTGTTAACCGACCGGCCAAATGCAATTGCACCAGACGGTATAAACTGGGTTAATGCGCTAGTCGGCGCAGTTGGCATACGGCGGCTGGGTGCATACGGCGTTTCTGAGTCTCACATACCCCACATCGTCCAACAGGCTGCCAAGGCAAGCAGCATGAAAGGTAACCCGATTACACTCACGCCGACGGAACTGGCAGACATCGTTCGAGCTGCACTCTGACTGCGCACAAGCCACAGAGCAACATGCACGCTCGATGCTTAGACAAAAATCTACAGTTACGCGGGTGAAAACCGCGCGTGCCGTGGGCTTAACTCTTGTCTGCCCCATCCCATATTCCATTTCACCAATGGTGCTGGCACCTGCCCCCAACTGAGAATGGATAGGGACGCCTCCCCGAGGCGTCCGGTCGGTGTGGCCAGGCAACTGTTATTGTGCTGTGACGCGCGGCGCTCTTGGCCGCAGCAGCTCATGCGACCGGGACGGTCGCGCGCCGGGGTAGATTTGGCGCGCGGCCATCTCGGCCGCAGGTCTTCTGCGCCCCCAGATGGGCGCGCCGGTACCACAGGTTCTGTAGCGGCGTTCTGCGAACGCGGTCCGTTTTTTCCGGCATCGGTGTAATAAGATGATCCAACAGATGCGGAGCGACAAAGCCGGGCGGTCACAGACCGCCGCTACAGCACTACGGGTGAACGTAGCCGCGCCCGTAAGGGCGCGGATAATCAAGATTCAAGCCGATAGGCTGGGCCAGTGCGAGCGGCTCCGGCGCGCAGTGGACTGCGCGCCCTACCTTAACTCTACGTTCTATGCGTTCTTTGCGGTGAAGAATTCGACGAGAGATTTTGCAGTGCGGTGGCAACGCGCGCGTCAGCAAGGCCCAACACGGCTTCGGGACCGGCTTGGATACAGACTGTGGTTGCACTCTTGCGCAGTGCACCAGACGCGCCAAGGCTGACTTTGAGGTCTGCGCTATTGTTGTGTCGCATCCACGCAACAGCGAGACGAAATTCAAAACCCGCACGGTTTTCCAGCGCGTGTGGGGTGCTATTGTCTGCCGTCGCTATCGTAACTTTGGAATGATTTGTGGTGGTCTGTTTGCCCGCCGTTTGCACGGTGGGCTATTATCTGTCGTTCTGACGGGCTTTGCGCTTTGGGTTGAGGTTTTTGGGACAAGGCGTGTTGTCCAAAGTGACTCACGGGTTTGTCCCCAGGCAGCGGGACACGATACCTGCCTGCCTCGGAGTCGAGCGTGTCTATGACACGTAATGCGTGAAAGCGTTGAAGCGATAAATGAAAGGCAATACTTGCTTATGCGGAGCTGAGCGCCTGCCTGTGCGTCGCACATAGTTGGCAGCGCAAGTGGCGGACCTTGTAAGTCTGCGCTACAAAAACGCATGAAGTATTCCGGTTAGGTAACTACCAGCTCTGGCACACCGGTCCCGATACGTGGCGCGGTCCCCACACTTTTACCGCTCAACCCGCCAATCGAGTTGGGGGTAAATCTGCCCTGTTTCAACGGTTTGTGCTGCGACCGACGACCGCCCGAACTACAGCGGTTACCGCCGGGTTATTCGGGTTTAGTTTCCTTTTTCTTTTCTGGGGCGGCTTGTTCAGGTGCACCGGAACCAGACTCACTGCCTCCAGCAGGCATAATCCGTACGGAAAGCAACTCAAGCTTGCCTTCCTCGGTCTTCTTATACTGGCCGGCCACCATGTCGCCCACTGCAATTTCGTCGAATGTGGCGGGTTTGCCGGCCTTCGTGATGCGTGTCGAGGACGTCATCTGGAACGTGCGTTGCCCCACTTTGATCGTCATGTCGGTCTTGTTAACTTCAACAACCCGACCGCGAAACGGTGCGGTGTCACGTTTTGGTTTAGCTTCCGGCGCCGAAGGCGCTTCGGATTTTTCACCTTCCTTTTTCTCTTGAGCGGGCAGTTGCGTTGTCAAGCCAAACGCAAGCAATGCTGACAAACCAATTAGTGCAAGATTAGTTATTTTCGGTCTCATGGTCATTTTCAGTTGTCGGTTATTCTTTGGTAACGACCAATCTGCTCTGCTATCCAACCCGGTCCAGATTCCACAGTCAAGCTCTTATTTGACAAAGTACGTGCTCTTTGCGGCGCGAAACCTGACCCGGGCTCCTGAATAACAAGCCATGACCAACAACGATTCAGCATTCAGTATGTATTAGACCTGGAGATAATGACAAAATTTGATGTGGGTGGTTGGGCGAGAAAAACTGAAGAGATTGCGTCAAACAATCGAGGCAGGAAAGCAACAATCTGGGTTGGACTTGTGCCAGCTATGATTTGACTTTTTGCTAAGGCGTCATTTTGTCCATACCGCGCGGCTCTGATAACCCTGACGGTGTTGTCGAGGCAATGGTAGGCGCGGTGAATGATCCCGCACGAGCGGGACAGTGCGTATGCAGCTACCCCAACCAGGGGATGCACTCACACGTGTGCAGGAGAGTACCTCACATCGTTCCTTGTATGGGTTTCGCTCCGTAAAAACCTGATCCCTGGTAGGGCGGGGCAGTCCTCCGCACGCCGAACATTTTCGGGCGGCTCGTAGCCGCGCTCGTAAGAGCGCGGGAAAACAAGATTCAAGCTGATATAGGCTGGGCCAGTGTGAGCGGTTCCGGCGCGCAGTGGACTGCGCGCCCTACCTTGCCCTGCGCCTCAGCGTCTCAGCCGTTAAACGTAGCCGCGCCCGTAAGGGCGCGGACGGCAAGGATTATAGCCCCAAAAGCCGGGTCTGCACGACCCACACCGGCGCGCAGTGGACTGCGCGCCCCATCTTCCTCTGCGCTTCGGTGTCTTCGTGGTAAAAATGCGGACGCATGGGGCCGTGCGTCCCATCAACGCAAAAAATTTTTTTTGCGTAGGGACAAATCGTCCACGTATCCGCTTGGTATGGCCGTGCAGCGGTTATTTCACCGTAGCCGAGCTCATATCAGGAATGAAACACAGGTATTTAAGCGTACCCAGCACCTTGCCACCCCAACGTAAAACCACAAAATACCCAACAGCACTTTTTAATCCGCCGTCTCACGACGGCGGCTACCATAACGGCCTAAAAAGTCAGGTCTGCACAAACAACCCCGGCGCGCAGTGGACTGCGCGCCCCATCTTCCTCTGCGCTTCGGTGTCTTCGTGGTAAAAATGCGGACGCACGGGGCCGTGCGTCCCTACCAACGCAGCAAAATCTTTTTGGTGCAGACGCCTCACCGAGGCGTCAGGTCGGTGTGGCCATGCAACTGTTATTGTGCTCTGGCGCGCGGCCATCCTGGCCGCGGGTCTTTCTGCGCCCGGGACGATCGCGCGCCTGCCAACTTGGCAAAATTGTACCCACACGGGCGCATGAGGCCATGCGTCTATACCGTTGACGTTGGCAGCAACATCCCATGCACGCGCTGGACCAATGTGTCCGCAACTGAAAATGGTAGGGACGCCACCCCGAGGCACCCGGGGACTAACTTCAACCGCTGGCAGGATGCCAGCAGCAAGCTCGATTTAGTCAGCCAAATACGGCCTGAGTCTCTGCACCTCAGCGGTTGACTGTGAGCTAAAGAAAAACCGGAAAACCTGTTTTGGGTCGGGGTTGAACCCGACCCTCCAAGCCGGCTGGCATCCGGCAGAGCTGGAACTGCGCTCCAGAAGGTCGCACTCCGTTAAAATCGCTGGATGATTGCGCTTTGTTAAGATCCCAATTGTTTGTGCTGGTGCCCCACAGGACGCTTTTGGCGTGCGGTGCTCGATCAGCGCTTTCGATTCGACCCAAGCGCAGTCAAGCGACTCTCAATTCATGAGGCACTTGCCACAAGTGGTCCTGCGCCGCGGGCGGGCACGCGCTGTCAGAACCGCATTTTTGCAGCGCCGATGCCGCAGTTGCGGAATTCTTTATACGAGACCACCATAGGGCAATTTCTCGCCCACACAGGTGTTAGCCTTCGACGCGGAACCGGCTCTCTGCCAAAGAAAGAAAGCGCTTTTCGTTTTGATAACGTTGCGTTTCCGAGTGCAATGTTTTACTGGGGACAAAACCCGGGGCAAAGAAGACTTTTTAGAAACCTAAAAACATCCTGCTCGATCCCGACTGTATTGTTCAACATGTCCCGGCTCAGGCAGGATTTGGCATGCAGTGCGCCTTGACTGTGCCGGCCATGTTGCATACGTTGGCGTGCTTGCCGGGCGGCTCGAGGTAGCTGCGGCATGAAAACCTGCCGCACAGCTCGGTCAAAAAGCCATTTTATTGCTGTGAATGTTACAATTGAACAACTTGCCCCGTGCAAAAAACTGCTGCGGATCGAAGTTGATGCTCAGACAGTCGAAGCCACTTTCGAGTCTGTGACCAAAGACTTTCAGCGTATGGCGGCTTTGCCAGGGTTCCGACCGGGCAAAGCACCGCGTGAATTGATCCTGCGCAGGTTCGAAAAAGAGATCGAACAAGAGGTCAAAGAAAAACTCATCAACGACTCGTACCGCAAAGCGCTCGAAGAGCAAAAGATTGATACAATCGGCTCGCCCGACATCGAAGAAATCCAGTTCGGGCGCGGCCAATCGTTTGTATATGCTGCAACAGTCGAGACAGCGCCCGAGTTCGAGCTGCCCGAGTACAAAGGGTTGCCGGTCCGACGCGAGATTGCGTTTGTGACTGACGACGATGTTGCGCGCGCGCTTGAAATGCTGCGGCAAAAACAGGCCACGTTCCAAGTTGTCAATCGCCCCGCCCAAGCCGGTGACGTGCTTGTTGTCAATTACACCGGCACATGCGACGGCGTAGCAATCAGCCAGTTGCTGCCCGAAGTAAAAAGTCTGGGTGAACAGAAGAATTTTTGGATCGGGACCGAGCCGGGCGACTTTCTGCCCGGGTTTGCCCAACAATTGTTCGGCGCGCAGGCTGGTGAAAAACGGACTGTGACAATAGATTTTCCCCCTGACTTTTTCGGCAAGGAACTGGCCGGCAAAAAAGGCGTGTACGAAGTTGATGTGCTCGAGGTACGTGAGAAGATTTTGCCTGCGCTTGACGATGCATTTGCCAAGTCATGGGGTGCCGAGAACCTCGATGCACTCAAGCAAGGTGTCCGGCGCGACCTCGAAAACGAACTTAAGTACAAGGAAAACCGGTCGGTGCGCACGCAACTTATCCGCGCGTTGCTTGACCGTTGCCACTTCGATCTACCCGAAAGTCCGGTTGCAGCCGAGACACGCAACGTCGTTTACGACATCGTGCGCGAAAACGCGCAGCGCGGTGTGCCACGCGATCTGATCGAACAGCAAAAAGACCAAATCTATGCCGCAGCCACACGCAGTGCCAAAGAACGTGTGAAGCTTGCTTTCATAATCCAAAAAATTGCCGAAAAGGAAAACATCAAGGTCTCAGAAGAGGAAATCCTGCGGCGTGTTCACGCCATGGCAACGATTTACCAGATACCAACCGAAAAATTCATCAAAGACCTCCGTAAACGCGGCGGTCTGATCGAGATTTACGACCAGATCGCAATGGAAAAAGTGCTCAATTTCCTCCAGGCAAACGCGCGCTTCGAAGACGTGCCCGCTGAGCGACGCCAGACATGAACGGTCGCCGCCTCCCTGGCTAACGTTCCACCGGTTCAACGCTTCAACGCTTTAACGCTTCAACGCTTTAACGCTTCAACGCCTTAACGGTTCACCGATTCACTGCGTGCGCCCGAATTTGCGTTCGAGCTCGCGGTAGTTGATCTCGATCATTGTCGGTCGGCCATGGGGGCATGTGTATGGCATTGCGCACCTGCGCAAATCGTCAACCAGCTTCTCGAGCTCAGTCACAGACAACGGGTCATGCGCTTTGACAGCCAGCCGACAGACTGTCTTTGCGATTGCCTGCTCGCCCAACCGCATCGAGCTGAGTTCTTTACCGGCAGCTTTCAGCTCGTCAACCAGATCAAGCACAAACCGTCGCGGTTCGCTCGCTTTCACAAACGGCGGCAGTGCATCCAGCAAAAAAGTCCGTTCGCCAAATTCGCTCAGCCCAACTCCGAGCCGTACTAACACGCCCAGGTGCTCACGCACAAACTGCGCATCACGCGGTGCAAGCTCGATTGTCTCAGGTAACAACAACCGTTGTGACGGCGCAGTGCCGCCGTGCTCGAGCCTGGTCAACATCTGCTCGAATAACACACGTTCGTGTGCAGCGTGCTGGTCGAGCAACACCAATCCACGATCGGATTCAAACACAACATATAGCCGGCCAATTACACCCACAAACCGCAACGGCACATCGAGCAACGCAACCGGTGCACCCGGCGGTTTGGGCTCGAATGTGGGAGGCTTTTGACCTTGGACAGGTTGAGGTGCGACTTGTGTTACCTGTGGCGTGCCGGGCGCAAACCCCATCCGCAATGGCGGTTGTTCAACCGCTGGTATTACGGGTTTCGGTGGCAACGGAAATTCCGGCAACGGCGGTGTTGAAATCCGCGGTTCTAGTCCGGCTGCTTGTGATGCAGCCGGTGCCGCAACCTGGGCTGGTAGCTTATTTTGTGGTTTAGGCTCGCGCCCTTGGGCGTGCACCTGTGCAGCATGAAACCGCACCAGGGTATCGCGCACGGTCCGGGCCACAAACCGCCGCACATCGGGTTCACAATGAAATTTCACCTCGCGTTTTGTCGGGTGAATGTTCACGTCAACTGCTGCAGGATCAATCTCGATGAACAGGCAACATACCGGGTAACGCCCTTTCATTAGCACTGTGTGGTACCCCTCGAGCAACGCAAGGTTTAACCCACGATTTTCAACCGGGCGTCTGTTGACAAACAGGTGTTGGTCCTGTCGCGTTGCACGCGATACGCCAGGCGCACCGATGAAACCCCACAGCCGAATTTCGGATTTACGACTTGCAATTTGCGCCAATCCAACATCCTCAGCCGACGTTTCAGGGATGTCGGACTCGCCCAACACGGCAGTCGAGTTGACCTCCAACAGTTTTTCTTCGCCTAGCAACGCGCGTAGTCGCTCGCGTACAGCAGCAATGCGCGACTCGATGTCAGACCCGCATTTTGCACCCGGCAATTGCCATATCGTTCGACCGTCCTTTACGAACGTAAAGCCCACCTCGGGAAATGCCAGCGCCGCCAACATCATATACTGCTGGACATGCGCAGACTCGGTTTCGTCACTCTTAAGGAACTTGCGCCGCGCAGGTACATTAAAGAAAAGCTGGCGTACTTCGACGCATGTACCCGGTGGACAACCTGCGGCCTTTACTTCGGCAATCTTGCCGCCATTAACAACCACCTGGGTGCCCTCGGGCGATTCACTGTCGCGTTCGCGTGTGGTCAATGTTAACCGGCTCACACTCGCGATGCTTGGCAACGCCTCGCCGCGAAAACCGAGTGTGCCGATTGCAAACAGGTCTTCGGTTGAGCGGATTTTGCTTGTGGCATGCCGTTCGAGGCTCAGCAGCGCATCGTCTCTGCTCATGCCCACGCCGTCGTCGGTAACTCGAATCAAGCTGCGTCCGCCCGCTTGTATCTCGACCGTTACCCGGCTCGCCTGTGCATCCAGGGCGTTTTCGACAAGTTCCTTAACCACACTGGCTGGGCGCTCGACGACCTCGCCGGCGGCAATCTGGTTTGCCACGTGCTCGGGCAAAAGTCGAATCCGATTCATTGCAGGAAAATGTTTACTGCTCGTATGCGGCCTACTGCCTGCGGCTTGCTGGCAAAGTTTTTGCGCACCGCCTACAACATCGCATTGCGCCGCAAAAAGTCATTTCCAGATCGGCAAAGCAAACGCAAACACAGCACCGCCTCCGGGCATGTTTTGCCCCCAAATCCGGCCGTGATGATCTTCAATTATCCGCTGGCAGATTGACAAGCCAAGCCCCGTACCGTGCGCCTTGCCAAAGGTTGCAAACGGTTCGAAAAGCCGTTCCAGGGCTTCAGGCGGGATACCAGGGCCGGTGTCGCTGATTTCGGTGACCACCTCGGCCTCGGTACGACCGAAACTGAGCATCACACGCCCGCCATCCGGCATTGCATCGGCGGCGTTATCGCACAGGTTGTAAAACACGCGCCGTAGCCGGGCCGGTTTCATTGCCACCATGACATTGGGCGGCCGGTTGACAACAACCAACTGCACGTTCCGCACCTCAAGCTCAGGCTGAATATCCGCAATTGCGTGCTCGACAAACGCCGGGTAGCTAACCGGCTCGAGCTGCAAAACCGCTTGTTGCGGCTGTGTAAATTCCATGATGTCATTTACAAGTTCGCTAATCCGATTCAACTGACGCCGAATTCGCGCCTCTGTAGCCTGGCGCGCTTCTGAATTCATGGTTGCGGTATAAGCCGAATCTAACGTGAGGCTGATTATGGCAAGTGGATTTTTCAAATCGTGCAATACCGCGCGCGCAAGCTGGCCCACTGCAGCAAGCCGTTCATTTTGCACAAGTTGCCGGACGTGCTCTCGATCGAAATCCCTGAGTCGCTGGCTCACAAGACGCAACAATCTGAGTGCCAAATGCGGCATTCTCTCCAGCAACCCGAGCATCACATTTCGCGGGATGAAAAACAGCGTTGTATCCCGGAGCGCAATAGCCGTAGCAGAACGCGGTTTCTCGTCAACCAGCGCAAGCTCCCCAAAGAAGTCACCCGTACCATACCGGGCGAGACTGCACCGGTGCGCTTCTGCAACCAGCCCGTAGATTTCAACTGCCCCATCACCAATCACGTATAGCCCGTCGCCGGGATCGCCCTCGCTGAAAATTTCCTGCCCGGCCAGATATCGGCGCCGTTGAGCTGCCTCCCGTACAATTGCCAATGCAGCCGGATCAAGTCCGCTGAAAAGTTCGCACTCTTCGATCGGTGCCACGGCAGCAGTTTAAGCGCTGTCACCAGCCCGTAAAGCACCAAACGTTTCCCTGGCAACAATCTGACACAATCGCGCCGGGTGGTTCGCCGGCTCGGCTTGCAATGTCCTAAGGTGCACGATGGCCAAACTGTTCACATCACACACTCAAGTCATTCGGAAGCGGGCTTGACTTAGGGCACGGATGCCGACTAGGTTTGAGCCGGACGGTGGCTGTAGCTCAGCCTGGTTAGAGCCCCAGACTGTGGATCTGGTTGTCGCGGGTTCGAATCCCGTCAGCCACCCCATCATACGCAATCTTTTGCCTCGCACTTGACCGCACGCCCGAACGGTGCCGGCCGCCAACTCTAACGTATCCGTGCGGCTTAAGGGTTTAAAGTGTCGGCCGAGGCAAATCGCAAATGCATAACCATCGCCAGTGCAGCAATGGCATACGCTCAACACGTGTGTGCTTATTCGGCCGCGACCCGAGCATTAAACTTTTTGGCCGGGAACCGGTCTTTACTCGAACCGGTTAACCGAGTAGCCCAACCGAATTTAGCTGAGCAACAGACCCGCAGCCATCAGCAACGGTGTCAGGATGTTTACCGCTACATTTGCCGCCATGTACGGCACAAGTTTCCTGACGTCTTCTGCATACCGGTACGCTCCAATTGCAGCCGGGACTGCCAACACGATCGTCAACAAACCCGCCAGCGACGCTCGCGGCAGGTAGGCGCTCAACACACCCAGCACAATCGCCACATAGGCAAGCAACAAAAACGCGCCATACACAACGCTGCTGACGCGCCGCCCAGCAATAATCGGCAAATGCGCCCGACCCACACGACGGTCGGGTTCAACGTCAGGAAACTGATTCAGCAACAAAAGGTCGCTCACCAGGAAAAACGGCACAAGCGAAGCGACCAACGCTGTCCATGTGTATTGCCCTGTCAGTGCGAAATTCGTGCCCAAGACCATGAACGGGCCGAACCCCAGCCCGGGTGCAATCAAACACAACAACGCTTTGCGTGTTATCCAGACGGTGTAAACTGCGATCAACAGCAGCCCGGCCAGCCCCAACGGCAAAAGCCACAACCCGCGCAAACGCAAAAAATACACCCCTACAAGCGCAGTTATTGCAAACGAAATCAAGCCTGTCGCAAGCGCTTTTCGTGCATAGTCGGGTCTCTGCGGCAACGTACCGCTGCCACCGCTGAACGGCGTGCGCTGCGTTTGAAAGTCTAGGCCGCTCTTGAAATCGAAGTATTCGTTGAGCGCGTTGACGCTGATGTGCGCTGCTAACGCGCCGATCAACACTATCGCAACGTCCAATGCGCGCACATGTCCGGTAGTCCAGACAGCCGTGCCCACACCCAACGCAACGCAGGCCGGCGTAAGAATCAAAAACGGTACGCGCATCGGGCCGAACAAATACTTCAGCTCACTCATAACATTCATGCGACAATTGCATTTGGTTCAGGTGCGCTTGCGAGTAATTTTCCTTGCCACAAACCCAGCCATGAACAGCCCTACTACGCAAGCAAAAAATTGAGTGAGTTGTTGCGCAGGCCGGTGCAACGCACACGCACAGCGCGTCAGACACAACGTCCGCACAATGCGACCCGGTGCCTGAGTTGGAACAAGACCGCGATTTTACCCGCACAAACCCAACGCAGACAAAGCAAGCAGTTAAACCGAATCCAACTGCGGCCATGCAGTCCACTCCGATGCCGGCCGATCAGCGGCAGGGAACCAGGCTTTAAGCTACTGATCCAAGCTCGAAAATCGCACTGCGAAGTGCGCGTGTGATCTGTTCTTTTCGAGGGGCGGATGTGATCTTGTGCCCGTCAAGCTCGGTGACGTAAAAACTGTCAATTGCGGCGCCTTTCTCAGTGCAAATTCTGGCGGCGGAGATGTTCAACCCCAGCTCGCTCAATGCACGTGCCAGGGCGTACAACAGCCCGAGCCTGTCCTCGGTTTCGATTTCGATCACAGTGGCCACGTCGGATGCGTCGTTGAAAAATTCGATCCGGATCGGTATTCGCTCGCCTTCATACGATTGATAAACGCTGCGGCGCGGCTTTTGCTGTGCAATTAGCGCGGCAAGCTCGACCGGTTGGTCGGTCAACACCTTGCCAAGCAGTTCATCGAACCGCTGTCGTTGCAGTTGCGAAGCAAGCGCCCCTGTTTGTGTGTCAACGACAAAAAATGTGTCCAGTGCAATTCCATCTGTTCGGGTAAACACCTGCGCGCTGAGTATGTTCAGGCCAACTGCACTGAATGAACCTGCAATTTTGCTGAACAACCCGGGCCGGTCTGCAGTACACACCTTGGCTGCGGTACAGCCGCGGTCCGGATAACTGCGCCAGCGCACAATTGGCCGGCCGACACCGCGTGGATCTGCAGCGCGTAACCGCGAGTAATGCCGCACCAGTCGGATGTCCTCGGCTATTTCAGCCGCAGTGTGTACCTCGAAGTACCGCGGCTCAAGCGCATCAAAATGCGTCTGGACCCAGGTGAGGCTCGAACCGGTCGGCATCAGCTCGCGCACCTGTGTCATTAACAGGTTGCGTTTCTTTTGTTCGGTTTGCGCATATTCACCCCCACCAAGCAACATATCCATCGTCTTGCGGTACAATCGCCATAAAAGCGAATT
>Ga0272448_1002986_pt1 | contig 20612 bp, 22 predicted proteins | sample YNPCB0191_FD_202220 | JGI IMG/M metagenome (GOLD analysis project Ga0272448, IMG submission 202220) | Hot spring sediment microbial communities from Yellowstone National Park, WY, United States - YNP-CB-019-1 | ecosystem: Environmental > Aquatic > Thermal springs > Hot (42-90C) > Sediment... | reverse complement strand
CTATTCTGCACGAGAGCGGGCCGCTGATGCAGGTCGGTCCACCCCCACGCGTGTGGGGAAAACGATTCGAGTGGTGTGCTGACAGACCCGGCTGATACGGTCCACCCCCACGCGTGTGGGGAAAACGCGCCTTCGGTCAGTTTTCCGCAAATCGGGCAAGGTCCACCCCCACGCGTGTGGGGAAAACGGTGGCGACGGCTGCTGTCTGGTGTGCGCAACGCGGTCCACCCCCACGCGTGTGGGGAAAACGAATCTGCAACGGGCGCAGGCGTACCAGAGTGGAGGTCCACCCCCACGCGTGTGGGGAAAACGGCATAGAGAAAGAGCGGAAAACGATCAGGTTCGGTCCACCCCCACGCGTGTGGGGAAAACCCATTCCTGGCAGTGGCGGCATCATTGCCGAGAGGTCCACCCCCACGCGTGTGGGGAAAACTTGAGGCGGCGCGCAAAGAGCTGCCCGATTTGTACGGTCCACCCCCACGCGTGTGGGGAAAACTGCCGTGAAGTTGAAGGAATCGACCGATAGCATGGGTCCACCCCCACGCGTGTGGGGAAAACTGGTCAATGAACTGGTGGCAGCGCTGTCAGCTGAGGTCCACCCCCACGCGTGTGGGGAAAACAACCTCATGGCGCTGCAAGCCGGGGGTGTGCGATGGTCCACCCCCACGCGTGTGGGGAAAACGGATTGCCACAGTGAGGTGATATATGCCTGACCCGGTCCACCCCCACGCGTGTGGGGAAAACGAACCACTTTCCGATTATCGGCGCGTCCTTTAACGGTCCACCCCCACGCGTGTGGGGAAAACGAGCATACCCAATGGTGCACTTACAGTTGTTAAGGTCCACCCCCACGCGTGTGGGGAAAACTATCCGGCCGGACAGCGACGGTTGGAGTGTGGCTGGTCCACCCCCACGCGTGTGGGGAAAACATAAACCAGGCGATGTCTGAATACACCGACCCCGGTCCACCCCCACGCGTGTGGGGAAAACGCTCAACGAGATTGTTGAGGGAGGCGTAGACGACGGTCCACCCCCACGCGTGTGGGGAAAACTATTTTCTGCGTTTCATCCCGTTTCTCATCCGCGGTCCACCCCCACGCGTGTGGGGAAAACCAGAACGCGTCCTGAGAGAATGGTTCGAGGGGCGGTCCACCCCCACGCGTGTGGGGAAAACCCACTCCCGGTCGCGCGCGGTGATGCGCCCATCAGGTCCACCCCCACGCGTGTGGGGAAAACGCCTGGGTTGAGCGAGAGCCACTGATTGGTCTTAGGTCCACCCCCACGCGTGTGGGGAAAACCAATACCGCTTTCCGTCCGGTATGGCAGTCTCCGGTCCACCCCCACGCGTGTGGGGAAAACGTATCTAACCTGATTACGGATATCATCAACATAGGTCCACCCCCACGCGTGTGGGGAAAACTATCTCGCCACTGTCGCTGATGGCAATGCCAAAGGTCCACCCCCACGCGTGTGGGGAAAACGATATATGCCGGGAGCCAGGTGCTCATGAGATGGGTCCACCCCCACGCGTGTGGGGAAAACTACTTGCAAAACAATCATGGGGCAGTCGTCGGCAGGTCCACCCCCACGCGTGTGGGGAAAACTCGGTCAGCGCGGGCCGCAGCTCCTGTCTCCAAAGGTCCACCCCCACGCGTGTGGGGAAAACGCAAAGCATGATACACCCTACACAAATAGGTTTAGGTCCACCCCCACGCGTGTGGGGAAAACGGTGGTCAACGTGTTCTGTTTCAACGGCAACAAGGTCCACCCCCACGCGTGTGGGGAAAACTTCTGTGGTTTTCTCCAGTGGTACGGCTCGCTCGGTCCACCCCCACGCGTGTGGGGAAAACTGGCTACAACCGGCAGCCCGATATATTCTGGACGGTCCACCCCCACGCGTGTGGGGAAAACCGCAACATGCATCCAGAGATGGATGCAAAGGAAGGTCCACCCCCACGCGTGTGGGGAAAACTCAAAATAAACTGCATACCGGGCACGTCGGCGAGGTCCACCCCCACGCGTGTGGGGAAAACGTTGTTTCGCCGCTGCCGGGCCCAACAGAGGAAGGTCCACCCCCACGCGTGTGGGGAAAACTCAGCGGTAGATAGGATGGTCATAATTCGCCTCGGTCCACCCCCACGCGTGTGGGGAAAACTTTCCATACTGAGCACCCACAGTCCCCACTTGCGGTCCACCCCCACGCGTGTGGGGAAAACTCCGGCAAAGCAGCCACAAATCTGCTGCTCGACAGGTCCACCCCCACGCGTGTGGGGAAAACTTTGCTCAGGCCGGAACGTCAATTTCAGACCCAGGTCCACCCCCACGCGTGTGGGGAAAACGTTGTTGCGCACCGCCAGGCTTGGTGTGTCATCGGTCCACCCCCACGCGTGTGGGGAAAACGTAGTTATGCTAACAGCCGGATTAGTTGACGTAGGTCCACCCCCACGCGTGTGGGGAAAACTCATTGACAAAATGAGACGAGCTCGCCCCAAAAGGTCCACCCCCACGCGTGTGGGGAAAACCATAGCATTCACATATGTGAATTGCACACTCATGGTCCACCCCCACGCGTGTGGGGAAAACGCTTGGATAGCCCCCCATATCGCATTCCATATAGGTCCACCCCCACGCGTGTGGGGAAAACATCTGGGGACAGGTCGAGGCACGCAGCTGGTATGGTCCACCCCCACGCGTGTGGGGAAAACGCAGCCGAAAAAATGAAAAAACCAGGACATATAGGTCCACCCCCACGCGTGTGGGGAAAACCCAGCAGTTGTGAAGCTCCCTCCTGCATACAGCGGTCCACCCCCACGCGTGTGGGGAAAACGCTTAAAACAACCTGTTACCTAATCGGCTCATCAGGTCCACCCCCACGCGTGTGGGGAAAACGTAGCGCCAGGCGTGTGCTGAACCTGCGCTGGCGGTCCACCCCCACGCGTGTGGGGAAAACTGAGAGAGGCGACGGTATTCGATGCCGCCTCACGGTCCACCCCCACGCGTGTGGGGAAAACATCTGGCGAAATTTCTTCAAGAATGGTTGGAGCGGTCCACCCCCACGCGTGTGGGGAAAACGCGACGTTTGGCCAGCCACCACTTGGCCGATGTTTCGTCGGTCCACCCCCACGCGTGTGGGGAAAACGCAACGTAATATCACGAAGTCAATACCCATACACGGTCCACCCCCACGCGTGTGGGGAAAACCATATGTGAATGTTGTAATTCCCCCTTGACAAAGGTCCACCCCCACGCGTGTGGGGAAAACATTTCTGCAAACTCCCTGATCTTTGCAGTGGTAGGTCCACCCCCACGCGTGTGGGGAAAACGCACCTAGGTGGTGGCACGTCTATATATCTCAACGGTCCACCCCCACGCGTGTGGGGAAAACTGATCGTCTACGACCTTGATCTAGCGGCTAAGCGGTCCACCCCCACGCGTGTGGGGAAAACTTTTGCCCGCTGGTTAGTGAACGATCTGAATAAGGTCCACCCCCACGCGTGTGGGGAAAACTCAGAAACAACCGTGAGCGACATAGCACCCTCCGGTCCACCCCCACGCGTGTGGGGAAAACCGCCTCAGCACGCCAAATGTCAGCCGTTCTTCAGGTCCACCCCCACGCGTGTGGGGAAAACGCGATCTGCGATGACTGTATGGACGCAGAGCGCGGTCCACCCCCACGCGTGTGGGGAAAACGCGCTGATGGCAACCGCACCAGTTACTGGCGGAGGTCCACCCCCACGCGTGTGGGGAAAACCAGCAGACATTCCATTCCAGGCCGACACCCGCCGGTCCACCCCCACGCGTGTGGGGAAAACCGATATAGGCGTTTGTTCGGCAGGAGCGCCTGCGGTCCACCCCCACGCGTGTGGGGAAAACCCAATCAGGTAACAGGTCGTCTTAAGTCTGCTAGGTCCACCCCCACGCGTGTGGGGAAAACGCCAGAATGTACCAGGCCGGTGCGCGATTTGTGTGGTCCACCCCCACGCGTGTGGGGAAAACTTTGATGCGGTGTGGCCGATCATTACAGCTATAGGTCCACCCCCACGCGTGTGGGGAAAACGTGGAATGCGCTGCCAAATGCTAGAGCAGGTGTCGGTCCACCCCCACGCGTGTGGGGAAAACTGATCATGGGTGGAGGTATACAAGGCTTTATGAGGTCCACCCCCACGCGTGTGGGGAAAACTCTTTGAAGCGGGCTCTTGACGATTATGGTATAAGGTCCACCCCCACGCGTGTGGGGAAAACGCCGGCTGGATGGCCAGCGCGCCCGCCGTTATCCGGTCCACCCCCACGCGTGTGGGGAAAACTTATTTTCTTCATTTTTTCACCTCGCTAATAACGGTCCACCCCCACGCGTGTGGGGAAAACACTTAGATTGGCCTTTTCGCCTTCCAGATTTCCGGTCCACCCCCACGCGTGTGGGGAAAACGTTACTGTCCGATTTTTCCTCATGCTGAGTACGGTCCACCCCCACGCGTGTGGGGAAAACACAGACATGGCCAGGGCGCTAGAGTTCGCCAAAAGGTCCACCCCCACGCGTGTGGGGAAAACCACTACCCAGACAGTAAGCCATTGTCCGTAACAGGTCCACCCCCACGCGTGTGGGGAAAACGAGCGTTACTCCCAGGCGCTGGACGCCGAGGACGGTCCACCCCCACGCGTGTGGGGAAAACGCCCAGGCATCGATCGCGGCAAGCGACGTCGGCGGTCCACCCCCACGCGTGTGGGGAAAACAGATGGCCAACCGCGCCCGATGACCAGCCCAACGGTCCACCCCCACGCGTGTGGGGAAAACAAATTTCGTGCTACACCAGCCACAACCATGCCAGGTCCACCCCCACGCGTGTGGGGAAAACTGCCTCGTGAGTTTCCAGTGTTCTGACACGCTCGGTCCACCCCCACGCGTGTGGGGAAAACGCCGTCGGTATCGTCAGTCAGGCCCGTGATGGTGGTCCACCCCCACGCGTGTGGGGAAAACTATTTCCGGTTGGAGCGCTCATTAGACTTCTCCGGTCCACCCCCACGCGTGTGGGGAAAACACGAAGCCAAGGCGCCGCAGTTTTCAAATGAGAGGTCCACCCCCACGCGTGTGGGGAAAACACCGTGCCGGTCGGGACAAATAGCCAGACCGCATGGTCCACCCCCACGCGTGTGGGGAAAACCAGCATCGGCGAGAGATGATGCCGCCTTTTTTAGGTCCACCCCCACGCGTGTGGGGAAAACTCAGGAAATTTTCCTGAAGCAAACCGTGTCTCACCTTTAGGTCCACCCCCACGCGTGTGGGGAAAACGGCTGGCAGCGGCTTCTCCATACACAATACGGTGGTCCACCCCCACGCGTGTGGGGAAAACGCATACCCCTTGTGGCTCAGGCTCCCGTTGACACGGTCCACCCCCACGCGTGTGGGGAAAACGGTAGAACTAACGTTCCATTCACTAAGGATGACGGTCCACCCCCACGCGTGTGGGGAAAACTCGGTAACTCCTGCCAGTAATTGTTTACCGGACGGTCCACCCCCACGCGTGTGGGGAAAACGGTATCGGTAGGAGGAGAGCGCGATGGGGATACGGTCCACCCCCACGCGTGTGGGGAAAACTGAATTGTGGTCGGACACCTTGTCGGCTATGACGGTTCACCCCCACGCGTGTGGGGAAAACTGTCACTGTGAAGGCGCTCTACACCGAGGGCACGGTCCACCCCCACGCGTGTGGGGAAAACGATGCGAGAACAGAGCGCATCAAGATATTTATAGGTCCACCCCCACGCGTGTGGGGAAAACGATAGTCTCGGTACAAGTCCGATAGTTGTACCGAGGTCCACCCCCACGCGTGTGGGGAAAACCACGGCATGGTTTTCTCCGAGACTGCGGCTCACGGTCCACCCCCACGCGTGTGGGGAAAACCCTGATCCACCCGGCCATCATGCTGTTGCCCACCGGTCCACCCCCACGCGTGTGGGGAAAACGTATTATGGCCGTGTTCATGTGTTCCTCCTTATCGGTCCACCCCCACGCGTGTGGGGAAAACGAATATCAGCACCCTTAGGATGCGCTATCTATCGGTCCACCCCCACGCGTGTGGGGAAAACTAGTCTTTTGTCTCGATATCCGATCCGGCCGCCAGGTCCACCCCCACGCGTGTGGGGAAAACTTTATCAGCGCACGCAAGTCTGAGGTAGACGCCGGTCCACCCCCACGCGTGTGGGGAAAACACGCGGTGGCTATGCTGAGTGACAGCGCTGTGCGGTCCACCCCCACGCGTGTGGGGAAAACGCCCGGTCGAGGGCTCCCTCGAGTCCCTTTACCGGTCCACCCCCACGCGTGTGGGGAAAACGCCGTCGGTATCGTTAGTCAGGCCGGCGATGGTGGTCCACCCCCACGCGTGTGGGGAAAACGTGCGAGGTGGACGCGCTGATCCGTGATGAACACGGTCCACCCCCACGCGTGTGGGGAAAACGATAGTCCAGCGAGTACGCATAGGCCTCGCCGACGGTCCACCCCCACGCGTGTGGGGAAAACGCCGCGGCACTGATGTCCGTCCAGGTTGTCCCAGGTCCACCCCCACGCGTGTGGGGAAAACGTGTGGAGGCAGACCTATCGCTCGCATCGAGCAGGTCCACCCCCACGCGTGTGGGGAAAACGGTCGCGGAAGTAGTTTTTGCGCACCACAAAAAGGTCCACCCCCACGCGTGTGGGGAAAACACCTGGGTTCGAGTGCTGGCACAGGACGGAACAGGTCCACCCCCACGCGTGTGGGGAAAACTTGAGGGCAATTGGTACGAATTCGGCGTAAAATGGTCCACCCCCACGCGTGTGGGGAAAACGGAGATGGCCCAGGAGCTACCTCCGCATGGGGAGGTCCACCCCCACGCGTGTGGGGAAAACTTTAATGCGTAAGCATTAAATAAACCCTAGTGCGGTCCACCCCCACGCGTGTGGGGAAAACTTTGGAGCTCTACAATCGGCAGGGGTATACAGACGGTCCACCCCCACGCGTGTGGGGAAAACCCGCGCACCCACTCGGTCATACGGTTGATGCTAGGTCCACCCCCACGCGTGTGGGGAAAACTGATCAGGCAGTAAAACATAAAAAGTGCCTTTAGGTCCACCCCCACGCGTGTGGGGAAAACGGTCATATCAGCATCCTGTAACGGTCTAGAATCGGTCCACCCCCACGCGTGTGGGGAAAACTGCTCGGGATATTTTGTCCAGCCACTGTCCGGCGGTCCACCCCCACGCGTGTGGGGAAAACGGGCTACAGCGGAAAATATCCTACAGGATATACGGTCCACCCCCACGCGTGTGGGGAAAACGCAGGGCGGGTCAGTGATGTGGGTTGCGCCGTCAGGTCCACCCCCACGCGTGTGGGGAAAACTTTGGGGTATTCGTTGACGAAGTGGGATGAACTGGTCCACCCCCACGCGTGTGGGGAAAACTCGCTGACTTTGACTTCATTTGTCGGGCCAATCGGTCCACCCCCACGCGTGTGGGGAAAACGACCTGTTTGCGGCATACCAGCAGTTTTGCAGCGGTCCACCCCCACGCGTGTGGGGAAAACTTAGAGGTGCACCACGTGCACCCAATCCATCAAGGTCCACCCCCACGCGTGTGGGGAAAACTGGTGCCGATCAAGCTGAGCACCGCCACAGTGAGGTCCACCCCCACGCGTGTGGGGAAAACTCGCGGCACTCCGGTGCCGATCACCCGAATTGAGGTCCACCCCCACGCGTGTGGGGAAAACTAAGCCGTGACACTTTTGTGCGCTTTCTTGGCCGGTCCACCCCCACGCGTGTGGGGAAAACCATTACAGCAATATTTGAGGCGTTCAAGGCTGCGGTCCACCCCCACGCGTGTGGGGAAAACAAAAATTCCCGATTAATCCCCTCCCACACCCGCGGTCCACCCCCACGCGTGTGGGGAAAACTGTTGGTAATCAAAGCATCCTGCAATTGCCCAAGGTCCACCCCCACGCGTGTGGGGAAAACGACGATGCCGACATCCCGCCATATCTGTGGGGCAGGTCCACCCCCACGCGTGTGGGGAAAACGCCGCTCGAATTCGGCGAATTGCTCGAATTGCGCGGTCCACCCCCACGCGTGTGGGGAAAACTGAATAATGCGGCAGACCAATTTTTGACCCACCTTAGGTCCACCCCCACGCGTGTGGGGAAAACTCGCTCAGGGTGGGGCGGTTTATATTGGGGGATAGGTCCACCCCCACGCGTGTGGGGAAAACGTTACGGATGTTACGGAAATTTTCCTATGTTAAGATGGTCCACCCCCACGCGTGTGGGGAAAACCTCAGATTGTGTCTTGTCCTGCTTCTCATCCGCGGTCCACCCCCACGCGTGTGGGGAAAACTTTCTCTGCCGGTATCACCGGTACAGGAGAGCCGGTCCACCCCCACGCGTGTGGGGAAAACAGTGTGCGCCACACTTTGGTGTAAGAAACACGGCGGTCCACCCCCACGCGTGTGGGGAAAACTATAAACTAGACATTAACTCGATGTATGCATCCGGTCCACCCCCACGCGTGTGGGGAAAACACATTTACAACGTATTCAGGTGTATCAACAGCAGGTCCACCCCCACGCGTGTGGGGAAAACGTATAGCACTGCTAAAACTTGCAATTGTCTGATGGTCCACCCCCACGCGTGTGGGGAAAACTCCGCCTCGTGAGCCGTCATCTCGCCACGTTCGAGGTCCACCCCCACGCGTGTGGGGAAAACCAGCTATTGAGCAAAATGGGTCTGACGCTCACAGGTCCACCCCCACGCGTGTGGGGAAAACGGCTATTCGCTGATATAACCACCCCAGCACCAAGGTCCACCCCCACGCGTGTGGGGAAAACCCTCGGGCGTGCAATTGAGGTGAGCTGATGCTCGGTCCACCCCCACGCGTGTGGGGAAAACGCTCTCGAGCCGCCTCAGTACGCCGAAAGTTAATCGGTCCACCCCCACGCGTGTGGGGAAAACGACTTGGCGGCGACACAGAAAACGTCTGGTGACGGTCCACCCCCACGCGTGTGGGGAAAACGACGTGACCCAATTATCTCGGGGCGGTCTCGATCGGTCCACCCCCACGCGTGTGGGGAAAACGCCCGGTAGCATCGAGACAGTAACACGATGCCGCGGTCCACCCCCACGCGTGTGGGGAAAACGCGTCGATAACCCCGGGCCTTCTGAGAATAGCAGGTCCACCCCCACGCGTGTGGGGAAAACGATCTGCTCCCACTATAGCACACACACTGCGGAGGTCCACCCCCACGCGTGTGGGGAAAACGCCAAATCAAAACCTTTACCAAAAATTCATCCAGGTCCACCCCCACGCGTGTGGGGAAAACAATCAGGTAGTCCTCTAGGCATACTCAATATCCGGTCCACCCCCACGCGTGTGGGGAAAACGCCACCTTCATGGCCAGTGTCTTGCCGACGCCCGGTCCACCCCCACGCGTGTGGGGAAAACAGCATGGTTGTAAAAGGTTTACTTGTGCTATACGGTCCACCCCCACGCGTGTGGGGAAAACTTTCTGCTGTTGCGCGCTGATACCTCCAAGGGCGGTCCACCCCCACGCGTGTGGGGAAAACTCACCGTACGCGTGTTCTAAAGCGTGTATATACGGTCCACCCCCACGCGTGTGGGGAAAACCTTGAACAGCAGTTTCGTGATAGGGTCAGTTACCGGTCCACCCCCACGCGTGTGGGGAAAACAAACACATTCCGGCTTGGATTGACCTGCTGGCAGGTCCACCCCCACGCGTGTGGGGAAAACGATAGCCATAGCTAATCTCGGTATTGGCCTGCTTGGTCCACCCCCACGCGTGTGGGGAAAACAATGACCGCAAGAAACATCGTGTTACTGTTTCAGGTCCACCCCCACGCGTGTGGGGAAAACTCAACCCCCGAGGGGGAATGATGCCGCGCGTTAGGTCCACCCCCACGCGTGTGGGGAAAACGACACCAACGGCTGATTGCCCACCCTGGTCATCGGTCCACCCCCACGCGTGTGGGGAAAACGGCAATACGGTACGATTAGGGCGCACGTCGATCGGTCCACCCCCACGCGTGTGGGGAAAACCTACAGACTGGGGTGCGTTGGGCAAATCGATAAGGTCCACCCCCACGCGTGTGGGGAAAACGTGTCACCCCGTAGATAGTCGCCGTCGGTGAACGGTCCACCCCCACGCGTGTGGGGAAAACTCGTTTTGAGGGCATCCCAAGCATCGGTCAGAAGGTCCACCCCCACGCGTGTGGGGAAAACACTGTTTTAATTGATCCCTCACTGAAACTTGACGGTCCACCCCCACGCGTGTGGGGAAAACGACAATCCAACCTTCGTGGTTGTGGCCATTCCAGGTCCACCCCCACGCGTGTGGGGAAAACTCCGATGACCACACCATGATTATTTTGCAGGAAGGTCCACCCCCACGCGTGTGGGGAAAACTAGACTGTGTATTTGGATTCTAAGCTCCAACCAGGTCCACCCCCACGCGTGTGGGGAAAACGTACATCAACCAATCCGGCCGTCAGCATAACTAGGTCCACCCCCACGCGTGTGGGGAAAACGGAGACGAGCGGCAATATTCACTATCATCTGGCGGTCCACCCCCACGCGTGTGGGGAAAACTAAATCATGGAAGTCATGCCAGATATTACCAACCGGTCCACCCCCACGCGTGTGGGGAAAACGGTTACATGATACTTACGATTGATGAACCTTGAGGTCCACCCCCACGCGTGTGGGGAAAACTGTAGCATTAATAAACTTTTTCACCCCTGATGTAGGTCCACCCCCACGCGTGTGGGGAAAACTCCCTAGGCATAAAACGATAACGGTATGTACTCAGGTCCACCCCCACGCGTGTGGGGAAAACCCATTGGCAGAATGCGATGAGTGCGGCAAGTCAGGTCCACCCCCACGCGTGTGGGGAAAACATGAATTTGTCCCACATAGTAACCTCCAATCTAGGTCCACCCCCACGCGTGTGGGGAAAACCACCTAACGCGAATTTGCGGATTGCTGAACGACGGTCCACCCCCACGCGTGTGGGGAAAACTGTCTACATTCCGTTCGGAGTGTATGATGACCCGGTCCACCCCCACGCGTGTGGGGAAAACTCTGCGGGGTAGTCTGCGTCATACTCAAATCTTCGGTCCACCCCCACGCGTGTGGGGAAAACACAGTTTGCGCGACGGACGGCTGTTGGAACAGAGGTCCACCCCCACGCGTGTGGGGAAAACGGCGAACCAACAAAGAAAACCGGTGCGCTGGCAGGTCCACCCCCACGCGTGTGGGGAAAACGTATCTGCTGGCACCAGACATAGGCACATATACGGTCCACCCCCACGCGTGTGGGGAAAACTTTTGATGTAGTCTGGCTCGCGCTGGTCAATCAGGTCCACCCCCACGCGTGTGGGGAAAACAGTATTACGATAGGACAATATTGGCGCAACTGCGGTCCACCCCCACGCGTGTGGGGAAAACCCATTCCAGCTCTACGCATCTTTCCTGCCTCACGGTCCACCCCCACGCGTGTGGGGAAAACTTTTCGGCCAGCTTATCAGCCAGCTCGTCGTAAGGTCCACCCCCACGCGTGTGGGGAAAACTCGAGCCCCTTTACCTTCCCACTGGCCCTATCCGGTCCACCCCCACGCGTGTGGGGAAAACGGGTTCAGCGGAAAAAATTCTTTGTTGATTCCATGGTCCACCCCCACGCGTGTGGGGAAAACGGATAAATGCCGATCTGGGCGAGATTTCGTCAAGGTCCACCCCCACGCGTGTGGGGAAAACGTGCGGGTATCAACTTTCACTAATTCCCAGCCAGGTCCACCCCCACGCGTGTGGGGAAAACGAATGGCACCCGCTTTTTATTTTTTACAAAATCGGTCCACCCCCACGCGTGTGGGGAAAACAATTACCTCGATGTCGCCTGCTGGTTTTTTGACAGGTCCACCCCCACGCGTGTGGGGAAAACTAAATCGATCCCAGGCCTCAAATTTAGATAATCCGGTCCACCCCCACGCGTGTGGGGAAAACGTCACGACATCCACGCAGTTAAGTGCGGGAGGCGGTCCACCCCCACGCGTGTGGGGAAAACGCCTCCATCGCCGGCGTTGTGCTCTCGCTGGCAGGTCCACCCCCACGCGTGTGGGGAAAACATTTCAGCGAAGCAAATCTGCGCGGCGTCAATCGGTCCACCCCCACGCGTGTGGGGAAAACATGTTGCTGCCCGGTGCGACGGCCCGCAAAACAGGTCCACCCCCACGCGTGTGGGGAAAACCTTATGATAAAGCTAAGTCACTAGTCAATACACGGTCCACCCCCACGCGTGTGGGGAAAACGAACATCTTTCCTATTCCAGCATCAGCCTTTACGGTCCACCCCCACGCGTGTGGGGAAAACCCAAACTCGGTCCAGTTGCCCTCGAAAGCAGCCGGTCCACCCCCACGCGTGTGGGGAAAACTTTGAATGTCCTGCCGGGGTGTTTGCGCACCACGGTCCACCCCCACGCGTGTGGGGAAAACCATTATGGCGATATTTGATGCGTTCAAGGCTGCGGTCCACCCCCACGCGTGTGGGGAAAACGATCTACGAGATGCCGATCTATCATGGGCCGATCGGTCCACCCCCACGCGTGTGGGGAAAACGCATCATCCTCAAATGGCGTCAGGCGCTGTATAGGTCCACCCCCACGCGTGTGGGGAAAACGCCGCCGGGCAGTTTTATGACACGTCCGGTAAAGGTCCACCCCCACGCGTGTGGGGAAAACATTATTTCACGCCTTGGGGCGCGGGCGTTCTCAGGTCCACCCCCACGCGTGTGGGGAAAACGCATTGTCCGCCTTCATTTGGCGCGCATGGGTCGGTCCACCCCCACGCGTGTGGGGAAAACCTGTTGCTCGGCTCTGGCACGGTCCTTCCCATAGGTCCACCCCCACGCGTGTGGGGAAAACGGCGAAGGCGTACGTTTCCGGGTCTGAACTATCGGTCCACCCCCACGCGTGTGGGGAAAACCATGAAAGCCGCGTCCCTCTCAATGAGGTTGACGGTCCACCCCCACGCGTGTGGGGAAAACGCGTTCTCGTGGAGGTGTACCCTGGGAATTACCGGTCCACCCCCACGCGTGTGGGGAAAACGGCGTTAGTCAGGTCGGGTTTAGCGCCGGCTTCGGTCCACCCCCACGCGTGTGGGGAAAACGTCGGCTTGCCGTCCCCATTTGTAGTGAGCGCAGGTCCACCCCCACGCGTGTGGGGAAAACTTTCGCACGGTCATAGATAGCCGGACGCCCATTAGGTCCACCCCCACGCGTGTGGGGAAAACCCACGCAGCAAAACGGTGAGATGCCGGCCGGGTCGGTCCACCCCCACGCGTGTGGGGAAAACCCAGGGTATGCGCATATGACGACCGGCTTACGCGGTCCACCCCCACGCGTGTGGGGAAAACGATCACCTCGATCACCTCGGCGGCCCCAAACCCGGTCCACCCCCACGCGTGTGGGGAAAACTAAAACATGGCAAACTCGAGATTCCAGGGCAAAGGTCCACCCCCACGCGTGTGGGGAAAACTTCATGGGCGGCTGCACGGACATGGCCAAGGCAGGTCCACCCCCACGCGTGTGGGGAAAACAACCTCATGGCGCTGCAAACCGGGGATATGCGAGGTCCACCCCCACGCGTGTGGGGAAAACCCCGTTCTTGCCAAAAAATTGACGGCATACGGACGGTCCACCCCCACGCGTGTGGGGAAAACAAACGGCATCGGTGGCGCGCCCCCCGCGCAATAGGTCCACCCCCACGCGTGTGGGGAAAACGCAGGCGCACAACGGCGGGTGCGGTGGGCATTGCGGTCCACCCCCACGCGTGTGGGGAAAACTACAGGCTGTTTTTACTGCCATATGGCCGATCAGGTCCACCCCCACGCGTGTGGGGAAAACGATGTGCTCAACCGGCGCAAAATCGAATGCGCCGGTCCACCCCCACGCGTGTGGGGAAAACGGGAACGGATCATAGCCACCGGCAATGGCCAGAGGTCCACCCCCACGCGTGTGGGGAAAACTTGGGGTATACTCCGCTGGTCAAGACCCATACGCGGTCCACCCCCACGCGTGTGGGGAAAACGTATGAGCGAGCAGCCCAAACGAAGGCAGGTTAGGTCCACCCCCACGCGTGTGGGGAAAACGCCAGTGCGGTCCGTTGACCCGGCATACCAAATGGTCCACCCCCACGCGTGTGGGGAAAACGTTTCCTTTTGAACCATAGCAAAAGAAAAATACGGTCCACCCCCACGCGTGTGGGGAAAACGGCATCGCGCAAATCGGCCATGCGAAGATCAGCGGTCCACCCCCACGCGTGTGGGGAAAACCCAGGATATTTGGGTCTAGGTCTTGGAGCATGAGGTCCACCCCCACGCGTGTGGGGAAAACGCCTGTTCGCGTATTCCGTGATCGTGATTTTCTGGTCCACCCCCACGCGTGTGGGGAAAACCCACCAAGTCCTAATCATCCCCGCCCCCCCATAGGTCCACCCCCACGCGTGTGGGGAAAACGCAGGCCGGTGGAACCTGGCTTCGTGCGCCCAAGGTCCACCCCCACGCGTGTGGGGAAAACGAACGGCTGGCGGGATCAAATATCGCGCTCCAAGGTCCACCCCCACGCGTGTGGGGAAAACTCGCGGCACAACTCATCAAACTCCGGGCCTTCCGGTCCACCCCCACGCGTGTGGGGAAAACGTTTCCATGTTGTGTTGACGTTGGCCCGGTGCAGGTCCACCCCCACGCGTGTGGGGAAAACGACGTGAGGTTTATCTCGATCGGTTTAACCAGAGGTCCACCCCCACGCGTGTGGGGAAAACGCAATCAACAGGCCGTTATCTGTTAGCCACTCAGGTCCACCCCCACGCGTGTGGGGAAAACCCGATATCCTGCGCTCGCTCACCTCACACCTCCGGTCCACCCCCACGCGTGTGTGGAAAACTATCGTATTCCTCAAGGGCGCGATCCAGATCAAGGTCCACCCCCACGCGTGTGGGGAAAACCCAGTTGATAACCTCGTCTGCAGTGATGGCAGAGGTCCACCCCCACGCGTGTGGGGAAAACGCGGCAAGCTCACCCAAAATAAGATGGTCTCAGGTCCACCCCCACGCGTGTGGGGAAAACTTGTTGCTCATGTCGCTGGTAGTCCGCCTCGGCGGTCCACCCCCACGCGTGTGGGGAAAACTTTCCACTTGGCACAACGACATATCGGGAGGACGGTCCACCCCCACGCGTGTGGGGAAAACCCGGACCTTTTCGGTGAATTCGGTCGGGACGAAGGTCCACCCCCACGCGTGTGGGGAAAACACGGATCGCGTTGATAATCCTACCAGAGCCTCAGGTCCACCCCCACGCGTGTGGGGAAAACGAAACTCACGGCAGTTGGCTCGACGGCCATGAAGGTCCACCCCCACGCGTGTGGGGAAAACGCACCACCAGTATATAAACCGTATGTATCCCACGGTCCACCCCCACGCGTGTGGGGAAAACTCCGTCAATCAATTGATCAGAGAGGCGCTCGATAGGTCCACCCCCACGCGTGTGGGGAAAACTCGCCTGAAGGATCGGCCACACCGCGCTGAAGAGGTCCACCCCCACGCGTGTGGGGAAAACGTTAGGTGTTAGAAGTTCACTTCTCATAAGTAAGGTCCACCCCCACGCGTGTGGGGAAAACGCTCGTATTCCTGATACAGCGCCGATACCTGCACGGTCCACCCCCACGCGTGTGGGGAAAACGTTCCCATCATAGTCTTGGCGGCCTCAACCAGAGGTCCACCCCCACGCGTGTGGGGAAAACATAGCGTGATAGACCCATTCGGCGGGGTAGCCCGGTCCACCCCCACGCGTGTGGGGAAAACGGTGCGGCTCGAACTGGTGATAATGCGGATGAAGGTCCACCCCCACGCGTGTGGGGAAAACCCAGAGTTCAGGCCAGCTAACCCGGCCGAGACAGGTCCACCCCCACGCGTGTGGGGAAAACGCCCTTCTTCTCGGCCAAGCGCCGAAAGAACGAGGTCCACCCCCACGCGTGTGGGGAAAACTCCGGGTGTGGAGCCCCTGAGCAGGCTCCACCTGGTCCACCCCCACGCGTGTGGGGAAAACTCAGTGGATATTACTCCTCCCGGAACGCTTACAGGTCCACCCCCACGCGTGTGGGGAAAACGAGGAAATTCCGGCAGATGAGAGGGAGCGCTTAGGTCCACCCCCACGCGTGTGGGGAAAACGAACCTGTACCCTGCCCACCGGCGTAAACTACAGGTCCACCCCCACGCGTGTGGGGAAAACCATCCCGGCCCGGCGCATCTTTCCTGCCTCACTGGTCCACCCCCACGCGTGTGGGGAAAACCAATCGGCGCTTGTGAACGTCTCGGCAATGGTCGGTCCACCCCCACGCGTGTGGGGAAAACGCAGCAAAAGGCGGTGAAGAGTGGCCGGGTCTGAGGTCCACCCCCACGCGTGTGGGGAAAACGATTAACGAGCGATTGCCAGTTGGTAGGCTTCGGCGGTCCACCCCCACGCGTGTGGGGAAAACAGTCCAGGTTGTACCGTTGGTGGACACCTCGACGGTCCACCCCCACGCGTGTGGGGAAAACGCCAGTACTGGCCATCGGGATCGGCCTGTTCGAGGTCCACCCCCACGCGTGTGGGGAAAACCGCCCCTCAGCGGCTGTGGCCATATGTTATCCCGGTCCACCCCCACGCGTGTGGGGAAAACCTAGCAAACTTCTCAGTATTTCAAACATGGTACGGTCCACCCCCACGCGTGTGGGGAAAACATAAAGCCTGGCTCAATCGCCATATTGCGCGGCGGTCCACCCCCACGCGTGTGGGGAAAACGGCCGGCGCCAGTTTACCAAGCGTCGCCCACACGGTCCACCCCCACGCGTGTGGGGAAAACGACTGCATCCAAGACCATCAACAGCGGCGACACAGGTCCACCCCCACGCGTGTGGGGAAAACTCCTAAAGGTAACACGTCTAATGGATTTATAAAGGTCCACCCCCACGCGTGTGGGGAAAACCACCGAACGCGGATTTGTGGGTTAGAGAACGACGGTCCACCCCCACGCGTGTGGGGAAAACTCGCTAGCGGGTTGAGTGATATGGCTAACTCCAGGTCCACCCCCACGCGTGTGGGGAAAACTCGGGACACCACCGAATCGCAGATATGCCCCGCGGTCCACCCCCACGCGTGTGGGGAAAACGTGGTACCGTCTAATGCACATTTACCAGATGTAGGTCCACCCCCACGCGTGTGGGGAAAACGAGGTGTAGGTCATCATCGGTTTCCCGGTTAGAGGTCCACCCCCACGCGTGTGGGGAAAACATTGTTACGGACCGCGGCGATGGTGCGCACCGCGGTCCACCCCCACGCGTGTGGGGAAAACTTCATCCCCAACACTCCGCGCAGGGTAAATTGCGGTCCACCCCCACGCGTGTGGGGAAAACTTCTGCGCAGTGGATTGCCAGCATCCAGCCCACGGTCCACCCCCACGCGTGTGGGGAAAACGCACGGACGTGCAAATATGCAGGTCTAATGGGCGGTCCACCCCCACGCGTGTGGGGAAAACTGATGAGTAGAACGGTATTGCGCTGCGGCTCAGGTCCACCCCCACGCGTGTGGGGAAAACTGTGGTGACGGGTTGGTGACGGGTTTAAGCCACGGTCCACCCCCACGCGTGTGGGGAAAACTGTATATCTTTCAGCGCACCTCTAGCGGCGACAGGTCCACCCCCACGCGTGTGGGGAAAACTAGAGGCCAGGGAAAATGCCGCGAATCGGCTCCCGGTCCACCCCCACGCGTGTGGGGAAAACTGTTCAAAACAACCTTTTAAAACTGCTAAAACCGGTCCACCCCCACGCGTGTGGGGAAAACACTGATTAATCCGCGCAGCCAAGCCGCTATATCGGTCCACCCCCACGCGTGTGGGGAAAACGAAACAATTTTGCCATTGCGCGCATGGGTTGATGGTCCACCCCCACGCGTGTGGGGAAAACTATGCTAAGAAAAGTCAACAAAATGGCTTACTAGGTCCACCCCCACGCGTGTGGGGAAAACTAACGACGCACCCAGTCAGGAGACAAACCCTGCGGTCCACCCCCACGCGTGTGGGGAAAACAGCGCCGCCATCCATCCATGCCAGCGGGAGGGCGGTCCACCCCCACGCGTGTGGGGAAAACTGGTTTATGAGCATCTCGACTGTTTTGCGATACGGTCCACCCCCACGCGTGTGGGGAAAACCAATAGCAGGAGCAATGGGATGCTCCATACGATGGTCCACCCCCACGCGTGTGGGGAAAACGAATTCCGTTAACTACCTGTTCCATGGCTAACCGGTCCACCCCCACGCGTGTGGGGAAAACGAAAACCAGAAGGCGTGAGCGAGCCATTAAAAGGTCCACCCCCACGCGTGTGGGGAAAACCAATAGACCCAGGGAATAAGTTGCCACTATTCAGGTCCACCCCCACGCGTGTGGGGAAAACTGATAGCAACGTCACCGTAAATCCCATGGACAAGGTCCACCCCCACGCGTGTGGGGAAAACCAAATAAGGGAGATTAGGATTTTCTAATCTCTCGGTCCACCCCCACGCGTGTGGGGAAAACGAAATTTCCGTAACATCCGTAACACCGTAACACGGTCCACCCCCACGCGTGTGGGGAAAACCCATACCAGGTATCTTGCTGGATTTGGGCTGGAGGTCCACCCCCACGCGTGTGGGGAAAACTGCGGGTCAAGACCCTCTCTCGCCTGTCTGGAAGGTCCACCCCCACGCGTGTGGGGAAAACCACAACGTGGGCAAACGTCCAGGCCGCCTGTGAGGTCCACCCCCACGCGTGTGGGGAAAACGTAGCCCCTGGTTTTCTCAGTTGTGTTGGCTCGCGGTCCACCCCCACGCGTGTGGGGAAAACAGATGGCCAACCGCGCCAGATGACCAGCCAAGCGGTCCACCCCCACGCGTGTGGGGAAAACTCTCGTTCATCTCGTTTTCTCCAGAAATTGACTGGTCCACCCCCACGCGTGTGGGGAAAACCCACTTGGCCGACTGCTCATCACCCCCCGTGATCGGTCCACCCCCACGCGTGTGGGGAAAACGCAAGGCCGGTATGACTGCTGATGCGGTGAATGCGGTCCACCCCCACGCGTGTGGGGAAAACCATCGGGTTCATCCGTCGCAAGACGAACCTCAAGGTCCACCCCCACGCGTGTGGGGAAAACATCAATGGTTTTCTCTTATTGCGTGGCTCACTCGGTCCACCCCCACGCGTGTGGGGAAAACGCGGGGAGCATTATCCGCGGTGCAACAACAGTCGGTCCACCCCCACGCGTGTGGGGAAAACCATAGTTGCCCAGGTCGCGATTGGCGATTGCTAGGTCCACCCCCACGCGTGTGGGGAAAACCCTTGATGTAATCCGGTTCACGTTGGTCAATCGGTCCACCCCCACGCGTGTGGGGAAAACCCGGCGCTGACCAGGTTGACCACTGAGCCGGCCGGTCCACCCCCACGCGTGTGGGGAAAACGCGAGCTGGAGAGGGCGATATCTGCCTGTTCCAGGTCCACCCCCACGCGTGTGGGGAAAACCCATTGCGCCAGGGTGATCTCTCCGTCAATCAAGGTCCACCCCCACGCGTGTGGGGAAAACGTAAGCCGCTCAACTGCGGGGGGACCTATCAGAGGTCCACCCCCACGCGTGGGGGGAAAACGTCTCGCCAAGGGAGATGCAGAGGCGATCAGCTGGTCCACCCCCACGCGTGTGGGGAAAACTCCTTTATCACGATGCCGTTGATCGCGTCCAATAGGTCCACCCCCACGCGTGTGGGGAAAACCGCCCAGCGCATCCCGCTCTCGCTGAATGCGCCGGTCCACCCCCACGCGTGTGGGGAAAACCTTGCTATGGAAGAGGCCAGGAAACGCGGAAGAGGTCCACCCCCACGCGTGTGGGGAAAACGTCATCCCGGCGAACCCAGAAGCCAATCACAAAGGTCCACCCCCACGCGTGTGGGGAAAACGATAGATCGCTTTCCGTCCAGGCTGCGAACGTCGGTCCACCCCCACGCGTGTGGGGAAAACGATCGGAATCATGATTGACCAACGAGAACCAGAGGTCCACCCCCACGCGTGTGGGGAAAACGGGACCGGTACGCCTGGTACTCGCAGCTCAACCGGTCCACCCCCACGCGTGTGGGGAAAACTTCGCCAGATGGGACACTGTATGCTGCTGGAAAGGTCCACCCCCACGCGTGTGGGGAAAACGCGCCATGAGGTTGGGTTCAGCGGAAAAAATTCGGTCCACCCCCACGCGTGTGGGGAAAACGTCACTCAGCATGACCACCGCATTTTGGCGGTAGGTCCACCCCCACGCGTGTGGGGAAAACTCGAGTAAATCTGATTTTGGACCGGCCTATAAAGGTCCACCCCCACGCGTGTGGGGAAAACGAAGTTGCTATCCTGCATCAGCTCGACGCTCACGGTCCACCCCCACGCGTGTGGGGAAAACCCTTTCCTACTAAAATTTTTCATTTCTACTCAAGGGATCTGCACTAACTGCATCCCCTCCCATTCTACTACCCGCCGCTTGGTGTCTCCC